>Ga0207684_10000021_pt1 | contig 340887 bp, 345 predicted proteins | sample KBSK5501metaG_FD_184342 | JGI IMG/M metagenome (GOLD analysis project Ga0207684, IMG submission 184342) | Corn, switchgrass and miscanthus rhizosphere microbial communities from Kellogg Biological Station, Michigan, USA - KBS K5-50-1 metaG... | ecosystem: Host-associated > Plants > Roots >... | reverse complement strand
AGCATCAAGGCGGTGTGCGATCGGTACGGCGTTCCCCTGCCTGCGGCAGCCCTTCAGTTCCCATTTGCACATCCCAGGGTGTGCACCGTCCTCCTCGGAATTCGCTCGATTGACGAGCTGGAGAAGGACTTGCTGTGGCTTGACGTCCCGATCCCCGACGAGCTCTGGGCCGAGCTCAAGTCCGAGGGCTTGCTGCGTGAGGATGCGCCCACACCCTCAGGCCCAAGAATGAAGTCGCCAAATCCATGAAAGAAGCCGACCCTCGCATCGACGCCCACCAACACTTTTGGGACCCAACACGGGCCACATATCCATGGATGGTCGGCGACGCCTTGGACCCGGTGAGAAGGCCGTTCACCCCGAACGACCTTGCCCCTGAGCTCACATCTGAGCACATCTCGGGAACCGTGCTCGTGCAAACGATCTCGAGCACAGACGAAACGCGCGAGTTCCTCGATCTGGCTGCGCGCACAGACTTCGTATGGGGGGTCGTCGGCTGGGTCGATCTCACCTCCGCGCGCGTCGCCGCCGACCTGGATGCGTTGATTGCCGGGACCGGCGGCGACCGGCTCGTCGGCATCCGGCATCAGGTCCACGACGAGAGCGATCCGCGATGGCTGTGTCGGGCCGATGTTCGACACGGGCTGGAGGCGGTGCGAGAGCACGGACTCGCCTATGACTTGCTCGTGCGGGCTCGCGAGCTTCCGGCCGCGATCGAGACCGTGCGCGCCCTCCCAGACCTCCAGTTCGTGCTCGACCATATCGCCAAGCCACGCATCAGTGAGGGCAAGGACCCTGAGTGGAGAGAACACATGCCGGGGCTTGCGGCCCTCCCAAACGTCGCCGTGAAGCTGTCCGGGATGGTGACAGAGGCGAACTGGGCTTCATGGACTCCGGCCGACCTGCAGCCATTCGTCGCCTCGGTCGTGGACTGGTTCGGGATCGAGCGGCTGTTGTTCGGTTCCGATTGGCCCGTCTGTCTGCTGGCGGCGTCATATGAGGGCGTTGTGCGGGGTCTCGAGGAGGCACTTGGACCTGTGTCTCCTGGCGTGGCGGCACGGATCTTCGGTTTGAACGCAGCAAGTCTCTACCGCTTGCGCGGTGGCTGATGCCAACCTTCTGGCCGCCTTCGTAACTGGGGCCGCCTCAGGCACCGGACGCGCGAGCAGCGCCTCGGCCGCGACGGATATACGGCTATTCGGCAGTATGTGCAGTAAGGGAGAGGTGCCGCGGAGTTCGTGGAGGTGACGGCATGGCAGACGCATCCAGGCTGATTGATGAACGAATCGCCGAGCTGGGCCGCGCGGCGAGATGATGACCAGGCTCCGCGCAATCATCAACCAGGCTGACCCGGGCCTCAATGAAGAATGGAAATGGGGGACGGCCGTGTGGACGTCGAAGGGTAACGTCGTTGGGATGGGCGCCTTCAAGGGGGGGCGTGAAGCTGAACTTCTTCAAGGGTGCCAGCCTCCCGGATCCGCAAAACCTCTTCAACGCCGGCCTTGACGCGAAAGCATCGCGGGCGATCGACTTCGCCAAGGGCAGTCGGGTCAATGAGAAGGCACTCCGCGACCTCGTACGCGCGGCGGTGGCCGAAAACGCCGGCAAGAGCTGACTCGTCACGGTCCGATCCGCCTGCGCCACGGACCCGTCGTGGTGTCACGCCGACCGATTAGTTCTTGATCCTGCCAGAGTCAGATCAGGCACAAGGAGGTCGACATGAGAAAGCTGATCGTTCTGTCCTTCATCAGCCTCGACGGCGTGATGCAGGCCCCTGGTGGGCCAGAGGAGGACACGTCTGGCGGTTTCAAGTTCGGCGGCTGGTCTGTTCCGTACTTCGATGACTACCTTGGCCAGCAAATGGCCGAGCAGATGGGCCATCCGTTCGACCTCCTCCTCGGCAGGCGAACGTACGACCTTTTCGCGTCCTATTGGCCACAGGTCACGGACGAAACCGGCCGCGGGATCAACGAGGCGACCAAGTACGTCGTCTCGCACCGCCGCGTCGACACCGACTGGAAGAAGACGGTCTTGATCGACGGCGACGTCGTGGCCAGGATTGAGAACTTGAAGGCGGAAGAGGGTCCCGAGCTTCAGGTTCACGGGAGCGGCAACCTCATCCAGAAGCTGCTCAAACATGATCTCGTCGACGAGCTGTGGCTGAAGACGTTTCCACTCGTGCTCGGCGCTGGCAAGCGGTTGTTCGGAGACGGCACGATCCCGGGGGCCCTGCAGCTGGTACGGAGCAGCGTATCCCCCAGCGGCGTGGTGGTCGCGTCCTATGCCCGTGGGGGCGATGTCAAGACGGGCTCATTCTGAGGGCGTCGCCGCATTCGTCCGCGCGAGAGAAGCTGAGCGGTGTCGCGAGCTAACCTGACCCTCGATGAGGGCAAGGCTGCTGACTGAGTTCGTCGGCACGTTCATCTTCTTGAGCACGATTGCCCTATCCGGTCCGACCGGACCGCTCGCGCCGCTCGTCATCGGTCTCGCGTTGACAGCCATGGTGTACATGGGCGGTCATGTGTCCGGCGCGCATTACAACCCGGCCGTGTCGTTCGCTCTCTTTCTCCGCAAGGTCATCGCGCTCCGGACGATGCTGTTGTACTGGATCGCCCAGCTCGTTGCCGGAAGCCTGGCGTTCGTGTTCGCATTCCTGATCGGAGCGCACGGCTCAGGATTCACCCGGCGCCGGCGTCTACCTCACGCGGAAAGGTCGTCATCACCGTGTGACGGGCCGCGGGGTCGCGCCCTCCGAGGCGCGACCGCGCTGACTTCAGCTCAATGCTGATCTCGTCTGACTTCGACCCTTTTACCTGCGTCCCGCTTCGCTGCGTACGCGGTCCAGCTGAGTGATCTGGATCAGGTTGCCGCAGGTGTCATTCACCTGGGCGATGGTCGAGCCTGTCACCTTTGTAGGCGGCATCTTGAATTCGGCGGCGTCTTTCATCCTTTGGTAGTCGCGCTTGACGTCATCCGTATAGAACATGACCGCGGGCTGGCCCTGCTCGAAGAGCGCCTGCTGGTAGGCCTTGGCCGCGGGGTTGTCGTTGCGCTCGAGATGCAGCTCGGTGCCATCCGGCTCTTCGGGCGAGACCACGGTGAGCCAGCGATACCCACCTTGCGAAACATCCGCCTTCTTCACGAAGCCCGCGACCTGTGTGTAGAAGCGCAAGGCCTTGTCGAGATCGTCCACGTAAATGGTCGTCAGATTGATCTTCATTGGTTTCCTCCAGTGACATTCGCGGCCCTGGCCGCGTCAATGGATTTCAGCCTAGGCCCGCCTGTCCGCGATTGCTTCTTCATTTCTGACGGGATCTGACGACTCGTCGTGGCGGCCTACAGCCTCAGCTCAAGCGGGCGGCGCGATCCGGCCACGGTAGGTGATGCCCGGAAGGATCAGCCCGAGGATCGCACCACCGCCTGGAAGCAGCAGGCCGAGGAAGTTCGCTGGATCCAGTATCGCGCCCTGCTGGAGCACGAGCCCAATCCCAAGACCGGCAACCAGGCCGACGATCATCCCCACCACGCGGGCCGACCCGCTGGGGAACTGGGACATGGTCGCCACCAGGCCGATGATCCCGAGCACCGCCGCGATCACGCCCAGGATGCCGGCCCATGTCGACAGCGGGGCCACATCGTCGACGATGATCAGGACGTTGCCGTCACACGTGTTGCTGATTCCCGCCACGGCGAGGACCCGCGTGTAGCGGTCGTAGTCGGCGATTCGGTAGGGGCCCGCCACGCCGCTGACGCTGTTGCCCTGCTTGTCCAGGAGCGGAAGGCCGATGCCGAACAGCAGCACTTTGAGTTGTGCGGATTTCTGCGCCGTCGGCGCGGTAGCCTGGCCGTTCAACACGTCCGCATCTTTGACATGCCAGGTCGATGCGACCGCGAGGTCGATCGCCCCCGACGTCGAGGCGGTGGCCCGGGCGGTGCAGCCGCCGCGCACGGTTGCCTCGGCAGATGCAGGCGCTGCAAGGAGACCGATCAGGACGAGCAGGGCCACGCCGGAAAGACGGGCAAGCCGTCTCAAACCGAGCGGCCGGAGTGTATCCATCTGCAACCTCACCCTCTGAATCGAAAACGCCCGGATGCCGGCAACAAACCGGAGTCCGTGTATAGAGGCGTTAAGAACCCAGGCCGCGGCTATAAATCATTGCCTGGCGACAGATCCCGTGTTGACAATCAAGCGCCGAGTACGAATGATGGTGGCGGCCCCGGTGAACTTGAAAGGCGCAAGCCGGAAGGGTTCGCTGGGGTCACTTGCGTTCTGGAGGGCGACGGACGCCTGAAGACCAGGCGCCCGCCTTGCCGCCGATGCCTGGAGCTCCCGCTTAGCCCCAGTTGGCGCGCCCTCTCGCCAGGCCGCTGCCACGAAAAAGCCGCAGGGCCAGCAAGACAAGCACAGCCCCGATGAAGGCGATCAGCATCGCGCTGAGAATCGGATGCCCGACGATCGTGATGCTCCAGTGAAATAGGCTGGCCAGAAAGCCGCCAACCAGGGCACCAACGATGCCTGCGATCAGGTCACCGACAAGTCCGAGGCCGTGTCCCAGCGCCAGGTGACTGGCGAGAAATCCGGCCACAAGGCCGATCACGATCCACAACAGAATCGTGTCGAAGTCGAGAACCATATGTATCAGTCCTCCTTTCGCCGGCTAAAACGCATGGCGCCGGGCGGTGTACTCGGACGATGTGTAGAGATGTAAAGGAGGCCAATGTGCGGCCCGAATTTACTTCGTTCTTAGTTGCAACGACCCTCGCCGCACGTTTTCCATATGCGTCAGGTTTGGCGCTCAGAAGACATCTGGCACGCAGCTGCATGGGGCGCGACACGGGCGCCGTGCCAAGGAGAAGACAAATGGAAGACGACGTCAACACGGCAGATGAGGGCGAAGAACCATTCGACCGCCTCACAGAAGAGAGTCCTTCAAGCAAACCAGTGACGCGGGAAAGGATTGCCGAACGTGCGTATCTGATCTCCCAATCGGATCAAGCCGGAACTGATGAGGAGAATTGGCTGCGGGCCGAAAGGGAGTTGCAAGAGGAGCAGGAACGCTGACACAGATGGCGCTAGATCGGTGCCTCAGCTCCGCACCTCGCCATTGCGCGTGTCCGAGGGACTTTGCATACTGGTTTCATGGCCTCTTACACGATCAACAAGCGGGCGGTAGCGCACGCTCGGCGTCTCATCGACGCCGGCCAGTACGTTCTCGACAGTGACTGGGGCGAGGCCCAGCCCCGAGCGGAAGACGAGAATGCATTCCTGGAAGGTCATTCATGGGACGAGTACGCGCAGTGGCATCTCGGCCTTACGGAAGGAGCGAGCGACGAGACCAAGAGCCGCTACGCGTTCGTCTATGGTGACTTCCGCCGCGTCCACCGAACGGGCCTGATCGCCTGCAACTACCGGGCCGCCGAGTGGCGTCACAAAGACATCGAACTCGCCGCTCACAGGCTTCTCCAGCGGCTCGACAGGGCCGGCGCCTGACTGCGGGCCCATCTAAGGTTCGCGAGCTGCCGGGATGGGGGGCCGAACAGTTCGATGAAGGTCTACGGATGCGCTGCGCGTTTTAACTCTTTGGAGGTGCAGCCATGGACATGGTCGCCCTGTCGGTCGATCTCCTGATCGCCCTGTGGTCTCTGGCAGTGATCGTGGCTATAGCGCGGGCCTGGCAGGCCAGAGCGCCCCAACCCGCCCCACTTTCTCCTGAAGCGCGGGACCAGTTCGTGAAATCCTGGCACCGGATCACCGCTGGATTCGTGGACGCCCCCCGAGAAGCGGTTCAGCAAGCCGATGCGCTTGTCCTCTCGCTGCTCCGCGAGCGGGGACGTCCAGTGCAGCACGACCAGTTCCCGAAACCGATCCGGGAGGCTCGCCGCTGCATTGAGCGTGAACGCTCCAACGGAACCGAATCACTGCGCCAGGCGATGCTCCACTACCGGTCGATATTCACGCAGTCGATCGGCCGTCGACCGCCGGAGCCGGACCGGCAGGATGTTCGCCGGCGCGAGATGGCCTAGCGGGCAGACTGAGATCATCGGGGGGCCGCCCTGGCCCAGCTGGCGCGGCCCTCGCGCGCCGCAACGCGTACGTGCCCGAAGGGGGCTTCGGTCGGTCCATCAGGCCGACCGTCGAATTCTGGCGGCGGCGTCGGCTACCCGCGTAGAGACATTCGTCAGCTCGTGAGATGAGGACCTGAACATCGTCCTCATCGCGAAGGTCGGCGAGTCCGACGCTAAAACGCGGCGCGCGCTCCTCTGCCAGCTGCTGCCAGATGTGAAGCATCAGGGCCTGCGCGGCCTCGATTCCGGCGTTCGGCAGAACGCACACGAACTCATCTCCTCCGTACCGGAAGATGAGGTCCTGGCTTCGCAGACGGCGTTTGAGGACGCCGGCCACCTTGCGCAGGGCTTCGTCACCAGCGGCGTGCCCGTGCATGTCATTGATCGCCTTGAGGTCGTCCACGTCTACGAACGCCACCACCAGCTTGCGGTCACCAGAACGCCTGGCGCGTTCCATCTCACGCTCCAGACCGGCGAGTCCTGCTCGCCGCCTGAGCACACCAGTAAGCTCGTCGACCGCGAGCTGATCCCTCAACCGGTACAGACCGTCGGCATCGATACGGGCCAGCTGCCAGCTCTCGATTCGGAGTTGCTTCGAGAGCTGCCGGCGCACCTCAGCCGGCGAGTCTTCTTCTAACGGACGCTTGACTGCCATGGGCGGACCTCTGTTGGATATCGGGCTTCTTTTCCTCAGCGGTCAGTCTTGCAGCCGACTCTGAATCGGGGCTAAAGCCGCGCCCAACCGCCGTGGGCCCTATGGCTTGCCGCTGCGTGGTGCTTTAGGTGGGGTACAGCGAAACTCGCCACCGTAGCGAGCATGAAGATCTACACAGCGAAGGACACCGCAGCGACGCTGCTCGAGGCAAAACGCCGCCGGTTATACGCAACGATCGAAACCCTCCGCAAAGCTGGTAATGAACGTGTCGTGACCTGGAGCGAGGAGACAGACCTGGCGCAGGTGGCTGCTGAACGCGAGGCCTCGGAGGCTTTACGGCATCTGCTTTACGAGCTACAGCAGGATGTGGAAAGGGCCCTCACCAGGTTGGAGACAGGTGGCTACGGCATCTGTGACGAATGTTCACGGCCCATCTCAAGCGAGCGCCTGCGGGTCCTGCCCGAGGCAACAAGATGTGTCACCTGCCAGCGCCACCACAACCGAGACCCCCATCTCGATGACTGTGCCTGATCACTGTCGGTGCAGATCGCCTCCGGCAGGCAGCGGTGCTTTGGGGACTGCGCGTCCTCTCAGCTCCACACTCGGCAGCATCGGCAAGCGGAGCTGGAACGCAGTCCCTCCATCCTTGCGATCCGTGAAGTCCAGGGATCCGCCTTGAACCCTGGCGAACGCCTGGCTCAAAGCCAGGCCGAGCCCCACTCCACCGGCGCCGTCCCGCGTCCGCGCCATGTCCAGCTGGGCAAAACGTTCGAAGATGTGCGCGCGGTGCTCGCGCGGTATACCCGGACCCTCATCACCAACCTCGATCACCCAGCTCGACGGTTCAGTGAACGCGCGCAGAAGCACACGTCCGCCGCGAGGCGAATGCTTTGCCGCATTGTCGATGAGGTTGTCCAGGATTCTTTTTGTGAGGCCGACGTCGGCCGTCGCCGTCCCGAACCCAGGAGCGTCAACATCGAGATGCAATTCGCTGCTCGCGGCGAGCGCCTCCCAACGCGCGGCGGTCTCGTGCAGAAGGTCCGCCACGTCCACCTCTTCGATCGATGCGTTCAGCTGGCCCGCGTCCGCTCGTGCCAGCAGCAACAGGCGCTCCACCAAACCGGCCATGCCCCGCAGCTCGGCCTGCACCAGACTCAATGTCCGCCTGTATTCGGCGGTCGTGCGGTCCTTTCCGAGCGTCCGCTCCACCTCCGTTGTCATGAGCGCCAGAGGCGCCCGCAGCTCGTGCGATGCGTCCGCCGTGAACCGGCGCAGAGTGCTGAAGCTGGCTTCGAGCCTCGCCAGCATGCGATTGAACGTGGCCACCAGCTGGCCCAGCTCATCGTCGGGAGCGCTGACGTCGACCCGCCGGTGGAGCTCTCGCTCACTGAGACTCTCGGCCAGGCTTGCGATCCGGCTCACCGGACGTAAGACGCGGCCAACCAGTGCGTAGATAAGGAATCCGACTGCTACCAGCGCTCCGGCCGAAAGCGCAACCACCAGCACCATCGCCAAAGCCACGGAATCACTGAACTGGCCAGTGGGTGTCGATGCCACCAGTACGAGGCCAGGCGAGGAGGGCACGGGTGTTGCATAGGCGCGCCGGGCCTCTCCGTGGGAGTCCACGACGTTGCTCGGCATGCCGGCGTGACCGGTTCGCCGGACGCCGTTGGCCAGGTTTGCGAGAGCAGCCGGTCCGAGCGGTTGGCCAGGTGTCGAGGTCACCACCCCGTTCCCATCGAGCACAGCCATGTCGAGTGCGCTTCCGCCCGGAGTCTCGTGAGGTAGGTCCCCGCCGGCATACGTGACCTTGCCGTCGACGACGCTCAACTGCGCGGCCACGGCCACCGCTTCGGCCCGCAGCTGCGCGTCGAGCCCGTTGTTCTGGGCGTAGGTGAAAGCGAGGTAGATGGCGGTATCGGCCAGGATGAAGGCGCTCGCCAGGATGGCGACCGAGATCAGGGTCAGCCGGCCGCGCGTCGTCCGGAACAACCCTCTCACGGTCGACTTTCGAAGCGATAGCCGGCTCCGCGCAACGTGGCGAAGGGATCGCTGGCCCCCGCTTCGACGATCTTCTTCCTCAGGCGTCCGATGTAAACCTCGATCAGATTGCGGCCGCTCTCGAATTCGAAGTTCCACACATGCTCGATGACCTGCTCGCGCGTGATCAGCCGATTCTGATTGAGCATGAAATATTCGAGGATCGCGTACTCCTTGGCCGTGAGCCGTACCTGCTTGTCGAGAACCGCAAGCTGGCGCGCCCCAGTGTCGAGGGCGATGGGCCCGGCAACCAGCACGGAGGTTCGATCAAAGAGATGCCGCCGCGTCAGCGCCTTGATTCTCGCCACAACCTCACGCAGCGCGAACGGCTTGATGAGGTAGTCGTCGGCTCCGCGTTCCAGGCCCAGCACCTTGTCTTCCAGAGAATCACGGGCTGTGAGCATCAGGATCGGCGCGCGCATCCGTTGGCTCCGCAATCGACGGCTGACTTCGATTCCATCCAGCTTGGGCAGCATGACGTCGAGAAGGATCACGTCGTAGTCCGTGCTCAGCGCAGCGGCTACTGCGTCCTCGCCGTCGTAGACGGTGTCAGCGGCGAAGCCCGCTTCTTCAAGCCCGTGCTGCACACTCGCGGCCAACCTGCGATCGTCCTCGACGATCAGGACCCTCATTCCCAAACGCTACCGCTGTTCACGTAGCGGGAGTTTGTGACGTCGTTTTGCGCAAAACAGGCGCAAAGGGCCGCGCGCCGGTAGGACTTTTGCGCAAAACGCGTACTTGTTTCACGAGCGGATACCATCGACCGCCTTTCTAAAACGCCTCTAAATGTCTTCAGGTGGCCGTTAGAAAGGTGACGGAGCATACAAGCGCAGGTGCAGAAGGCATGACATGGATCGAACCCTGAATACGCCGTTGTGAGTCGCCTGCCACGAGCCGTCCGCCTTGTACTGGTTGTCGCGGCCTCGGCAGTGTTGCTTGTAGTCGGCGCGCTGATGTTGGTTCTGCCTGGTCCAGGGCTGCTCCTCATCGCTGCGGCCCTCGCCTTGCTCGCGGGCGAATTTCCATCAGTCCGCGCTCGTCTGCAGAGCGCGGCGAGGATCGTGGCTGAAATGCGTGCCCGTTTCCTGCGCGTGACCAGACGGCCCCTGTAGGTTCCCCGCGGCGAAGCGCGCCGGGAGGATTTCCCTTTAGGCAGCGTTCAAGCTTGCCCGCCAGGATCACTGTCAAGGCGCACACCAAGTGGCTGGAGAGCCTGTCGGGGCGAGCGTCGCCATCATCGTGACCCTGTTGCTCGCGGTTGCAATGGCAGCTGCGATCGGCGGGTACGTGACCTGGATCGCGTTCAGGGGTCAAGGCGATAGGGCTTCGGACAGGCCGAGGCTGACCCGTGAGGACATGAGCAACTCCACGCTGCTGCCAATTCGCCGCTGGGCCCGCACGGTCGCGGGCGTCATCCTGGTCGCAGCCGGGCTGATCCTGTTGCTCGACGCGGGCCCTGTGTAAGCGATCTGCCTATCCAGGAATTGGCATAGCTAGGGCGATTTAGCGTCCTTTCAGATTCCGTCGCCAGGCTTGCGCCGACGTGTGTGCGGACTGGCCGGCGAGCTCGTGAAAGCAGGCGTCGCACGGCTCGCCGTCCAGTACCGAGAGGGTTCACATCCCCGCGGGCCGCCGGCCTGCGCTGCATCCCTGCAAGGGGAACCCGCTAGCGAATCGTCCAATCGTGTGCATAGGAGTTGAGAAATGTTCGGCATAACTTCGGCCACCGCTCAACAGGAGCGTCGAGGCCGACGAAGACGTAGGGCATCAGGTTCGTGGCGACGCATGATGACTGGCGCCCTCGGGGCAACTGGATTGCTCGTGCTGCTGCCCGTAATCGTTCTGGCCGTCCACGACAACGGCACGTTTGAGCTCGATGGCAACATCAAGCACGGCTCGCTGACGACCCCGCCATACGATTGGGCGAGCCTTTTCGACTCGAGCGGCAATCGGATAATCGCACCGCCAAACGGAGCTCTCCTCGCAGACGACTTCCTTCGTGACTTCACAAATCCGGACAGCACCTACTTCTCGTCAAACGGCGGAGGCGTGAAAGACGTCAATCCCATCAGCAACTGGGGTTGCACGACGATCCACAATCCGACCGCCAAGGACAACCTGCTCAACTCTTATGCAGCTCTGATTCAGGTTCCATCGGGCCCAACCGCGGGCCATCTCGTTCTGTATGTCGGCTCGGAGCGCGAGAGCAACAACGGAACCGCGTTCGCGGGTTTCTGGCTGTTCAAGAACGCGGTCGTCTGCAACCCGCAGACAGGCACATTCAGCGGCAGCCACACCGACGGCGACATCCTGATTGTCAGCAACTACACCAATGGTGGCGGCAATCAGGAAGTGCAGCTGTTCCAGCAGCAGGGAGGCGTGCTGACCGCCATCGCGCATGGCGGCGTGTGTGGTTCTGCCCCCAACGACTCCATGTGCGCGATAGCCAATGACGCCGCGCTGGCGGCGAGCGACATTCCCTGGCCTCCGGGCAACGCGTCCGGCCACCAGACGAACACCTTCGTCGAGGCCGGCGTGGACCTCACCGCGGTTCTCGGCGGGTCGGTTCCGTGTTTCGCCTTCTTCCAGGCGGAGACACGATCATCGGCACAGCTCACCGCGACGCTCAAGGACTTCACCGGCGGCAGCTTCAACAGCTGCGCTCCCCCGACCATCACCACGAAGCAGAACGCGACGAGCGCGGCCCTCAACGTGGCAGTGGACACGCCCGTCCAGGACGTCGCGAACATCTCCGGAGCATCTGGAACTCCGGGCGGCACCATGACCTACAAGCTCTTCTCCGGGACGGGCTGTGACGCCGATGGCAACCCAACTGGCAGCCTGGTCAACAGCAGCACGGTCAACGTCACGGCATCGGGCGACCAGCCTCCTTCATTCACCTTCACGCCGACCAGTGCGGGGACCTGGCAGTGGATTGCCGTCTACAGCGGCGACCTGCCCGCGGGCCGCAACCCTGGCGCCTCCAGCGCGTGCGGAAGCGAGCCGCTAAGGGCTGTCGACGCGGCCATCAAGATCGAGCCAAACGCAGTCAACGAGATCAACCACTCGCATACCTTCGACATCTCGGTGACGGCTTTCCCAAGCGGTGCAGGCATTCCCACCATCACGATCTCGACCGACGTGAACCCGGCCCCATCCTCATCCACCAACACCTGCGGCACCACGTCTGGTGACAGCGCCACATGCAAGCTCATCATCAACAGCGGGACGACGGGCACCTTTACCGCCAACGCCACCGCCAGCGTGACGGTAGGCGGTGTTACCGTGACCCGCTCTACCGCCGGCGACGCTGGTCCGGGCGGGAGCGGCCCGGCGACGAAGACCTACGTCGACGCCTACCTCCAGCTCTCTCCGCTGACCGCCAGCAACCTCGTGGGGACCAATCACCAGATCACCGCGAGCGTGTTTGAAGACCCCGGTACCGGCGCTGCGTTAGCCGGCAGCGTCCTTGTCACGTTCAGCATTCAGGGAGGCCCTGGCTCGTTCGTGAACAACGTGAACACGTGCACCACGGGTGCCGTCGCCCCTGATCTCGGAACCTGCTCGATCCTTATCACATCGGCCGACGCCGGGACCACGATCGTCCGAGCCACCATCTCGGTCACCGTCAACGGCGTGCCGTTGACCCGAACGACCAACGATGGCGTTTCCCAGGACAGCGCGGACGCTCAGAAGATCTGGTTGCCGAGGACTCCCACCCTCACCACGACCGTTCTGCTCGGCGACTCGGTCACCGTCAGCGGTCTGAACGTCGCGGGCGCGGTCGACTTCACCTTGTTCGGCCCCAGCGGGACGAATGCACCCGATTGTGTCAACGGTCCGGTGCTCGCCAGCTTCACCAACGTTCCGCTCGTGAACGGGACGGCGAGCACGCCGTCAACGACCCCGGTCACTGTGGGCGGCGTCTACAGCTGGCAGGTCACCTACCACTCCTCCGATGGCAGGAACACCGACGCGACCACCACCTGCACATCCGAGGTCGTCAACATCACGTACACCCCCGGACAGAACCCGCCACCCCAATGATTCTTTAACAGCTTCGCCTGGCGGCCAAATCGATATTCGTCGCGAAGTACGAAGGGTCCGCCCCCCGACGGGGCGGGCCCTTTTTCCGTCTTGCCGATCAGGCAAGCCTGGTAGTGCAGAGGCTACGTGTCCTGGTAGTACTCCATCCCTAGATGCGTGATCTGCTCTTCGCCCATCAACCAACGCAGAGTGTTCTTGAGCTTCGTCTGTTGGATGAAGAGGTCGTTCTCGGGATAGACGGTTGGCGCGTGCTGCGGGCTCTTGAAGTAGAGGGAGAGCCACTCCTGGATGCCGCTCAAGCCGGCCCGCTGCGCCAGGTCGGTGAACAGAATCAGATCGAGCACGAGCGGTGCGGCGAGAATCGAGTCCCGGCACAGGAAGTCGATCTTCATCTGCATCGGGTACCCGAGCCAGCCAAAGATGTCCAAGTTGTCCCAGCCTTCTTTGCTGTCACCTCGCGGCGGGTAGTAGTTGATCCTGACCTTGTGATAGATGTCGCCATAGAGATCGGGGTACAGATCCGGCTGAAGCATTTGCTCGAGCACGCCGAGCTTGCTCTCCTCCTTGGTTCGGAAGCTGTCCGGGTCGTCGAGCACCTCGCCGTCGCGGTTGCCCAGGATGTTGGTCGAATACCAGCCACGCAGCCCGAGCATGCGTGCCTTCAGCATCGGGGCGATGACGGTCTTCACGAGCGTCTGTCCAGTCTTGAAGTCTTTTCCACAGATCGGCGCCTCACGTTCCTGCGCCAGCTGGACCAGGGCCGGGATGTCAACCGTCAGGTTGGGGGCTCCATTAATGAAGGGCGCGCCCTCCAGAAGGGCGGCGTATGCGTACAGCATCGAGGGCGCGATGCTGACGTCGTCCGCGTTCAGCGCAGCCTCGAAAGAGTCCAGGTCCGCGTGCGCCGGCCCCTCGGCCATGAATACCTCGGTCGATGCGCACCAGATCACGACCAGTCGCGAACAGGCACGGGAGTCTTTGAAGTCGCGTATGTCCTGTCGCAGCGCTTCAACCATTTCTCGCTTTGAGCCGGCCCGCTTGACATTCGAGCCTCGCAGTCGCTTCACGTACGACTGGTCAAATGCCGCCGGCATGGGCTCCAGCTCCCTGAGCTCGCCCGCCACCGGCTCGATATGACCGACGCGGTCAAGGACGCCGCTTTTGACTGCCGCGTCATAAGCGTTGTCAGGGATGGGATCCCAGGCGCCGAAGACCAGTTGATCCAGCCCCGCCAGCGGCACAAAGTCTCTGATCAGCGGGATTTTTTTCTCCGTCCGCTTTCCTAATCGAATCGTGCCCATCTGCGTCAGCGAGCCGATGGGCAGCCCCTTACCCCTTTTGACCAGCTCCACGCCGGCCACAAAAGTCGAGGCGACCGCGCCAAGACCGACCATGAGCACACCCAGCCGTCCCTCGGCGGGAGCGATGGCGTGGGATCCGGGCGCCACAAAATCCTTGGCCTCGAGCGAGATGCCTCTTTCCCGCGCGAGGGACATCAGCGTCGGCTGCCATTGGGCAGGAATCCGGCCCGTAGCCACCCAGTGCTCGACGGTGCTTTGGCGGCGGCCGAGGAGCTGTGCGAGTGCGCTCTGGCCACCAAACCGCTGAATCACGCGCCTTGCCGGATTGGACTCAGCCGCTGTCACTTCGGCATCGTAACGAATTTTTCGTTCATTCGCAGCCGAGCCCGGCCATGGCGAGAAACTCGACCGAACGGTGGATGTTCGGCGAACCCAGCTGCGCCTACCTTGCGTTGCATGCACGAATCCGCACCGGACGCTTTCCTATCGGCTCTCTCGACGCGCGACTTCGGACGGCTTGCCGAGAGCCTGGCACCGGAAGCGCAGGCGCGGATGCTCTTGCCTCCGGGACCGGAGGTGCGCTCCGGGCGCGAGGAGATTGCACGGCGGTTCGAAGGCTGGTTCTCGCGCGCCTCCGACTTCGAGGTTCTGGACACACATTGCGCCCAGGTCGGGCGTCGAGACCGCCTGAGCTGGCGCTTCCGGCTGAGCCGAGACGCGGGGTCGCGCGAAATCATCGAGCAGGTGGCGTTCGTCACGGTGGGGCCGGATGGCATCTACGAGATCGACCTGCTCTGTTCGGGTTTCCTTTCCGAGGAAGACGCCACCGCGTCGCGCGGTCTCAGCGCCGCCACGTCACGCAGCCCTCGATAATGGCCGGATCATCACCACCGTTGGAGGCGGTCATTCCGTAGTCGACAAGCCGAGGTCAGAAACCAGCCTGCGCCTGGCCGAGCTCCTGGCGGCAGTTTCGCTAGCTACGGATCTGTCGCACGACGTTCCCGCGGAGAGCGCGCTTCGCGATGCATTGCTCGCGGTCGAGCTTGCTCGCCTCGCGGGCTGGAGTGACGCCGACGTGTCGGACGTCTACTACCTGGCGCTCCTGTACCACATGGGGTGCACGGGCGCGGTCGCGGCGCAGAGCCGGCTCGGCGGCGGCGACGACATCAGCGTGCGTCACTGGATGTCGGAGGCCGACTACGCCGATCGTCCGGAGCTCATGCGCATCGTCATCACCAGGCTGGCGCCACAGTGGGGAGCGTCCGGATTCGCGCAGGGTGTCGCCGGGCTCGCGACATCCGGCCGTGACATGCCAGAGGCGTTGGCCAACATTGCGGAGGCGGCGGCCCGGCTTTCGCAAAGGCTAGGCGCCAGCCCTCGCGTCACTGAAGCGTTGGGTCACGCGTATGGAAGGTGGGATGGCAAGGTCTTCACCTCGCTGCCGAGCGCCGATGGTCTTTCGGCGACCTCGCGCCTCGTTCATCTGGTTCACGTGGCCCAGATCTATCACCATGCCGGAGGCATCGAAGTCGCCGACTCGGTTGTCAAGCAGCGGAGCGGGACCGAATTCGACCCTGAGCTGGCAAGGCTCTGGCTGCAGAACAGCCACGAGCTCCTGCCCAGGCTGTCATTGGATTCTGTGTGGGATCAGGTGTTGAGCGCTGAGCCGGAGCCGCATCGGCGAGTGGGCCCATCCCACCTGGACGAAATCAGCCGGGCCCTTGCGGATTTCGTGGATCTGGCCTCGCCCTTCACGAGTGGGCACTCGACTCAGGTTGCGCGGCTCGCCGAAGCGGCCGCAATGAACGCAGGATTGGGCGCAGACGACGCCGCGACCCTACGGCGCGCGGCGCAAGTCCACGATCTCGGCATGGTGAGCGTGCCCAACCGGGTGTGGATCAAGCGCGGTCCCCTCAACCAATCCGAGTGGGAGCGGGTCCGTCTGCATCCGTATCACACCCAGCGCATCCTGAGCCTCGCCGGCCCGATGCGGGCGTCCGCGACGATCGCGGGTCTTCATCACGAGCGGCTCGATGGCTCCGGCTATCACGTCGGGCTGCCTGCCAGTGCAATTCCGTTCACCGCCCGTCTCCTGGCAGTCGCCGAGATCCACCAGTCGATGAGCGAGGGTCGCGCCTGGAGGCCGGTGGTCAAGCCCGAGGAGGTGGCGCGGCAGCTGCGGGATGAGGTTGCGGCTCGGCGCCTCGACCCCCGAGCTGTTGACGCAGTGCTGGTGGCGGCTGGTCAGCCTCGTCAGAAAGGAAGATCGAGTCCGAGCTGGCCGGCCGGACTCACAGACCGCGAGGTGGACGTGCTGAGGGCGATCACACGTGGACTGGCAAACAAGCAGATCGCGCGTGAGCTCCACGTTTCCCAGGCCACGGTGCACACGCACGTGATCAACCTCTACGGAAAGATCGGCGTCAACACGCGGGCAGGCGCGACGCTCTTTGCCTTTGAGCACGAGCTGATCGACTCTCCGTCGTCGCGATAAATCGACCAAACGGTTGATGCGCGTCTTGACGCCCGAGCCTAGGCTTCGGACGAGATGGACAAAAAATTGCCGCACTTACAGATTTCGAAGCTGACCAACGCCAGTCCGGAGGCCGTCTACGACCTGCTCGCCGATCTGCGGAGCCACCTCGAGTGGGCGGGCACCCGCCAGACCCGAGATTTCCGCCTCGTTTCGCTCGAAGCGCCGCCAGGACCGGCCGGCGTCGGGACTACCTTCACCAGCACCGGTGTGATGCCGATGTCCCAGACGAGATGGTCCGACGCTTCCACGGTAACCGCCGCCGACCGGCCATCGAAGTTCGAGATCACGACCCAGGCAACGGCCGGCGAGCGCAACACCATGACCGCTGTCTACACGCACACGTACGAGATCTCGCCGGCGGCCGGCGGGTCGCGCGTGACGTACAGAATGACGCAGCTGTCGATCACGAACCCTATACTCCGGCTGGGGCCGGCGATGGGCCGCATGACGTGGCTCATGATGCCCATGTTCGCCGGCCGCGGGCTGCGAAACTTGCTCGCTCTCGCCGAACACGGCCAGTCGCGAATCGTTGTTGCCAGCAGCCCGAAATTCACACAGGAGGTGTGACCTTGCCACTGTATTTGGACGTCCACGAGCAGCTCCCCGAGGGAGCGACAGCGGCCGACGTTGCGCAGGCCCATCAGGCGGACCTGGCCAAGCAGGACGAGTACGGAGTGAAGTACCTCAAGTACTGGGTCGACGAGAAGGAGCACAAGGCGTTCTGCCTCGTCGAGGCGCCAACCGCGGATGCGGCCGCGCGCGTTCACCGCGAGGCGCACGGGCTGGTCGCGAACCGCATCCACGAGGTCGTCGAAGGAAGCTAGACGCGAGGCTCACACGTAGATTCCGGGCACCTGGCCGGCGACCTGGCCAGGTGCCCGGCTTTCGTGGTCCTGACAAGAGGTCACTGCCCTTGGCCGCGGCCGGCCGGGCGGTAGCATCCGGAGGACACCAATGGCGCCCGCGACCGATCGAGATCTGATCACCAGGGCAGTGCGTGACTATTTCGAAGGCTGGTTCGACGCGGACGTCGAGCGCATGGACCGCGCCCTACACCCGGACCTCGTCAAGCGCCGGGCGCCGGCGGAGCCGGGTGCAACCTTGCGAATCACGACCAAGCAGAACATGCTCGATTACACGGCCGCCGGCGAGGGCAAGCAGGACGCCAGGGACCGGCATCTCGACATCCGGATCGTTGATGTGGCCCCAGACATGGCCAGCGTCACCGTCCGATCGACCGTCTATCACGAATTCCTCCAGCTCGTGCGCACCACAAGCGGATGGAAGATCGTGACGTCGCTCTGGCGATTCGCCGAGTAAGCGTCGATCAGATCAGCTCGGCGATGAGCGCAGCTGCGCGCTCGGCCGTGCCCGATTCGACCTCCGCGTAATCGACACCCTGCGAGACCAGGGACTTGATGGCCCGGGCGACACCCTTGGGCGTGGCGCCGTCGAAGTCCATGCACCTGCCCGCACGGTACCTCTGCAGGCGGTGGCGGACGTGGAAGTTCTGCTCGCAGTGATCGCGGAGCGGGAAGTAAAGAAAAGGTGTGCGAGCGGCGGTCAGCTCCATGGTCGTGCTCAAGCCGCCCTGGGTCAGCGCCAGGTCGCAGGCGGCGAGCCGCCGGTTCAGGTCAGGCACGAAGCCGTGCACCTCGATCCCGTCGACCGCCGGAAGCCGGCTCCGGTCCACGCGCGGACCCGCGACGACGATCATGCGCAGGTTCGGTACCAGCGCTCGCGCGGCCGGATACGCCTTCATGAGTCGAGCCAGCAGGTCGACACCGACGCCTGAGCCGCCGGCCGACGCGATGCAGACGACCTCGCCGGGCGCGTAACCGAACTCCGAACGAAGCGCTTCTCTGTCCCCAACTTCCTCATGGTTCAGCCCGAGGATGTAGCCGCCCGTGAACTCGTAGTGCGCCTCGGTCCAGCCACGGATCTCAGGCAGGCCCGGACCGAAGTGGCCGGGCACGACGTCCTCCGGCCGGCCGATGAAGATCGCGCGATCGCGAACACGTGGAAAGCGCTCGACCTGCTCGATCATGTCCGCGTTGTAGTCGGCGGTGAGGAATGCGTCACGCTCGCCGAGGTTTGGCATGGGCAGCCAGGCGACGATGTCGGTCAGCCAGACGTAGGCCGCGGTCTTCAGCTCCGGGTTCTCATGCAGGAAGTAGTCGAGCTCCCACGCCTCGTCGCCGATCCACAGGTCGTAGTCCCGTTCCCGGACGGCGTCGAGGAAGACCATGAAGTTGGAGAGAAAGATCTCGTCCATGCGGCGAAACGCCTCGAAGACGTGGAGGCGGTGCGATCCCGATTCGCGCTCGATGTGCTCGGACTCGCTCGCCAGCAGCGAGCTCGCGGGGTGGATCCGTTCGCCGTGCGCGGCAAGGACGCGCGTAACTGGGTCCTGGGCGAGCCACTCGATTTCGAGACGGGGGACCTGCTTGCGCAGCTCGTTCGCGATGGCCACGTCTCGCCGCGCGTGGCCCAAACCGATCGGCGAGGAGACAATCAGCGCGCGCCGCGTCCTGTCGTGGGCGCGCCGACGGGCCGGCGCCGGTCGCGGCGGCAAGAGGAAGTCGCGAAGGGCGAGGTTGACCGAGACCGGGTCCCGGGCATGGGGCAAGTGGCCCGAACCCTCCATCGTCAGAAGGCGGCCGCTGGTCAGCTCGGCGAGGGCGGCGCCATTGGCGTGCATCACGATCTCGTCTTCGTCGCCGTGGATCACCAGGACAGGACATGTCAGGCGGCGCGCCAGCTCCACGGTGCGCTCTTCGCCGACCGACCCCGCGCGCTCGGTCGCGATCAGCACTTCGGGCGTCGTTTCGAGACCCCAGCTCACCGCATCCTCGATCGGCTTCGTCGAGTGCGGCTCGGGCAGGCAGCGACCGAAGAAGAACTCGAGAAAGCCGCGGTAGTCCTTCAGCCAGTACTTCGCGTTGTACTTGTTCCAGTCGGTGTAGTCGTCGAGCTGCGCCTCGAACAGATTCGATGCGCCCTCGCGTATCTGGTTCCATTCGGGCAGCCGCACAGCCGGTCCGATGAAGGCGATCGACCGCACACGTTTCGGATGCTGGCCGGCGATGAGCAGCGCCCAGCGCGCGCCGGCCGACAACGCGACCAGCGACGCGGTGTCGGTCTCGGTGGCGTCCATCACCGCCAGGGCGTCGGCGGCGAACTCCTCATCGACGTACGCCTCAGGTGAGACAGGCCGGCCCGAGAGGCCGTTGCCCCGGCCGTCCATTACCAGGACACGGCAGTAGCGTGCCAGGTCGGCAACCTGGAACTTCCAGTGCCTCGAGTGAATGATCGACCAGGTCGGGAGGAGAAAGACGGTGGGTTCGCCCTGGCCAAAAAGCTCCCAGTGAAGCCGCACCCCGTCACGCGTCGCATAGCCGTGACGGTCAGGCTGCCTGGCTCTCATCGCACACCTCCTGCTGCGCCATTCTCCACCGATTCGAATGGGGTGGAGGCGAGCGACGCGGCGCCCGCCTCCCTCTCCAAGACCCCTTATGGACGCGCTTCGTACACGGCGTTGAATGGCGTCTGCGCCACGCGCCGAAAACGAGTGAACCCGCCCGCCGTGGCCACGTCGCGGATGCGAGCCTCACCGGCCTGCGCGCCGAGGGCCAGGCCGACGTCCTGCGACAGCGAGCTCGGCGTGCAGAGGAAGTTCGAGAACGCGTAGTACGCACGCCCGACCGGGTTGAGGTTTTCCTCCACGTGATCGCCGGCGATGGGCTCGACGATCATCCACGTGCCCCCCGGCCCAAGCGCCTGGCGGACATGACGAGCCGCGCCCACCGGGTCGCCCATGTCGTGGAGGCAATCGAACATCGTGACAAGGTCATAGCCGGTGCCTGGGAACGAGGACGCGGGCGCGACCTCGAACTTGATGTGGTCCTGGAGCCCGGCGGTGGCCGCCTTCTGGGTGGCGAGATCGATCGATTCCGGGTGGTAGTCGAAGCCGTTGAAATGCGAGCGCGGGTACGACGCCGCCATCAACCGGGTCGACGCGCCGAGCCCGCAGCCCACGTCCGCGACGCGAGCCCCCACGCGCAGCTTCTCCTCGACGCCCTCGAGGGCGGGCAGCCAGCTGGAGACCAGGTTCGCGTTGTACCCCGGGCGGAAAAAGCGCTCGCAGCCAGTGGCCACTCCGCGGTCGTGCTCGTGCCACCCAAAGCCCGCACCGGTGCGGAAGGATGACTCGATCTGCGGGATCGACTTGAGCGTCGCGGTCGCCAGCTCGAATGCGCCGCCGACGAACGCCGGGCTGTCCTCGTTGGCAAGCGCCAGGGCCTGCTCAGCGGGCAGCTCGTACCGCTGTGCCGCTCCGTCGTAGGTGACGTATCCGCCCGCAGCCTGCGCGTTGAGCCATTCGCGCACGTATCGCTCAGCCAGGCCGGTCTTCTCGGCCAGCTGGGCCGAAGAGATGGGGCCGGCGCCGGCCATCGCCTTGTACAGGCCGAGCCGGTCGCCGATGACGATGAGGCCGGCGTTTACCGTCGCCCCGAGTTCGCCGATGACCTGACCCAGGAACGCGTTGAGCTTGCCCTCGTCTATCGCTACTGTCTGAACCGCCATGTTTGACACCTCCGGATTTGAGATGGTCACAAGCTAGGAATCCGAGTTGCGCATCGCATCAGGGACCCCACCTAGTTCTTCGGGCGCTCGGCCGGCGCCTGTGCTCGTCGGTCGCGATTCAGAGCTGGCCGCTGTTCGCGAGGCCCTGGCGGGGGCGAGGCTGGGCAAGAGCGCCCGGCTGCTCATTCGGGGCGAGCCGGGCATCGGTAAGAGCGCCCTCCTCGAACGAGCGGTGGCCGAGGCGCATGAGATGCGTGTGCTCTCTGCTCGCGGCGTCGAGTTCGAGGCCGACGTGCCGTTCGCGGGCCTGCACGAGCTGCTGGCCCCGACCCTGGCGCTGCTCGACCGGCTGCCGGCGATTCACGCCGCGGCACTGAAGTCATCGCTCGGCCTAGGCGAACGCAACGAGTCCGACCGGCTGATCGTCGGCGCCGCGACCCTGGAGCTCATCTCGGCCTACGCCGAGGACGCACCGCTGCTGATCACGGTCGACGACGCGCAGTGGCTGGATCGCGCATCGGCCGAGGCCATCGGCTTTGCCGTCAGGCGGCTGCTCGCCGATCCGGTCGCCATCCTGATCGCTATCCGCGAGGGCGAGGGCTCTCCTTTGCTCGGCGCGGGCCTTCCGGAATTGACTCTGCGCGGCCTGGACGAGCACTCGGCGAGGCTTCTGGTGCCGGCGGACCAACGGATCACCAGCGACCAGATGCGCCGGCTCGTCGCCGCCACCGGCGGCAATCCGCTCGCCATGCTCGAGCTGAGCCGGGATGTGGCACATCTCGGTGCTCCAGCCGACGACAGCCTCCCGATCGCGACCAGCGTCGAGCGCGCGTACCTTCGCAGGGCCGAAGGGCTGGGCGCGGGAGCCCGGCGCGCTCTCGTCCTGATGGCGGCCGCGGGCGTACTCGAACCGGGACTGGTGCAACAGGCAGCGTCGGAGCTCGCCCTTCATCCCTCAGACGTCGACGAGGCGGAGGGGGCCCAGGGTCTCGTGGCCCAGGGGATCGAAACGGTCGAGTTCGTCCACCCGCTCGCCCGAGCCGCGATCTACCATGCGGCTTCGCCGGCCGACCGCCGAGCTTCGCATCGTGCGCTGGCCGCCGTGATGACACGCCAGGACCAGGCCGACCGGCGCGCGTGGCATCTCGCTGCCGCTGCGACCGGCTGGGATGATGAGGCCGCTTCCGCTCTGGAGCAGGCCGCTCGGCGTGCGCGAGAGAGCTCCGGTTACGCCGCGGCAGCCAGCGCGTGGGCGGGGTCGGCTCGCCTGACGGAGCAGTCCGAGCCGCGTGCGGTGCGGCTGTTCAATGCGGCAGAGAACGCATGGCTCGGCGGCCTCGCCCAGCTCAGCCTGGAGTTGATCGATTCGGCTCGTCCCCTCGCGGCCGGTGTCGAGCTCCGCGCCGACATCGACGACCTCGGCGGTCACATCGCGATGCGCCGTGGGGCCGTGATCGAAGGGTGTCGCACCAGGGTCGCCGCCGCCGAGCTGATCGAGCCCATCGACCGGCTCAAGGCGATTCGCATCATCTCGGACACCGCGATCGCGACCTTCGGCGCTGGGAACGCGAGTGAGATGTACGTGATCGCAGGCAGGGGTCTCGAGCTGCTACGAAACGGCGACCCACCCGAAACGGCGGTCTTCGCCAAGGTCGCGTACGGCACCCTCGCGATCCTCGCCGGCCGGGGTGGGGACGGACCGCGCCACCTTCGCGAGTGCGTGCCTCTGTTTGACACCATCCCGCGGGACAGCCGCGATCCTCTGGTGGTCACGTGCGCCGGCTTCGTGGGGCTGTTCCTTCGTGAGGCCGAGGCCGGCCGAGACCTGTTTGCGCGGGCGCTCGAGCAGGCGCGGACCCAGGCGCCGACCGCAGCCCTCCCGGACGTTCTTTTCATGCTCGCCCGCGACGCGGCCACCACCGACCGTTGGCCTTTCGCCCGGGCCCACTACGAAGAAAGCTCGCGGGTGGGCCGCGAGACCACGCAGTTTGTCGTCGTGGCCGGTGCTCTGGCGGGTCTCGCCTGGCTCGATGCGCTCGAAGGTCGAGAGCAGGAGTGCACGTCGCACGCGGCCGAAGCGCTCGAACTGTCGGCGCAGTACCAGATGGGGGTCTTCAGGGCCTGGTCGACGATCGCCCTCGGCCAGTTGGAGCTGGGTCTCGGGCGGCCGGAGCGGGCGCTCATGCACTTCAAGGACTGCATGGAGTTTCTCGATTCCATCTCGATCACTGATCCCGACCTGTCGCCGGCGCCTGACGTCGTCGACGTACTGGTGCGCCTCGGCCGGCACGATGATGCGCGCCGGGTCGCGGCCGAGTATCAGGCGTCGGCCGAGGCGAAGGGCCAGCCGTTCGCGCTCGCCCGTGCGAGGCGAGCACGGGCCTTGATTGCCGATGACGCGTCCTACGAATCAGAGTTCGAAGCGGCCCTGCGCCACCACCAGGACACCCCGGACGTTTTCGAACGCGCCCGCACTCACCTTTATTACGGCGAGCGCCAGCGCCGGAACCGCAAGCGCGTCGCCGCGCGCGACCACCTGCGCGAGGCTTTGAAGGCATTCGATCGCCTGGGCGCCGCTCCCTGGGCCGAGCGTGCGCTGAGCGAGCTGCAAGCGAGCGGCGAGACCGCGCGCGTTCGCGATGACACCTCGCGCCAGCAGCTGACTCCGCAGGAGCTCCAGGTCGGGCTCGCGCTGGCTGAAGGCAAGACCACGCGGGAGGTCGCCGCACGCCTGTTCCTCAGCCCGAAGACCGTCGAATACCACCTCCGGCACGTCTACGACAAGCTCGAGATTCGCTCTCGCGAGGAGCTGCGCAGCAAGCTGCTGGCCCGATCCGCCTCCGACGCAAGGCAGCTCGGATTGATGTTCACCGATGTCGTCCGCTCCACCAGCCTGGTCGAAGCCATCGGCGACCAGGCGTGGATCGACCTGAGCGCGTGGGTCGATGGGGAGCTCAGGCGAGCATTCAGCGAGGGCCACGGCCGCGAGGTCGATCACGCGGGAGACGGGTTTTTCGTTGCCTTCGACTCGGCGGCCGAGGCTATCGATTGCGCGATCACGATCCAGCGCCGGCTGGCGGCGCACCGCCGCGTCCATGGGTTCGCGCCCGCGATCCGAATCGGGATCCATTTCGGCGAAGTCCAGCTAGAGGGACCGTCTATCAGAGGTACGGCGGTTCACCGAGCAGCACGGCTGAGTTCGGTCGCGAACCCAGACGCGATCCTGGTCTCGCGGCAGGCGCTCGAGGCGAGCGGACGTCCGGTCCGCGATCTGAGGAAGTACAGCCTGAAGGGAATCAGAGAAGACGTCGAGGCGGCCGCGGTTGCCTGGAGCTGATCAAACCCCGCTCGCCAGTCCAGCGAGCGGTCGGGCGCTTCAACTTTTCAAGAGCTGGTTCTGGCGTCCGCCGCGTCCGCACGGCGAAACGATCGTCGATCGCCGTGTCAGTCCCCTCGAGCTTCTCTATGACCTTGTTTACGCCGCCGTCATCGCTCAGGCGGCTATCCCTCTGGAGGCGCACGTCTCGGCGGGCGCGCTCTTCGAATTCACTGCCGTCTTCTCACTGACCTGGATCGCCTGGGCCAACGGCTCCATTTATCTCGAGCTGCATGGCCGCCTTGACGGCAGGACGCGCACCTATTTCTTCCTTCAGATCGGCATTCTCGCCATCCTCGCTGCGTACGCGGCCGACGCCGGCGATGGAGGCGCGGGTTTCGCGATCACGTACACGGCGTTCCTGGTCGTGATGACCTGGCTCTGGTACGAGGTCCGGCGCCAGGATGCGCTCGTCCAGCCTGAGTTCCTGGCTGACACTGGGCGCTACGTCGTGGCGATGGTGGTTTCGGTGGCGGTGATCCTCGGCAGCGCCTTCTTGCCGGCGGAATCGCGACTCGTCGTGTGGGGCATCTTCAGCGTTGCCTGGGTAATCCTGTTGCTGCTTTTCGGGCGCTCCCGCGTCGGCCTGGGCCGAGGCATGACACCCACCGATTCGCTGGTCGAGCGTTTCGCGACGATCACGATTATCGTGCTGGGCGAGGTGGTGTTCGGCGTCGTCGAGGGACTATCCCAGTCGAAACACGACGTCACGACGATCTCGACTGGCATGCTCGCGCTGGCGGTCGGCTTTGGGTTCTGGTGGATCTACTTCGACGTGGTCGGAGGCAAATTACCGAAGCCCGATGGTCGCGCCCTCGCCAGCTGGATGCTGAGCCACTACCCGATCACGCTTTCGATTGCGGTTGCCGGAGCCGGCATGGTGAGCCTGATCGAACACGCGCACGACCACACCACCCCCGGACCCACAGCATGGCTCCTCTCAGGAGCGGTGGCGGTGGGTCTGGTGTGCTTGATCCCGACGTGGAGGGCCCTCGCGGATGCGAGCCGGCTCGCGTCCGTCTACCGACCACTCTGGATTGCGGCCGTCGCGGGAGCGGTGGCGAGCGTGATCATTGGCTGGACCCGACCGGCGCCATGGCTGCTCGCGCTGCTGCTGGTGGTCGTTCTGGGGCTGGTCTGGGCCGTCGCCGTGCGGGGATTTGCGCTGGCCGGCACGTGGGGTCCAGACGGATCGGAAGCCCGGCGCTAGGACCTCATGGCGCGGCCGCGGCGCACGTGCGCCGCGGCCGGTTTGTCGTCAGTCGCCCGCGGCCAGGCGTGCAGCGTCGCCCAGGTTGCTGTTTCCTTCAAGGAAGCTGATCCGGTCGATCTCCTTCGCGTGCGGGCCGGTGTATCGGAACACGTAGAGCCCATTCCGAATGTCGACCACGTAGATCAGGCCGTTGCTGATGATCGGGAAGCTCCACATGACCACCTTGTTGGGGCCGCGGCTGAGCGCGGGGTCTTCCAGCGCAACCGAACTCAGCGGCGTCGGCGAATTGAAGCCGCCCTGGGTGGGTTGATTCGGATCTGTGATGTCGACGACCTGCAGCCCTCCCGAGTGCCACGAGTCGACGACAAGGTGGGGGAGGACTGTCGGGTTGTGCGTCGAGTACGACGTGAACTGCTCCGTGGCGGCGTCGACCTGGGACTGGAAGGCCGGCGTGTTCTGGACGAGCTTGAACTCGCTCACGATTCGGGGGTGTGACGAGTCCTCGACGTTGATGATCCGCATCCATCCCCAGGGCCAGCCAAAGGACGAGGTGGTGAACGTGCCGTAAACCTCGTCGATGTTCACCTCGAACGAGCGGCCGGGTACGGGAACGGCAGAGTGGCTTTCGGAACAACCCACGGCCGTGCCGCCGGCGCACTGCAAACCGGCGCCCCAGCTGGCCCGGTTGGCGATCGGGGTCAGCAAAGCGTCGTTGAGAGAGATAACGGAGGTCGGGTTCGGGTTGTCGACGACCGCGCTGGTGTCGAGCACCAGCATGCCCCCGCGCAGGTAGGCCAGATAGGTGGTTCGTCCGTCCGGAGTCGGCGTCATCGAGTGCAATGAGAGGTCGAAGTCGTAGTTGGCCGGGTTCGCAGCGCCTGGGAAGAGCTGGTTCCAGTTGCCCTGGGCAATCAGCCTGACGTCGCCGCCAGCCGGTACGGCGCTGATGTCCTCGACCACGAAGTTCGGTCTTGCCGGGTCGACCGAAACCGAAGGCGTCGATTCGTAGAGGAGCGCGCGGTCCGCATTGTTGGGATCGATCCAGAGGAAGAATTCGTGCGGCTTGATGGCCACTCCCGCCGCCGACCGCGTCACATGTCGCTTGATGAGCTGGGGGTGAACCGGATCGGTCAGGTCGAAGAACTTGTAGTCGAACGGAAACGTCGTGTCGCTGCCCCGGGGGCAGGCGTGAATGATGCGGCTGCAACGGAATGACAGCTCGATCAAGAGCTTCTTCTCCGGCCAGACGCGCAGCTCGCGCGAGGTCACCCCAACGGGTTGGCCGGCCGCGTTCGGCGCCGCGATCTCTGCCGGGATCTCACCGACCACAGTCGGGCTGGTTGGGTCGGCGACATCGACGATCAGGATGCCCGGGTGAACATGTGTGCAGGTCCCATCGGCGTTGGTCGGCGTCAGCACCGGCGAGACGGGACCGCTGCCGTTGAAGTCTCCGCACGAGTTTGACCCGTCGCTTCGATTGCCGACGTAGATGAAGTGATCGAACATCGCGATGGCGGCGTTCATGCCGCGGTTGAAGAGCGCGTTATGTCCAACCAGCTGGACATTCATTGAGGTCCCAGGCGCGCTGACCCCTACAGATCTGTCTCGTACGCTCTGCCCGCTGGCCGGCGTTGCGAAAAGCAGCACGACGGCCAGACCCAGCGGCAGAGCGCGCATGGAGCGGCCTCGAAACACACCACCACCCATCGCAATTCCCCCCATTTGCGAATCGCAGCTGAACTCGAAGCTTGACTATAAAAATCGGCGGGTCGCCAGTCAAATAGCGGTTACTTGATCAGCTGGCCTCTGCTTGCCGCAGCTGCGCTGCTGACATGGTCGGCGACAGCGGTAGCGCAAGCGCAAACACACTGCCGGCGCCCGGCGTGCTGCTCTCGACGACAAGGCTGCCCCCGTAGCTCTCCGCCAGCTGGCGCGAGATGTAGAGTCCGAGACCGAGCCCTGGAACGCTGACTTGCGAATCGGCGACCCGATAGAGGCGATCAAAGACCCGCTCGCGGTCGTCCTCTGGGATGCCGACGCCGTTGTCCTCGATCCGAACGATCGCGCGTTGGGAGCGTGTCGACAGCTCGATCCGAAGCCGCGGTGTCCGAACCGTGTAGGTCAGGGCGTTGTTGATGAGGTCGTCCAGCACCCGACCAAGCTTCTGCCGATCGGCGTCCACCGGGACCGGATCATCAGGCAGCTTGACGTCAACCTCGGCATTGAGCAGATCGGCTCGGGGACGCCCACGTTCCACCGCCTCGGTCACGACCCCTCGCAAGTCGAGCACCTCGTGCTCGACGCGCGGAGTAATGACCTCGAGGCGAGAGGCTGTCAGCAAGTCGTCGACGATCCTTTCCATCTCACGGGTCTTCGCCGCGAGGATGCCGAGCGGCGCCTTCCAGGCTTCTGGCGGGTGCCCGACCAAACCCTCTGACAACAGCGACAGGTAGCCGGCCAGGACGGTGAGCGGAGCCTGCAGGTCGTGAGCCGCGTTGTTCAGAAACGCGCTCTTGGTCTGGCTCGCCGCGTTGGCGGATACGTAGAGCCGCGTAACTTCTTCTGTTCGTTCGCGGGCTTCGACGAATGCCGCGAGCACGAGCGAGGTGAGGGCCACGCTGACGTTGAATATCTGCAGCGTGATCATCTTCTGAATCAGGTTCTCTGTTCCGAACGGGCCCGTTCCCTGCACGGCCGACGAGATGGCGACGCCTGAGGCGATCATGGCCGCGGGTGCGGCACCGCGAAGGTGAAATCGCCACGCGGCGAACATGATCAGAGGAAAGACGAGGTATTCCAGTCGCAGGCGGTTCTGAAAGAGCACGAAGGTAAGGACGCCAATACCGAGCAGCAGTCCGACGAGCTCCAAGGCCTTGTACGGCGTGAGTTTGGGCGCGTGAACATTGGGCAGGAAGCTGAGCAGGAAAGGCGCCACCAGGAGCACCCCCATCGCATCCCCGGTCCACCACACCGCCCAGGTCGGCCAGAAACCGTCGAGTGAAACGGCACCGGATAAGACCAGGACAGAGGAACCGACGGTTGCGCTGACCGTCATCGCGAGGAGCGCGCCGACCACGATGGCAGCGGCATCTCGCAACCGGTCCAGCTCGATCCGGAACCCAGCTCGGTTGAGGAAGACCGAGGCGGCCAGTGGCGCAAGAGTGTTGCCGGCGGCGATGAAGACAGCGCCCAACGGGGAGGGACCGATGGGCAGGTTGACCGCAAGCGCTGCCAGAAAAATCGATGGCCAGACCTGCCGGCCAAAGACGAGAATCGCAACCAGGGCAATGCCGGTTGGCGGCCAGATCGGCGTCACCTGACCGTGAATGAGGGCAAGCTTCAGGCTGAGCTGAGCCGCGAACCAGTAGGCGAGCGCAACCACGGTCAGCTGCAGCAGCATGCTGATCATGCTGACCTTGTGATCTCGGTTGCTCGGCTCGACCGCTGAGCTACCTGCACTCATCGGCTATCGGGTTTAACGGGTTCACACAGAGTTTCCAGCACCGGGCTGGGATACTGGTTGAGACATGTTGCCGAGGGCCGCGCGGCGGCTCCGGGGAGCTGAGGCGGGAAGTTTGCGTGTCCCGCCGTGTTGTGCAGGCGATGGTCACAACGGCATCGCGGGCTCGAACGGGGAGCGCCGCCCCTGTGAGTGAAAGGAGCCCGGAGCCCCATAGCGATCTGACGGCCCAGATCGTGAAATTAGAGCCGCGACTGCTGCGTTTCGCCTGGTCGCTGACCCGCGACCGCGAAGCGGCCGAGGACCTGGCTCAGGAGACGATCGCTCGCGCTCTCGCGTCACGGTGGCGATTTCAGCCTGGCACCAACCTGAAAGCCTGGCTGTTTCGAATCCTTCGCAACATCCACCTGAATGACCTCCGGGCTGCCGGGACGCACCCCGCGCTCGTCTCCATCGAGGAGCTCGTGGTCGAGCCGGCAGACCCCCAGGCGCAAAACGTGAACCCCGTCGAGAGCCGGGTCATCGAGCGGGCGGAGTTGTCAAGGGTTGCGGACGCTTTTCGCACGATTCCGCCCGCATTCGCCATCCCGCTCTATCTGACCGCGATTGAAGAGCTCACGTACGCGGAGACTGCCTCGATCCTCGACATTCCGGTTGGCACCGTCATGTCTCGGATCTATCGCGGCCGGCGCCTGGTCATGTCCAGGCTGGGGACAAATAGTTGAGCGCCTGCGCGCCTCACCGCGAATTTCTTGCCGCCGTGGCGGACGGTGAGACCGAGCTGGTGCCCGCGGCGACTCTCGATCATGTCAAGGACTGTGCCGATTGCACGAGCGAGATACGGGCCCACAGGCTGCTCACCTCGAAGCTTCGGCTGGCGGCTGAGGAGCCACAGCCAGAGCACAACGCGCGGCGACTTCGGTTGCAGACCTCACGGCGCTTCCGCGTTTCTGCCGCGGGTGCCGCGGCCGCAGTCCTGGTAGCCGTGGCCGGGATTACATGGTCGGTCCTGTCCCGGCCCGATCCGATTCAGGCCGCGGTCACGGCTTCGTCCCAGCCCCTCCAGATCCAATCCAGCGACCCCTCTCAGGTCGGTCGGTGGTGTGTACAGGCATCCGGCCGGACGCTGCCGGCGATCGAGCTGGATGGCATGCAGGTCGTGGGCGCGAGGATGGATCGGATTGCTTCAACCGACATCGTGACCGTGGTCTATACCGCGCCGTCCGGGGCGCGGGTCACTGTGAGCTGGCTGGAGGGCCAGGCCCCAGCCGGCTCTGGTGTCGAAGACAGGTCTGTCTCAGGCCACCAGTCGCTGATTGTTCACTCCGCGGTCGGCACGGCGGTGGTCACGGGGACATCAGCCGGCGCCATGTGGCAGGCTGCGGCCGCCATCGAATCCTCCGCGACCTGACTCAGGTCTGGAGCAGCTGATCGATCAGTTGGTGCAGCAGCGCCTCGTCGAGCTCTCCGCTGTAGACCTGCTTCACGGTGCCGTCCCCACGTATGAACGCCGTCACCGGCATGCCCTGGCCTTGCATCAGTGCGTAGAGATCCGCATGGCTTGTGTCCACCAGCAACGGATATGTGATCCCCAGTTGGCGGGCAAGCTTGAGTCCGGATGCCGGAGAGTCCTTGCTGTCTACTCCGACGATCACCGCCCGGCCCGCATAGTCGTGGGAAGCGCGCTCAAACGAAGCCATCTCGGTAAGACAGGCTGGACACCAAGAGGCAAACAGGTTGACAACCAGCGGCGTGCCATGCCAGTCGGCAAGGCGGCTGGTTCCGGTCCCATCGAGCCTGGCCAGCTGGAGCGTGGTCACGGATTGTCCGGAAGCCGCCTCGAAGTGTCGATAGCCGAGGACGCCCGTGACCGCGACGATCGACAGAACGACCGTCAGCAATACACCGCTGCGCCACTGGCTCACGGGACCACTCTCATGCACAACACCTTCCCAGAGTGGCTATTCCGACCGGAATTTGAGGATCGGTGAAGTGTTGGAATCAACGAAACCGCAGATGCGAATCAACCTCAGGACGTGGGCCGTCGCCGGTTCTCTGGCCGTGCTGTCGGCAGCCGGCGCTCTCTACTTCACGCGTCCGGCCTCGCCTTCTATGGTGGCAGCGTCGCAGGAGATCGCGGGGCGCGACTACCCGAGCGCTCACGCACCCGATCCGCTGACCGCCGACGAGATTGGATACCAGGTGCCCCGCGACAGGATCAAAGCCATCGATGCTCCGACATTCATGCCGGCCGGCGAGACCAGTTTCGTTCCGGACCGCCTCCCAGTGATCGGTGTGACACAGGGTCTCGAAATCAAGGCATATCCAATCCCGGTCTTGAGCCGGGTTGAGATCGTGAACGACCAGATTGGCGGTCGGGCGATTGCGGTCACCTGGTGACCTCTTTGTTACACGGGCATCGTGTATGCCCGCAAGATCGGTGACCGAACGCTGACCTTCGGCGTTTCCGGCCTGCTGGTGCGGAATTCCCTGGTGATGTACGACCGCGAGACTGGAAGCTTGTGGAGTCATCTCACCGGCCAGGCTCTGGCTGGCCCTCTTGCCGGGCAGGATCTCCAGCTCATCGCCTCGACCCAGACAACTTGGGGGAGCTGGCGCCGTGCGCATCCCGAAACGCTGCTGCTTGCCCTCGAACCCTCGCTGGTAGGCGATCCGTACAGCACCTACTACAGAAGCCCTCAGCTCGGAGTCGACCACGACCAGTCCGATATTGTTGTCGACCCGCGGCTCGGAGCGAAAGAGAAAGTGATCGGCGTACGGCTGGACGGCCATGTCAAGGCTTACAGCTTGAGCACGCTGGCGAAAGATAGAGTCGTCAACGACGTCATCGGTGACGTTCCGCTGGTGATCGTCTTCGACGGCAACACGGAGTCGGGTGCTGTCTTCCGTCGCGACGCCGCCGGCAAGACGATCACATTCCGCGCAGGATCGAACCCGCTCGAGCTGGTGGATATCGAAAGTGGATCGACCTGGGACGGAATGATCGGCAGGGCGACGTCTGGGCCGTTGAGTGGAACCGTCCTGGAGCAGGTGCCGATCACGTTCGCTTTCTGGTTCGCGTGGTCGGATTTCTACCCTGAGACGGACCTGTTCGCGTAGTCAGCAGCTATCTGGCAGCCGCGTTGAGGCGGAACCAGAATCGCGTTAGACCGGGTCGCGAATCCACGCCGACCTTGCCGCCGGCCGCCTCGACCAGCTCTTTGACGACGGCGAGACCGATCCCGGCGCCACCCTGGACAGCGTTGCGCGACTTGTCGACGCGATAGAAGCGCTCGAAGAGATGCGGAAGATCGTCCGCCGGGATGGCGTCACCGCTGTTCGCGACCGACACCAAGGCAGTCTCAGCCTCAGACGCGGCTCGCACCCAGACGCTGCCGCCGCTCGGTGTATACCGGCCTGCGTTCTGCAGTAGGTTACTGAGCACCTGGGCCAGGGCGTCTGCGTCTGCGTGCACAGGCAGGCTCGAAGGCAATGCAGTCTGCACCCTCAGACCTCTGCGGACGAAGGTGTGCCGGTTCAGCTCCAGCACCGCATCGATGATCGGAACCAGGTCAAGCTCGACCCACTCCTGGTTGGTCGTGACGCTCCCCGCGACGAGCACGTCGAGCGATTTCGAGAGGCGCAACAAGCGGTCGATCTCCTCCTGCAAAGAGGCAAAAGTATCGGATGACCTCGGCACCATGCCGTCTTGGAGGGCCTGCAGGTAACCGTGGAGGTTCGTCAGGGGCGTCCGCAGCTCGTGCGCAAAGTTCAGGATCAGGTCGTGCCGCTGGCGCTCCTGATCCTGGAGGCTGGCCGCCATCTGGTTAAAAGAGTCGGCCAGGGAGGCCAATTCCCTCGAGTTCGGCCGCCCCACGCGGGCGTCGTAAGAACCGCCTGCGACCCGGCGCGCCGCTCGTGCGACATCTGCCAGCGGGCGCTCGATCTGGCGCGCCACCACAATCGCCAGCACGATGGCACAGACCAACGCAGCCATCGAGGCTCCGATCAGGACGCGCGTGACCGAGTTGTCGAACATCTCGTAGGAAACGGCAGCTGCGGTCCCATGCTGGGCCATCAATGCTTCGAACGTCGCGCGACCGACCACCAGGACACCGGCTGCCACCAGGGTTATGGCTATGACTGCGATGAGCGCGCCGGCAAGCGCGATCCGAGTGGCAAGCGAATTCATCCGTGCGTCAGCCAGCCGCCATCCGGTAACCGACACCACGGACCGTGACTACGAAACGCGGCCGGCTCGAGCTCTCGCCCAGCCTTACGCGCAACCGCCCGATATACACATCGATGCTGCGATCGTCGATGCCTTCGCCGTGAGGGTGCAGACGGTTGATCAGCTGATCCCGGGTGACCACACGGCCACCAGCTTCCAGGAGCGCAGCCAGGATCTCGAACTCGGCGGGGCTCAGCTCCACGGACCGGCCTGCAAGCTCGACCCGATGCTGTTCAAGGTCGAGCATGAGCTGTCCGTGTCTCAGCGCTGCGGCGGGTTGAGCCAGCCTGGCGCGACGCAGCACGGAACGGACGCGGGCGACCAGCTCCGACGGGGCGAACGGCTTCGCCACGTAGTCGTCCGCACCGGCTTCAAGCCCAATGACGCGATCCCGTGTCGAGCCGAGGGCAGTGAGCATGACGATCGGGATGCCGGCTTCCTCGCGCGCAATCCTCGCCACGGTGTTGCCGTCGACGCCGGGCAGCATGAGGTCCAGCACAATCAATGCCGGCCCGATCTCCCGCATCAGGCGCAGGGCGCCCAGGCCGTCGCCGGCGACCGCGACTTTGAAACCGGCCCGTTCCAGGTACATCCGGACCAGGCCGGCGATCTTCGGGTCGTCGTCGACGACCAGCACGATGTCTCGGGTCTTTGGGGCTGCTCTCAAATTGCGCATGAGAGTGAAAGGCCGGGGGCCGGATTCAATTCCCGGCCCCCGACCACAATTCTCTCCTCAGGCAACCGCAGTCGACGTGATTGGGCAGCGAAAATCCTGTGCCGGCTGGCGCGTGACCGTCACGTCGCCGCTGGCCGCCGCCGCTGCCACCGCCGAGCCGGAGGTCAGCAGATAGGGCGTTACGTTGAAGGTCACAGTGAAGACCTCCCAATCTCCGCCGTGGAAGCCGGGTTCGCCCGGACCGACTCCAGCGATGCCCAGCTGTCCGCTCGCGCCATTGGTGACTTTGTAGAACGGATCCAGGCCGCTGCCGGGCGTGACCTGCGCCGGTGGCACGACGGTCCCGACGACCTGACCATTGAGGTACAGCTTGCCGAAGCCCGGTTCAGCTCCCAGGGCGGCTTGTGAGCCAACAGCGGTCAGCAGGCCGGCCACGACCAATGCCGTGCCGGCCATTCGCGTTCGTTTGACTATGTCCATGTTCGAGTCTCCTTTTTCCTTGTTGAACTAGCTAGCCATTGCCTTGCTCGTTGCCTCACCGGCTTGCACGTGGCGGGTACGCTGGCGAGCGCTGTCAAGGGCAACGAGATTGATCGCCGCTGCCGCGAGAACCGTGTCCTTGAGCAGGAACTGACCCAGCAAGGACAGGAACGGAAAGCCATGCGGGCCGTACGTGAGCATGGGTGCGATCAGAAAGATGGTCAGCGTGCCTCCGAAGAGGACGAGCACGCCCAGCCCGACGTAGCGCACCCAAAGGCCCGCGAAGAGAAGGATCGCCGCAGTGATCTCCAGCACACCAACCGCATAAACGAAGGCGTTGCTCGCGAGAACCGGCAGCGAGGCTGCGAGCAGGCCGCGGACTGGCGAGGGGTCGGCGAACTTCAGCGCCGCAATCCAGAGCAAGACCAGTCCCAACGAAAGCCGCAACAGCGGGCCTGCACCGCGTTGCGCGAGAACGAATACCGAGGCCATCGAATCACCTCCGTGAGATTGAGATGAGACGAGGGTAGGAAGCGAATGTGACAGGTCTACGACAGCCCAGACATGCTCACTGATACACCTCTGTGTTCGGATAGAAGTCGACCCATCCAAACCAGAAGCTGTATGTGATGGGTACCTGCTCGAGCTCCATTCCGGCATCCCTTCCGGCCGTGGCCTTACCCGACAGCCCATCCCACTCTGAGCCGGTCTGGTCATCCCGCAGCGAAAATCCGGTCGACCCTGCGGCGAAGGTCAGCAGTGTCCCGCCCGGATCCCTTCGGTAGACGGCGCCGGAGAAGGAAACCGGATCGAAGACGACAACCAGCGGCACTCCTCCGACGTCGTCATTCACAACGCGATCGCGTGCCATGGCCGTGAACGAGTAAGCCTTTACCTCGCCGCCGAGGCGAACGCCGATCACCTTTTCCTTCACCGGCAAACGATCGTCAGCTCGTTTCCGGCCGACGACGCCGGCGTCTGGAGCGCCGTAGTAGGTCTGGTACGGATCGAATCTCACATCGCTGGGATCGACGTCGAGCATCAGGGTCTTCGGGTGCTCCGCTCGCCACCGGCCCCAGCTGGTTTGCTCTGAGAGCAGCTGCTGGAGATGCTGCCCAGCCAGCGGGCCCTCGAGCGCTTCGCCTGTGAGGTGGCTCCATAGCGTGCCGGTCTCGCGGTCGAACATGACGAGCGAGTTGCGGATGAGCTTGCCGGACACGCCGAACGTAAGAGTCCTTCCGTTCACGTCGCGGGCATACACGATGCCCGTGTAGCAGAGCGGTCACCAGGTGATTGCGATGTTCTTTCCGCCCAGGCGGTCGTTGACGATCTCGACCCGACTCATGATCGCGATTGGAAAGGCATGCGCCTCACCTCGAAGCGCCACGCCGATGATGTTCAGGTTGTCGCGCATGCGGGCCTTGTCTGCCGCAATGAAGCTGGGGTGGTCGATTGCTCCTATCGCATCGACCGGGAGAATGGTCTGGATCTCAGAGCTGGCGAGCGGATCAGGGCTTTGGGATGGGGCCAGTGCCGGCCCTGACGCGGGGGGACGAGTGACGTAAAGCGCGACTCCACCAACCGTTGTCGCAACCAGAGCCGCAATCAGCAGCTGAGTCCGCCGCGCAGAAGTGAGGGCGCTAGAGGCCGAACGGATCCACATTGGGCAGCACCCGGCTGGCGAAATCGGTGATGACGGTCAGGCTGTTGGTCAAGAGCAGCATGCCCATGGCCGCGAGGACGCTCGCTGAAGCGAGATCGATGGGTTTGCGCCATTTGTTGGCCCGCCGCAGGATGACCGAAGCCTTGCCGACTCCGAGGCCGAGCAGGACGAACGGCACGCCAAGCCCGACACAGTAAGCCACAATCATCGTCAGTCCCTGCGCAGTCGTACCCACGGCTGCGCCAGAGCTCAGGACTGTGCCGAGCACAGGTCCGATGCACGGCGTCCAGCCGGCGGCAAACGCCACGCCGAGGAGGAAGCCACCGACCGGTCCGGCGCGCCGAGGAGCCGACCTGAACAGCCGGTATTCGCGTTCCAGCCCGGGAATCCGAATCAGGCCCGCAAGGTGTAGGGCAAACACGATCACAAGTACGCCGGCGATTGGAACAATGACGCCACGGACCGGCTGAAGCAAAATCCGAAGCGCATAGAAGAGCGTCAGAAACACGAGCGTCACGCCCGCCACGAAGGCAACCGCGTTTGTGAATCCCGCCCAGCGCGGGCGATCAAGCTCGCTGGCGTCGCCGGGCGACCGAACAAGATACGAAACATAAACGGGCACCAACGGCACGACGCACGGCGATAGAAAAGAAACGGCTCCAGCCGCGAAAGCAAGCGGCACCGTCACGCTCTCGAGGCTCATCGCTTAGCTCAGCTTCTGGATCTCCTGCTCCAGCAGCTCAGGTGTCAGCGCGCCGAGCTGGATCAGGTCGACCATTCCCGTCTTGTCGATGAATACAGACACCGGAAGGCTCGAGGTGACGTTGTAGGCGAGGGAGATCCTGCCCGGATTGCCCGGATCGTAGACGGCCGGAAAGGTGAGCCCCAGCCGATGGTAGAAGCCAGGCCCGTCGCCGGTCTCCAATCCGTTGACGCCGACGATGGTGAAGCCGTCGGCCTGGTGCCGCTGATACGACTGCTCCATGAACACAAGCTCGTGCGCGCATTGCGTGCACCAGGACGCGAAGAAATTGACCAGGATCGGGTGACCCTTCAGGCCTGAAAGGGCGAGCTGACGGCCGTCGAATGTTGTCGCAGTGAAGTCGGGTGGCGGCTGTCCACGCACGAGGGTTCCAGCCGCGACGCTTGGGACTGGAAGGGGCGGTGCCGGGTGGTTGGTCGCGCTTGCGATCACGAGTGACACCGCGGCCACGACGACAACCGCTCCCGCGGCGAGCCAGGCGAAGGACCGCCACGTGAACGCCGGGCGAACGGGGCGCCTGGTGACCCGCCGCCGAGCGCCTTGACGCTCTGGTGGTGGCGAGCGATCTGCGCGGGTCCGGGCGGGGTTCTGCTTGCGACGGCGGGCCACACTCCTTCAACACCAGGACAAGGTTCGAATTCCTCGGCGAACGGCGCTGGGAATAGCAAGGCGACTTTCGGTTTCCGCTTAGTGACCAGCCCTTCTAGCGGAGGTGTGAGCATGTCTCTTTTCCCAAACCAATGGGGCCGAGCGATCGGTGCCCTGGCCACCGCAGCCCTGACCGCGGTCGCTTGCGGCGGCAGCAGCGCGACCTCGTCCGCTTCTCCCAGTCCGCACATGGCGATGGAGGTGCCGCCGTGGGCGATGGCGATGAAGGTGACAATCCAGTCTCCCGCCGACGGGGCGAAGATCACCGACAACACGGTGCCCGTGCACGTCGCGCTATCCGGCTTCCAGTCGACATGCGCCTCCGGATTCGCGCCTGTTCAAGGTAAGGGGCACTATCACCTCCTGATCGACAAGTCGCTGGTGGATATGTTCTGCGCGCCCGACGCGACGCTATCGATGCAGAACCTGCAGCCAGGCCATCACACGATCACCGCTCAACCCGCTCTCACCAACCACATGGACGTGGAAATGAACGCCTCGTCCGTGACGATCGACTATGAACCCACCCATCCATTGCCCGCCTTGACCGCGGCAACCTTCCCTGGCGCACCCGCGATCAAGATCTTGAGCCCGGCAAAAGGCACTCAGGTTTCGGGCGGCTTCGACATCTCAGTGCAGGTGTCCAACTACAACATCAGCTGCGCGCTCGAGGGCAAGCCTGATGTGGCCGGCTACGGCCACTGGCACGTGAACCTCGAGACTCTGAACAGCGGGATGATGGGCATGGAAACCATGGCCCGGATGTCGTGCCAGAAGGTCCTCCACATCGATACCCAGGGCTTTCCCGCCGGCCACCACCTGCTGATCGTGTACCTCACGGACGACCAGCATGCCCCGCTCATGCCGGAGGTCATGGACTCGGTGGACGTGGTCTTCGGGTCCTGATGTGGCTGCGGATCGCCGTGGCGGCGGCGGCTTTGGCCGCCGTCGCCGCCTGCGGCGGTGACAGTGGGGGCGGTGGCACATCGAGGACGCCTATCGCCGATGCGTCGTCGCCCCCTCTTTCGCTGAGCTCAGATGCCAACGCCAGGACGGCCAGTTTCACTCTGATCGCGAGCTACAACGGGGCCAACAGCGGCTTCAATTTCGACGGCTACTCAGGCGGAAACGTCGAAATCGACGTTCCGCAAGGATGGGCCGTCTCCATCACCTGCAGCAACAAGGGACCGCTCAGTCACTCGTGCGCTGTGGTCGCCGACGAAACCGCGAGCCAGCCGCTGTTCACCGGCGCCACGACGCCGAACCCGGGAGCCGGAGTGTCCGCCGGCCAGCAGGCCAGCTTCACGTTCAAGCCCGACCGGACTGGGACATTCCGCATCGCCTGTCTCGTCCCTGGCCACGAGCCGGAAGGGATGTGGATCGTGTTCAAGGTGGTCGCCTCAGGCTCCCCGGCGGCTTACAAGGTATCTGGCTGATCAGCTCAGGTGACGCAAGGCGCGCGTCACCTTGCCTCATGCGCCCGACGTGGCGGCCTCAATCGACGCATCCGCTAGCCTGCCTGGGCGGCCTCCGGATCGGTGAAGACGTTCCAGGTAGCGGTGACGTGGACACCATCATCGGCTCCTCGCAGCAGCGGGTTGCGCGCAGCGACGAATCCTTGCGCTGGGCCGCTCGGTGAGCGAGTCTGGCCGCCCGGAGCGAACCTGGAGCAACCCGGCGGAGATCCTGCGGATCTGCCTCGAACTTCGAAACCTGAGGCGCTGTGTTGCCGCGGCGCTGATCGTCGGCACCATCCTCTTTGTCATCAACCAGTCCGACGTGGTGTTCGGCGGCCGAGCCACCACGTCGACCTGGGTAAAGATTGGGCTCAGCTATCTGGTCCCATTCTTTGTTGCCAACTACGGGATCGTGCTCGCAAGCAGGAGGTCGGGGTCGCGCTGAGCGTGCAGACGGCGCTTTGAACCTATCCCGTCTCGAAAAGAGGTGCGCTATGCGGCGGGGGCCTGCCGCGCAGCTTGACCGTAGAGGGTGCGGAGTGGCCCGTAGGCGGCGAGGGCGCCGAGCACGACTCCAAACATCAGGTGAGCTGCGATCCACGACCACTCCGGGTTGGCCGAGAGGAAGGAAGCGCTGGTTGAGCTGAGTACGCCGCGCAGCACGACCCAGTACATCCCGACGTAAACGACCACGCCGTATACCATCCCACCCAATACGGCGGCAGGGCCCTCGAGTCGGATCGCTCGCGCAATGGCGATGAAGATGACTCCCACTACGATCGAGTTCATCATGTGGCCCATCAGGCCCACGACCAGCGGAACGAGCTGGAAGTTGTGGCCAGGCGAGCCGATGCCGATCGACTGAGCGATACCTTGCGGCGGGGCCCACAGCGTGCTCGTGAAGAGCCCCACCAACATCGCCCACATGGCGAAAACCAGACCGGCGATCAAGCCGGGCAGAATCCAATTCAGCACCGTTCTGGTGCCCGATTGCTGCGACATCTGGGATGTCCTCCTTGCCCAACACGGGCGTTGTGATGACATCGAGGATGTGACGGATCTCCGTCGCCTTCCGTGATGCAGATCACGATTTGCGGGTTCCACAAGGCTGACTCTGTGGAAGGCATGCGGCCAACACCCAACCCGGCCACAAGTACCCTGATCGGCATGAGCGACAAGCTCGGGTTCATGCGCCGGCTGAACCTGTTCGAACAGATGGGCGAGGGCGAGGTCGAGCAGATCTCGCGCGAGCTGAAGATGCGCCACTGCAGAGCGCACCAGACTGTATTCGAGGGCTCGCCGGACCGCGTCTATCTGCTGAAGGCCGGAAGGGTTCGCCTCTATCACCTGTCTCCCGACGGCGAAGACGTGACCACCGACGTGCTCGGGCCGGGCCACCTCTTCGGACTGAGCGCACTGTTCGGCAGCAGCAGCGAGGACGTCAGCGCCCAGACGCTTGAGGACTCATATGTCTGCGAGGCGGGCGGCCAGGACTTCCTCGCAATCCTGGCGCGACATCCCTTGATGATGGCCAAGGTCATGATGGCCATGGCCAGGCAAATGTTCCGGCTGGAGCGGACCATCGAGAGCCTGGCGCGAGAGTCGGTCGACAGGAGGCTGGCGCGACTCTTCTTCGATCTCGAGGGCTCCGGCGAAAAGCTGCGAGACGGTGTTCTGCTCCCGGCCATGGGCCGCGAGGACATGGCCAAGATCTGCATCACGACCCGCGAGTCCGTCTCGAGAACGCTGTCGGCTTGGTCGAAGGACGGGATAGTCGAGCTGCGCGGGCGCCGGATCCTGGTCCGAGATCCTGAACGGCTGCGCAACCTGACTCACGTCTCCGATGTCTGAGCCAGTGGCTCGGCTGGATGTCGTGCCGGCGGTCACCGCGGCCCAGATGCGCGAGGTCGATCGCGTGATGGTCGAAGATCTCGGCATCTCACTGCTCCAGATGATGGAGAACGCCGGGCGCGCCTTTGCCGAGCTCACCCGAATCCAGCTCTCGGGCTTGAACCGGCGGCGTGTCGTCGTGCTGGCTGGCCTGGGTGGAAATGGCGGCGGGGGAATGGCGGCCGCGCGTCGCCTGGCCATCTGGGGTGCTGAGGTCCGGGTCGTGCTCGCCCATCCAGCCGCTGCCCTGGCTGATGTGCCCGCGCGTCAGATGGCATCGCTTCGCGCGATGGGTGTTCCGATCCACCGTCCCGCCGAGGCGGCATCGCTGGTGTACGACTCTGATGTTGTGCTGGATGCCCTTCTGGGCTACAGCCTCGATGGACCGCCGCGGGAGCCGGAGGCCGGACTCATCCGCACCGCCAACTCCTACGAGGTGCCGATCTTCGCGCTCGACTTGCCGTCTGGTCTCGATCCTGATCGAGGCGTGCCACACGATCCGACCATTCGTGCCACCTGCACGATGACGCTGGCGCTGCCCAAGCCCGGACTCTTGCGACCGGAGGCGGCAAAGTCTGTTGGTGAGCTGTGGCTGGCGGACATCTCAGTGCCCCCGAGTGCCTACGCAGGATTCGGCATCAATCCTGGCCCGCTGTTTGCCGAATCCGACCTCATCCGCATCGCCCGGAGCTGAGCGTCGCCGGCAAATGTGCGCCGCGTCACTTTTCCCGAGTCTTGACCGCCGTAAGCTCAACCCATGACGATTCCAAGCCACGTCTCATCGCCCTCGTCCGAAAAGTCCGTTACCAAGCGCTACCGAGCTACATGGAACGACGCTGTCCTGGCCGAGAGCGCCGAGACGGTGGCCGTCGAGGGCAATCAATACTTCCCCCTGTCCGACGTGCGCCAGGATTACCTGCGCCCAACTGACAGTCACACGACCTGCCCCTGGAAGGGTGTGGCCAGCTACTACGACGTCGTCGTCGGTGACCGGGTGAACCAGAACGCGGCGTGGTACTACGCCAACCCGAGCACGGCGGCCAGCGGCATCAAAGGCTGTGTTGCCTTCTGGCGCGGCGTCAAGGTCGAAGCTGTCACAGGCTGAGAAGCCTGCTCCCTCACTGCCGCTCGCGCTTGGAGCGGAACGTCGCGATGGCCGCCTGACGGTAGCGCTCCGCCATTTCAACGTAGCGGGCAGCGTCGTCCGCGAGATCGGGGTCGTGCTCTTGGTGCCGCCGGCTCAAAGCCAGCGCTGCGAACCTGGCGCCCCGCATATATGGCTCCAGCTGTTCCAGAGGAAGGGGTCGATCGCCGCGTGCCATGTCAATCTCCTTCGCGAAGCGAATTGAACAGTTCGTCGTCCGTGGGCCGATCGGCGAAGTCACGACCGACGTAAGTCCAGACGATCGATCCATCCCTGCGGATGGCGAAGATCGATGGCTTGGCGATGCCGCCATCGGCGTCAGTCCACACGCCCCACTCCTTGATCACGCGGCCATCGGGATCACCAAGCAAGGGAAAGGGGAGCAAGAGCTTCTCCACCATGGCGCGATTGTTCTCGACCGGGTCAACCGAGATCCCTGCCACGCTCACGCCCTCGGCCACGAATCGGTCCCAGCTCCTTGCGTACGAGGCCAACTGCCCGTTGCAGTAGGGTCACCAATCCCCGCGGTAGAAGACCAGCAGAACCGGGCCGCGAGCGAGGTGATCGGCGAGGCGCCAGGCTTTGCCCTCGTGGTCGGGCAGCTCGAAGTCGATCGCTCTCTCCACAGCTAGGGAAACACCAGTGCCCTGGTCCACAATACGGCTCCGAGCCTGCGTCGAGCCGCAGCCTAGACTTCCTGGGAACGGCTGACCGAAGGTCCAGGCGGGTAGCACCAGATTGGTTCGTCGTGACGATCGGCAACGGAAGCCGGGAGGGCTCTGATGCGAGTTGATTTCAAGCCGGACACGACCCTTTTTCCATTCGAGTCCCGGTGGTTCGATGCCGCGGGCCCGCGGGTTCACTACGTCGACGAGGGCAAGGGCCGCCCCGTGGTCATGTTCCACGGCAACCCGACCTGGAGCTTTCTCTACCGCAAAGTCATCGGTGAGCTCAAGGGCGAGTTTCGCTGCATCGCGATGGACTATCCGGGCTTCGGACTTTCGGATCGCCCGCCTGGGTACGGCTACACGTCGGCAGAGCATGCCCAGGTGATCGGCAAGCTGGTCGATCACCTCGAGCTCGACGGCTTCATCGTCGTCGGGCAGGACTGGGGCGGGCCGATCGGAATGACTGTCGCGCTCGAGCGGGCCAAACGTGTCGCCGGGATGGTTTTCGCGAACACCTGGTATTGGCCCGCGCAGGGTTCGCTGGCGACGTTCAGCGTGGTGATGTCCAGCCCGCCGCTGCAGTGGCTCATCCTCCACCGCAACTCGTTCGTCAACTTCCTCATGCCTCGGTCCGTCGCCACGCCGATGGACCCGAAGGTCTTCAAGACCTATCAGGACGCCCAACCAAGCCCGGAGGCGCGGCGTGGAGTGGCCGAATTTCCACGGCAAATTCGGCGGGCGCGACCCATGCTGGAGCGTCTCGCCACCACAGCTCCGCAAGCATTAGGCGACAAGCCGCTCGAGCTCGTCTGGGCCATGAAGGACCCAGCTTTCGGAAATCCGGCTGTCCTGGCCCGGTGGAAGCGCGACTTCCCGTCGGCCAACGTAACCGAGATCGCCGGTGCCAACCACTACATCCAGGAGGACGCACCCGAGGCTATCGCGGCGGCGATCAGGCGGGTCGACGGTCGCATCGCCGCAGGCTGAGGGCGCAGCCGCCCCAGGAACCCATTCGTTTTGCCCGAGGTCAACTGATCCAGCTCACGACCTGATCCGTAGATGTAGCTAGTTGGCATTGGACAAATCTCGGAGGCCTGGCCAGGCCTCCCGATCTTTGTCCGTTCGAGCGCATCAGCGCACAGGGAGGTAATGGACCATGGCCGACCATCTGGATTCCCCAGGCCCGATTGCGATCACCGTCGATGACGACACGGCGAACGTGGGCCCGCCGATGGGAGATCCCAAGACAGACATCACCGACGTCTACGCATTCCTCAAGCCTGGCGATCCCACCAAGTCGATCCTGATGATGAACGTCAATCCGCTCGCGCCGGCGCTTGCCTCGTCCTTCGACAGCGACGCCATCTACATGATCAACATCGACACGAACGGCGACGCCGTCGCCGACCGGTCGTTCAGGGTCCGCTTTTCAGAGGTCGTGAACGGCGCCCAGACCGCGACGGTCCACCTGGCGGAAGGCCCCATCGCAGCCGCTCTCAACGACGGCGGGCGCGCGGTCATCGCCGGCGCACCCGCTTCCTTCGGCTCAACGCCTCAGATCACGACGAGCGGACCGTACAGGTTCTTCGCCGGGATCCGCAGCGACCCCTTCTTCTTCGATCTGCTCGGCTTCATCGACGACTTCAACTTCACCCACGGCGACTTCTTCATCGACAAGAACGTCTTCGGCATCGTGTTGGAGGTCCCGAACAGCGCTCTGGGAACGACACCGGGCACAACCAGCCTGTGGGGGCGGACCGTGCTGACGCTGAACGGGAGCATGGTGCGCGCCGACCGGATGGCGAGGGCCGCGATCAACACCGTGTTCAACCATGGACAGGACAAGAACGTCTTCAACTCGATCGACCCGGACAAAGACCGCAGCACGACCACGACCGAGGGCATCACTTTTGTGCAGAGCTTCCGGAACACGCTGAGCGCACTCGGCGGCAACCCGGACCTGGCAACTGTCCTTCTACCGGACGTGCTGAACTACGACTTCTCGCAAGCGACCAACTACGCGCTGCTCAACGGCCGGCGCCTCCATGACGACGTCATCGACATCTCACTGAGCCTCGTCACGGGGAACCATGTGACCACCGACAACGTCGGACCGCACACCGATTACCTGTCCGATTTTCCGTATCTCGGCAACCCGCACTAAGGAGGGCAGAATGAAAACGCTTCATCGGCGCGACTTTCTCAAGATGGCCGGGGCCGGCACGGTCGCGGTGGCGGCAGGGGTCGCGGTGCCAGTGGCCGGCTTTTTCACGTGGAGCAAGAAGGACGTCCTCCGCTTTCGTGCCGTGGCCGGGATGCCGAAGGCTCCTCTGCCCACATACGCCTCGTACGTGGTCGAAGGCCAGGTAAATCTCACGACCCGCAACGGCCAGCTGGCGAAGAGCGTTCACGCCGGGGCCCCGGACGCGATGAGTGGTGTGGTATTCCCCGGTACCGCGAGGTCGATCCGCGTCACAGACGTCCAGCGATCTGGAAGCAGCGTCTTGATCAGCGGCGAGATCGTGGAGCAATCCCAGCTGCTCAGGGGCGAGAGTCCGAGCTTCAAGATCCAGATCGACCATGTGACCGGTCTGGCGAATGCCGACTTCCTCGGCAGCAATGTCGTGATGCGCCTCGACGAGTAGGACGCAAAGCACCTTGAGGGCTGCGCCCGGATGCGTATCCGCGCGCAGCCCTTTCTCCTCCCAGACCTCAGGTGCGGTGTGTCTTCAGCGTCGCCTCGAGACCCGGGCGCACCTCCGACGCGAGCAGCTCCAGCGTCTCCCGGTCGAACGGCGCCGGGAAGTCGAAATGCATGGCGTGAAACCCGAGCTCGAGGTACGGGGCCAGTCCCTCCACGATCTGCTCGGGAACGCCGGCCTGCGCGATGTCCTTGTCAAATCCGCGGTTGACCTGACGGATCCTGTCGACGACCTGCTTCACCTCGCGCTCCGAATGCCGGACGACCACGACTCCAGGCAGCAGGGTGCGCTCGATCTCGTCGCTGTCCCGGCCGACGTCACGACACCAACGTCGCAGGACTTCGTCCTTGTGGCGAACCGTCTCGACGTCGCCTCCAACGTTCCAGATGTCCGCGTAACGGGCCACCGTGGCCAGGGTCTTTCGCTCTCCCGCGCCACCGATCAGGAAAGGCAGCCGCCTCTGCACGGGAGGCGGATCGTTGCGCACGGAATGCGTTCCGTAAACGTGCCGCCCGCTTGGTTGCGTGCCGTCCAGCATTCCGCGGACGATCCTCGCCGCCTCGTCGAGCCAGTCGAGCCTCTCGCCGGTGCTGGAACCGAAGTTGAATCCAAACGCTTCGTGCTCGAGTTGAAACCACGCGCCGCCGAGGCCGAGAACGGCTCGACCGCCACTCAGGTGGTCCAGGGCGGTGACCATCTTCACGACGAGGGCTGGATTCCGCAATGTGTTCGCTCCGACGAGCAGGCCCAGGGTCACGCGTCTGGTCACGGCGGCCCATCCCGCGAGCGTCATGTATCCCTCGAACTCCGGGCCGTCGGGCGACCCGACGATCGGGTACAGGTGATCCCAGGTCCACAGCGAATCCAGCCCGACGCCGTCGACCGCCTCGCCCGCGTCCCGCAGGGACGCCCAGTCGGTGTACTGCGGCCACGCCAGGATGCCCAGCTTCACCCGTCCACCAGCCATGCCGAAGGTCACAACGCTACGCGACTCGACTGGACTCTATTGCTCTTCGACAGTCGCCTGGATCTGGCCCGAGGAGCACCAGGTCTCGATGCGTGACTCATGCGCCGAGCTCGTGAAGCGCACTTCCAGCACCGTGTTGCTGTCGTGCCACTCGATCTGGACCTGAAAGCCCGCATTCGGAGTGGCCCAGTCGAGGGCGATCTGGCCGTTCTTGCACGAGACGTCGACCGTGCCGCCCTGGGCGGTGATGGTGCGGGTCGGATTTGATGCCGGCGGCGCCGAAGGCCTGCTCGTCGGGGCGGCGGGCGTCGACGTGGCAGGACGCGGCGTCGTCTGCGCGGCGGGGGACGTCGGCGTTGGGCTTGCTGACGGCGGCTGCGCGTTGCTCGGAGAGGCGACCGGCGAGCCATCCTGATGGGGGACGGTCCGGAAGCTCACGGTGCCGGCCTGGTCAGGAACGACCTGGCCGATGACCGCCCGCACCGCGCTCCAGCCGACGAGCACGGCGACCGCTGTGCCGACCAGCCAGATGAGAGGAAGCCAGGCGCGCCTCACGGCGCGCCTGCTTTCAAGGCCTTGGCCAAGTCATGGTTCGACCTCTTGATCAGCTGTTCTCCTCGCGGAGCTCTTCCACGATGACGGTGCCGTTCTGGCAGGTCACTTCCAGCCGGGACTCGTGAGAGTCGTTGCGAAATCGCACCTCGACCCTTCCCTCTTCGGTCTCTGCTTTGTCTGTCGTGAAGCCGGCGTTGGGCGTGGCGGAGTCGAGCGTGATCGCGTTGCCGGTGCACGTCACCATGACAGTGCCGCCAACCAGGGAGAAGGTCTTGGTCGACGTGATTGGTGGCGCGGGCGGAGCTGTCGGCGCCGGAGCCGGCTGGTCGTTCTCGTTCTCGGCGGGCTCGTTGGCCTCTTCAGCAGCCTCGTTGGCATCTTCGGCGGCCTCGTTCGCATCTTCCGCCGCCTCATTCTCGACTTCCGCCGGCTCGTTGTTTGCCTCGGCCGTCGGCGTCGGCTCGTCTTGCCCCTCCTGGTGCTGCGCGATGGCCGACGACCTGGATGCGACAACAACGTGAACCTGGCCGTGGCCCGTGCTGGCCGCGATCCTGACCGCGCCCGAAATCACGATGACTCCGGCAAGCGCGCCGACGATCCAAAGTTTGCGGACAAGCAAGCTTTTCATGAATCGAGCTTCCATGCGCTCGCGTTTCGCGTGCGTTAAGACATCATCAAATCGGCCTTAACGTCGCCAAACGCGCCGGATCGCGCGATTGCCGCGACCTAGACTTGCGCCGTGCCCGTCGTCACCCTGATCGAGGACGATGACCGAATACGAGGGGCCTTGCGGGCAGGCCTCGCCGACAGGGGCTACGCGGTGCGATCCGCCTCGACCGGGATGGACGGATTGGGCATCGTCACCGACGATCCGGGCGACGTCGTCGTCCTTGACCTGGGGCTGCCTGACGTCGACGGTCGCAAGCTCTTGCGCATGCTTCGCGCCCTGAGCCCGATTCCAGTCATTGTCGCCACGGCTCGCGACGACGAGAGGGAGATCGTCCAGACGCTGGACGCGGGAGCTGACGATTACGTCGTCAAGCCTTTCTCCGCGGCTCAGCTCGACGCGCGCATCCGCGCCGTGCTTCGCCGGGTGAAGGCGGGTGAGGAAAGCAGCGCAATCGTCGTCGGCGACCTCAGCGTCGACCCCCGAGTCCGCCAGGCAACTCTGGAGGGCAGAGCGCTGGAGCTCAGTCGCAAGGAATTCGACCTGCTCCACTACCTCGCCGCGCGCGCCGGCACCATCGTCAGCAAGCGCGAGATCCTGGCCGAGGTCTGGCGGCTCCCCTTTGGCGGCACCGACCGAACCGTCGACGTGCATCTTTCCTGGTTGAGACGAAAGCTGGGCGAAACGGCCGCCCATCCCCGCTATTTACGCGTGGTCCGCGGGGTCGGTGCGCAGCTGGTCGACCCCGGGTCGTGAAGATGTCTGGCCACCCCGCCGGACGGTGAGGCGCCAGCTCGCGGTGATGGCCGCGGCGACCACCTCGATGGTCGCGCTGGCCTTCCTCATTCCCCTGGCGATCCTGGTCCAGACCGTCGTGCGTGATCGTGCGCTCAGCGCGGCCGAGCTGCAGGCGCATTCGCTCGCGCCGCTGCTCGCCACCGAGCACGACCCGGCCACGCTCAGCAGCGCCATCAGATCGGTCAGCAGCGCCGGGCCTGGCCGGATAACCGTCTTCTTTGCGGACGGGTCTGTGCTCGGAGACACGCAGACGCCGGACGCAAACGTCGCGCTGGCGCGCAAAGGGCGCGCATTCACCACCTCGGCACCAGGCGGCATGCTGGTGTTGGTTCCGGTCCTGGGATCCGATGGCTCGACGGCTGTGGTCGAGGTCAGGGTGCCAGGCTCGGCGCTCGACCAGGGCGTCACCACCGCGTGGTTGATCCTTGGCGCGCTCGGCGTCGCGCTGGTTGGTCTGGCCGGCCTCGTCGCGGACCGAATGGCGCGGACCGTGGTGGCGCCGACGCGCGACCTCGCACTCGCAGCCCACGGACTGGCGCAGGGCCGAATCGACACCAGGGTCGTCCCCGCCGGCCCTGCAGAGCTCGTGGAGGTCGGGGGTGCGTTCAACCTGCTCGCCGCGAGGATCGGCGAGCTCCTTGCCGCCGAGCGAGCGGCCGCGGCCGATCTGTCACACCGACTGCGGACGCCGATGACGGCCCTCCGGCTGGACATCGAGCAGCTGAACAAGGGCGAGGAGGGCGCGCGCCTGTCCGAGGACCTCGAGGACCTCGAACGCGTGGTCAGCTCCGTCATCCGGGAGCTGCGCCGGCAGACACGCGACGTCGTGGGGAGTGTCGCCGACCTCGCCGAGGTCGCGCGTGAGCGGGTGGCTTTCTGGGCGGCGCTGGCCGACGAGCAAGACCGGCCTTATCGCGCCGAGATCGACGCCGCGACTGCCCTGGTGCGGATTCCGCGGGACGACCTCGAGGCGGTGGTGGACGCTGTCATCGACAACGTCTTCGCGCACACTCCCGAACGCACTCCCTTTCAGGTCAGCCTCCGTCCTGCCGGGGCCGGGCGGGTCCGCCTGACTGTGGAGGACGAGGGGCCTGGAATCCCGGCCGCGGAAGCCAGTGCGGGGGAGGGCGGCCGGCGCTCGACCGGTCTGGGCCTGGACATCGTGAGGCGCGCCGCGGCCGGCACGGGCGGGTCGCTGGTGGTGGGCAGCGGAGCGACCGGCGGGGCGCGCGTCGACGTCGAGTTCGGACTGACCGACGGTTAAGGTCGACCTCCGGTCGTCAGCCGCTCGTTACGCTGCGGTTCCGACCGCGCAGGCTCCTCGCCGCGATGACCGGCCGGAGTGCGGCGGCGGCGGCAGCCAGCTCCACGATCTTCACCAGCAGCCCGACCACATCGGCCTCGTGAACCTGGCCGGCGAAATATGCGTAGGCGAGGATCGATCCGAGCGGCAGAAGTACCGCGCCGAGGCGCCAGATCCTCCACCCGACGAGCGCCAGCGCGACGGTGATGATCAGCGCCGACACATAGAGCCCGAACATCAACTGACGCTGAAGCTCGACGACTGGGACAAGGGCCAGATGAGCGCCCGCGGCCGCGAGCAGGAGCGGGATGGTGAAGCGAGCGTCCCAGCCGTCGAGTCGCTGAGCATCGACGGATCTTCGATTGATCGCCGCGGCGAGCAGCAAGCCGGCCGACCCTCCGACTGCCATGCCAACCACCGCGACGAGGTACTGCGGGATGTACTGAACCATCTCAGGCAACTCCTTCGGGCGCATCAGTACCTAACGCGGCGGGTTACACGGTGCGGAGCGGTTTCGCCGCAGACGTGACCGGATAAGCTGGGCCGAGTGGGCGAGAACGAGATAAGCGAGGTCGATCGTGCGATCAGCGCGCTCCAGGATCCGACCCGCAGACAGATCCTGCTCGACTTCTATATGAGCCAGTCCGAATGGACGGTTGACGACGCTGCCAAAGCCGCCGGCGTGCACCGGACGGTCGCGCACAGACATCTGGAGCGCCTTGTCGCGCTCGGATATGTGGCCGTTAGGCAGCGCCGGGGAAAGTCAGGCAAGCCTGCCAACCTTTATAGACTGGCCGGCAAACAGATCGAGTTCAGCTACCCGGTGCGTCGATTTGCCCGCCTGGCCGGCCTCCTGGCGGAGGGACTCCAAACACGGGGCCAGGAGGGTGTTGAGACCGCCCGAGAGGTGGGCAGGCGCTATGGCGCTTCGCTCGTGAACGAAACGGCTGACTCCGTGCAGACCGTGCTTCGCGAGCTGGCTCCCCTCGGCGCGGACTACGTCATCGCAAGTGACGACCGGGTCCTCGCCCGGAACTGCATCTTTCGGGAAGCCTGTGTTGCCGCCGAAGACGTCGTCTGCGAGCTCCATGCCGGGCTGCTCGAGGGAGCATTTCAGAAGGCGGGCCTCGCAATGCGCACCCAGGCTTTGAGGAATTACGCGCAACTGGGCTGCGCGTATCTGGTTTTGACTAACTAGGATTCGCATGCTATAAAGCCCGCAAAGGCTCGATAGCCGAAGCGTGGGGTCAGGAAGCCGGGACTTGCGTATGACGCGCACCGCGGCATGGGCAGGGTTTCGTCGGCGCCGCCGCCCAGCTCGGCGAATCTGGGACACCGGCGCTTCTGCCAATCGGGCTCACGAAGGATGTTGCCCAGAGGAGGTCTGCAGCACATGACTGAGAAGAACCTGTATGAACGGCTTGGTGGCGTCTTCGCAATCGCGGCGGTGATTGACCACTTCAGCGACGCGGTCGTGGAGAACCCTGTAGCGGGGAAGAATTCGAACAACCCGGCTTTAAGGGAGTGGCATACCCAAAACCTGGGCAGACTGCCGGGCCTCAAGTTCATGCGCACCCTCTGGGTCTCCGTAGTAGCCGGCGGGCCGCTTCACTACACGCCCACAAAGCCGGGGGCAACTGAGGTGGGCCTCGAGGAGGCGCATCGTAACCTCAAGATTGCCCCGGAAGAATTCGACGCCGTCGCTGAAGAGCTGGCGCGCACCCTTGACTTCTTCAAAGTTCCTGAGCGTGAGAAGGGTGAGGTCCTCGGCGCATTCGCAGCGCACAAGAATGAGGTGACGACCGGCTACATGGAAGCCGCCAGGTAATCAGCCGGAGCCAGCAATCCTGTGTTCGAGCTGCTGCCGGTGACGCAGGCGTCGGCCGCCCGTTCACCTGTGAGAATCGGACCGGCCGCAGCTCGAGGAGCGAGTGGGATCGAGGGCGTTCGCAATGAATTTTGTTGATGTCGTCGAGGAGATTGGTAAGGGAGTCGACGTAGCCGGGATCACGATAATTCTGGTCGGAGTCCTTGCTTCGACTGCGCAATTCCTGCGTCGGTTGCGGAAGGATGTGGGTGCTGCGTATGGTCTCTACCGTGTGGGGCTCGGGCGCGCGATTCTCCTCGGACTGGAGTTTCTCATCGCAGGTGACATCATCCGTACCGTCGCCACGTCACCGACATTTCAGAGCGTCGGCATCCTTGCAAGCATCGTCCTGATCCGAACCTTCCTGAGCCTTGCGCTCAATTTGGAAGTCGAGGGCCGCCTGCCCTGGCAGACAGGGAAAAAGACACCAGACGCCGCGTGAACCATCAGACTGCGGAGCTCGAAGAGATCAAGAGCGCGGCCTCGGCCGCGATCCCGTTCAGGCCGGGCAACAATGGCCATGTTAGATTTAGCTAGTTTTGAGCAGTAATGAGACGAATCGGTGGCTTACGCTCGGACAGGCCAGCCGAACCCTCGGAGTCACCCCAGCCACCCTCCGCCGGTGGGCGGACCGCGGCCAGATCTCGTCTTTTACCACGCCGGGTGGTCACCGCCGTTTCCTGATCGCCGCCGTGCAGGCGATGGTGCCGGCCGGCCGCGTGCGGCGCCCGGCGCTGTCGGCGTCGTCGGATCACATGGCTCGCGCGTATCGGAAAGCCAGGCCGCTGGCTGGAGTCCCCAGCCCCCAGCGGTGGCTTGAAGATCTCTCAAACGGCGAGCGAGCGTGGTTCCGCGAACGCGGCACCCAGCTCGTTGCGGACCTGCTCGCGTACCTGGACGCCGAACGCGCCCAGACCTCCACCTCGCTTCGGAACGCCGAGCACCACGCGACGGTATACGGTGCCGAGGCGGCTCGGCTCGGCGCTTCGCTGTCCGACACCGTCGAAGGATTCCTTCGCTTCCGCAAGCCGTTCGTCGACGAGCTCGCAGTGCTCGCCCGGAGGCGCCGCCTGGACACGCGTGAGGCGACCGATCTGCTGGTCGACGCCGATGCTGCGCTCGACGTCCTTCTGGTCGCTCTGATGAACGGGCACAGCGCCCGCTCCAGACAGCCGTGACAGCGCCCTGGGCGGTCGTCGCATCGGCTTCCGATTTCGACCCGGACAGGCGGGCCTCGATCGCCACGGAGATGCGCCGCTGGCTGCGCGCGGGCGGCAGCGGTGTGGCGCTTGTGACCTGCCATCGCGCGGAGCTGTACGGATTCGGAGCAATCCCGTCGCTGGCCGCCGGCGAAGTCCTGGAGGGAGATGACGTGGTCATCCACCTCTTGCGGGTCGCGTGCGGGCTCGAGAGCGCCATCGTCGGCGAAGACGAGGTGCTCCACCAGGTCCGCCAGGCGCTGAGTGGGGCGGGTCTCGCTCAGAACGTTGACGGCCACCTCCGCCGCCTGTTCGAGACCGCGATCGCGGCCGGGAGACGAGCCCGCGCCAGCCGTACGGAATCGAGCGGCAACCTCGCTCAGAACGCGGTCGCGTGGCTGCGCGAAAGGGGAGACGTGTCGGGCCGGATGGTCATCGTGGCCGGCTCCGGCCGCATGGGCGCGGCCCTTGCCCATTCGGCTGGACAATCGGGTGTGGAGCTCATCATCGCCAGCCGGGACGTCACCCACGCCATGCGGCTGGCGGGCGTGCACGCAGCCCGGGGCGTGGATCTGCGCGCCGGCGCGGAGCTCGCAAGTCGGTCGGCCGGCGTCGCGGTCGCACTGGGCGGGCCCTGGAACGAGCTCGAGCTGGTCGCGGGGCGCAACCTCCCGCCGATCGCCGACATCTCTGCCCCGCAGGCGGTGCCGGACTCAGTGCGTCGCCGGATGAACGGCAGCTTCCTCGGCATCGATGACCTCTACCAGCACGGTCCTCCACCGCCGGGTGCATATATAGAGGACGCGGAGCGGCTTGTCGCCCTGAAGGCGGCGGAGTTCATGGCGTGGCTGGAGCGCCGGCCTTGAGAATCCGCCTCGGCACCCGCGGATCGCTGCTGGCTCGGGCCCAGAGCGAGTCGGTCGCCTCCCTCCTTCGCGCGGCGGGCCACGAGGTCGAAATCGTTCTCATCGTCACCGAGGGCGACGTCCGTCGACCAGACACGACCCCCGGTGAAGGGATCTTCGTTGCGGCGATCGCGAGCGCGTTGGCCGGTGGTGAGATCGACGTCGGCGTGCATAGCGCCAAGGACGTCCCTCTGGAGGAGGACCGAGGGCTTGTGATCGCGGCCTATCCGCAGCGCGCAGACCCGCGCGACGCTCTCGTCACCAGGTCGGGGAGCCGCTCGCTCGGAACCCTTGCGGCGAAGTCGAGAGTTGGAACCGATAGTCCCCGCCGCGCGGGCTTCGTCCTTGCGGCACGGCCCGACGTGAGCATCGTGCCCCTGCACGGCAACGTGGATACCCGCCTGCGACGCCTTGACGCGGGCGAAGTCGACGCGCTGGTCATCGCGGCCGCGGGACTCGATCGCCTCGGTCGCGGCGACCGGATCGATGAGCGAATCGAACCGAACGTTGTCACGCCGGCTCCAGCGCAGGGCGCGCTCGCGGTCCAGGCCCGCGCGTCCGACACACGATTGGTCGAGCTCCTCGCCGCTCACGACCAGCCGGACATCCGGCTTGCGGTCGAAGCCGAGCGCAGCGTGCTTTTCGCGACCGGCGGAACCTGTCGTGCACCGGTCGGGGCGCTGGCGGTGCTCGAGGAGGACGGCTTCACGATGGTGGTGGGAGGCGTCAACAGCGACGGCTCGGACCTGCGAGTGGAGACAGTTCGTGGACGCCGAAGCGAGGCGATCGCGGTCGCCGAGGCGGCAGGCCGAAGGCTGGCCGGCGCGGTGATGCTGCGATGAGCACGGTCCTGGTCACCAGGCCGGACGGCGTCCGCGATCCACTCGTGGCCGAGCTCGAGGCCCGCGGCTATCGCGTGAGCGCGGTGCCGACGGTGATCACGCGACCGCTCGAGCTGACATGGCCTGACCTCCGTCAATTCGACTGGATCGTCCTCACCAGCGCCGCCGGCGTGGCCGCGCTGCCGGCGGTACCAAGCGGTCCACGCTGGTCCGCGGTCGGTGACTCGACGGCCAGAGCGCTGCGTGCCCGGGGGGTCGAGGTCGATCTCGTGCCAGAGGAGGCGAACGGCGGCGCGCTGGCGGAAGCGCTTCCCGATCCGGCGGGCAAGCACGTCCTTGTCGTCCGGGCGTCGCTGGCCGATCCCGACCTGCCCAACGGCCTTCGGCGGCGGGGCGCGCGCGTCCAGGAGGTCACCGCTTACGAGACGGTCGAAGGCCCGGCCGAGTCAGCGGCCGAGCTGCGCGAAGCCCTGCAGCGACCGGACCTCACAGCGGTCGTCTTCGCATCCGGCTCTGCGGTGCGGGGTTTTACCAAGTTGGGTGGGACCACCGACCTGCCGGCCGTCACCATCGGGCCGCGAACCACTGCGGTGGCGCGGAGTGCCGGGTTCAGAGTGGTGGCGGAAGCCGCCGGCCCCAGCGTTCAACAGCTCGCCGCTGCCGTCACCGATGCGATTCCAAAAGTGAAGGTGCCCGGACCGCGCAGGCCGCGCCGTCTGCGGACGAACGCCGCGGTGCGCGCCCTCGTCCGCGAGACGCGGCTGGACCCTGGACGTTTCATCGCTCCGCTCTTTGTGATCAACGGGAGCGGGCAGCGCCATGAGATTCAATCGCTGAGAGGGCATTACCGGCTGACGCCCGATCTCGCTCTGGCCGAGGCCCATCGGCTGGCGGAGCTTGGGGTCGGCGGAGTGCTTCTGTTTGGCATCCCCGACTCGAAGGACGCCGAAGGCTCCGGCGCCGACGATCCTCGCGGCCCGGTGCCGGAGACGCTGCGGCTGCTCCGCGATCAAGGCCTGCCGCTCGTCCTGGCCGCCGACGTGTGCCTGTGCGAGTACACGTCTCACGGCCACTGCGGAGTGTTGAAAGGAGAAAGGGTCGACAACGACGCCTCGCTTCCGCGATTGTCCGCCGCCGCGGTCGCTTCCGCAGAAGCCGGAGCGGACGTCGTCGGACCGAGCGCGATGATGGACGGCCAGGTGGGGGCCCTTCGCGCGGGGCTGGACGGGGCCGGCTTCACCGAGGTGGCGATCATGGCCTACGCGTCCAAGCACGCTTCGAGTCTTTACGGCCCGTTCCGCGAGGCGGCCGGCTCGACGCCGAGCTTCGGCGACCGCAAGTCGTATCAGATGGATCCCGCCAACGCGCACGAAGCCCTGCAGGAGATGCAGCTCGACCTCGACGAAGGCGCCGACATTCTCATGGTCAAGCCGGCCCTCACTTCGCTCGATCTGCTCGCCCGTGCGCGTGCCAGATTTGACGCGCCTCTGGCCGCATACCAGGTCAGCGGCGAGGCGGCGATGATCGAGGCCGCCGCGGAGCGCGGATGGGTCGATCGCCGTGGCGCCGTGCTCGAATCCCTGACGGCGATCGTAAGAGCGGGCGCCGGCATCGTCATCACATACTTCGCGGCCGACGCCGCCGAATGGTTGCGAGAAATTCGATGACCGACAGTCGATTCGTGCACGCTCTGGCCCTGGGACTCGACCCGGCCTGGCGCCGTCAGGCTCGGGACGAACGGTGTCGCGGAGCCGAGGAGCTCTGCGCGGCGGTGACCGCTCGCTCGGAAGCGACCACGTTCGCATATTCGATGGTCGGGCTGAAAGCGGGTGTCGACCTGCTGCTGTGGAGCCTGGCATCCTCGGTGGAGGAACTGGAGGAGCGCAGCGCGCGCGTGTTGCGCGCAGGAATGGGGACGTGGTTCACGGTCCGCCACAGCTTCCTTGGCATCATCGGGCCGTCGCAGTACGTCAAGCGACCGACCTCCCAGGAGCAGTCACTGTTCAGTGGTGAACGTTCTCCGTACCTGATCGTCTATCCGTTCACCAAGAGCACCGAGTGGTACCAGCTCGCTCAAAAAGAGCGCCACGAGGTGATGAAGGAGCACATCAAGGTCGGCCATCGCTACCGGCAGGTGAGGCAGCTGCTTGCCTACTCGTTCGGCGTCGACGACATGGACTTCCTGGTGGCCTACGAGACCGACGACCTGGCAGCGTTCGGCGGGCTCGTGCGAGACCTGCGGGGGACGGAGAGCCGTCGGTCGACAGTGCGAGATACCCCGATTCTCACCGGGATCCACAGGCCGATCGAGGAGATCACCCGGCTGCTCGGCGCCGAATGACGCCTGCGGCGGAGCTGTTTCCGGGCGGCGTCAACAGCCCGGTGCGCGCCTACCGCGCGGTTGGTGGCGAACCGCCTGTCCTCGTGCGCGGCGAAGGCGCACACGTGTGGGACGCGGAAGGTCGTCGCTTCATCGACTACGTCGGGGCTTTCGGTCCGCTCGCGCTCGGTCACGCGCCCCGTGCCGTCGTCGCGGCGATCAAGGCGGCGGCCGAGGCGGGCGGGCCCTTCGGCGTGACAGGCCCCGGCGAGGTGCGCCTGGCGGAGCTGATCCGAGCCCGCATGCCGTCGATCGAGCGAATCCGCTTCGTGAACAGTGGCACCGAGGCGGCCATGAGCGCGCTTCGCGTCGCCCGCGCGGCGACCGGGCGCGATCTCGTCGTCAAGTTCGAGGGCGGATATCACGGACACGCCGACTCGTTGCTGGTCGAGGCGGGCTCGGGTGCGGCAACGCTTTCGATTCCCGGGAGCGCAGGAGTCGCGCAGTCTGTGGCGGCGCAGACGCTGGTCGCGGTCTACAACGATGTCGATTCGGTCGAAGGCCTGCTCCGCTCGCGCGCGGGCCAGGTCGCGGCGGTGATCGTCGAGCCGGTGGCGGCGAACATGGGAGTGGTCGCTCCGGCACCTGGTTTCCTACACGGCCTGCGCGACCTGACACTCCGCGCCGGCGCGCTGCTCATCTTCGACGAGGTGATCACGGGCTTTCGGGTGGGGCCCGGTGGTGCGCAGGAGCTGTACGGAGTTCGCCCGGACCTCACCGTCCTGGGCAAGATCATCGGCGGAGGCTTGCCGGTCGGTGCCTACGGCGGCCGTGCTGACCTGATGGAGCTGGTCGCGCCCGCGGGGCCGGTCTATCAGGCCGGCACGCTGTCCGGCCATCCGGTGGTGATGGCGGCGGGCGAGGCGACCCTTCGTGCACTGACACAGGAGACTTACGCACGGATCGAGACCCAGGCGGCGCGCCTCGAATCGGGCCTGCGCGTTCCGGGCAGCAGCGTCGCCCGCGTCGGCTCCTTGCTGACGCTGTTCTTCTGCGGTTCACCGCCGCGGAACTTCGGCGAGGCCAAGCGCTCGGACACCAGGGCGTTCGCCCGGTTCTTCCATTCGATGCTGGACGCCGGCGTCTTGCTACCACCGTCACAGTTCGAGGCCTGGTTCGTTTCCGCCGCGCATGACTCGGCGGTGATCGATGCCACGCTCGAGGCGGCGAGATGAACCGGTTCCTCGACGCGGCGCACCATCGACCCGTCGACGTGACGCCGGTGTGGCTCATGCGCCAGGCCGGCAGATCGCTGCCCGAGTACCGGAAGCTCCGCGAGCGCTGGACCCTGGCCGAGATCGTGGCGCAGCCGGAGCTGTGCGCCGAGGTCACCCTGCAGCCGGTGCGCCGTCTGGGCGTCGACGCGGCGGTGATGTTCGCGGACATCATGCTGCCGCTCCGCGGCATGGGCGTGGACTTCGAGCTTGTGGAAGACGTCGGCCCGGTGATCTCGAACCCGATCGCCGGTGCCGCCGATGTCGACCGTCTCCAGGTCCCGGGTGGGGAGGAGGCCGCGCCGCAGGTGATCACGGCCGTCCGGCACGTGGTCGCGGAATCGCCGGTGCCGGTGATCTGCTTCGCCGGCGCCCCGTTCACGCTGGCGAGCTACCTGATCGAAGGCCGGCCGTCACGCGACTTCGCAAGGGTCAAAGCGTTCATGTACTCGCAACCGGCGGCGTTCGAGCTCTTGCTCGACAAGCTCGGCAAGACCATGGGCGGGTATTTGAACGCCCAGGTTGCCGCGGGCGCGGCGGCGGTTCAGCTGTTCGATTCCTGGGTCGGAGTCCTCGCGCTCGAGGACTACCAGGCGCGAGTCGCGCATCACACCCGCGCGATCTTCGAGGCCCTCGCGCCGACAGGTGCGCCCCGAATCCACTTCGGCACCGGCACGGCGGGTTTGCTAGAAGCGATCGCGGAGACGGGTCCCGACATCGTCTCGTTGGACTGGCGCGTCCCGCTCGACCACGGCTGGAGCCGAGTCGGGCTCGAGCGCGGCGTGCAGGGCAACCTCGACCCCGCCGTTCTGCTCGGCCCCGCCGACCTCGTTCGCGAGCGGACGCGCGATGTGCTGCGGCGGGCCGGCGGACGCGCCGGTCACATCTTCAACCTCGGTCATGGCGTGCCTCCTCAAGCCGGCATCGACAACCTCAAGCTGCTCGTCGAGACGGTTCATTCCTGGGTGCCGGCGCATGCCGTCTGACATGTCGACCGCCATCGTCTGCATGGCTTACGGAAGCCCGGCCACCGAGGCTGACATCGCCGCGTACTACACGCACATACGCGGCGGCAGAGCACCTTCGCCGGAGTCGATCGAGGAGCTGACCGAGCGTTATCGCGCCATCGGCGGATCGCCGCTTACGGAGATAACTCGCGCCCAGGCGAATGCGCTGTCTGCCCAGACGGGCCTGCCCACCTTTGTCGGCATGAAGCACGCCGCGCCCTTCATCGCCGACGGAGCCGCCGAAGCGCGGCGGGCAGGGGTCGAGATGCTCGTCGGGCTGCCGCTCGCTCCGCACTACGCAGGCATGAGCCTCGGCTCGTACGAGCACTCGCTGCGCCGGGCGTGGGGAGGCGAGATGGTCTTCGTGCCCGGCTTTCACGACCACCCCGCGTTCATCAGCGCCGTCCAGAACCTGCTGGTGGAGGCTCTGAAACAGGGCCGGCCGGACCATTTGTTTTTCACCGCCCACAGCCTTCCCTCGCGGATCCTCGCCGAGGGCGATCCCTATCGAGACCAGCTGCTCCGGAGCTGCCGGCTCGTCGCCTCCGGCCTCGACCTGCCGACCTGGGACTTCGCCTTCCAATCCGCCTCCCATACCGGCGAACCCTGGCTCGGTCCTGACCTCCTCGAGGCGGTCGAGCGGTCGGGTGCCCGCGACGTGCTGGTGTGCCCGATCGGATTCGTCGCCGATCACCTCGAGATCCTTTACGACCTGGACGTCGAGGCTCAGGAGTTCGCCCGCTCGAGAGGGATTCGGATCCGGCGGACGGCTTCCTTCAACGCGAGGCCCGACTTCATCGCTGCGCTGGCCGCGGTGGTGACCGACGCTCTCACGTCAGGCGCGCCCGTTTGAGATCCCTGGAACGCGCCGACTGATGGAGTTCGCGAAAAACCCGTAGACTGTCGTTCTCGGCCGGCTGTCGCCGGCCCGCTCGCTCGGGTCCTCTCTCCCGTCACGGTGACGGAGTCCTGATCGTCGCGGTACCTACGACCAGGAGGGGACAGGAGAATACGTTGACTTCATTCGCTGACGCGGGCTTGCGCCCGCACACACTCGCGGCTCTGGCCGCCCTCGGCATCACCGAGCCCGTACCGGTGCAGGCCGAAACGATCCCGCTGCTCATGGCCGGCAGGGACGTCGTCATCGAGGCCCCGACCGGGTCCGGCAAAACGCTTGCCTTCCTGATCCCAGTGGTCGAGCGGCTGCGACGTGGTCCGTCGTGGCCCCGGGCGTTGGTGGTGACGCCGACTCGTGAGCTGGCGCTCCAGGTCGAAAAGGTCCTTCGTTCGCTGCGCACTGACCTTCGGTCGGCTGTTCTGTACGGCGGCGTCGGGTATGCAACCCAACGTCTCGCCCTGAGGCAAGGCGTCGATGTCGTCGTCGGCACACCGGGACGGATCATGGATCTAAGCGCCCAGGGACGGCTGTCGCTTGCGCGCATCGAGTACCTGGTGCTCGACGAGGCGGACGAGATGCTGGACGCAGGATTCGCGCCGACGGTCGAGAAGCTGCTGGCGCAGACCTACGAACCCCAGACTGTGCTTGCGTCGGCGACCATGCCGCCGTGGGTGACCAGTGTCATCGAGAAGCACACTCGGGACCATGTGGAGGTTCGGGTCCGTGCAGACGTGGAGAGCGCGCTCGAGCACGGTTTGCTCAGAGTCGCGCACGAGCACAAGCTGCAAACGCTCAGCCGGGTCCTGAAGCGACACGACGCGTCGGCCATCGTGTTCGGCCGCACGAAGCACGGCGTCAACAAGCTCAACCGCAACCTGCAGCGGCTCGGACATGACTCGGTCGAGCTTCAGGGCAACCTGTCCCAGGCCCTTCGGGACCGCGCGATGGCAGCCTTCCGTGGCGGCCGGAGCCAGGTTCTTGTCGCCACCAACGTGGCCGCACGAGGCATCGACGTCGCGCGGGTCGGGCTCGTCGTCAACTTCGAGCTGCCGGATTCGGCGCATTGGCTCACACACAGAGTCGGCCGCACGGCGCGCATGGGCGACGCGGGGCGGGCCTTGACGTTTGTGACCCCGGAAGACGAGACGGCGTGGCTGAAGCTCAGCCGGCAGGGCGGGCTCGACATCCGGGAGATCGACGCCATGAGCTTCATCGACGACGGACTGTGGCGCTACAAGGACCACCGGACGGGTTTTCAACCAGATCGGACTGCTGTGTCAGCGGCCCGCCGAGCGAGCGGTCGCCCCAAGCGATGGCAGGCGCGAAAGCGAAATCGAACCTGGGGCGCGCAGGTCTAGACTTGACCCAAGCGACAGGCTGGCGTTTCCTCCCGTGAACCTGCCGATCTCTTGGCCGAGAAGGAAATAAGGAGTCACGATGCACGCCAGTCACAGGCCGACTGCGCTGCTGGTCGATGACGAGCCGCTGTCACGAAAGGCTGAACAGGCGCGGCTCGAGGGCGAGGGCTACGCGGTGTTTGCCGCAAGCGGCTCGACCGACGCTCTTGCTCAGGCGCGGCTGACGGCGCCGAATGTGATCTTCGTACACGCCCTTACGGCCGGTGGCAACCTGCCTTTGATTCAGGCTCTCCGCTCGGACGACGCGTGCCGGCACATTCCGATCGTCGTCATCCGCGGAGGGACCGATCGGCGAATTGCAAGCACGAAGCTCAAGACCGTCCCCCGTGACGGCTGGTAGACCTCTCGGTCTCTAGGCTCGGCGCTCTCCCTCGAGCACCTCTCGCAGCTGGGCCTCCGTCGGTGAACCCTGGGCTCCGTGTTCGGTCCGAAACACCCGACAGCTCATCCCGATCGGCTCGGTGCCGGTCGCAAACGGATCGCGACCGTCTACAAGAATCGTGGGCGACCCGCGAAACCCAATTCGCTCCGCCATCTCCGGCGAGTCGATCAACTGATACTCGACTGCGATTTCGTGCCTGCCCAGATCCTGCAGCACGCTGGCCAGTCTTTGGTCCGCCAGCTTCCGATGCGGGCATCCGTCGAAGTACTGGACTGTGATCTTCATCGCCTCACAACCTCGAGCTAATGATATCCTGTTTTCCAGATATGTATTCTTCGGGACTCCTGGCGCCAACCGACCGCTCCTCCGCGGCACGCTTTTTCCGGGTCCTGGGGGATCCGACCCGGCTGCACATCCTCGAGCTTCTCGACGGGCGCGAGCTCACTGTGAGCGAGCTGGTGGAGGCTGTCGGCCAGCCCCAGCCAAGGGTCAGCACTCACCTCGCGTGCCTCCGCCACTGCGGATTCGTCAGCACCGAGCGCCGGGGAAGGGAGATCGTCTACAGCCTCGCGCTCCACGGCCTCGATCGGATCGCCGCCAGGGCTGAGTCTGTCCTGGAGCCGATCGCCGAGCGCCTGGCGACGTGCACCCGGATCGGTCCCGATTGGGTATGACGGCGAGCGCTCTCGAACCACCGAGCGAAGTCGAGGCGCTGATCCGGACGGCGGCCTTCCGACAGCTCCTTGCCAAGGGACGCGCGATCAGCGTTGAGGAGCTGGTGGCGGCAACGGGCCTGGAGCAAGACAAGCTGGTGGTGCACCTCGAACAGCTGGACGGCGCCGGCCGGATCCGTCGCGATGGAGCCGGAGGAATCGTCGGTTCCGCCGGCCTGAGCGTCACCATGGACCGTCACGAGATCGAGCTCGACGGCCGGCGCTTCTGGACGTGGTGCGCCTATGACATCCTCGGCATCTTCGGCGCGCTCGCAGCCACCGGTCGCGCCCACTCACCGAGCCCCGAGGGCAGAACGATCGAGCTCGAGTTCGAGAGCGGTCGTCCGGCGAGTCTCGATGCGGTCCTGTTCCGGCCAGATGACGAGCTGATGAGCTGCTGCGAAAACGTCTATGAGGAGTGGTGTGCCAACAGCAACCTGTTCAGCAACGCCGAAAAGGCGACGCGATGGGCCGAGCAGCGGGACATCCAGGGCCGGGTGATGGACCTGGTCGAGGCGTCAGAGCTCGGCGCAAATGATTGGGCTGAGGTGATCTAGGAGGTAGCGATGCCAAAGGAAGTCGATCGCGAAGAGCTGCAGCGGATGGTCGCCGGAGGGGCCCAGCTGGTGGAGGTGCTGCCCGCGGAGGAGTACGCCGAGGATCACCTGCCGGGCGCGATCAGCATTCCACTCCGCCATATCGACGCCGAGGGAACAGAGCAGCTGGACAAGAATCGAGCGGTGATCGTCTACTGCTGGGACGTGGCTTGAGACATGTCCCCGCGAGCCGCGTGGCGGCTCGAGAGCCTCGGCTTCGGAGACGTCTACGAGTACAAGGTCGGCAAGCTCGACTGGCTGGCCGCCGGACTCCCCACCGAAGGAACGAATGCCCAAAAGCCGCGAGCTGGAGCGCTCGCGCGCAAGGATGTTCCGACCTGTCGTCTTGACGAACGCCTGGGTGACGTTCGCGGGCGTGCGCAGGCCGCGGGTTGGGATGCGGCTGTGGTGGTCAACAGCGAGCGCGTCGTTTTCGGCTTGCTGCGGTCAAAAGAGCTCGCCGCCGACGGCGACCAGCTGATCGCACAGGTGATGCGGCCCGCGCCAAGCACCTTCAGGCCCTACGTGCTGGCCACGGAGATGGCGAAGACCATGATCGAGCACAAGCACGAGAGCTCGCCGGTCACCACTTCCGACGGCAGGCTCGTCGGCCTGCTGCTCCAAAAGGACGTGGTCGAGGCGGCGGGGAGCCACGGCGCATGAGCACTCCGGCCGGTGGGACTCTCATGTGCGTGAGCTGCGGCCGGGTCATCGACGCGTGCGCTTGCTGCGACCAGCGTGATTGCCCGCGGCCGACGTGCAACCGCTGCCTGAATGAGGCCATCCTGAAGACGATCCGGCTTCACTACGCCGGCAGCGGCGCCTCGATGTCAGAGGGCGGGGAGGTGTCGATCCCAGCCCTTACCTGACCGCTTTCTTCACGAGCGCGCCGACCTTTGCCTCTTCGGCGGCGGTCAACTTTTTCAGCGCGTAGGCCACCGGCCACATGCCGCCTTCGTCGAGCTTCGCCGGGTCGTTGAAGCCTAACGTCGCGTACCTCGTCTTGAACTTGCGCGCCGGTTGGAAGAAGCAGACGATCTTGCCCTCGCGAGCGTAGGCGGGCATCCCGTACCACAGTTTCGGCGCGAGGGCAGGCGCGCTGGCTTTGATGACCGCGTGGAGCCGGTTGGCCATGGCGCGATCCGATTCCGACATCTCGGCGATCTTCTCGAGCACGGCGCCTTCCTCGTCCGCCTTGCCCAGCTTCAGCTCCTGGACGCGGTCCTTCATCGCGCCTTTTTCGGCGTCGGTAAATGCCTCGTACCTCCGCTTGGTCGCGGTGGCACTCTTGGCGGACTTCTGCGTGTCCTTCATTGCAGGTTTCCTCCTGTGCCTGTTTTGATGTCGAGATTACCTAGCTATCACCGTAAGAGCGGTGCGACGCGACTGCTTCTTCGTTTCTGATCAGTTTCGTCCCCCCACCTCACGGTTCGTAGGGTCCTCTGACGGCCGCCTGCGTACGATTTGTTTCGATGGACATCCGCGACCTCGTCAGGCTGCGCAAGGCCAAGGATCGCATGGACCGTGAGTTCGACCAGCCGCTCGACGTGCCGGCCCTTGCGCGGTCGGCCGCGATGTCGGCGGGCCACTTCTCGCGGAGCTTCAAGGCTGCGTTCGGCGAGGGCCCGTACAGCTACCTGATGACACGCAGGATCGAGCGGGCAAAAGCGCTGCTCAGGCGCGGCGACATGTCCGTCACCGATGCGTGCTTCGCGGTCGGGTGTACGTCGCTGGGCTCTTTCAGCTCCCGCTTCACCGAGCTGGTCGGCGAGTCGCCGAGCGCCTACCGGGCGCGCAGCCACGCGCCGGTCGAATTCATCCCTCCCTGCATCATCATGGTGATGACAAAACCGATCAGAAATGAAGAAGCGGTTGCTTCGCGACGCTCCTAGTGTGGCCCTGATGAACAACCTGAAACTCCACAACTGCTTCATCGCCGTCCACGACCACGACGAGGCGCTCGCCTTCTACCGAGATCTTCTCGGGCTCGAGGTGCGCTCCGACGTCAAATACGAGGGAATGCGCTGGACCACCGTCGGGCCCAAGGGCCAGCCGGACGTCAACATCGTCCTCGAGCCGCCGCTTGCTGACCCGAGCGCATCCCCGACCGACCGCCAGGTCATGAAGGAGATGCTCGCCAAAGGATTCCTGCGCGGCGTCAACTTCAGCACCGACGACGTCGATGCGACCTTCGAGCACATCAGGTCCGGAGGTGGGGAGGTGCTCCAGGAGCCGATGGACCAGGCGTACGGGGTGAGGGACTGCGCGTTCCGCGACCCGTCCGGCAACATGATTCGGTTCAACCAGCCCAAGGCCTGACCCCAGCCTGCTTCAGAGAGCTCGCGCGCGCCGCTTCACGTCGTCCCAGCGAAAGCTCAGGCGGTTCACCACGTTAACCACACCATCGACATCGCGGGCGAGACGGTAGAGGATCTCGACGTCGGTGCGCCGGTCCACGCGTCCAGAAAGCGTGATGACGTTTGACTCCACGTCGACGTCGATCCCTGAGGCTTCGGTCGGCACGACGGCCGGGAGCAGCTTGTGCAGCACCTCGTCGCGGAGGTCCGCGTCGGTGCGCAGGAACACCTTAAGCAGGTCGCTCCGGCTCACGATGCCAGCTATTCGAAGCCTCGTGTCGACGACGACCAGACGGCCGACGTTCCGCTCCCTCATGACGCGCGCGGCCTGGGCGATGGGTGTATCAGTGCTCACCGTCACAACCGGCGAACTCATCACGTCGGCGGCGACGACACCATCCGCCTTCTCCCTTTGCCTGCGCTGCCGCAAGAGGTCGAGGGGGCTCGTGAGGTCGGCATTCTCTTTCAAGAGCAGGTCCGACTCGGAGACGATTCCTATCGGGCGCCCTTGCGGATCGACGATCGGCACGGCGCCGATGCGATTCTCTTCGATGAGGCGAACCAGAGTCTTGAAGGGCGTGCTGGGGCTTGCGACGTGCACGCGAGCCGTCATCACCTCGGCCACCACTCGGTGGCGCGGAAGCGAGCTCACGTCTCGAATCGCTCCTTTTCCATGGTGTCAGCATCCGGTCCGCGAAGCCGGGCGAGTAGGGCCTTTCGGCCCGCGAGAGTCTGTCCGATTGGCGTAGGCTCGGGCCGCCATGACAGGGGCCCGGGACCGGAAGGACGCGCTCCTCGAGGCCGGGCTCGCGCTGGCGTCGGAGCTCTCGCTCCCGATCGTGCTCCAGCGGATAGTCGACGTCGCCGCGCAGGTCACCGACGCCCGCTACGGGGCGCTGGGGGTCCTCGGCGAGGGCGACCGCCTGGTCGAGTTCGTGACGACCGGGCTGTCGGCCGGCCAGCGCCAGGCGATCGGAGACCTGCCCACCGGGCGGGGCGTTCTGGGGCTCCTGATCAAAGAGCCGCGCCCGGTCCGCATCCGGAAGATCGGTGACCATCCGCAGTCGGTGGGCTTCCCCGTGAACCATCCCTCAATGCAATCGTTCCTTGGCGCCCCAATCCAGGCGATGGGCCGCGTCTTCGGCAACATCTACCTGGCGGACAAGAGGTCGGCGGCCGAGTTCAGCGAGGACGATGAGGCGGCCATAGTCATCCTCGCGGCGCAGGCAGGGGTCGCCATCGCCAACGCGACCCTGTACGAAGATGTGCGTTCCCGCGAAAAACGGCTGGAAGCGTTGCGGGACATAACCGAGCGGGTGCTGGGGGGTGGAACCGAGAGTGCGCTGCTCGAGAGCCTTGCCGAGCATGCGCGACAGCTCGCCGGCGCCGACGCGGCCACCGTCGTGACCGGGAGCGGAGTTCCGGGAGAGCTGGTCGTCTCCGCGGCCGCCGGCGCTCACGCGTCGGAGCTGGTGGGCGAGACCGTCCCGGCCGAGGGATCGATCTCCGGCGCCGTGATGCAGAGCGGTGTGGGGATGATGTTCGACGACGTCAGTCAGGACCCCCGGGCCTATCAGCCCATCATCCGGCTCGGCCGAAGCGGACCCGCCTTCTTCGTTCCGCTGCGCGTCCCGGGCGGCGTTGCCGGCACCCTGATGGTTGCAAACCTCAAGGGCGGCAACCGCTTCCCGGAGGAGACGAGGCGCCTGGTGGCAAGCCTCGCCGACGCCGCGTCGGTCGCGCTCGATTACGACCGCGTGCAGTCAGAGCTGCGCCGCTTCGGGCTTCTCGAGGAACGTGAGCGGATCGCCAAGGAGCTGCACGACGGCATCATCCAGTCGCTTTTCGCCGTCGGGATGGGCCTCCAGGGCACGGCGCTCGCAGCCGGCAACGAGGAGGTCACAAACCGGATCGAGCGGGCGGTCGAGCAGCTCGATGGCGTGATCCGCGACCTGCGGAATTACATCTTCGGCCTGCGGCCCGGCATCCTCGCCGACCGCCAGCTCGAGCAGGCGCTCAACAGCCTCGGGGAGGAGATGCAGGCACGGTCGGGCGAAAAGGTGGAGGTGCTGGTGGACGCGGCGCTGGCGGCCCGGCTTTCACCGCACTCGTCCGACATCGTGCAGCTGACGCGCGAGGCGCTTTCCAACGTTGCCCGGCACGCCGGAGCCAGAAACGCGACGGTGAGGCTGGAACGTGACGGGTCACGGGCGGCGCTCGTCATCGAAGACGACGGCGTCGGTTTTGAGGTGGACGGCGATTCGGCCGGCAGCGGGCTGAAGAACATGCGCGCGCGCGCGGCCGGTCTGGGCGGCACGATGGGGGTCGAATCGGCCACCGGCAAGGGCACAACACTTCGTATCAGCTTCCCGGTCTAGGATCGAACGGCCTGCGCCGGCCGGGACCACCGACGGGATGGGTTCGCGCGCCGAGGTGCCACCATTAGCCTGATGGCCGGCGCCCACGTCATCCGCATCCTCCTCGTCGACGACCACGAGGTGGTGCGCGACGGGGTCAAGTCGCTGATCGACGCGAATGACGACATGACCGTGGTGGCGGAAGCCGGCACCGTCGCCGAAGCAGTCGCCCAGGCTCTGCGTACCAGGCCGGACGTGGTGGTGATGGACGTGCGCCTTGCGGACGGCAGCGGGATCGAGGCGACGCGTGAGATACGCGCCAAGCTGGAGAAGACCCAGGTCCTGATGCTCACGTCGTTCGCGGACGACGAGGCCCTTTTCGCCTCGATCATGGCCGGGGCGTCGGGCTACGTCCTGAAGCAGATCCGGGGTGGTGAGCTCGTCCGCGCGATTCGGGAGGTGGGCGCGGGGAAGAGCCTTCTCGATCCCGACGTCACCAGGTCCGTGCTCGAGCGCTTGCGCAAGGGCAAAACGATGCGGGACGAGAAGCTCGCTCGCCTTTCGGCGCAGGAAGAGCGGATCCTGACCCTGGTCGCACGTGGATTGACCAACGGGCAGATCGGCAAGGAGCTGAAGCTCGCCGAGAAGACGGTCAAGAACTACGTCTCGACGATCCTCTCGAAGCTCGAGGTCGCGCGGCGCGCGGAGGCGGCGGCGTACCTCGCGCGGCACACCACCACTCCGGGGACCTAGCCGGAAAGCTTCTTCGCGATCGACTCCGGGAAGGATCTGAAAAGAAGAGCTCCGGTGGACGGGAGGTCCACCGGAGCATGCCGTCCTTAGACGCTCGTCACGCGGCGACTTTCTGCGCGATCCTGATCTTCTCGGGCCGGCGAGCCGCGACGAAGACCTCGAACACCAGGGCGCCGAGCACTCCGAGCGCCGCAAGCATCAGACCAAATGCCGCGTAGGTCGTGTAGATCCCGATCGTCCACCAGCCGTAAGCGTTGAGCAGGCTGGAGCGAAGGGTCTCGCCCTTGAAGAGCGTGTCCCTCTGTGCGTTCAGAGTAGTGATCTGCTTCTGCAGGTCTACGTAAGCGGGAGAGTCCTTCGGGGTGGTGGCGAGCTGCGCGTTCAGCTGCGAGACCCTGGTTCCGACCGACGCGTAGGTCATGCCGTTGGCGACGCCCTGAAGGTGCTTGGCGATGAAGTCGTTGGCGTAAATCCGGGCCTGGTTGCCATCGGTCACCTGGTTGCCGGCCTGGTCGCGGATCTCCTGCGGGAACTTCGCCGGGTCGAGCGCTCCGCCGGACTTGATCTGGTCCGTGCCGGGGAAGTAGATCTGCTGCGCGGTCAGCTCGTCGTGGATCTGACCTGTCGTGAACGTGCCGAGGCCGAATGCCAAAGCGGCCCCGCCGGCGAGAACGATGACCATGAGTGCCTGAAGAGTGACGATCCGCCACCTCATTGCCGTGTTCATTGCGATTCCTCCTGTGCCCCTCGTGTGAGGGATTTGTTCTTGCTGGTGAGCTCCGGACGGCTCGATTGCAGTTTTGCCCTGAATCGCTCCGAGGAGTTCGTGCCAGGAGGCCCTATTCCGGAGGCTGATCGGCCCGCGGATTCCGAGGTAGTTCGTACCTCGCCTGGGAGGTCTTTCGGCCCTACGGCCGCGGAACCTGCGGCCGCAACCTGACGTCAGGTCCAAACCACAGGAGGTCATCCGCATGGATTCGCCGACAACCTACTTCCACTGGGGCTTCATCCTCATCTCCCTGCCCAACCTCCTCGTGATCGCGGGGATGGTGGTTTTGTTCGCGATCGCCGTAGTCGTGCCCTTCCCGCATGGAGGTCAGGACGATGGACGCAGCTAGCGAGGAGATCCCACAACCCGCCGCCGAATCGGCCAACTGGACGCTTCGGGTCCGCCGCTACATCGACCGGCTGTTGCCAATGGACCACCTCCTGCCCGACCGGCAGCCCTACTACGTGGGGTCGTGGGTCTATGTCTTCGGGGTGGTCACCATCGCGGCCCTGGTGTGGGTCATCGTCAGCGGCGTCGTGCTCAGTTTCATGGGCCCGCAGTGGTGGCACGTCTCCAGCGTCGGCCGCTTCTTCAACAGCCTCCACTTCTGGTCGGTGCAGATTTTCTTCATCTTCATGGTCCTGCACCTCTGGGGTCAGTACTTCATGGCGAGCTGGAGGGACGGACGCGCCGCCACCTGGCTCATCGGCGTGGTCATCTTCGCTGTCAGCATCCTGACCGCCTTCACCGGCTACCTCTCGCAGCAGAACTTCGACTCCCAGTTCATCGCCATCAACGCCAAGGACGCGATGAACGGAGCCGGCATCGGGGCGTTCTTCAACGTCCTCAACTTTGGGCAGATGTACGGCCTTCACGTGATGTTGCTGCCGATCGGGGTCACGTTCCTGGTGGTGTGGCACATCGTGATGGTGCGGACGCGCGGGGTCGTCAAGCCGATCGACCCGGAAGGAGCGAGCAAGTCATGAAAGGCGTCACCCAGGAGGAGTACTACCGGGGGGTCCGCATGGCGCCTTACGACCTGGTCAAGGAGCTCGCCATCGCGCTTGTGGGCATCGGCATCCTCGCGCTGGGCGTGAGCGCCGTCCTGTCGTCGCCGGACGAGCCGCCCGTCACGATCGCGGCCTGGGCACAGTCCGACCCCGTCGACTTCGTCACCACCGCCACGGGCGAGCTGGCCGGTACTACCACCAGCGCCGGCTACGGGCAGCCGTACAACTCAACAGCCGACGCGGCCCAGAAATGGGGGCCGATCTCGCCGCAGGCGTGGCTCGGGGTGCGCATCCCGATCGATTCCGCGGACACGTTCGTGATCCAGCCGCTGCAGCGGGCGACGACCGCCAACGCACAGCTCGACACGGCCGTGAAGGCATGGCAGGCCGCATCCGCCGACGACCAGGGCAAGTGGACTGACGCCTACACGAAAGCGCTGGCGGACGCCAAGGTGGCCGACGACGGAACCATCACCGTGGCGGACGGCGACTACGGACCGCTGCCGGTGATGATGGCGAACCTTCTCGCGATGGCCCGTTCGGGCGCGCTCGACGGCCTGCTTCAGATCAGCGGCCGGTTTTACCAGACCGATTACACGCCGGCCTTGCTCTTCATGGGCGACGGCGGATACCTCGATGGCCTCGCTGGCAACTGGAACCTGCACGGCGACCAGTGGGGAATGATGAACGAGACAGGTCAGTACCCCGGCCAGACGTGGCTGTGGCTGTACACCATGTGGTACCAGCTGTTCCCGTTCAACAGCGATTCCGGCGCTCTCGGATTGAGCTCGGCCAACGCGGACCTCGGGATCATCATCCTGATGACGCTGCTGACCGCGGCGCTCGCCCTCGTCCCCCTGATTCCGATCCTGCGCGACATCCCACGCTGGGTGCCGATTCATCGCCTGATCTGGCGCCGGTACTACGCGGCCAAGGCGCGCCCGTAGCCAAAATGTCAATCGCGCTCGAGGAGATGAGCGACCGGGAGTGCGTGCGGCAGTTGCGTGCGCACGCGCTCGGCAGGCTCGGGGTCACCGATCACGAGGGTCGCCCGCTCATCTTCCCGGTCAACTATTTCTTCGACGAAGGGGTGGTCGCCTTCCGTACCGGCCGCGGGGCAAAGCTCGACCTGGCGCCAGGCGCGGCGGTGTGCTTTGAGATCGATGGCTGGGCACCGAAAGCCGGGATCGGGTGGAGTGTGCTCGTCAAAGGCATCGCGCGTGACATCACCGAATCGCGTGGCATGCCGACGGGCCGGATGAAGTTCTGGCCCGTCAATCCGGTCGCGCCCGGCGCTCGCGAGCACTGGATCGGAATCTGGGCCAACGAGATCACAGGCCGAAAGTTTGAAACGCACAGGGATTAGGCAGCGTCAATTCCGCCCCGCTCATCGATGCTTCGCCTGCAGGCGGATCGCGGCCTGGTCGGGCCACATCTGAGCGATGCTCCGAGCCACGTGCGTCGAGGCGTCCACATTCGGAGGCTTGCGGGGATTGAACCGCGGGCCGGCGGGTGGGCGGAGCCGGATCCGGTCGACCTGAAACGCGGTCCAGTCACCGCGGTCTACGTCCCAGGCGACGAGATACCAGCGTGACTGCCAGGTGATGAGCTCGCTGGGCTCCGTTATGCGGACGCTGGAGACATTGCCAAGCCCGGCGTAGTCGAAGCGCAGGCGCTGGTGGTCGCGGCACGCAGCGCCTATCGACGTCAGCAACGCCGCGTCTACCGTCGGCCCGCGCCGCGCGGTGTTTGCCGTTGACAGCTGCACGGCGTTGACGCGGCTTCGCAAGCGAGACGGCAGAACCTGTTCCAGCTTGAGGAGGGCGCGCAGGGCAGTCTCGCCGATTCCGGTGACTCCGCTGGTGGCGGCGGTTCGCAAAGTGATGGCGATGGCGACCGCCTCCTCATCGTCGAGCAGAAGGGGAGGCAGGTGGGCGCCGACGCCGAGCGAGTAGCCGCCACCAAGGCCCTTGACCGCGGTCACCGGATAGTCGAGGGCGCGCAGCTTGTCGAAGTCGCGGCGGACCGTACGGGTGGTGACACCAAAACGGTCGGCGATCTCCTGGCCCGACCAGACCCGCCGCACTTGAAGGAGGGTCAGCAACCGCAAGAGGCGAGCCGATGTTTCCTTCACGTTCGCGAACTATAGGACAGAAGTTGTCCGCTACTGGCGCTAGCGTAGGAACTCCACCCCGGCGACAACGCGATAGCGAGGAGAAGCGATGAAGAGATTCATGTTCCTGCACTACGGTTTTGAGACCCCGACTCCGGAGATAGAGGAGGCATGGGGCAAGTGGTTCGCTTCGATTGCCGACCGCATGGTCGACACGGGCAGCCCGTTCAGCGGCGGACGCGAGGTCTCACGAAGTGCGACCAGGGAGCTGCCGCTCGGGATGGATTCCCTGACGGGCTACACGATCATCAGCGCGTCCAGCATCGACGAGGCGGAGAAAGTCGCGAAGGGCTGCCCGATGATCAAGTTCGTGCGCGTGTACGAGATGGCAGCCTAGCGTCGAGGGTCCGCCCGGCTACCGCAGCTCGGACACTCGCTGCGCGACCCCGTCCGCGCTCGGCAGCTTGGCCGCGGATCCTTCCCGTAACAGAGCTTCAACCGCAGCCGAAAGGGCGCCGCGGAGTCGCTCCGGCTCATGGGAACCCACGTGCGTCTCACTGAACCCCGCAAGGACTTCAGCAGGTAGATCGTCGTAGCCGCGTGCTTGAACCGCGGTCAAGCCCAGGCGGAGGCACGCGAGCGAGAGCGCATGGTCTCGCACGGCGCCGATGTAGTGCTCGGCCTGCCACACGCGCCCTCGTTCGATGCACGAGCGCGAGTGCAGGGCGTAGATCACGCCCCACCCGAACAGGTCGGCGGCGACCGGCGGCCTGGGAGCGTTATCCGGCACGCCGGTGGCGGTTTCGCCGAACAGGAGCCGGAAGCGAGGACCGGCGGGCACGAAACGCGCCGCCGGCGTCATCGACAGATCGAACTGGAGCAGGTCTCGGAGCAAGAACACCCGGTAGGTCGTCGGCCCGCGTTCGAGGTCGACGAGGGGCACTGCGGCAAACTCGTAGCTCAAGGCCCGAGTCCAGTCGTCGAGAACCTCAAGCACCGGCACGCCGTCGGCGACGGCGAAGGTGAGGTCGAGGTCTGAGAGGCGATCGCCGCCGCCAAGAGCAAGCGACCCCACCGCCGCTCCGGCCATGACCCGCGGATCCTTCTCGGCGAGGCTCAAGACGCGGTCGCGCAGGGCATCTCTCTGCTCGACTGTGAACATGACGCGGTCGATCGTAGCCAAGACCGATTATTTCCGGCGACCAGAGGAGTCATTGTCTTCGACATGAGCAGCACAACCACCGGCCAGTACGCGGACGTCAACGGCATCAACCTCTACTACGAGACTCACGGCAGCATCGGCCGCCCGCTGATCCTGCTCCACGGCGGCCTCGGCTCGGGCGAGATGTTCGGACCCATCCTCCCTCAGCTCGCGGAGCGCCACCAGGTGATCGCGGTCGACCTGCAGGGCCACGGACGGACCGCCGACATCGACCGGCCGATGGAGGCCCGGCTCATGGCCGGCGACATCGCGGCCCTCATCGACCACCTCGGCCTGGACAAGCCCGACGTCGTGGGCTATTCGCTCGGCGGCGGGGTTGCTTTCCAGACGGCGTTTCAGCACCCCGCTAAGATCCGCCGCCTCGTCGCCGCGTCAGCCAACATCCGCCGCGATGCGATTCCAGCCGAGATGCTCGCGCAGCAGGGCCAGGTCAGCGCCGCGGCCGCCGAGTTCATGAAAGAGACGCCGATGTACCAGAACTACCAGCGCGTGGCGCCGCGACCCGAGGACTTCCCACGCCTCCTCGACAAGATCGGACAGGCGATGGCGAGCGACTTCGACCTCTCCGAAGAGGTCCGCGGTCTCCAGGTACCCACCCTGATCGTGTGCGCCGACGCGGACATGGCGCCGCCCAGCCACTACGTCGAGATGTTCAAGCTGCTAGACGGCGGCCTGCGCGACGGCGGGTGGATGGGGGAGGGCCGGCCGAAGGGCGGCCACGCGCTCGCGGTCCTGCCCGGCCTGACCCACTACAACATCTGCGTGTCGCCGCTGTTCGCGGCCGTCATCCTCGACTTTCTCGCTTAGCCGAGAAGCCAGAGGCCGGCGATCACGAACGCCATCGACAGGGCGGCGTCGAAGCGGCGTGGCCAGCCGCCGGCGATCTTGTAGAGGAAGATCAGCGCGCTGCCCGCCGCCATCAGGACTACGCTCGACATCCCGAGCACGACCAACGCCAGCATCACCCCGCCGCTGCACGCGAGGCAGCTCACCCCGTAGGTCAGACCCTCGCCGGCCGCGGCTCGAAAGCCGCGGCCCTCGACGGGGTCGCGCCGGCGGCACATGGAGATGCACCGGGCCTGGCCGGCCCGCATCAGCGGGGTGAACGCGTAGAGCCCGACGAACGCAACGGCGATTCCGGCGGGCCAGAGCAACGGAAACGCCATCGACGCGAAATACGCTCCCATGCCGAAAAGCGACCAGACCGCCAAGTACGTGGCGATGAGGACGGCGGTCGGGAGCGGCCAGGCCTTCGTGCGTCGCGCGAACGCGACGATGAAGGGCAGGGCCGACGGCGCCATCATGGCCGCTGCCATCGCGATCCATGTGACGAAGAACGACTGAACCGTCATCAATCCGGGTACTCGTCGCGGCGGTGGAGCCAGGCCATGTTCCCCGTCCCTTCGTCGCGGCCCTTGGGCACGATGTCGAGGTAGTTGTAGGCCGCGTTCAACATGTCCAGGCCGCGCGCGTAGGCGGAGTAGGTGTGATAGATCTTGCCGCCGTCGCGAAGGAAGACGCTGGCGCCCGGCGCTTCGGACATTCCGACCGGGTCGACCCGGTAGTTGTACTCGGCCTTGCCGGCCTTCAGCTGCTCGGGAGTGAAGGACACGTGATAGTCGAAGTTGAAGTCGGAGCCCGCCGACGAGTACACCGGGAAGCTCCAGCCGACGCGCGTCCGGTAGGCCGCGAACTTCTCATACGGGGCCATCGCCACCGCGGCCATCGTCACGTCGCGGTGGTTGAGATGGACGACGACGTCGTTGAAGTTGTCCATCCAGAACGAGCAGGCGAAGCAAGGCGAATCCTTCGTCCACGTCGTCGAGTCCGACGCGGTGTCCGGGTTGAACATCGCGTGGTAGATCACCAGCTGGTTGCGGCCGTCGAAGAGTTCGCCCAGGGTTCGCCGTCCGCCCGCGCCCTCGAACACGTACTCCTTGCCGACGACCTCCCAGGGCAAGTCGCGGCGCGCCTGGCTCAGGCGGTCGCGCGACTTCGTGAACTCCTTTTCGTCGGCGAGGTGCTTCTTCCTCGCGGTGACCCATTCATCGTGAGAGACAACCTTGTGCTCCATAGCAGGCCTCCAACCAGAAATCGGATATGCAACGAATGGTTGCGTATCTTACCACGGAAATGCAACCGCAGGTTGCGGTATGGTTCAGGCGCCAGATGATCCCGTCGCAGATCGAGAAAGAGATCCTGATCGAGGCGCCGATCGACGTTGTCTGGCGCGTGGTGACCGAGCCGGAGCACATCACACGGTGGTTCAGCAGCAAGGCGGAGCTCGAAGGCCGTCCGGGCGGCGAAGGCCGGCTCAGCTTCGAACACGGCGAAACCTACGACCTGCAGGTGGAGGCATTCGAGCCGCCGCACCGCTTCGCGTATCGATGGCTCCACGAAAGCGGCGCCAAGGCCAAACCGGACAACTCGATGCTCGTCGAGTTCACGCTGCGAGACGAGGCCGGCAAGACCCGGCTTCGCGTCGTCGAGAGCGGCTTCGACCAGGTCGACTGGACGGACGAGGCAAAGTCGAAGTACGCCGAAGGCCACACCGCGGGCTGGGAGCTCATCCTCGGACGCCTTCGCGACTACGCAGCGCGCGCGGACGCCGGCATCGCCCGCGAGTGAGCTCCCCGAGCGTCACCGAGGAGCGTCTCCTGGAGGCCGTCGCGGACGGCTCGCGGCGGCGCGTCCTCGACCTGATCCTGAAGCATGGCGAGGTCACCCCGACAGCCCTTGCGGCCGAGCTGCCGTTCACAAGGCAGGCGGTCGCCAAGCACCTCGCGGTCCTCGACCGGGCCGGCCTGGTCGAGAGCTCGCGGCACGGACGGGAGGTGCGCTACTCGGTCCGGCCGGAGCACCTGGACCGCGCCGTGCGCGCCATGGCCAGGGTCGCGGCGCGGTGGGATGCACGGCTGGACACCATCAAGCGGCTGGCCGAATCGAGCGCGGCCGCCCGGAGGAAATCGGTCCGGGACTGAGGGCATACTTTTCCTTCGGGGGAGAGGTGCATGGCCAAAGTCCTGGTGGTCGATGACGATCGGGTCGTCGCCGACATGTACAGCCTGGCGCTGTCACGCGCCGGCCATGAGGTCCTGGTCGCCAACGACGGCCTGGCCGGTCTGCAAATGGCTTCGACCGCCCAGCCGGACCTTGTGTTCCTCGACATCCGGATGCCGAAGATGGATGGGATCGAGGTGCTGCGAAACCTGAAGTCCGTGAACCGGACGAAAGGCATCCCGGTTGTCATGCTGTCGAACTACGACGAGCCGCGCCTCGTCCGCGAAAGCCTGAGCCTTGGCGCCAAGGAGTACCTGGTGAAGGCCGGGACCAACCCCGCCGACCTCCACCGCATCGTCTCCCAATGGGTGGGTGCCGACAAGTAACGGTTTTCATGTCGGGGGTAATTGATGGGTCCGAGCTCCTCGGGAAGGACTTCAGGATCGACGGCCGTGGGCGACCGGCATGAGCTGGTCGACCTTGCCTTCGACGCGATGTTCGTGCGGACCTTTCACGATCGCGTCATCACGTACTGGAACGACGGGGCGGAGCGTCTCTACGGTTACACCCGCAGCGAGGCGATAGGCCGGCAGCCGGCCGAGCTGCTGCGGTCTCGATACCCGATTCCGCTCGCGGAGATCGAGCGGGAGCTGGAGAGAAGCGGTCGCTGGGAAGGCGAGATCCAGCAACGCCGCAAGGACGGTCACCCGGTGACGGTACAGACCCGATGGGGCTTGCAGACCGATGCTGCCGGCCGGCCTCAATCGATCCTGGAGATCAACTCGGACGTCAGCAGGGAAAGGCGCGCCGTGGATGAGCTCTCGAGAAGCGAGGAGCGGTTCGCGCTGCTCGTGTCCGCCGTCGTCGACTACGCCATCTTCATGCTCGACCCTGACGGCAAAGTCGTCAGCTGGAACGAAGGCGCCGAACGAATCAAGGGTTACACCCACGAGCAGATCGTCGGCCGCCACTTCTCGATCTTTTATCCGCCAGAGGACGCGGCGACGGGAAAACCGGGCCGGATCCTCGAGGAAGCCGTGCGCCGAGGTCGGGTCGAAGACGAAGGTTGGAGAGTCAGAAAGGACGGCTCGAAGTTCTGGGCCAGCGTTGTCGTGACGGCGTTGAGAGATCGAAACGGAGTCCTGCGAGGTTTCGCCAAGGTCACGCGGGACATAACCGAGCGGCGGCAGGCTGAAGAAAGGCGCGACGCGGAACGCGACGACGAAGCCGCGCAGCTTCGGGCTCGAGCCGACCACATGGCCGAGCTGGAGCAGATGAAGACCGAGTTCCTGAACCTCGCCTCTCACGAGCTTCGCGGACCACTCGCCGTCGTCCGCGGTTACAACTGGATGCTTCGCGACGGCGTCGTGCAGGCCGAAGAGCTGCCGGGCATCGCCCGGATCGTCGAGGCGAAGCTGGTGCAGATCAACCTTCTCGTCGAGCAGATGCTCGAGGCGGCGCGGCTCGAGGCGGATCGTATGGTCCTCAACCGGACGACGTTCGACCTCGCGGAGGTGGCGTCGGGCCAGGCCAAGGCATTCGCCTCCGTTTCCGATGATCACGACATCCAGATCGTCAGACCAGAGGAGCCAGTCCTCGTTTCGGCGGACCTGGCCAGGATGACGATCGTGATCGCGAACCTCATCGACAACGCGATCAAGTACTCGCCCCGAGCCGACAGAGTCCAGGTCACGGTGGGTCACAAGGACGGTTGCGCATACGTCGGCGTACGCGATTTCGGCGTGGGCATCGCGCCGGACCAGATGCCTCTACTCTTCCAGCGATTCAGCCGGCTGCCGACGGAGCAAAACGTCAGCACGCCCGGGACAGGTCTGGGTCTGTTCCTGTGCCAGGCGATCGCCCGGCGGCACGGTGGGGAGGTCGTGGTCGACAGCGCCGCGGGGAAGGGGAGCGAGTTCACCCTCCGCCTGCCCGCCCTCGACTCACAGCAGTAACCTGCTTCGAGCGTGAGAGATTTTCTGGCTCAGCTCGGATCCATCGCTTGACGAGCAGGATCGCTCTGCTCACGCGTGAGTACCCTCCGGAGGTCTACGGCGGCGCGGGCACCCACGTCGAGTACCTCGTACGTGAGCTTCGGAAGCTGCTCACCGTCACGGTTCACTGCTGGGGGGCGCCGCGCGAGGAGTCGGACGTCGAGAGCTACACGGCCTGGGACGAGCTGACCGAGCCCAGGCCCGAGGTCGCGGCGCTGCAGGCGATCTCGATCGACCTCGCGATGGCGGCGAAGGTCAAGGGCAGCGACCTCGCGCACAGCCACACGTGGTACGCGAACCTGGGTGGCCACCTGGCCAAGCTCATGTGGTCGATCCCGCACGTGATGACGATCCACAGCCTCGAGCCACTGCGGCCGTGGAAGGCCGAGCAGCTGGGCGGCGGCTACGCCCTCTCGCTGTTCTGCGAGCGCACCGCCATCGAGGCAGCCGACGCGGTCATCGCCGTGTCCCACGGCGTCCGCAAGGACGTCCTCGAGACCTATCCGGCCGTCGAACCAGACCGCGTGCACGTGATCCACAACGGCATCGACCCCGAGGTCTATCGCCGCCAGCCCTCCGCCGAGACCCTGGAGCTCTATGGCATCGACGCGAGTCGCCCGTTCGCGTTCTTCAACGGGCGGATCACCAGGCAGAAGGGTTTGCCGCTTCTCCTGGCCGCCGCCTTGAAGCTCGACAGGCAGCACCAGCTCGTGGTCGTCGCCAGCAGCCCCGACACGCCCGAGATCGCCGCCGAGGTCAACAGGTTGGCCGACCAGGTACGCGCCGAAGGACGCGAACTTGTCTGGATCGACCACTTCATTCCGCGCGAGCACCTCATCCACCTGCACTCGAGCGCGACGGTCTTCGTGTGCCCGTCGGTGTACGAGCCGTTCGGGCTCGTCATCCTCGAGGCGATGGCGTGCGAAACCGCGGTCGTGGCCTCACGCGTCGGCGGGATACCCGAGATCGTCGTCGAAGGCGAAACCGGTCTTCTGGTCGATCTCGACGTCGACCGTCCGGAGAGATTCACCACCGAGCTCGCGGCCAGGATCCGGGCGCTGCTGGACGACGCGGCGCTCGCGAGGAAGATGGGGGAGGCCGGCCGGCGGCGGGTCGTCGAGAGCTTCGGCTGGCCGGCGATCGCGGCCACGACGGCCGGCCTCTACGAATCGGTCCTCGAGAGGTGAGCGCTTATCTCGACTATTCGGGCCGGGCCGACGCGCTGAGCGGCGGAGTCACGCTGATCCCGATCCGGACCCCCAAGGGCAACTTCAAGGTCTGGACCAAACGCGTCGGCAACAACCCGCGAGCGAAGTTGCTGCTGCTCCACGGCGGGCCGGGCGCGACGCACGAGTACTGGGAGGCGTGCGACAGCTACCTGCCCGCGGCGGGAATCGAGTACTACTACTACGACCAGCTCGGCTCCGCGTACAGCGACCAGCCCGACGACCCCGACCTGTGGCAGCTCGAGCGGTTTGTCGACGAGGTCGAGCAGGTCCGGGAGGCCCTGCGGCTCGACGGCGATAACTTCTATCTCTTCGGCCACTCATGGGGCGGCATCCTTGCGATCGAGTACGCGCTGCACCATCAGGAGCACCTGAAAGGGCTCGTGATCTCGAACATGATGGCCAGCATCCCGGCCTACAACCGCTACGCGAACGACGTCCTCAAGCCGCGAATGGACCAGGCGGCGCTGGCGGAGATCGAGCGACTGGAGGCTGCCGGCGACTTCGAGAACCCCGAGTTCATGCAGCTCCTGATGCAGCATCACTACGTTCACCACATCCTGAGGATGCCGGCGGCACAGTGGCCGGATCCGGTGAACCGCGCGTTTGCGAAGCTCAACTACAAGCTCTACATGCTGATGCAGGGCCCCAGCGAGCTCGGCGCGAGCGGCCGCCTGGTGGACTGGGACCGCGTGGACGACCTCGGCGCGATCAAGGTGCCGACGCTGGTGATCGGCGCGACCCACGACTCGATGGATCCGTCACACATGGAGATGATGGCGAGCCACATTCCCGGCGCGCGATTCCACCTGTGCGAGAACGGCTCGCACCTATGCATGTACGACGATCAGAAGAGCTACTTCGACGCGCTGGTGGGATTCATCCGCTAGCGACGCTGCGTTGCGTCACTGAGCGCAGCATGAACCCCCGGCCGATCAGCGACGCACCGAACAGGATCAGCCAGAACCCCAGTACGTAAGTGAGGAACAACAGCGAGATGCCCGGATACAGCACCACGATGCCGCCGGCGATGACGCTGAGGATCCCGCTGATGACGATCCACGTCCGGCTGCGGATCTCCGGGTGGCCGATGGCGACGAACAGCTCGACCGCGCCCTGGACGATCCAGTAGATGCCGAGCAGCGTCGCCAGCAGCAGCAGCGTCAGGCCGATGTGGCCGAGGAGGTACACGGCGACCACGAGCGAAAGGATTGCCAGTAGCCCAACCAGCGCCCGCAGCCAACCGCTCTCGTGCGGGATCGCCCAGACGAACACGAACTGATAGACCGCGGCGAACATCAGCTGCAGGGCGAAGATCACCGCGATCACCGCCAGCGTTGCGCCAGGCCACACGACCGCGATGATCCCCGCAAGGATCGACAGGACGCCGTACGCGACGATCCATCCCCACGCGCCGCCAAGTCGAGCCAGGGTCACGCTCATCTCGTTTCCCATGCCTCCTAGGCCGCAATCATGGTCGCTTCAGTCGACCAGGACTTCGACCAGCCCGATGTCGGCGGGGACCATCGCGTTCAGCGGGTCGCGCTTGGCCACGCTGTTCACCAGGTCCACCACCGCCTCGATCTCGGCGCGGAGCTCGGCCACGTCCTCGCCCGGCTCGCGGATGTCGATCACGGAGTACGCGCCGGGCCCGCCTTTGCCGTTGGCCGTCCAGTGGTACGTCATCTCCTTTGGGTGAGTGCGCAGGAGGGTCGCCAGGACCGCGCCCCACGTCGCCTGTTCCCTCGGAGGGATCTCGTTGATTCTCGCCCGCATAAGTTCTGACTCCTTTTTTGCTAAGGGTGCGACGGCGCCGGCGGCGCTCCCTCCAACTCGAACGCGAGGTCGTCGGCATAGCAGTAGTACCACTCCTCTCCAGGCTCGTACGACCGGATGATCGGGTGGTGGGTCGTCCGGTTGTGCGCTGTCGCGTGGCGGCCCGGCGAGTTGTCGCAGCAGCCGACGCGTCCGCACTCCTGGCAGACGCGGAGATGCACCCAGTCGTGCTTGCCCGCCGCCAGGCACTCGACGCAGCCCGGTCCCGAGGGGGACACGTCCTTTATGTGGTCGAGGTGATGGCACGTCTGGCTCATGTCGACAGACCTCCGTCCCAGCCCATGATCTCGGCTGCGGCCGAGTACGTGCTGTCCAGGAATTGATGGATGGCGCGCCTCGGTTCAGGCGCGGTCCGGACCGCGTCGTAGGGCAGCAGGAACTCGCCTGCCTGCTCGCTCCACGCCGCGGCGTCGGGCGCGACCTTCGCCTGCTCGAGCCCGGCCGGCGCCGGATAGCCGTAGGCGAAGAACGCGGCGTTGCGCGAGCGCTGATCGCCCGGCCACCAGCCGGCGCATATGACCTCGGCGTCGCCGCTTACCCGCTCAATAACGCCTCGGCCCGCCGGCGGCTCGACCGCGCGGCCGGAGTAGCGCGTCACGGTCAGGTCGAACGTACCCCAGTAGAACTGCACGGGGGAGGTCTTGCCGCGGAACCGCGCCCGGTGCTCCTTCAAGACGGAGTCAACCAGCGACAACACCTTGAAGAAACGGGCTGCATGTTCGGCCACGTACGTGCCGTGCGTGTGATCCTCGGGAAACGGGATCGGATCAGTTACCTCGGACGGCAACGTTGTGATCGCAACCTCGACCTCCATGCGCCGGAGCATACGCATCACGTCAGCGTAGAAGTCAGCGACCGCGCCGCCGAGGGGCCGCCGCTCGGTGAGGCCATTGTTGGCACGCAGCACGAGCTCGTGCGCGATGAGGTCGAGCTCGGCGTCGAAGGTGCGGTCCCCGACCGGCATCGGCGATGTGGTCAGGCCGCGGGCGGTCACATAGAAGGGCACGTGTCCCCACTGGGGCTCGAATGGGCTCAGGACCAGACGCAGCTTTCCGATCACCTGCGCGTACATGTGGAGGGTGTCGCGAGTCTCGTGCCACTCTTCGTAGGGGAGGTCGGGCCAGCTCACGCCGCCACCGCCTCGAGCAGGGTGGCGAGGTCGTAGCCGCCGCGATAGACGGTGCCGTCGATGTACAGCGTTGGTGTGCCAAGCACCTCACCAGACGCGGTCCCGCTGTCGACGTCACGCCGCACCCGCGCCAGCACGCCCTTGCCGGCACGGTCGCGGTCGAAGCGCGGCACGTCGAGCCCGATCTCCGCAGCGTAGCGGCGCAGGTCGTCGGGCTCGAGCGCCTCCTGGCGGTGGTACAGGATGTCGTGCATCTCCCAGAACTTGCCCTGCAGCGACGCCGCCTCCGCCGCGGCCGCCGCGGCCAGCGCGTGGGGGTGGATGTCGGTGAGCGGAAAGTGACGGAAGGCGAAGCGGACGCCGCCGTGCAGCCGCTTCTCCAGACGCCTTATCTCCCGGTAGGCCGCGCGCGAGTAGGGGCACTCGTAATCGCCGTATTCGACGATGAGGTGGTCGCCGGCGCCCCGTACGTGGTCGACCGACGACTCGATCGCTTCCATAAGCCCACAGTGTGCCTAGCCGGGGGCAATTCCAAACCTGCGCTGGGCCTCCTCCATCTCCCGCTTCCAGGGTGGGTCGGCGCCCGCGCGCGCGCATGTCAGGGAGGCCGCGAGGCATGCGTAGTTCAGCGCGGCGCGAAGCCGGCCCTCGTCGAGGGCGAGGTCGGGCCGGACAAGGCCGTTGTCGTGGAGCCAGGCGAGCAGCCCGGCGCCGAAGGCGTCGCCGGCGCCGATGGTATCGACCACCTCGACGGGGGGTGCGTCGACGTGGACCCGCAGGTCGCCGTGCGCGCCGTACGCCCCGTCGGCGCCGAGCGTCACCACCACCAGCGGGGTGCCCTGGCGGACCATGTCGTCGGCCGCCGCCTCGTAATCGCGATCCGGGAAAAGCCAGGCCAGGTCGGTGTCGCTGGCCTTGACGATCGTGCTTTCGACCATCACCGCGGCCAGGCGCCGGCGGTATTCCTCATCGTCGGTCACGCCGGCCCTGATGTTCGGGTCGAGCATGACCAGCCGGCCGTCGCGCTCCCGGCGCACGAGCTCGACCAGCGTCGAGGCCATCGGCTCGAGCACAAGCCCCAACGTGCCGAGGTGCAGCGCGCTGACGTCGTGGTTGAGCCTCGCGGGCACCATGTGCGCGGTCAGGTTTGGCGCCGAAGTGCCCTTGACCACGAACCGGTACTCGGCGAGCCCGTGGCTGTCCACGTCGGCGAGAGCGGTGGTCGTCGGCTCGGGTCCGAAAGAGGTCAGGTCGAGACTGGCCCCGTCAGCGCGCAACAGCTCCGCGAGCTCGCGGCCGAACGTGTCTTCCGACAGGCGGCCGAGAAACGCCGTCGGCACGCCAAGGCGCGCAAGCGAGCGCGCCGTGTTGAAGGGACCACCTCCGGGCGCCGCTCGTTGAGTGCCGTCGCCGTTCTGGATCATGTCGATCAGCGCCTCACCGCAGACGACGATCACGGCCGGATCTCGCCCGAGCCGCGCATGATCATGCGCGTCCGCACCGTGTGCTGCTGCGAGGGTGAGCGATCTCCGTCGAGACGCCGGAAGAGGGCCGCCGCGGCGACCCGGCCGATCTCAGCCGGGTCCTGCGCAATGACCGTGATACCGGGCTGGAGCAAGTCCGCGAGCAGGAAGTCGTCGAATCCCACCAGCGCGATCCGTTCATGCAGGTCCACCGCGCGCAGCGCGCGGAAGGCGCCGATCGTGATCAGGTTCTGGCCGGTGACGAGCGCCGTCGGTGGGCGCGAGGAACGCATCATCTCCGCCGCCGCCGCCTCAGCCCTTGCGATTCCGCGCAGGTCGAGCCGGACGAGCGACTCGTCGAGGGCGATCTTCTGCTCAGCGAGCTCCTCGACATAGCCGCGATACCGCTCGGCGGCGGTGGCGATGGAGTGGAGGTCGCCCAGGTACCCGATCCTCCGGTGGCCGTGCGCGACCAGGTGAAGTACCGCGCGCCTGATGCCGGCCACGTTGTCGGTCACTACGAAGTCGGCCTCGAGCATCTCGGGCGGCCGGTCGACGAACACCATGGCCACGCCCGCGCTCCGCTCGGCGAGGAGATAGCGGTGGTCATGGCCCGAGGGCTGGATGATCAGGCCATCGACGCGTCGGGCGGCGAACGCCTCGACCAGCTCGCGCTCCCGCTCGTCGTCCTCGTCCGAGCTGCCGGCCAGGACCAGTACGCGGTGCTTCACGGCGACGTCCTCGATCGCCCGGTGCAGGGTCGAGGCGAATGGGTTGGCCACATCTTCGAGCACGACGCCGATGGTCAGGCTCCGGCCGTCGGAGCGGCGCAGGCTGCTCGCGGTCAGGTTGTGCCGGTACTTCAACCGCTCGCTCGCGACCAGCACTCGCTTGGCGAGCCGGGGAGATACGCCGGCCTCGCCGTTGACCACGCGCGAGACCGTCTTGAGGCTCACCTTCGCGGCCGCCGCGACGTCCCGCATGGTGGGCCGCGACCGGTTGACTGAACCCTCCTCCACGTTCGCCTCCCAGAAACAAGGCACGACCGCCCCGGACCGGGGCCGAAAATCTCTTGTTGAAGTCTAAGCGGATCTGTGTTATCAATGACAACGTTGTCTAACTGACAACGTTGTCACTACGCCCGCGCCTCGGCGTCCTTGGCCCACTTGAAACAGGGGAGGCTCTGCATGAGAGACAGGAAGTCTGGGTTCGTTAATCGGCGCTCGCGGTGGCGCTTGTTGGCCACGACGGCCGTCGGCCTGGTGGTGGCGGTGACCGGCGCCGCATGTTCCGGCGCCGGCGGAGGTGGAGGCGGGAGCAGCTCGAAGACGATCACCCTGGCCGCGGTCGACAACCCGCAGATGGCCGACCTCAAGAACCTCGTGGGCGATTTCCAGAGCGCCCACTCCGACATCACGGTCAACATCGTGACCCTGCCCGAGGACCAGCTTCGACAGCAGGTCACGCAGGACGTGGCCGCGAGCAGCGGCCGCTACGACCTCTTCACCATCGGCACCTATGAGGTCCCTCTCTGGGCGAAGAAGGGCTGGATCGAGAATCTCAACCCCTTCATCGCCAAGGACTCGTCCTACGACCCCGGCGACCTGATCCCGGGTGTAAGCAAGGCGCTCAGCTACAACAACAACCTCTACGCCGTGCCGTTCTACGGCGAGTCGTCGATGCTCATGTACCGCAAGGACATGCTTGCGGCCAAGGGCATCACCATGCCTGACCACCCGACGTGGGATCAGGTGGCGGCCGCGGCGAAGGCGGTCAACAGCCCCAGCGTCTCCGGCATCTGCCTCCGCGGCCTTCCCGGATGGGGTGAGCAGCTGGCTCCGCTGGACACCGTGGTCAACACGTTCGGCGGCCGCTGGTTCGACGAGAAATGGAATGCCCAGCTCACGTCGCCAGAGTTCAAGTCGGCGGTCAGCTTCTACATCAACCTGATCAAGTCGGCGGGCGAGCCCGGCGCCGGAAACGCCGGTTTCACCGAGTGCCTCAACGCCTACAACAACAGCAAGGTCGCCATGTGGTACGACGCCACCGTGGCGGCGAGCAACTTCACGGGCGCCGCGGCCGCAAACTCCGGCTACGCCTACGCTCCGACTAAGACCAAGGACTGGTCGGGCTGGCTGTGGGCGTGGGCGCTAGGCATGCCCTCAAGCAGCAAGAAGAAGGACGCTGCCTGGACCTTCGCCGACTGGGCGACGTCCAAGGCCTACATCAAGCTGGTGGGCCAGAAGCTGGGCTGGGCGCACGTGCCGCCCGGGACCCGAACCTCGACCTACTCGATTCCCGAGTACCAGCAGGCGGCCGGCGCTTTCGCACAGGTGACCGTCCAGTCGATCGCAAACGCCGACATCACGCACCCGACGGTCCAGTCGGTGCCTTACGTCGGCATCCAGTACGTCGACATCGATGAGTTCCAGCAGCTCGGCGACCAGGTGTCGCAGGAGTTCGCCAAGGTGATCGCCGGCGGACAGACCGTCGACCAGGCGCTGGCCAAGGCACAGGCGCTGGCGCAGGCGGTCGGCAAGAAGTACCAAACATAGGAACCTTGGTCGGTTCCACGGTCGGACGCGGAGGCGTGCGCGCAAGCGCCGCCTCCGTTTTCAGCCGGGAAGCCTGGGGACGCCGGCTGCCTCTCCTGCCGGCGTTCATCTATATCTTCCTGGTCACGCAGATCCCGTTCGTGCTGACGGTCTACTACAGCTTCTTCTCCTGGAATCTTCTCAAACCGGGAAGCTTTCAGTTCGCGGGTCTCCAGAACTACGCCGACCTGCTCACGAACGAGAGCATCCGGACGGCGGTCTGGAACACCGTGCTGCTCACGCTCTCGGTGATCGCGATCTCGGTCGTGCTCGGCCTGGCGGTCGCAATGCTCCTCAACTCCGAGGTCTTCGGCAAGGGCCTGATGCGGACACTGATGATCGCGCCGTTCCTGATCATGCCCACCGCCGGAGCGCTGATCTGGAAAGACACGCTGCTCAACCCGCTGTTCGGGCTTCTGCCTTACCTGCTGAGCCCGTTCGGTTTGGGCCGGGTCGACTTCGTCAACCAGTTTCCGATGGTCGCCGTTGTCACCGTCGAGGTCTGGCGGTGGACGCCGTTCATGATGCTGATCATCCTCGCGGGATTGCAGTCTCAGAACCCTGAGATCCTCGAGGCGGCGAAGGTGGATGGCGCCAACCCCATTCAGACCTTCCGCCGGATCACGCTGCCGCTTGTGCGGCCGTTCATCGAGCTGGGAGCGCTTCTCGGCTCGCTGTTCGTTGTCCAGACCTTTGACACCATCTTCATGCTCACGTTCGGCGGACCGGGCGAGGACACGACGAACATCCCGTTCCTGCTGTACCTGGTTGCGTTCCAGGGGTTCAACATCGGCCAGGCGTCGGCGATCGGCGTCATAGCGGTGATCATCACGACCATCGTCGCCACGTTCGCCCTGCGCACGCTGTTCTCCATCTTCCAGATCGAGGCGAGGCGCTGATGGACGCCGCGGCGCTGCGCAACAAGATCGTGAAGTCGGCCCTCGGCTGGTTGGTGATCTTCATCTTTTTCTTCCCGGTCCTGTGGATGTGGCTCGAAGGTCTGAAGACAGAGCCGGAGGCCGCGAGCACCCCGCCGACGATCTTCTTCACGCCGACGCTGCAGGAGTTTCAGACCGTCCTCTCCGGCGACTTTCCGCCGTACTTCATCAACTCTGCGACCGCGAGCCTCCTCTCGACTCTTCTCGTCCTCGTCCTCGGCCTGCCGGCGGCCTACGCGCTTTCGATCCGGCCGGTGAAGAGGGCGCGGGACGCGTTGTTCTTCTTCATCTCGACGCGCTTCCTGCCGTTCGCCGCGAGCCTCGTCCCTCTGTACCTGCTGGCACGCGACCTGCAGCTGCTCGACAACGTCTTCGCGCTGGCGGCGATCTACACGACGATCAACCTGCCGCTTGGCGTCTGGCTCCTGCGCTCGTTCCTGCTCGAGATCCCGCACGACCTCTTCGAGGCGGCTCGCGTAGACGGCGCGGGGTTTGCCAACGAGATCGTGCGCATCGTGGTCCCGCTGATCGCTCCGGGCCTGGCCGCCACGTCGCTGATCTGCCTGATCTTCAGCTGGAACGAGTTCTTCTACGCCGTCAACCTGACCTCTTCGGCCGCCGCCACCGCGCCGCTGTTCCTCGTCAGTTTCATCAGCGGCCGTGGCCTGTTCTACGCCAAGCTGGCAGCCGCGGCGACGCTCGCCAGCCTGCCTGTGCTCCTTGCGGGCTGGATCGCGCAGAAGCAGCTGATCCGCGGCCTGACAATGGGCGCCGTGAAATGAAGGCGGTAGTCATCGAGAAGCCCAACGACCAGCGGGTCGAGAAGATTGACGACCCCACGCCGAAAGCGGGGGAGATCGTGGTCAAGGTCGAAGCGTGCGGCATCTGCGGTACCGACATACACGTGTTGCGCGGCGAGTTCGCGCCCACGCACTACCCGATCGTGCCCGGGCACGAGTTCTGCGGCGAGGTCGTGGCACTGGCGCCTGGGGCGAAGAACCTGAAGGCCGGCGATTTCGTCGCCGTCGACCCGTCGCTGTTCGACGGCACATGCCGGCAGTGCCGCGCGGGCCATTTCAACCTGTGCGAGAACTGGAACGCCATCGGCGTCGGCTCCGCCAACGGGGCGTGCGCCGAGTTCGTCTCCGTGCCGGCCGCGAACGCGTTTCGCATCCCGGACGACGTCCCGCGTGACTGGGGCGCGCTCGTGGAGCCGCTGTCGTGCGCGGTCCATGGGCTCGACATGATCGAGGGTCAGGTCGCCGAGGACTATCTGATCTATGGGGCCGGAACCATGGGCTTGATGCTCGGCCAGCTCATCCGTCATGCGGGCGCGAGCCGGCTCGACATGGTCGAGCGCAACCCGGCGCGGCACGAGCTCGCGAAGCGTCTGGCGGCTGACGCGGTTGCGATCTCGGCCGACGAGCTGGACCATCCCCGCGGCTGGGACGTGGTGATCGACGCCACCGGCGTCGTGGCGGCCATCGAGGATGGCTTGCGGCGCATTGCGCGCGGCGGCACGTTCCTGATGTTCGGTGTCGCGAACGCGGACGCGACCGCGACGTTCTCGCCGTTTCGGGTCTACAACGATGAGATCAAGATCGTGGGCTCGATGGCGGTGCTGCACAGCTTCGAGCGCGCGCTGGCCCTGCTCGTGCGCGGCGTGATCGACTGCAAGGCGATGATCACCGCCCAGTTCAGCCTGGACGATTACTCAAAGGCGATCGACGCGTTTCTCGGCGGCCGCGGACTGAAGACGCAGGTCAAGCCGGCTCTGTAACACCGAGTCGTCGAGGGCGCGCAGCGCCTGCCTGACCCTCGGAATCGGCATCGACAGGCCTTCCTCGATCTGTTTGCGAATGACCTCCCAGTGCGCGTTGGCGCGTTCCTGCGCGGCAATGCCCCTGCGGCTCAGGCTCAGCTGCGTGGCGCGGCCGTCGAATGGGTGAGAGGTCCGCACGACGTGCCCGGCGGCGCTCATCGCCCTGAGGTAGTCGAGCACCGTTGTCAGCGGCATGGCCATGAACTCCGCCATCTCGGTCGCGGTGAGAGGGCCCTTGTCGTAGAGAAGGCTGTACACGGCGTACTCGTCAGGCCGCATCCCCGACTGTGCGAGCGCGTCCGCAAGCACGCGGCGGAGCCGCTGGGAGACGACGAAGAAGTCGAAGAGGAGGGAGACGTCGGCACGCCTTGGCATTGCCTAGACTCTAGCCGAGGTACCACGAATTCGTGGCAAATACCACGGTTTCGTGCTAGTGTCGCGGCGTGCGGCTAGGGGTGGCCGTCGCCTGCGTGGTGAGTCTGCTGGCCGCGTGCGGCCCATCGACCGGAGGTTCCCCGGCGGCCACTCCGACCCCAGTGCCGGCTCCGATGGCGTCGCTTCTCCCGTACTACGGCAGCTACGCGATGGGCGGCGGGGACACCGTGGTCATCGCCCGGCTGGGCTGGTTCTTCGACCTTGGCAACGCGGCCTACCGGACCATGTACTTGGGCCGCTCCCCCGGCCGCTTCTCCATCGGCTGGCGCTTCCTGGAGCCCCTGCCGAAGTTGGCCGACCTTGTTTTCGCCGGCGACCAGCTCACGATCAACGAGGGAACCACGACCAGGAGCGGCCGCCGCATCGACTACCCGCGGTCGGACGTGACTGTCCCTGCCACCGGCGCAACGCTCGCCGCCACCGTCACGCTACCGCTGGGCGCCGGACCGCATCCGGGAATCGTGGTCGTGCACGGCGCGGAGCCCGGGCAGCGCTTCTTCTACGACGTGTGGGTCGGGGTCTACGTGAGCCTTGGCTTCGCGGTGCTGACCTACGACAAGCGTGGCAACGGCTCGTCGACCGGGACGTACCCCGGTGAGTTTCCGACCGCCGAGGCCCTCAAGATCTATGCCGACGACGCTGCGGCCGCGCTCGTATTCCTCGCACGACAGCCGGGTGTGGATGCCAGCCACGTCGGCTTTCACGGCGGCAGCCAGGGCGGCTGGACGGTGCCCCTCGCCATGGAGCGGCACCGCGGCGCCGCCTTCGCCGTCCTCGCGTCCGCGCCCGCCACCACTGTCGACCAGACCGACGCGTGGGCCGCGTTCAGCGGCGGCGGCGCTTCGATGCCCGCGGAATCGAACGACCAGATGCTGGCCGAGGTCCGCGTCACGCACTCTGGCTACGACCCGGCGCAGGCCCTTCGCGTGCTCGATGTACCGGCGCTGTGGCTTCTCGGTGTGAACGATCGCACCGTCCCGACCACGGTGTGCGTCGAGATCCTGAGCAACATGCACAAGCCGAACTTCACGATCCACCTGCTTCCGACCGGCCACGGCCTGCTGGTCAACCCGACCGGCCTTCTCGCCGACGACAATCGCTCGCCCGGCCTGGCGCCGGACCTGGTGCCGACGCTCAGGAGCTGGCTTGTCGCTCACTCATAACGGCTGTTTGGTCCGTTACTGAAACTTGAACTCGGCGGCCGAGCCGTCGAGGCGCATCAGCCAGACCTGGCCGCCATCCGCCGCCACCGAGCTCGACGGCACGAGGATCTTCTCGGCGATCGCGCCTGTCGCGGGATCGATGCGCGCGGTCGTGGGCCCGCTCATCCACACGCCGTTGGCAGCCGCGGCGATCTCGTCGATGCCCTGCCGGCCGATGAATCCTGGCCCCGGCTGGCTCCAGGTGAGTGCGCCGGTCGAAGCCTCGATGCGCGAGATGTCGCCGCCATACGCGCCGCGGACGAAGACCCCGCCGCCCAGCGTCGTCACCGCCGTGCTGAACCATTCGATGTCATAGCGGTTCGTGACCTTCAAGATCTTCGGATCGACGCGGTCGAGGTGGCCGACGCCGTTCATGCCGCGCACGCACACGACCCAGACCGCGCCCGCCCCGTCGACGAGGGTCGCCGGTCCGCTGTCCAGGTCGGTGATGGTGGCGGCCAGCGTGCGGCTTGCGACGTCGACGGCGTACAGAGAGTGGTCGTTCCATCCGGAGACCCATGCCTTGCCATCGCCGAACCCCAGGCTCCAGCCGATGCCTGGCAGCTGCACCCGCTCGGCCGTCCGGTGCGTAGCCGGGTCGACGCGGACAAGCTGGCGGTTGCCATTGTCCAACGCCCAGAGCGAGCTGCCGTCCCAGCCGATCGCGTACGGCGTGTCGCAAGCGCGCCAGCCCCACGAGCCGGAGTAATAGGCGTGCACGCTGTCGGGCGCGCAGCCCTGCGCGCGGAGGACCTGCGGGTCGGCGACCGTGATGGTGGCCGCGATCTTGCCGCTGTCGCGGTCAATCTGAGAGACGGTGCCGTCGCTCATGTTGGCGACGAACGCCCACCTGCCGCCGAGGGTCACGGGCCCTGGTGTCCGGCCGACGGTGGCATGGTGCACCAGCGTCCAGCTCGGCGCCGGTGGTGGCGCCTGGCTGCAGGCGGCGGCGACCAGGCACAGGCTCAGCACGGAGCCCCGAATCAACGTAATAGGCTAACCATACTTCATCTATTACACTGAGAGGCGCCCTTGCCCTCTCCGATCCCTCATGACTGGACTCCGTCGCCATGCCTCGACCTCGTCAACAGTCGCTGGCGCGATCACATCGGGTCTGGGCGCTACTACGACCGCCTCCCCGAGCCGCTGTTTCGGCGCGCGTTCCTCAAGCGCTGGGCCTATCACGTGACGGACCCTGACGCGGCCAGGGGGATCGCCCGCCTGAAGGCGCTGCGACCGGTCATCCGCCGGGTGATGGACGCTTACGCCTCGGGCCACGTGCTGAGCCCCGCGCTGCGCCGCCGGCTCGAGCTCGAGGCCAATCGCGCAACGGCGGTTCTGCGCCTGCGCAGGGTGGGAGGCGCCGATCAGCTTTCACTGGAGCACGACGGCGACGAATGGGACGTGGTGTCGTCGCAGATCGCCGCCTCGGCCGCCAGGCTGATCGCCGAGCGCACGGTGGTGAAGGAGTGCGCCAACCCGAGCTGCTCGTGGATGTTCGTCGACGGGACCAAGGCCCGGTCGCGGCGTTGGTGCAACGTCTCGGTTTGCGGCAGCCTGGTCAACGTCCGCCGCCACCGCTCTCGGACCCGCTGAGCCTCGGGGCCCTCCCATTGCAGCCTTGACTTGTGCCATAAAATTCTGTAATTTCTGATCGGACAGAAATTAGAAATGAAACACCTCGACCGCGTCCAGCAGCAGTTCGTCCTTCACTGGGGGGAGATGGGGTCGAGGTGGGGCGTCAGCCGCAGCGTCGCCCAGGTGCACGCATTGCTCTACGTCTCGGCCGAGGCGCTGCCTGCCGACCGCATCGCGTCCGAGCTCTCGATGGCCCGGTCCAACGTCAGCACCAGTCTGCGTGAGCTCGAGGGGTGGGGGATCGTGCGCCAGGTGCACGTGCTTGGCGACCGCCGCACCTACTACGAGGCGGTGCCCGACGTCTGGGAGACGCTGACGGTTGTACTCGAGGAACGGAAGCGGCGTGAGCTCGACCCGACCATCGCGGTCTTGAAGCGCAACCTGTCCGGCGCCGAGGGCGAGACCAGGAAACGCCTGCAGGAGATGCTTTCGCTGTTCGAGACACTCGCCGGCCTATTCGCCGTGTTCAAGGCGATGGCGCCCGAGGACATGCGCCGGCTGGCTGAGGTGCCGTGATGCCCGCCTGGCTCGTCATGTGGGTGCTCGCCGGCGGCCTCTTTGCCGCCTCCAAGCTCGCGACCTGGTGGCCGGCGCGCGAGCGAGCTGCGCTCGGATACCTGGTCGCGTGGCCGGGCATGGATCCGCGCGCGTTCGCACCCGGCCGCCGCCACGCCGAGCGCACAGAGTGGATCCGCGCCACGGTCAAGCTCGCGCTGGGTGTCGTGCTTCTCTACGCGGTGGCGCGCCTTGCGCCCAACCCGCTTCTCCAGGCATGGGTGGGTGGGATCGGCATGGTCCTGATCCTGCACTTCGGCGTCTTCCACCTGCTCGCGCTGGCCTGGGGAGTGGAGCCCATCATGCGCTCGCCGATGCGGGCCACGACGCTCGGCGAATTCTGGGGGCGGCGGTGGAACCTCGCGTTTCACGAGCTGGCGGTGCAGTTGATCTACAACCGCCTGCGTGGACGGATCGGCCTGGCGCCGGCGGTGCTCGCGACCTTCCTGGCATCAGGTCTTGCGCACGACCTGGTCATCTCAGTCCCGGCGCGCGGCGGCTACGGCCTGCCGACGCTCTACTTCCTGCTTCAGGGGATGGGGGTGATTCTCGAACGCCGTGTTCGCCTCGGCGCGGGGTCGGCGGGCCGTGTTCGCGTCGTCCTCGTTGCGTGGCTGCCTGCTTTGATCCTCTTCCATCCGTGGTTCATGCTCAACGTGATCGCGCCGTTCATGCGGGCGATCGGGGCGCTGTGAACGGCCTGTTCAGCCTGGCGTTGTGGCTGGCTGCGCTCGCCCAGGTCGGCCTGCTGGGGGTCAGCCTCCAGGTTCCGGCGCGGCTGAACTGGCGGCAGGAGCTGGCTTTGCTCGAACCCTTCAACCGCAAGCTCATGTGGGTCTACGGGATGTTCGTCGTCCTTACCTATCTCGGGTTCGCGGCGCTGACGGCAGGGCTGCACGGCGAGTTGATGCGAGGCGACCGCGCGGCTGTCGCGCTGGCGTTGTTCATCGGCGTCTACTGGCTGGCGCGGATAGTTGTCGACCTGGCGTACTTCAACTCCCGCGACTGGCCGCACGGTCGGTTTCTGCAGCTGGGCCACTGGCTGCTGAACGGGCTGTTCGCGTTCCTGACGGTCACTTACCTGGGCCTAGCAACGTGGCAGATCGGAGGTCGCCCGTACTGACTAGGGCCTGGCGACCGCCTTCACTTCCCGCGTCGGCCTGATCCGCACCGGCAGCGTGAAGTGAAACTCCGTTCCCTTACCCGGGACGCTGTCGAACCAGATCCTCCCGCCGTGCATCTCGACGATCTGGCGGGCGATGGGCAGGCCCAGCCCGGTGCCGCCGGATCCGTTCACCCGCCCGACGAACAGCCGGGAATCGAAGTCGGGCGGCATGCCTGGCCCGCTGTCCCTGACGCTCACCTCGACCGCGATGTCCTGGGCCTTGCTCGAGACCGCCACATCGCCGCGAGAGTACTTGAGCGCATTGGTGACCAGGTTGTTAACCACCTGCGTCACCTTCGCCTCGTCGCACTGCACCATGGGCAGGTCGCTCGCCAGCTCGCTGGTGATCTTGCGCGCAGGAAACTCGGTGCGGGCCGTGCCCACGACGTGCTCGATCAGCTGGTTGAGGTCAGAGCGCACGATGTTGACGTCGGCGTGGCCGGTCTCCATCTTGTCGAGCTCGATCATCTCGTTGAACGCCCGGTCCAATCGTTTGGCGTCGTTGAAGACGTCGGCTGCCAACGATCTCATCTCGGCGGGATCGATCTGGTCCGAATCACGGATCACCTCGCTGAACCCTTCGATGCCGACCATCGACGTGCGGAACTGGTGGCTGATACGGATGAGGAACTCGCTCTTGAGACGGTTCAGGCGGTCAAGTGCCGCGAGGTTGGCCAGCGCTGTCGTCTCGGCCCGCTGGCGCCACCGGTTGACCAGGAAAACGATCGGAAACATCGAGGCGTAGAAGAGGGCGAGCCCGAGGGCGAGGAGCAGGTACAGCTGGTCCGACTCGTTGTCGATCGCGGCCTGCACAGGCGCAAAGGGCAGGTACAGCTCGAACACACCGCTCGGCATGGTGCTTCCCGGAAAGATCAGCGGGACGTAGACCTGGATCAGCGGGCCTGGCAGGTTGTCGCCGCTGTTCTCCTCGTCGCGGCCGTCGGTGACGCTCGCCTTGGACGTTCCATCGAGCGCCGCCTCGAGATCGTCGTCGATCCCGAACATGCGCGCGATGAGCCCGTGGTTGTCTGAGTAGACGATCGTCCCGGCCCGGTTCCATACCTTGATCCTGACGACGTCGTTGTGGGCCTTGGCGCCCTGCAGCCTCTGGTCAGTCTGGGCGATCTCGTCGGACGTCATCCCTCGGTACATCTGCTGCTCGTTCAACAGCGGCTGGATGCCGATCTGGGTGATGAGCGTGGCGCTGGAGCGCGCGGTATCCAGGTAGCGCTGCTGGACGTCGACGTTCAGCTCGTGCGCCAGCACCCCGCCCAGGGCCACCACGGGGACAAGCGCGAGCAGCCCGAAGCGGAGCAGAGGGACCAGGGTTTCGCGCCTGCGGCTTTTCGTGGCGGCGAGCATTCTCCCATCGCCTCGCGCCGGTTCAGCCGCGTTAAGCGATTGCTACCCGCCCGGCTACCCATCCGGGCGAGGTCTAGTAGGCGCCGGTGCGGACCCCGAGCTGGCGCAGCCAGCGCCGGTATGCGATCGCGGTGCGGTCGCTCCGCAGGTGCAGCTCGGTCTGCAGGTCCAACGGCAGGAGCTCGGGACGCTGTGACTCCAGGATCGGCCGGTCCTGGGCGAATATCCGGTCCTGAAACTCGACCATCTCCGAGGTGGGCTCGTAGTTCATCGCCATCCACATCCACGCCGAGCTTTCTACCGCCTCGTGCGGCGTCACCGCCAGCAGCATCCCGAACGAGTGCTCGCCGTGCTTGATGAACGAGGCCGCCAGCGGCCGGTGCACCCGGTACGTGTAGGTGACCGTCGAGCCCTCGCCGGTCGCGTAGGGGTCAGGCTGGTAGACCTTGACTCCGGTCGCAAGCACGCCTTCGGCGTTCACCTCGGCCTCGTAGTCGGCGATCTCGGGTCGAGCCCGGTCGCCGAGGATGCCCTCGTGGACGAAGGGGAAGTGGCCCACGTCGAGAAAGTTCTCGACCACGCGTGGTCCGCTCGCTCTGACGCGATACGGCCCAGCCATGAGGACGTTGTGTCCGGGGTCGTCCATCAGCTCGAACCGAGGCAGGTCGCCGGCGCCCGATCCGAGCGACACCCACACGAGCCCGTATTCCGCGCGCGCCCGGTACACGCTCACGCACGCTTTGGCGGGAGGTGTTTGCTCGGGATGGGCGGGCATGAGCACGCAGCGCCCGTCGGCGCCGTAAGTCCAGCCGTGGTACGGACACTCCAACCGGTCGCCGCCGACGACATGCCCGAGCGACAGCCGCGTGCCACGGTGGACGCACAGGTCGCGCCACGCGTGAAACCGATCGCCTGAACTCCAGACGACCACGTCTTCACCCAGCAGGCGGACGCCCAAAGGCCCGCCGCCGTCCAGGTCTTCGACCCGCGCGACGGGGTGCCAGTCGTCGACCAGGACCGGGTCGTCGAGCACCCTACGAGTGAGTCCGGTCGAGCACCGCCACGAGATTTCGCGCCGAGAGGAGTCCGACCGGCGTGCCGTCCTCGTCGACGACGGGCAGGTGCCGGATGCCGAGGCTCATCATCTTCATCGCCACCACGCTCACGTCTTCGTCCGCCGTCACGGTGGCCGGGCCGGGGGTCATGACGATGCTCGCGCTGGCCTGTTTCGGGTTGACGCCGTCGGCGATCGCGCGCACCAGGTCACGCTCGGTGATGATCCCGACCAGGCGGCCCTCGGACATCACCGCTACCGAGTCCGCGTCGTCGATCCGCATCTCGCGCGCGACCTCGGACAGCAGCGCATCCGGCGTGACCGTGACCAGCCGTCCGGGCGGCAGGTCTTTGACCTTCAACTCACTCGACCTCGTAACGGACCGGGACCATTCGCTGCGAGCTCTTCGGCGGGCGAGTGTAGCTGCGCTTCTGGCGGGTCGGGAGCTTGATGTCGTCATGCGGCACTTCCTCGAACGGGATGAGGGAGAGGAAGTGGCTGATCAGGTTGAGATGAGCCTGGCGCTTGTTGTCGGTCTCGACCACCCACCACGGCGCCTCCTGGATGTCGGTGTACGAAAACATCTGGTCTTTGGCCTCGGAGTAGTCGACCCAACGCGCGCGCGCCTGCAGGTCCATCGGGCTCAGCTTCCACCGCTTGCTCGGGTCGTTGATGCGGGCGAGGAAGCGGCGCTCCTGCTCCTCGTCGCTCACCGACAGCCAGTACTTGATCAGGATGATGCCCGCGCGCACGAGCATGCGCTCGAACTGCGGGCACGTGCGCATGAACTCGTCGTACTCCTCGTCGGTGCAGAAGCCCATGACATGCTCCACGCCGGCGCGGTTGTACCAGCTGCGGTCGAACAGCACGATCTCGCCTGCGGAAGGCAGGTGGTCGACGTAGCGCTGGAAATACCACTGCGTGCGCTCGCGCTCGGTCGGCGCCGGTAGGGCAACGACGCGGGCGTAGCGCGGGTTCAGCAGCGCCGTCATGCGCTTGATCACGCCGCCCTTGCCCGCCGTGTCGCGGCCCTCGAAGATGGCCACCACCCGGAGGCCCCGGTTGCGGACCCACTCCTCGAGCTGCACCAGCTCGACCTGCAGCCGGCGAAGCTCCTTCTCGTAGTCCTTCTTGGTCAAGGGGGCGGCCGCCTTCCTGGCCGGCTTGCCGGCCGTCCACTCACCGTTCTTCTTCTTGCGCTTCCTGTCCTTCTTCTTGAGGACGGCCATGGGCGGGCTCAACTTATCACCAGCCGGCCGCGGCGTCCTGACCATCTCGTCGCCTGACCGCAAGGCCTCAAACCCGGCAGCGTTAGTCCATCTGCGCCTGTACCGGCAACAGGTGACAGAGGGTGCGGGGGACCGCGGCCCGATGCCGCGATCCATACCTGCCGGCGGGGGTTATGCCCATGGCGAAGCTTGCCTTGCTTCTGCTCGTCATCGTGACGTCAGGGTGCGCGCCGGTCCTTTCCGCGGAGGCGCGGACCGTCAAATGCAATCCAGGCCATCCTTGGGCCTGCCCATCGGCGAGCCCGACAGCGCCATCGCTGAGCCCGAGCGCGTCTCCGTCTCCGACGCCGTCACCAAGTGCGTCGCCGGCGCCGGCGCCGGCGCCGAGCCCGACATCGAACCCAAGTCCAAGTCCCAGCTCGATCCCGACCCCGACCCCGTCTCCCAGCGCCAGCCCGGCTCCGAGCCCCGCTGGAGTTCCGGCTTACGCCCATGTCTTCATCGTCCTGATGGAGAACCACTCTTACGGCGAGATCATCGGCTCCAGCTCGGCGCCGTACATGAACAGCCTGGCCGCCACAGGCACGACCGCGGGCAACTACTTCGCCACCGACCACCCGAGCCTGCCCAACTACGCGGAGCTGACCTCAGGGCAGTCGTTCGCGAACGCGACCTCGGACTGCGATCCGTCCTCAACGTGCCAGTCGACGGCAGCCAACATCGCGGACGGCATCGAAGGCTCCGGGCGCACGTGGAAGGCCTATGAGGAGTCGATGGGCACCGCTTGCAACATGTCGACGACGGGCCAGTACGCCGCAAGGCACGACCCGTTCGTCTACTACACCGATATCACGTCGAGCCAGGCGCGCTGCCAGGCGCACGTGGTCGACTACTCGAACCTCGCCACGGACCTCACGTCCACCGCGACGACGCCCAACTACGCCTTCATCACGCCCAACGTCTGCAACGATATGCACGACTGCTCCATCGCGACGGGCGACTCATGGCTCTCCTCGAACATGCCCGCGATCCTCAACTCCGCGGCTTTCACCACCCAGCCTTCGCTGCTGGTCGTGGTCTTCGACGAGGACGACGGCTCGCAGACCAACCAGGTGCCGATGATCGCTGTCGGCTCGCAGGTCAAGGTCGGTTACGTGAGCCACACCACCTACAACCACTACAGCCTGCTCCGAACCATCGAGAGCTCATGGCAGCTGTCAGCACTCACCGGCAACGACGGCGGAGCTTCGGCGATGACCGACCTGTTCATCTCGACGCCAGCGCCGGTCTCAACCTCCAGCCCATCGCCCAGCCCGTCGCCCTCTCCGTCGCCCTCTCCGTCTCCCGCGCCCGCCGCCCCCGATTCGAGACCGAACCCGCTAGGCCAGTCCGGCACCTGGAACCTCGTGTTCAGCGACGAGTTCAACGGCGCCGCTGTCGACACGACCAAGTGGACACCGGGTTGGTTTGGCACCGGCGTCACCGGACCCGTCAACTCGTCAGAGCTCGCCTGCTACGACTCATCGCATGCGACCGAGCCAGGTGACGGCAATCTGCATCTGCGCCTGGATGCGACGGCCAACACCTGCGGGGGTCACTCGATGAAGTACACCGGCGCGCTGATCTCCTCCAACGGCCTGTACCAGTACGCCTACGGCTACGTCGAGTTCCATGTCTACCTTCCCGCGACAGGCTCGGGGCAGATCGCCAACTGGCCCGCGACCTGGTCCGACGGCCAGAACTGGCCCACCGACGGCGAGAACGACACGATGGAAGGACTCGGCGGCGAGGCCTGCTACCACTTCCACTCGCCCGCCGGCGGCCCAGGCTCCTGCGCCTCGGGCAACTACAGCGGTTGGCACACGTACGCTGCGTACTGGCAGCCGGGCGTCGTCACCTACTTTTACGACGGCGTCCAGGTCGGACAGATCACGACCGGGATCACCTCGGCGCCCCAGTACCTGATCCTCGAGTACACGCTCGACTCCACGACCGGTGCGTCGGTGCCGGCCGAAATGCTCGTCGACTATGTGCGCGTCTGGACGCCGGGCTAGGACTCGACCTTCTGCTTCAGGCGCCCAAGTACCGAATTGAAAGTCTTGAGGATGGCGCCGCCCATCATCGGGCCGACGATCGGCGCGAGCAGGCCGCGGGGCTCGAAGCCCTGCGTGATGCGCGTGCCCGAGCCGCTCGGCGCGATGGTGGCGCGGATCGCCATCTTCGTCCCCGGGAGCGCGGTGCTCTCGAGCTCGAACGAGCGGCCCTCCTCGTATTGCGTCACCACCACGTCGTGCTTGCCGCCGGAGCGGGTGTCGATGTTGCACGTCATCCCCAGCTTCATCGCCCCGTCGAGGCGTGACGCCTTCATGTCCGGGTTCCACTGCGGCCAGGAGTTGACGTCCGACCACACCCTCCATACCTTGTCTGCGGGCGCCGTCGTCTCCAGCGATGCTTCCCGAAAGGCCATTTGTTCCTTTACCTCCTAGGCAAACAGTGCCTTGAGCTGGGCGGGGCTGATGTTCCCGCCGCTGCAGATAAGGGCGACCCGCCGATCCTTGAGCCGCTCGCGCAGCTTCAACGCCGCTGCCAGAGCGGCGGCGCCGGCACCCTCCACCAGTGTCCTCGTCTTTTCGATCATGGCCACGGTCGCCGCGTCGATCTCGTCGTCCGAGACGAGGACGAAGTCGTCGAGCAGGCGGCGCAGGATCCGCTGCGGAAGCTCGAACGGCGTCGCGGTCGACAGACCTTCGGCGCGCGTGCGGTTCGGCGACTCCTGCAGCTTGCCCTCCTTCCAGCTCAGGAAGGCCGCCTGAGCCTGGTCTGACTGAACCCCGATCACCTGGACCTCGGCGTTCAAGGCCTTGGCCGAGATGCACGCGCCCGCCGCGCCCGAGCCGCCGCCGATGGGCACGATCACGGTGTCCACGCGAGGCTGCTCCTGCAGGATCTCGAGCGTGTGGGTGCCCACGCCCGCGATGAGCTCGGGCTCGTCCCCGGAGTGGATGTACCGGTAGCCTTGCTCGCGCGCGAGGCGCTCCGCGTAGCGGCGGGAGTCGTCATACCGCTCGCCCTCCAGGATCACCTCAGCGCCCATGTCCTGCATTGCCTCGACCTTGACCGGGTTGGCTGCCGCCGGCGCGCAGATGATCGCGCTCACCCCGAACAGCCGCGCGGCGTAGGCGACGGACTGGCCGTGGTTGCCGGTCGAGGCCGCGATGACGCCCGCCCGGCGCTCGTCATCGCTCAGCCTGCTGATCAGGTTCACCCCTCCGCGCACCTTGAACGCCCCTGTCGGGTTGTGGTTCTCGTGCTTGACGAAGACCTCGGCGCCGACCATCCGATCGATGGCCGGGTAGCGCCGCAGCGGTGTCGGGGAGAGGTAGGGATGGATCTGCTTCGCCGCGTCGAGCACGTCGGTGAACGTCGGTTCAAGAGGCTGCGCCACGGCGGACAGGGTAACCGCGTCCATTCTGGTTAACACGGACTGAATTCGGGTTCGGTCGCTCAACATATCGGGCCATGCTCAAAGCGGTCGCCCGAACTGTGGTCGTCGGCGCCTTGGTGCTGGCGCTCGCCGCCTGCGGCTACGACACCAGCGCGACGTTCAACGCCGACGGCTCGGTCACCGTCGGCCTCAAGTTCCTGTTTCCGAAGTCGCTCATGCAAGGCACCAGCGGCACCTCGGTGTCCGGCTTCAGCGCCTCCGAGATCGCGAACGCCAACACGGCGCTGCAGAAGAAGTACCCGGGCGGCAAGGTCACCGTCGTCACCGAGGGCGACGAGACGGGAGCCCTGATCACCATCCCCTTCAAGACCGAGAAGGACGCCTTCGCCTTCCTCACCGAGCCCTCGACCCTCAGCCCTCCTAAGGCCACCTCCGGGAGCAGCCTCGGCGGATTCAACCTGTCCAACACGGGCGGTCTTTTCACGTCCGCGAGCCACACCACCTCAGGCGCGACCGACACGTACTCGTTCAAGACGGCCGCCCAGCAGCAGCCGTCGCCCTCGCCAGGATCGCAGCAGGTGATCACCGACGACGAGGTCGCGTCCATCTTCACGATCACGTTCGCGCTGACCGTGCCGCATCTGATCACCTCCGCGCCTGGCGCCCTGTTCACGCTCGACCGCAAGACGGCCATCTGGAAGCTGCACTGGATCAGGTCGGAGACGCTCACCGCGACCACGGGGTCGGACGCCGGCCTGGTCGCCAACGTCTCGGCGCTGCCGGACATGCGCCTGGTGATCGCGGTCGCGTTCATCGCCACCGGCGCGGGCTTCCTCCTGGGCATGTTCCTGACGTGGCGCGGCCTTCTGCCTCACCGACAACCCGCCGCCGCCGTGGGAGCGCAGCCGGCTCCGTTCGCCCAGCCGCCGGCCGGACCTCCGGCGCCGGAAGCTCCCACGGCCTGGCCGGGCCCTCCGCCGGAGGCGCCGCCCCCGACCGAGGTCTGAGACCTGCCGCTCTCGATCGGGCAAGGCCGTCTCCCGCTTACCTAGGTCGTTTTGACGATGACGCCTGACTAAAGGGCGCCTAGCGTCGCCTCCATCCGCGGCATGAGTCATGGAGGCGATGTTGACGAGATGAGGCGACACAGAGCGTTGAGCGGATTTATGGCGTTCCTGGTCGCCGCCGCGGCCTGGCTCGCACTCGCTGTACCGGCCGGCGCGGCGTTCCCCGGCACGAACGGTCTGATCACCTTTTGGGGTGGGTGGAACGATCCCAGCAACGGACCGATCGAGATCCGGGTGATGAACCCGGACGGAACCGGTGTCAGGAGCTTCAGCCACGAACCGGGAGTCGTGGACGGGCTGCCCCGCTGGTCGCCCGATGGAAGCCAGATCGTCTTCTCACGCCTGATCCTTGGGCAGCCGGCCTGGAACCTCTACCGCATGGGGGCGGACGGGAGCGGCGTCACCCGGCTGACGAGTCAGATGGAGGCCAACAACTACTTCGCGGCGTGGACTGCGGATGGGCGGATCGTCTTCATGCACGGTCAGGGCGAGTGCGCCGCCGGGAACAGCCTCTGGCTGATCAACGCAGACGGCACGGGCCTCCGGCAGCTGACCGACCCGTCGTACGCGGCATGTCTACCGGCGCCGGCGCCCCGCGCCTCCAAGATCGCGTTCACAGGCAGCTTCGACGGTGGCGCGAGCTTCCAGATCTACACCATCAACCTGGATGGCTCGGGGCTCCGGCGACTTTCGCCTCCCGGCACCCAGTTCGACTACCGCCCCAACTGGTCGCCGGAGGGCAACGACCTCGTGTTCCTGAACGCCCCGGTGTCAGGCATCTTCAACAGGGCCCTGTGGACGATGCACGCGAACGGCACCCAGCGGACCCAGATTCTCGGGAGCTCTCCGTCCTGGGATTCGCCCGCCTGGTCAGCCGACGGCCAGCTGATCGTGATGCACACCTGCACCGACCAGCAGCAGGTGCAAGGCCCGTGCCACATCTGGGTCGTAAGGCGGGACGGCAGCGGGCTGACGCAGCTGACGTTTGCCACGGCTGGGCAGTTCGACGCCAACGCCGACTGGCAGCCAATCGGCCGGTAACGAGTCGTCAGGCCCGCTGACCTGGGAGGCCGGCGGGCTTGCCTCGACCCCGCGGCCATCCACCGCAGAGGCGACGCCGCCGGCCCCACGTTCCTCTGCTACCGTGGCGCCAGAGTCAGGTGGACACCCGAGTCGCCGGACCGTCGTTGACCGCACGCGAACTGGAAATCGCACGCATGCTCGGGCTCGGGCTGACGAACAAGGAGATCGCGCGAGAGCTCGACATCTCGACGCGCACGGTCGGCGCCCACATCCAGAACATCCTGAACAAGCTCGGAGCGACCAATCGCGCCCAGGTCGCCGCGTGGACGGCTCGGCAGGTAGATGTGCGGCCGCTCCCGCCGCCACGTGCCCTCGCGATGCCCGTGCGAGCCGAACCACCGGAACCGTCCCGGCAGGTCATGCATTTCTCGCCTGCGCTCCAGGTCGCCCTCCTGGTAGTGGCCGGTTTGCTCCTGACGCTGGTCTTTCCGGCGGATCACGGTGTCGCGGAGCCGAGCGGCGCAGCGGCCGTCTCCAGCCAGCGTGGCGACCTCGTCTACGAGGCCAGGTTCACTCCAGACGGTCGCGAATTCAGCCTTCGCTACGTCCTCGGAGACCCCGACGCTGCCGCCGTGAGGTTTGTCCCCGGAGCCGTCGAGTATTCGGTCCTCAAACCTGAGGGCAACACCGGGAACACGATCTTCGTCGGGCCGATGCCTGCCTTCTACGCGGAGTACGAGATCTCGGTGACGCCGGGATCGAACGTCACCTTCTGGTTCAATTTCGCCACTGACGACGCGAGGGTGCGCGGCGTGCACCTGCTCGCGGTCGATACGGCGATCGAAGCGATGCAGCTCGGATATTTCACTGGGGGCGAGAATCCCATCCTGCCGCTCGGCGGGCAGGTGCCGCTCGAAGGCCTCCAGAGCGGCCGGCACTTCTACATCTCGGTCCTGGTCCAGCCCCCTGTCTACCGCGTGTTCCTGAATGGCGTTCGAGTAACCGATGTCACCCACGCGGCGCCTCCAGAGCACCATGGACTTGGGTTCTCCATCTTCGGGAACGGAACCGGCACCGTGCGATTGAGCGCGATTCGCGTCTACAGCGTCGGCTGAGCTTTCGTCTCACATTTACGCGGATGGCCGCTGACAGCCGCTCGGAGTACACGGCGCGCATGCACCGCGTGCTCCAGCACATCGATGAGCATCTCGACCAGCAGCTAGAGCTCGACGACCTCGCCGAGGTCGCGAACTTCTCGTCTTTTCATTTCCATCGCCTCTTCACCGCCTGGATGGGAGAGACGCTGGGCGAGTACCTGCGCCGGCGACGGCTCGTGACGGCCGCCCAGCGGATGGCGGCCCAACCGCGCCTGCCCATCCTCGAGGTGGCGCTGGGCGTCGAGCTTCGGCTCGACAGAAGCGTTCGCGCGTGCGTTCAAAGCCAGGTTCGGCGCGACGCCCACCGCGTGGCGCGGCACTCAGGTCAGCAACCGCGGTCAGGCGAAAAGCAAGCTCGATCAGGAACCCGGCGCCGGCGGCGCGGAAACATGGAGGCATGAAAGTCACCATCGTCGACCGAAAGCCAGCGAGCGTTGCGTACCTCCGTCACATCGGCCCGTACGGCAAGGAGATCTCCGACTTCTGGATGGAAAAAGTGGACCCGTGGATGCGGACGAACAACCTTTACGGACGGCCCCGCTACGGCATCAGCCTGGACGACCCGGGCGTCACGGCGCCCGAGAAGCTGCGCTACGACGCGGCGGTCGAGGTGCCTTCCGACTTCGCGGGTGCGGGAGACCACCAGAAGACGGTTATTCCAGGCGGCAGGTACGCGGTCGGCAGGTTCAAGGGCAACGACCGCGACGTCGCCGAGGCATGGGAGTGGTTGATCCGCGATTGGCTGCCCTCGAGTGGGATGCAGCTGGACTCGCGTCCGATGTTCGAGCACTACCCGGTCGATGCCGGCTACGACGGCGCGACTGGCGAGTTCGAGTGCGAGATCTGCATCCCCGTCGCGCCTCTCTGACATCCTCGACAATCAGCCCGTGAAGATCGGCGTCTTCCTGCCCCAGGGCTGGCGCATGGACCTGGTCGACGTCCCCGACCCAGTCGAGAAGTACGAGACCATGAGCCGCCGCGCCCGCGAGGCCGAAGACGCCGGCTTCGACGCGGTCTTCCTGTACGACCACTTCCACACCGTCCCCGAGCCCGCGCAAGAGTCGGTCTTCGAGTGCTGGACCGCCATGGCCGCGCTCGCGCGCGACACGAAGACGATCCGCCTCGGCCAGATGGTGACGTGCAACAGCTACCGTCCGCCTTCGCTGCTCGCGAAGATGGCCAGCGGCATCGACGTCATGAGCCACGGCCGCCTCATCCTCGGCATCGGCGCCGGTTGGTACCAACACGAATACGAGGCGTTCGGATACGAGTACCCCGAGACGCCCGAGCGGCTGCGCATGCTGCGCGAGTCGCTGCAGGTCATCAAAGCTATGTGGACGGACGACAAGGCGTCGTTCGACGGCCGCTACTACAGGCTGCGCGGCGCGATCAACGAGCCGAAGCCGGTGCAGAAACCGCACCCGCCGCTCTGGATCGGGGGCGCGGGGGAGAAGGTGACGCTAAAGCTCGTGGCCCAGTACGGAGACGCCTGCAACCTGCGAGCCGACCTCGACACTGTCAGGCACAAGCTCGGGGTCCTGCGCGAGCACTGCGAAGCCGTCGGCCGGGACTACGACTCGATCTTGAAGACGGCCGAGTTCTACGCCATCGTCGGCGACGGCCGGGAGGTTGCCCGTGTCGTCAAGGACACCGCGCGCCGCATAGGCCGCGACGAGCAGTTCGTCCGCTCCGAGTGGCAGGAGTTCGTCGGTGACTCGGACCAGATTGCCGGCACGATGCGCGCGTACGCCGAGGCCGGGATCGAGTACTTCATCGTCAACCTGCCGAACGCGGCCGAGGGCGGCGTCTTCAAGCGGTTCGCCGAGGAAGTCTTCCCTAAGGTCGGCATCGCTGCGAGGTGAAGGGCGCGAATCGGGCCCCGCAAGATTTCGCGAAAACCGGAAACCTTGCGCATGGCTTGGCCGACAACTGGGTAAGTAGTAAGTCAATCGCCCGCGGTTAGGGCGAGCCTCGGTTCAAGGGCAAGGTTCGAGCCCTTCGGAGGCAGGCACAGATGAGTGTTCTGCTTTTGGTCCAACTCGTGTTGTCGGCGCTTGCCGTCGCGGCGGTGTACGTCGTCGTTCGGTCGATCGTGGTCATCGGGCCGGCCGAGATCGGACTAGTGGTCAAGCGCGTCTCGAGACGGCACAACGTCACCGACACCCCGATCGCGTTCCACGGCGAGGCGGGTTACCAGGCTGAGCTGCTGATGCCCGGGGTGCGCTTCAAGCTGTGGCCGACGTACGCCGTCATCCGCTACCCGTGGGTGCAGGTGCCGGCGGGCGAGATAGGTGTCGTGATCTCGCAGATCGGCGAGCCGCTGCCGACCGGCGCCAAGTCGGCCGTGTACGAGCCTGAGTTCGGCAACTTCACGAAACTCGACGCGTTCGTCGCCGGCAAGGGCCAGAAGGGCGTCCAGCGCCCCGTCCTGCCGCCGGGCACCCTTGCGCCGATTCACCCCGTCGCGTTCCTCGTGGTCACCGCGAGCAAGGCGTACGGGCTGCCCGTCGACCGCCAGCTCGTGGCGAGAGGCCCGCTTGCGCCGGCTTCGTTCGGCCTGCTCCCGGACCACTTCCGGGTGACCGTGATCGCGCCGGACGGCAACCAGGACATCGTCGGGATCGTCACCACCCTAGAGGGCGAGCCACTTGGGCCCGCCGACATCGCCTGCCGCATCGGCGGCTTCAGCGACATCGAGGCGATGGAGAAGCAGCCGGGCGTCACCGATTCGGAGCTGATCGAGGCCCTGCTGGGCAAGAAGAACGAGCTCCACAACAACTACCAGGACTTCCAGGCGTTCCTGGACAACGGGGGCAGGATCGGCCTGCAGCACGACCCGCTGCTCTACGGCGCCTACCTCCTGAACCCCTTCCTCGTCCGCGTCGAGCTGGCGCCGATGCTGGTCGTCAACCAGGGCGAGGTCGCCGTGATCAAGGGCTACGTCGGCCTGCCCACCCTCGACACGTCCGGTCCGGAGTTCAAGTTCGGCTCGATCGTGCAGCCGGGCCACCGCGGCATCTGGCGCGAGGCCTTGCGCACGGGCAAGTACCCGCTGAACCCGCGGATCTACGCGGCCGAGAAGGTGCCGACGTTCATCCTCACCCTGAACTGGGCGGAGGCGAGCTCGGTCGCCCACAACCTGGACGCCCAGCTCAGCCCGATCGAGGGCAAGAGCCGCGAAGGATTCGTGTTCAAGATCGACCTCCAGGTCCAGATCCACGTGCCCGACACGCGGGCGCCGAAGGTGATCTCGATGGTCGGCTCGATGCAGAACCTCGTCAACGAGGTGCTGCAGGCGGCTGTCGGCAACCACTTCCGGAACACGCTTCAGGGCCTCGAGGCGGTGCGCTTCATCGAGACGCGCGACCAGGTCCAGGCGGCGGCGCTGGACGCCATTTCCCGCTACCTCGGCGCCTACGAGGTGGAGACGCGCGGCGTCTACATCCAGGACGTCACGTTCCCGCAGGAGCTGGTGGCCGTCCTGACGCGGCGCGAGATCGCCAACCAGGAGAAGGCGACCTTCGAGGAGCAGAAGGACGCGCAGACGGTCCGGATCGACCTGGAGAAGGCGCGTGGCACCGCGGACATGCAGGCCGAGCTCGCCAAGGCGCAGGTCTCGGTCGACATCAACCGCGCCCGCGCCAACGCCCGCAAGGCGGAGGCGGACGGCGAGGCGGCCTACGTCCGGGTGACCGGCGAGGCCGAGGGCTCGCGGCGCCGGGCGATCGGCCTGGGCGACGCGGCGGCGGTCGAGGCCCTTGGTCTGGCCAAGGCCAAGGGCTACCAGGCCCAGGTCGCCAGCCTGGGTTCGACCCCGACTGCCGCGGTCGCCATCGCCAACGCCCTGTCCGAGGGCAAGCTGGACGTCATGCCGGAGGTGCTGGTCACCGGAGGCGGCGCCATCGAAGGGCTGGCGGCAAGCTTTATGCGTTCGCTGAACGGCAACGGCGAAAAGGAAGGGCGGTGAACCCGCCCTTCCACTTAATCCCCATCGGGCAGAATTCCACCAGCGACATGGCCCGCGAGAAGGAGACAAGAGCGTGAGTCGCGTTCTCGGTATCGGTTTGGCCGCTGTGCTTGCCATCGGCGTCCTGGCGGCGATCGTCATCTCGTACACGCAGGGCCATACGCCCGCGTCAACCAGGCTCACCGTGGTCCACGGCGTCATCGGCTCGGAGAAGCTGCCGTTCTTCCAGGACCAGGACGTGATCGCGGAGTTCCACGCGCGCGGGTACGACGTCCAGGTGGACACCGCCGGCTCGCGGACGATCGCGACCACGGTCGACCTCTCGAAGTACGACTTCGCCTTCCCGGCGGGCGAACCGGCCGGGGTGAAGATCCAGAAGGACCACAAGGCGAAGGCGACCTACGTGCCCTTTTACACCCCGATGGCGATCGCCTCGTTCAAGGTGATCGACGACCTCCTGAAGTCGGAGCATGTCGTCAGCACGGTCAACGGCGCGGACATGCTCGACATGCAGAAGTTCCTGGCCCTGGTGGCCCAGAACAAGCGCTGGACCGACATCCCCAACAACACCACCTACCCGGCAGGCAAGAGCATCGTCATCACTTCCACCGATCCGACCACGTCCAACTCGGCGGCGATGTATCTCTCCATCGCGTCGTACGTCGCCAACGGCAACAACGTCGTCCAGGACTCGGGGCAGGCGGAGAAGGTGCTGCCGGCTGTGGCGCCGATCTTCACCCGCCAGGGATTCACGCTCGCGTCGACCGAGGCGCCGTTCGAGGACTACCTGTCGATCGGCATCGGCAAAGACCCGATGGTGATGATCTACGAGGCCCAGTACCTCGCGCGCGAGGCCGCCAAGGACGGGACCATCAAGGCGGACAAGGCTCTTCTGTATCCCAACCCGACCGTTTTCTCCAAGCACACGCTGGTGCCGCTGACGGCCAACGGCGACGCCGTCGGCCGGCTCCTGACCAGCGACGCGAAGCTGCAGGCCCTTGCCGTGAAGTACGGGTTCCGCACCAGCGACCCGAACGCCTTCAACAAGTACCTGACGGATCGGGGCGTCACGCCTCCGCCCCAGCTCGTCAACGTGATCGATCCCCCGACCTACGAAAACCTCGAGGCGCTGATCAACGGCATCGCCAAGCTACAGAGCCAGGTGAAAGGAGGCTGACCCCATGACCGACGCGAGTTCCCCCAGCACCGCCCTCGCCCTTGTCCCGCCCGCGGCGGTGCCCACGGTCACGGACGACCAGGCCGCCGCTCAGGCGCAGCAGATCGACCCCGCCGTCAAGACGCAGATCGACGCCACCGTGGCCCAGTACGTCAACACGCTGCTGAGCGCCGACCCGCACTCGCCCGCGTTCGACCAGCAGCTCGACGCAGTCCATTCGATGGGCGACGCGGACATCCGCGCGTCGGCCGCGGTCTCCAATCGCTTGCTCGACCGGCCGGCCGCCGCGATGTCGTCGGGGCCGTTCGACTCGAAGTCGCAGATCTCGACCAGCCTCGTCAAGCTGCGCCGCACGGTCGAGGACCTCGACCCGACGCAGCAGGGCCTTTTCGGCAAGAGGCATCTGTGGGGCACGCTCCCGTTCGGCAACACGCTGCGCGATTACTTCCACAAGTACGAGTCGGGCCAGAAGAACCTGGACGCGATCATCCAGTCGCTGTACGCCGGCCAGGACGAGCTGCAGAAGGACAACGCCTCGCTCGCCCAGGAGCAGGCCAACATCTGGTCGATCAAGGGCCGCCTCGAGCAGTACATCTACATGGCGACCGCACTCGACCGGCAGGTCAGCGCGAAGATCTCCCAGGAGCAGTCGGCCGACCCCGCTCGCGCGCAAGAGCTGCAGACTGACGTCCTCTTCTACGTCCGCCAGAAGCGCCAGGACCTTCTCACACAGCTGGCGGTCAACACGCAGGGCTACCTGGCGATGGATCTGGTCAAGAAGAACAACCAGGAGCTCATCAAGGGCGTCGACCGCGCGACCACGACGACGGTCTCGGCGCTTCGGACGGCGATCATCGTCGCCCAGGCGCTGAACAACCAGAAGCTCGTTCTGAACCAGATCAACGCGCTCAACACGACGACGAGCAACCTCATCGAGTCGACCTCAGAGATGCTCAAGCAGCAGTCCGGCCAGGTCTACCAGCAGGCGGCCGACTCGACGATCCAGATGCAGAAGCTGCAGACCGCCTTCAACAACATCTACCAGTCGATCGACGCCATCGACACCTACAAGGTGCAGGCGCTAGACAACATGCAGCAGACCGTCAACGCGCTGACGACCGAGATCGACAAGGCGCAGAGCTACCTGCAGCGGGCGCATGCCGGGCCGTCCGCGGGCGAGCAGATGGTCAGCACGCTCACGGTGCCGGCGGCCAAGAGCTGAGGTCGATGAACGCAAGGCTGCTCGGGTTGGCGCTTGCGGGGCTGCTCCTCGTCGGCGCGTGCTCGGGCAGCCAGCCGGCGGCCGACACCTCGCACACCCTCACCGTGCTCGCGGGGTCCGAGCTCAAGGACCTCGCACCGATCATGCCCGACCTGCAGAAGGCGACCGGCTACACGCTCTCGTTCAAGTACACGGGCTCGCTCGACGGGGCCGAGGCGATCGTCGACGGCAACGACCACAGCGACCTCGCCTGGTTCTCGAGTGGCAACTACCTGACGTTGCTCCAGGGGAAGACCGGAAAGATCACCGCGCAGCAGCCCGTCATGCTTTCGCCTGTCGTCATCGGAGTGAAGCACTCGGTGGCCCAGAGCCTCGGCTGGTCTGGGTCGTCCAAGGTGACGTGGGCCGACATCGCGAACGCCGCTAAGGCTGGCAGCTTTCACTTCGCCATGACCAACCCGGCGGCGTCGAACAGCGGCTTCGTCGCCCTGGTCGGCGTCGCGTCCGCGTTTGCCGGCAGCGGCGGCGCCCTCGACTCAGGGTCGATCAACGTCGCGCGCCTGAAGGACTTCTTCAGCGGCCAGGTCCTCACCGCCGGCAGCTCAGGCTTCCTCGCCGACTCATACGTCCGCCAGCAGGACACGATCGACGGGATGATCAACTACGAGTCGGTGCTGCTGTCGCTCAACGCGGGCGGCAAGCTGCGCGACCATCTCGACCTGGTCTTCCCGAAGGACGGCATCATCACCGCCAACTACCCGCTGATGCTCCTCAACTCGGGGAAGCGCGACGCCTACGACAAGGTCGTCGCCTACCTGAAGTCGCCCGAGGTGCAGCGGAAGATCATGAGCGACACCGCGCGGCGGCCGTCCATCCCGGACGTGCAGCCCGACTCGCGCTTCACGACCCAGCTGCTGGTGGAGCTGCCTTTCCCGTCGAACCTCAACGTCATCGACAGCCTGATCTTCGCCTACCTCGACCAGATCCGCCCGCCCGCACATACCTACTTCGTCCTCGACATCAGCGGCTCGATGGAGGGCGACCGGCTGAACTCGGTGAAGAAGACGTTCGACAACCTGACCGGCGCCGACCAGACGATCACCGGCCGCTTCGCGCGCCTGCGGGCACGCGAGGAGATCACCATCATCCCGTTCAACGGCCGGGTGGTTGACGACTCGTCATTCACCATCAACGACGTTACCGCCAACAGCCCTGACCTCGCGGCCGTGCGCAAGTACGTGGATGGCCTGCAGGCCAACGACAGCACCGCGATCTACGACGCGCTGATTCGCGCCTACCAGGATGCCGCCGCGGCCAAGGCGGTCGAGCCGGACCGCTTCTACTCGGTGGTGCTCATGACCGACGGCGAGAACAACTCCGGCAACGACGCCAACGGATTCCAGAGCTTCTACAAGTCGCAGCCCGCCACGGCGAAGGCGATCCCGACGTTCGCGATCATCTTCGGGGAGGCGAGCCCCCAGGCGCTGACGGACATCGCCACCCTGACCGGCGGCCAGGTCTTCGACAGCCGCAACGCTTCGCTGGCCTCCGTCTTCAAGGTGATCCGTGGCTATCAGTGATCCCGGGCGGATTGATGTGAGCCCGCTCTTGAGGTATCTCTACAGCGGCAAGAACATCGTCGGCAGCACGCTGGCGCTGTTCGGGCTGCTGCTGTTTTTCACCCACGTGGTCACGGTGTTCTTCTGGCCGTTCGTCGTCATCGCCATGTACGGCATCGGCGCGCTGCTCGCGCCGGGGCCGCCGCAGGTCGCGCTGGCCGGGACCTCCTTTGATCCCGACAGCATCCGGCGGAGCCTGCAGCATCAGCTGGACACCGCCACCGGCAAGCTTCCGCCGCCGATCATGTCGAAGCTGCAGGGGATCTCGGACACGATCATGGGCATCCTCCCGCACTACGCGAACTTTCCGCCCGGGTCGCCCGACCTGTTCGTGGTCGGCCGCACCGCGACGGACTATTTGCCGTCGGCCCTGCAGGCGTATCTCAACCTGCCGCGGGCGTACGCGACGCTCCACAAGATGCCGAACGGCAAGACCGCCGACCAGGTGCTCGACGACCAGCTGACGCTGCTCTCGTCGAGGATGGACGAGGTCGCAGACGCTGTGCACAAGAAGGACTCCGACGCGCTGCTGGCCAACGGAAAGTTCCTGGAGGAGAAGTTCGGCGCTTCGCCGCTGGCGCTGCCACAGGCGAGCTAGGCAGGCAACACCTCTACCCAACCGGGTACAAGCTAAGGGCCGCGCAATTAAGCTGCGCCTGCCCGGTTGGTCACAGCATCGCGATGAAGCTCAGGTCCTGGTCGAAACTCGCTGCGGCGAGCATCACGGCGCTCCTTCTGGGAGCCGGCGCCGTCCACGTCCTGGCCGCGCCGTCCGGCTGGCTCGCGGTCGACGGCTTGATCCGGGCGGGCGGAGCGGCGGTCGACTGGGCCAACTCCGGTCCGGCAGGCGCCGCGTGCGCCAACGGCGGCGTCAACGTGATCGGAGTCAACGGCCTCTTCAACTGCGGCCGGCCGGGGGCCGCCGGTGCTCCGCCGATCGCGCCTTTGCTGACGCCGGCCGCGGCCGCCGACCCCAGCATCATCTCCGCCGTCTTCGACGTCGACCCGATCTCGGCCGATACGACCGCGTGCGGCGCGGGAGACCCGTCGACCCTTGGGGGTACGAACGGCGACGCCCTGAGCTCGTATACGGTCTCGACCGGCACGAACCCGAACAAAGACGACCTGTCGAACGTCTATGCGGTGAGTCACACCCGCTCCGACAACGGACATCCCGAGCTGTACTTCGCGGCGGAGCGGCTGGTGAACAACGGCGACAGCCACATCGATTTCGAGTTTCTGCAGAGCGTCGTCGCGCGCACCGCTGCATGCGCTGGCTCCTTCACCGGACACCGGACCGAGGGCGATCTCCTCGTCGCGGTGGACTACACCAACGGCGGCGCGCTGGCCGGCACGACCGTCTTTCAATGGCACTGCGCGGCACTGCCCAACCCGCAGCCGGCGGATGGCACTGTGTGCGACCCGGGTGCGGGCGCTCTGTACGAAACGATCGCAGTTCCAGCGGCCATAACCATCGCGGTCAACGCCGTCGACGTCCCGTGCGGCGGATGGATCTGCCGGAACTCCGGTGGCGTCACGCCGACGGTGCTGACGAACGACTTCCTCGAGGGCGGAATCGACCTGGGGGGCCTGTCGTTCACGGGCTGCTTCAACTCCTTTCTGCCGCACACACGCACCTCGGCGCCGTTCAACGCACAGCTGAAAGACTTCGCCGGACCCCTCGTTCTCCATTCGTGCCGCAATCCGGTGACCGGAAGCACAAGCGCGCCGGCCGGCACGGTCATCGCGGGGACCGCGGTCCACGATGCGGTGGCCATGGCCAACGGCGGCGCTGGCTTCGTCCCGACCGGTACGGTCACGTTCTTCCTGTGCGCGCCGCCCCAGGTGACCGGCTCTGGATGCGCAGCCGGAACGCAGGTCGGCGGCCCCAAGACACTCGTCGCCGGCGCGGCGACGTCCGGCTCGAGCAGCGCGACGACGACGGCCGGCAAATACTGCTGGCGCACCGCCTACGCGCCCGACAGCACCAGCCAGGGTGTCTACGTCGCGGCGACCCACACCAACGCGACGACCGAGTGCTTCGTCGTGGTCGCGGCCGGTCTGCCCGACACCGGCGTGCCCTGGCCGGCCCCATCGCCTGGCGGATCGCTGCCGCTCGGGATGCTGCTGACGATTCCCATGATCGTGCTCGCGCTGGCCTGGCCGCGGGGCCGCGGGATCGCCGTCCTGGTGGTCGCGGCGCTCATGGCGGGCTCGGGCTCGACGCCGGCGCCGCTGCCACAAGCGGGGATCGGCCACGTGAGTCCGGCAGTTCCCGCCCTCGCTCCGGCGACCAACACCCCGCCCTCGATGCCGTTGGCCAAAACACGAGAGGCCGGCTGGCGTCTGGTAATCCCGCGTATCGGCGTCGACGCGATCATCCAGCCTGTCGGACGCGACGCCGCGGGCGCGATGGCCGCGCCGCCCAGCCTGCGCAGCGTCGGCTGGTTCAATCGCGGACCCCTGCCCGGTCAGCCCGGTGACGCCGTCATCGATGGGCACTTCGGGCTGCCTTCTCAACCCGCGGTCTTTCGCAAGCTCCAGCTGTTACGTCCCGGCGACGTGGTCGAGGTGATCTGGGCCGACGGCCACAGCCTCGACTTCAAGGTCTCTGGCGTGCAGACCGTGAACGCGGACGCGCACCCCACCGGCGTGTTCGCGCCCACGGGTCCGGCCCGGCTCTCGCTCATCACGTGCGCGGGAGCGTGGGTGCAGAGCAAGGGCACCTACAGCGATCGCCTGATCGTCACTGCCATGCTTTCCTAGGCCATGGACCTCGGGCTCAGCGGTCGCGTGGTGATCGTGACGGGCGGCGCCTCCAACCTCGGACGCGCGATCACGCTCGGGTTTGCCGGTGAGGGCGCGCGAGTCGTCATCGCGGACGTCGACGACGCTCAGGCGAAGAAGGTGGAGCATGAGGCGCCGTCGGGCACGATCGTCGCCCGGCACACCGACGTCACCGACTCGGAGTCGGTGAGCTCGACGGTCCAGTACGCGATCAGCGCCATGGGCAGTGTCGACGTGCTCGTCAACTGCGCGGGCTGGACGATCGACCGCCTGTTCATGGAGAAGCCGCGCCAGGAGTGGGAGCGTGAGATCGCGATCGACACGTGGGGCTTCATCAACAGCGTGCGCGCGGTGCTCGACGTGATGGTCGAGCGGCGCTACGGGCGGATCGTGTCCATCGGCTCCGACGCCGGACGGATGGGCGAGTGGCGCGAGGCTGTGTACAGCGGCACCAAGGCGAGCGTGATCGCGATGTCCAAAGCGATCGCGCGCGAGGTGGGGAAGCACAACGTCACGCTCAACGTGGTGTGCCCCGGGCTGATCGTCGGCGAGCCCAAGACGTCGGGCGCGAACTCGATGTGGTCGTCGGAGCAGCTGGACAGGTTCACTCCCGAGGTCCGCGAGAAAGCGGCGAAGAACTACCCGCTGCGGCGCCTGGGCACCGCGGACGACGTCGTTCCGGCGGTGCTGCTGCTGGCCTCCGACCGCGCGTCCTACATCACCGGCCAGACGCTGTCGGTCAGCGGCGGCTACACCATGATCTGAGCGAGGATCTGATCCCGTAGCTTCTTCCAGCGCTCGAGCCGGCCCCGGCCCGCGATCGGGAAGATGAACCTGTCGATGCCGCAGTCGCGCAGCTCGCGCAGGCGCGCCGCGCACGCGTCGGACGAGCCGACGACTGCGAGGGCGCGCACCAGGTCGTCGGACACCGCCGCGCTGTGCTCGGCCGTGGTCGAGAGATGGTTCGTGTAGTCATACGATTCGGCGCTTCGCGCCATCTCGTCGCGAAATCGCGCCAGGCTCTCGGGCAGCTCCTTGTGATGGGACATCAGCCTCGCCTGCGTGGACGCCCATGACCGCACGTCTTCGATGTCGGTCGACGTCGGGGCGATGAATGCGACGTCGACCTGCCGCCCCGCCCTGCGGATCCATTCGACCTGGCGGCGGACCATGTCCGGCTGCGCGGGTCCCATGACGATCGCGCCGTCGGCGACGCGTCCGGCGAGGCTGCACATCCGCTCCTGGCTGACCGCGAGGTAGATGGGCACGCCGCCGGCGTGCTCTCGAAAGTAAGCGGTCGCCTCCTCCACCTCTGCGACCTTCTGCGGCTTCAGACCGATGCCGTAGAGCGCCGAGTCGCCCGCGCCGAGGCCGAGGATGGCGCGGCCGCGTGAGATCTCGTTCACGGCGGCGATCGCGTTGGCGGTGACCGTCGGGTGTCGCGTGACGGCGTTCGTGACGCCGGTGCCGAGGCCGAGCTTGGTGGTGTTCAGCGCCGCGACTACCAGCCCGGCGTATACGTCCTTCATCGCCAGCTGGGAGTCGATGACCCATACGCGGCTGACGCCTTCCGCCTCGAGGCCGGCGACGAATGCCGCCCAGCCGTCGAAGGACTGCTTCGGGCTGACGCCCACGCTGACGTCGAAGGCGGAAGTGCGCCCTGCGCGCGCCCGGCGTTTCATCTCTTGCGCCGGCGGTTCAGCGCCTCTTTTCGCTCGGGACTCGAGTAGGCGTCGGCGCGCAGCTCCTGCGAGCGCGCGAGATCACGCTCGTCGATGGCGCGCGCCACGAGCAGGTTCAAGCTCGCCTTGGTCCCGCGCACGGCCGCCCGCGGCGCCTGGGCGAGCTTCTCCGCGACCTCGCGCGTGCGGGCGTCGAGCTCGGACTGCGCCGCCTGGAAGTTGACCAACCCCCAGCCGCCCGCGCCACCGAGGTTCAGCTCCTCCATTCCGAGCAGGAGTGTCGACGCGCGGGCCAGTCCGACCATGACCACGAGCCTGGCGACGAACTGGTAGCGATAGACGACGCCGAGGCTCACCGCGGGCACTGACATGCGGAGACTGGGCGCAGCCACCCTCAGGTCGCAGGTGAGCGCCAGCTCCACGCCCGCGCCGTGGCAGTGGCCGCTCAAGCGTGCGATCACGGGAGCGGGGCAGTCGCTGATCGCCGCCACGGCCTCGCCGATGAAATGGTCGGCTTCGAGGTCGGCCGCCGTCCCGGTCAGGCGCGACAGGTCATACCCCGCGCAGAACGCCCCGTCGCCCGCACCCCGCAGGACGACCGCGCCGGCGCGCTCGCCGTCGGTGTGCAGCGTCTCCGCCAGCGCCGACAGCAGGACGGGGTCGACGGCGTTGCGCCGCTCGGGCCGGTTGATGGTCAGGGTGAGGACGTCGTGATCGCCCCACTCGCGGAGCAGGGTCTCGGTCAACCGAGGAACCTGTTCATCGCGGCCGCCAGCTCGCCGGGCCGCTCGACCGGGATCGCGTGGCCCGCGCCCTTGAAGACTTCGACGCGGCTGGCGACGATGCCAGAGTGGATGATCTCCGCCGCCTTCGGCGGGCAGTGCTGGTCGAGGTCGGCGGCGACGATCAGGGTGGGCGCCTTGATCCGGGCCAGGTCCGGATCAAGCGGCGCTTCGAACAGCGCGGCCATCGCGGCGCAGGCGTTGCCGTAGCCGCGGGGGTCGGCGGTCGATTCCCGGCGAATGAGGAGCCCTTCCTCGAGCTCATTCGGCGCCTGCGCGTAGACCTCCGCGGTGTCCCGGTCGAGCGTCTCGCGCAGCCAGGAGTCCTCGTTCTTCACCATCGAGAGCCGCTCCCGATACCAGCCGGCGGCGGCACGCCCGACCCGGCTGGAGGTCGCGACCAGAACAAGCTTGTCGACCAGGTCCGGATGGTCGATGGCCGCCCGCATCGCGATCGTCCCGCCAAGCGAGAATCCGGCGATCCTCGCCCGCTCGATCTCGAGCGTGTCGAGCAGCCGGACCAGGTCCTCACCCAGCTGGAGCAGCGACCCGTTCGGCTTCCCGAGCGTGGTCTGCCCGTGGCCGCGCAGGTCATAGAGAAGAACGCGATTGCGCAGCATGAGGTCGGGCAGCGTGCGCCGCCAAGCCCGGTGGTCGTCGGCCAGGCCGTGGACCAGCACCAGCGGCTCGCCGCGCCCGGCCTCGAACCACGCGACGTCGATGTCGTCACACCGCGCGCGCACCATCGGCCACCTCGCGCAGGGATTTGCGGTTGACCTTGCCCGGACCCGAAAGCGGAAGCTCGTTGACGACGTGCACCGCCTCCGGCCACTTATAGCGGGCGAGGCCGCGCTCGGCCAGGAACCTGTCGAGCTCCGGTTTGTCGACCTGGCCGACGACGAACGCGACCGGCACCTCGCCCAGCTCCGCGTGCCCGCGGCCCACGACGCACGCGTCGCGGACTGCCGGGTGCATGCGTACCATCGACTCAACCTCGTACGGGTTGATGTTGGTCCCGCCGCGAATGATGATGTCCTTCACCCGGCCGACCACATGGAGGTAGCCGTCGTCGTCGACGAAGCCGAGGTCGCCCATGTGCGCCCAGCCGTCGGCGGCTAACGGTCCGAAGTCCTCACCCCAGTAGCGCTGCTGGACGAGGTCGCCGCGCATACAGATTTCGCCGGCCTGACCAGTGGCGACCGGCCTGCCGGCCGGATCGAGGATCTGCCACTCCGCGCGGTCGTGCGGGCGGCCGACGGTGGTCCAGCGCTTGTCCGGCGGGTCTGACGGGCTGCCGACCGCGAGCTGGCCCGCGTCCATCGAGCCGTAGAAGCTCGCGATCGGAATCCCCGTCGTGGTCTCCCAGCGTTCGGCTATCTCCGGCGGGAGGGGCGCGCCCGCGACGGCGACCGCGCGCACGTCCGGCAGCGAGATCGGGTGGTTCAGCATCCGGATCACGTTGGTCGGCACGCCGACCAACACGGTAGCCCTCGATTCGGTCGCGACGCTCAGGCAGTGCTCCGCCGTCCAGTGCGGCTCGCGCAGCATCACCAGCGAGGCTCCGGTCCGCAGGCAGTAGAGGCACATGCCGCCGATGCCCTGCGTCAGCGGGGTCATGGGCAGGACGCGGTCGTGATCGGTGATCTCCAGGCGCGACGTGAAGCTCTCGAACGTGACCTGCTTGAGGCGCGCGCCCAGGGAGGCGAGCTTGGGCATGCCGGTCGTGCCGGAGGTGAGGGCGATCTCGACGATGCGATCCGGGTCTGGCCTCGCGACCTCGTATTGAGCCCCTTCAGCGGAATCGAAGTCGAGGTGGCGGACGATCAGCTTCGGCTTCGCCTTCTCGTCGACCCAGCGCAGCTCGTGCTCGCCGAGACTGGGCGGAAGCGGAAGGATGACGGCCCCGAGGTCGGGGATCGCGAGCTCGAGCGCGACGTACTCCCAGATGTTCGGCAGCTGCACGCCCACAACGTCTCCGGGCTCGACGCCCCGGGCGGCGAGCACTTCCTGCATTCGCCGGACGCTATCCAGCAGCTGCACAAAAGTGATCTCCGCGCCGGCGTCCCAGACCGCAACGCCGGCCCGCCCCTCGAGGTAGCTCAACGGCCGGTAAGGCCTCATCGGAGCGCGAGGCGGTCGGGGCTCAGCGGCAGCCCCAGCTCGTTCAGCGAAAGTGCGTCGGCGACCGCGTTCGCGACCGCCGCGGTGCCGCCGATCGTCCCGCCTTCGCCCACGCCCTTGGTGCCGAGCTCGTGGACGGTCGATGGCGTGACCAGGTGCTCGATCTCGACCTCGGGAACCTCACCCGCGCTGGGGATCAGGTAGTCGAGAAACGTGCCACTTCGCAGCTCACCGTCGGGGCCGTAGACGACCTCTTCCATCAGCGCCGCCCCCACCGCCTGCGCCACCCCGCCCACGACCTGGCCCTCGACGATCTTCGGGTTGATGAGCGGGCCGCAGTCCTCGGCGACCACGTAACGGATGAACCGGACCGCGCCCGTCTCCGGATCCACCTCGACCGCGCACATGTGAGTCGCGTATGGATGCGAGGCCTGGGCCGGGTCGTAAATCACCGAGGCGTCGAGCTCCCCGTCCTCCGCCTGTAGCTCGCGCAGCAGCTTCGCCGCGCGGAGGACGCTGGTGGCCGCCCCCACCGAGCCCCGGCTCATGAAGGACCCGGTGCCGCCGCCGACGAGCGCCGTGTCGGTCTGCTCGACGACCACCGTTTCGGGCTGGACGTCCAGCGCCTGGGCGGCGACCTGGGCGAGAGTGGTGTGTGTGCCCTGGCCCATCGCCGGACTGGAGGTCTGGACGTGGACATGGCCGTCATCGGCAAACCAAACCCGGGCGGTGTCGGTGCCGGGGATGTCCTCCATGCCGCGGCCTCGGAACGTCGACGAGCCGGCGCCGGTGTACTCGACGTAGGAGGCGATGCCGATCCCGATCTTTTCCTTACGCAGCGTCGCGTAGCCGATCGCGCTGGCGGCCGCATCGAGCGCCGCGGCGTAGTCGCCCGACTCGTACGGATGGCCGGTCACCGACCGGTAAGGCATCTGCTCGCGCTTCACGAAGTTGAGGCGCCTGACGTCGAGGGGGTCGAGATTGAGTCGCGATGCGATCAATTCCATGAGCCGTTCGTGCGCCAGCACCGCCGTCACCATGCCGACGCCGCGGTACGGGCCTTCGGGTGATTTGTTGGTGGCGACGGCGTACGTCGTGTACTCGTAGTCGCGGATGTCGTACGGGCCGGTCATCAGGCCCGCGGTCCCGAGAGGGTCGAGCAGCGGTCCAAACGGCCGGATGCCGTAAGCGCCGATGCTCGAGTGGATGGTCGCGCGCAGGCCCAGCACGCGCCCGTCCTTCCGGACCGCGGCCGAAAAGCGCACGCGCTGGTCGCGGGCATGGCTGGCGGCCTGCATGTGCTCCGAGCGCGTCTCGATCCATTTCACAGGCGCATTAAGGCGCCGCGCGATCCACGCCAGCAGGATCTCCTCGGGGTACACCTGCGCCTTGCCGCCGAACCCGCCGCCGACGTCGGTCGCGACCACGCGGACGTTCTGTCGCGCGATGTCCAGGCACTCGGCGATGGCGTCGGCGACCATGTGCGGCACCTGGGTTGACGTCCACACGGTGACGCCCGCGCCGTTTGGTTCCGCGATCACGCCTCGCGTCTCGATCGGCGCGGGGGCGACGCGGGGATGGGAGACCTCACCCTCCACGACAAGATCGGCACCCGCGAACGCGGCCTCGACGTCGCCGTAGCTGCGCCTGCGCGTGAAGTAGAGGTTGCCCGGCACGTCGTCATGCACCAGCTGCGCCCGCTGGGCGAGGGCGTCTTCGAAGGTCACCACCGCCGGGAGGTGCGCGATCTCAAAGAAGGCGCTTTGCGCGGCATCGGCCGCCTCGTATCGCGTGTGGGCCACGACCGCGCCAATCAGCTCGCCCGCGAAGCGGACCCGGTCCCTGGCCAGGACCGGCCGGGGCGGCGAAATCGCTCCGGGGGTGGTCAGGTGAGCCTGGAGCGGGCGGCACGAATCCTCCAGGTCCGCGGCCGTGAACGTGGCCCTGACGGCGGTCAGCCGGCCGCTCGCGTAGGGACTGCGGACCAGGCCGAGGTGGAGGCAGCCCTCGGGCCGCAGGTCGTCGACGAACCGGCCCTCGCCGCGCAGCAAACGTGGGTCTTCGAGCCGCTTGATGCTCTGCCCGATCTGACCCGCCATGTCGCTAAAGTCTCCGTCATCGACGCACACTGGATGGCGGTCGCGCGAGGTGACGAGCCGGCCGACCTCGTGCTGTCCGGCGGCCATGTCTTTTCGGTCTTCACCAAGGAGTGGCTGGACGTGGACGTCGCCGTCAAGGACGGCCACGTCGTCGGGTTGGGCCGCTACGACGGACCGGAAAAGATGGACGTCAAGGGCGCCTACCTGGTGCCGGGCTTCATCGACGCCCACATGCACATCGAGTCGTCCAAGCTCATGGTCGACGAGTTTGCCCGCGCAGTCCTCGCGCACGGCACGACCGCAGTCGTCGCCGACCCACACGAGATTGCCAATGTGCTCGGCACCGACGGCATCCACTGGCTGCTCGACTGCTGCGAGGACATCCCTCTCGACGTCTACGTCATGGCGTCGTCATGCGTGCCCGCATCGCACTTCGAGTCACCGCGCCGGCCGTTCACGACCGGTGACATCGAGAGCCTGCTCCGCCGCAGCCGCACGATCGGGATCGCCGAGATGATGAATTTCCCGGGCGTGATCAGCGGCAGCGCGTCCGAGCTTGCGAAGCTCGATACCGGCCTTACCGATCACGTCGACGGCCACGCGCCTGGCGTCCGCGGCCCCGCTCTCAACGCGTACATCAGCGCCGGCATCACCTCCGACCACGAGGCGATGACCTTCGAGGAGGCTCTCGAGAAGCGCCGGCTCGGCATGTGGGTGCTCCTTCGCGAGGCTTCCATCGCCCGCAACCTGCGCGACCTGTTGCCGCTCATCAAGCGCTACGGCACCGAGCGCTGTGCCTTCTGCACCGACGACCGTGAGCCCGACTTCATCGTCGAGCAGGGCCACATCAACCAGATGGTCCGGGTCGCCGTCGAGGAAGGCGTCAGCCCCGAGGACGCGCTCGTGCTGGCCACGATCAACCCCGCCACCTGCCACCGGCTGTGGCGCCTGGGCGCGATTGCCCCGGGCTACCAGGCCGACATCCTTGTACTCGACGACCTGAAGTCGTTCGTTCCTCGTCAGGTGCTGAAGCGCGGGGCCGCGCCGAAGCACGTAAAGCTCGAGGTGCCGGAGTGGGTGCGCCAGACCGTCAGCCTCGCTCCGCTCGACTCGACCTCGTTCCACATCGCGGCGGGGCCACGGAAGATCCGTGTGATGCGCGTCGTGCCGGCGCAGCTGGTCACGGGCGTCGACGCCGTCGAGCCCGCGGTGCGCGACGGCTGCGTGGTCGCCGACCCGTCGCGCGACCTGGTCAAGATCGCGGTCGTCGAGCGGCATCACGCGAGCGGTCGCGTCGGCCTCGGCTTTGCCACCAACGTCGGCCTGAAGCGCGGGGCGTTCGCGTCGACGGTCGCGCACGACGCCCACAACATCGTCCTGCTGGGGGTCGATGATCGCGACATGGCCGTGTGCGCGATGCGCCTGGCGGAGATCGGGGGCGGGATCGTGATCGCCGACGGCGGCGGGGTGGTCGAAGAGCTGCCGCTTCCGGTGGCGGGGTTGATGAGCGACCGGCCCCTTGGCGAGGTACACGAGCGCTTGCGCTCGATGGAGGAGCGCTTGAAGTCGATGGGCGTGTTGATGGCCTCGCCTTTCATGACCCTCAGCTTTCTCGCCCTCTCGGTCATCCCCGAGCTGAAGATCACCGACCGCGGCCTGGTCGACGTCAGCCGCTTCGAGCTGGTGCCGCTCGGGCTTGAGTGACGATCTCGAGGCTCGCCTCTACGCGTGCCTGGCGAGTCGCAGGTGGGCGCGAGCGGTCGCAGGCGGAGTGTCCGCCGAGAGGGCGATGGACGACCTGACCGACCAGGAATGGCTCGCGGCGATGGAGGCGCACCCACGGATCGGGGAGCGGGGAGGGGATGCGCCCGCCAGCTCGGAACGGGAGCAGAGCCGGGCCATGGAGGCTGCGCCCTCGACGCTGGCCGAGCTGGCCGCCGAGAATCGGAGGTATGAAGAGAAGTTCGGCCACGTGTTCCTCATCTTCGCGAGCGGCCGAAGCGCGGAGGAGATCCTGGCCGAGCTGCGCCGGCGCATGAAGAACGACCCCGCCGCCGAGCTGGTCGAGGCGAAGCGCGAGCTGCGCAAGATCGCTCACGCGCGGCTGGAGACGGTGATGTCGGTGTGAGCATCTCCACGCACGTCCTCGACACCATGCGCGGCACCCCGGCCGCCGGCATGGCGGTGGTGCTGCACCGCCGCGAGCCCGACGGCGACTGGAAGGAGGTCGCCCAGGCGACCACCGACTCGGACGGGCGTGTTCGCCAGCTGACCGACGAGGACCTCGACACGGCCGAGTATCGCCTGGAGTTCGACACGCGGCCGTATTTCGAACGGTCGGGCTTGAGCGCGTTCTACCCCACGGTCTCGGTCGTCTTTACGTTCGAAGGCGGCCACCTGCACGTGCCGCTGCTGCTGAGCGCTTACGGCTACACCACCTACAAGGGAACATGACCATCGTCCTCGGCGACAACCAGTACGGCAAGGCCGAGACGCATGTGGTGCGGATCACCAGGCGCGGGTCGACGCACGACATCAAAGACCTCAACGTCAGCGTCGCCCTTTCCGGCGACTTCGCCGACGCGCACCTGAGCGGGGACAACGCCAAGGTTGTGGCCACCGATACGCAGAAGAACACCGTGTTCGCCTTCGCCCACGACGGCATCGGCGAGATCGAGGAGTTCGGCATGCGCCTCGCGCGCCATTTCGTCAGCGAGTTCGCGTCTGTTTACCGCGCGCGCGTGTCTATTGAAGAGTTCGCGTGGGACCGAATCCACGAACACGGGTTCGTGCGGTCGGGCGCGGAGAAGCGCCTCGCCACGGTGACCTGCACCGACGACGGCACATGGGTCGTGGGCGGAGTCGCCGACGTGGTGATTCTCAAGTCCACCGGCTCCGAGTTCCACGGCTACATCAAGGACCGCTACACGACGCTGCCGGAAACGCGCGACCGGATCATGGCGACCTCGCTCTCCGCGCGGTGGCGCTTCTGCGATCCGCAGGTGGACTGGGCGAAGTCGTTTGCCGAGGTCAGGGGCCTGCTCCTGGACACCTTCGCCTCGAAGCACAGCCTCTCCTTGCAGGAGACTCTCTACGCGATGGGGAAGGCAGTGCTCGAGGTGCGGCCGGAGATCGCGGAGGTCCGGCTCTCGATGCCCAACAAGCACCACTTCGTGGTCGACCTCTCGCCCTTCGGCCTGGAAAACGAGAACGAGGTCTTCTACGCGGCGGACCGGCCGTACGGCCTGATCGAAGGCACGGTCGTGCGCGACGATGCCCCCGAGCCCGGCCTCGCCTGGTGATGGAGTTCTTCCAGCCGTCGACCTGGCGCGAGGCGTTGGAGATGAAGTCGGCGCACCCAGAGGCGGTGCCGATCGCGGGAGGCACCGACGTGATGGTGGAGCTGAACCTCGACCACAACCGCCCGGCCGCATTCATCGACCTGACGCGGATCCGTGACCTCACCGAGTGGGGGATGGACGACGGCCTGCTCCGCATCGGCGCGGGCGTGACCTACACGCGCCTCGTCGACGAGCTGGGCGATCGCCTGCCGGGGCTGGCCATCGCGTCGCGGACGGTGGGCTCGCCGCAGATCCGCAACCGCGGGACCGTGGGAGGCAACCTCGGCACCGCGTCGCCGGCGGGCGATGCGCACCCGCCGCTGCTGGCCTCCGGCGCGCAGGTCGAGGTGGCGTCGACGGCCGGGGCGCGACGCATTCCGGTGCGCCAGTTTTTCACCGGCCCGAAGCGCAACGCCGTGAAGAAGGACGAGCTCATCTCGGCTTTCCTGGTGGAGCCCGCGCCCGGGCCCCAGCAGTTCGCCAAGGTCGGCACCCGCAACGCGATGGTCATCGCGGTGTGCTCGTTCGCGCTGGCGGTCGACCCGGCACGGCGGACGGTCGGCACCGGCATCGGCTCGGCCGGGCCGACGCCGCTTCGCGCGGTCGAAGCCGAGGCGTTCATCCAGGGCGAGCTCGGCTGGGAAAACCGCACGACGCCGAGCGACGCGATCGTGCAGCGTTTCGGCGAGCTCGTCGCGGCCGCCGCGAAGCCGATCGACGACGTTCGCGGCACCGCCGCGTACCGCCGCCATGCACTCGCGGTGATGGCGCGGCGCTGCCTGACATGGGCCTGGGCGGCATGAAGATCATCTGCACGGTCAACGGCGAACAGCGCGACGCCGACGACGTGTGGCCGGGCGAAAGCCTGCTCTACGTCCTGCGTGAGCGATTTGGCCTCTACGGCTCCAAGAACGCGTGTGAGCAGGGCGAGTGCGGCTCGTGCTCGGTCTACCTCGACGGCACCCTGGTCTGCGCGTGCCTGGTGCTCGGCGGGCAGGCCAACGGGCGCTCGATCGTGACCATCGAAGGTCTCGACGGCGCGAAGGTCCAGCAGGCGTTCGTCGAGGCGGGCGCGGTCCAGTGCGGCTTCTGCACGCCCGGCCTCGTCGTCGCCACCCACGACCTCCTCCAACGCGTGCCGCATCCCACCGATGCCCAGATCCGCGAGGCCCTTGCCGGCAACGTCTGCCGTTGCACGGGCTACGCCAAGATCATCGACGCGGTGAACATGGCGGCGGGGCGATGAGAGTCGGCGAGAGCGTCCGCAGGCCTGACGGAGCGGCGAAGGTTCGCGGCGGCTTTGCCTACTCGTCAGACCTCAGCGCCGAGGGCATGCTGTGGGGCGCGACGGTGCGCAGCCCGCACCCGCATGCGCGCATCGTCTCGATCGATGCGAGCGACGCCCGCGCGACGCCGGGCGTGCACGCTGTCCTGACCGACGAAGACGTGCCCGGCCAGAAGCTCTACGGCCTCGAGATCGCCGACCAGCCGGTGCTCGCCGCCGACAGCGTCAACTACTGGGGCGAGGCGGTCGCCCTCGTGGCCGCCGATCATCCGGAGCAAGCGCGCCGCGCCGCGGCGGCGGTCAAGGTCGAGTACGAGGTCCTGCCGCCGGTCACGCGCGCCGAGGATGGCAAGGTCCTGCGGCACGTGAAGATCCGCCATGGCGACCAGAACCCGCGCGCCGAGGTGATCGTGCGCGGCGAGTACGAGATCGGTATGCAGGACCAGGCGCCCCTCGGCCCGGAGTCAGGCCTGGCGATCCCGGACAGCGAGGGCGGTGTCGATCTCCACATCGCGACCCAGTGGCTGCACGTCGACCAGGAGCAGCTGGCGTCGATCCTCGGCCTCCCACGCGAGAAGGTGAGGCTCACGATGGCGGGCATCGGCGGCGCTTTCGGCGCGCGAGAAGACCTGTCGATGCAGGCCCACGCTTGCCTGCTCGCATTGAAAACCGGCCGGCCGGTGAAGATCTCCTACTCCCGGCCGGAGTCGTTCGTCGGCCACGTCCACCGCCACCCGGGAACGCTGGCCTACGAGCACGGCGCCAACCGGGATGGCAAGCTGGTCTACGTCAAGGCGCGGATCCTGCTCGACGGCGGCGCGTATGCGTCGAGCTCGACCGCGGTGATCGCCAATGCGACGTGCTTCTCGTGCGGTCCCTACCTCGTACCGAACGCGACCATCGACGGCATCGTGGTCTACACGAACAACCCGCCTTGCGGCGCGATGCGGGGTTTCGGCTCGGTGCAGAACTGCTACGCCCACGAAGCGCAGATGGACAGGCTCGCAGCCGCGCTGGGGATGGACCCGGTCGAGCTGCGGATGCGCAACGCGCTCAAGACCGGCGACGAGCTCATCACCGGCCAGAAGATCGACGGCCCGGTCCCAGTAGCCGAACTCCTGGCTCGGGTTGTCGCCATGCCCCTCCCCGCTGTCTCCATGCCCCTCCCCGCTAGCGGGGAGGGCAAGGGAGGGGCCGACCGTGATCTGACCTTACTGCCGGGCGGCGTCTCCAACACCACGCACGGCGAGGGCGTCAAGCGAGGCGTCGGCTACGCCGCCGGCTTCAAGAACATCGGCTACTCCGAGGGCTTCGACGACTACTCGACCGCCCGCGTCCGCCTCTTCGTCGACGAAGGCAAGCCGCGCGTCGAGGTCCACTCCGCGGCCGCCGAGGTCGGGCAGGGCATCGTCATGGTCCAGGCCCAGGTCGCGGGCAGCGAGCTGGGCGTCAACGACGTCGTGGTTCTCAACGCCGACACGCGGGTGGGCTCCGCCGGCTCTTCCTCGGCCTCGCGGCAGACCTACATCACCGGAGGAGCGGTGCGGGCGGCGGCGCAGGCGGTGCGCCAGCGCGTACTCGACCTCGCGCAGTCCGAGCTCCACCTCGCCACCGAGCTGCGGATCGAGAACGACTCGGTCGTCGGCGCCGACGGAGCTGGGATCGTCGCCCTCGCCACGCTCCTCGGCGACGCGGTGATCGAGGAGACGCGTGAGTTCCGTCCTCGCTCCACCAATCACCTGGACCCGGAGACCGGGCAGTCGAACGCCCATATGCAGTTCGCTTTCGCCGCGCACCGCGCCGTGGTCGACGTCGACACCGAGCTCGGCCTGCTCAAGGTCGTCGAGCTCGCCACCGCACAGGACGTCGGCAAGGCGATCAATCCGCTCGCGGTGCAGGGCCAGCTCGAGGGGGGCGCCGCGCAGGGACTGGGACTGGCGGTCATGGAGGAGATCCAGCTCAAGGACGGCGTGATCCGCAACGCCTCCTTCACCGACTACCTGCTGCCCACGATCCTCGACATGCCACCGGTGAAGATGGACGTGCTCGAGCTCGGCGACCCGAACTCGCCGTACGGGCTGAAGGGGGTGGGGGAGCCGCCGGCGATCTCCTCCGGCCCGGCGATCGTGGCGGCGATCCGCGCCGCGACCGGCCACGACGTCACGCGTGTGCCCGTCCGTCCGCACGACCTCGCCCTTTGAGCTTTCTCCTGAAGGCGGGCCTGGTCTACACCGGGTCGCGGGAGATCGAGAACGGTTGGGTGCACGTCCGGCACGGCGAGATCCTCGAGGTCGGGTCGGGGCCGGGCCCGACCGCCGGGGAGGTCGTCGACGAGCCGAACTGCGTCGCGATGCCAGGGCTGGTCAACGCCCACGACCACATGTACCAGTGGGCCACCCGCGGCTATGTGCCGGACGGCACGCTGTTCGAGTGGCTCCGAGCGCTCTACCCGGTGTGGGCGCGGATGGAGGCGGCGGCCGTCCGCGTCGCGGCACGAGCCGCGATTGCGAAGCTCCTCCTCTCCGGCTGCACGCTTTCCACCGACCACCACTATGTCTTTCCGCGCGGGCGGCCGGGCATCTTCGAGGCGCTGGTCGAGACCGCGCGCGAGCTGGGCATCCGCTTTCATCCATGCCGCGGTTCGATGTCGCTCGGCGAGTCGAAGGGCGGACTCCCGCCCGACAGCGTGGTCGAGGAGCACGACGCGATCCTGGCCGACACCGAAGAGATGATCCGCCGCTACCACGACCCGAAACCTGGATCGATGTGCCGCGTCGTGGTCGCGCCCTGCTCGCCGTTCTCTGTCACCCCTGAGCTCATGCGCGACTCGGCCGCGCTCGCGCGCAGGCACGGCGTGCGTCTGCACACGCACGTCGCCGAGACGCTCGACGAGGAGAGGTTCTGCGTCGAGAAGTTCGGCATGCGGCCCTACGAGCTCATGGAGGACCTCGGCTGGAGCGGCGACGACGTCTGGTACGCGCACGGCATCCACCTCAGCGACGCGGAGGTCTCACGCGTCAGCGAGGTCAAGACCGGAATCGCTCACTGCCCGTCGAGCAACATGCGCCTGGGCGCCGGCGCGTGCCGGGTGGCGGACCTGGTGCGCGCCGGCGCGCGGGTCGGCCTTGGCGTCGACGGCTCGGCGAGCAACGAGGACGCAAACCTGGCGATGGAGGCGCACCAGGCCCTGCTGCTCGCCCGTGTGCGCGCGAGCTCAGCCCAGGCGCTCGACGCGCGTGAGGCGTGGAGATTGGCGACACGCGGCGGCGCCGAGTGCCTGGGCCGCGACGACTGCGGCTCGCTCGAGGCCGGAAAGCGCGCGGACATCGCCTGCTTCCGGATCGACGACCTCGCCCACGCGGGGATCAAGGATCCGCTCGCGGGACTCGCCCTCGCCCCACCGGCGCGCGCTCAGACCGTGATCGTCAACGGCCGCGTTGTCGTGCGCGAGGGCCGGCTGCTGACGGCCGACGAGGGAGAGATCGCGCGCGAGATCGCGGCTACGAGCGCCCGGCTGGCCGGATGAACTTCGGCGATCCATGCATCGTCGTCACGGTCCGACCGCGGATCCGCCCGCCTTCGTGCGCGCTGAAGGGGTTCTTGTAGAAGAGGTCCTCGCGCCGGACGACGTCTTCGTGGTTCAGGTCGACGATCCAGAGGTCGGCGTCGAAACCGGGCGCGATGTCGCCCTTGTCGAGAATGCGAAATCGTCGCGCGATGTTGGTCGAGGTGGCGGCGGCGACGTTTTTCAGCTCGACACCGTCCATCGCCAGCAGCAGCTGCCTGGTCGACTGGCAGCCTGAGATTCCGCCCCAGATCTTGCGGAAGTCGCCGCCCTCCTTCAGGTCGAGCGTGCTCGGAGAGTGGTCGGAGACGACGATCGGCATCATCGTCATGCGCTCGGCCCTCAGGGGCGGCGCGCACTTGCCGGGTCCGCCGAGCCTCTCGAGGTCGTCCTCGGTGTAGAGCATGTAGTGCGGGCAGGTCTCGCCGCTCATATCAGCGCCCAGCAGGTCCGCACCGGCGGTCGAGCTCACGTGAACGATGTGCACCCGGCACCCCGTCTTTTGCGACAGCGCGACGCACCGTTCGATGGCGCTGACCTCTGCCTCGGGCGGCCTGGACTCGACGAAATCACGCGCGGACGGGCCTTTTGGCTCGCGAAGCAGCGAAGGGTCCTCGGCGTGGACGAGGAGGATCGAGTCGATGTCGGCGATCCGCTTCATCCCCTCGCGCAAGGTCTCCTCATTGGCGGCCGGGAACTCGTCGATTCCGCTAGGGCACATGAACGCCTTGAAGCCCATGACGCCCCGCTCGACGAGCGGCCCCAGCTGGTCGAGGTTTCCAGGCACGAGCCCGCCCCACAGGCCGAAGTCGAGCCTCGACGAGCGCTTCATTGCCGACAGCTTCAAGTCGAAGGCTTCGACGGTGGTCGTCACCGGCAGGCTGTTGAGCGGCATGTCGACGAAGCACGTGTAGCCGCCGGCGGCCAGTGCCGTCGACCCGTGCGCGACGTCCTCCCACTCAGTGCGGCCGGGCTCGTTGAAGTGGACGTGGGAGTCGATCCCGCCGGGAAAGACATACAGGCCGCGCGCGTCGACCTCCTCACCGTCGGCGTTCAGGTCGCGGCCAACAGCCGTGATCTGTCCATCCTCGATCGCGACGTCGGCGACCTCGACTCCACGAGCGGTCACTACGGTGCCGCCGCGAATGATCACAGCAGCGCGATAAACCGGCTGAGAACGTCGAGCGCCACGGCGACGTCGGCTTCGGTTACCGACTCGGCGGGGTTGTGGCTGATCCCGCCTCTGCAGCGCACGAACAGCATCGCCACGTCGGTGATCTCCGACATGTAGACGCCATCGTGCCCCGCGCCGCTTACGAGCTCGACCTTCTCGCCGTCGATGGCCTGGGCGAGCAGAGCAGTCAACCTCGGCGAGCAGGCGACCGCGGCGCGATCGCTGCGCTTCGCGACAGTCGCGTTCGCGCCGTCGAGGAGCGCCGTCCGGGCTCGTATCCGCTCCCCGTCGTCGGCGTGGCGCACGTCCAGGCTGAGCGTGACCTTGCCCGGGATCACGTTCGCCGCGCCCGGCTCGACGATCAGCTTCCCGACGGTCGCGACCAGCCCTTTCCAGCCTATGGCCAACTCGTGCACCTTCTGGACAAAGGCGGACGCGGCGACGAGCGCGTCATGGCGCGACCGCATCGGCACGGTGCCCGCATGCCCCGCCTCGCCGACAAAGGTGAGGTCGTACCGGTCCTGGCCGGCGATCGCGGAGACCACGCCCACGGGCAACCCCAGCTGTTCGAGGACCGGACCCTGCTCGATGTGCACCTCGACGTAGCCCAGCGGCCGCTCGCCGGTCCAGCGGTCGTCGGCGATCCTGGTCGGGTCTCCGCCGAAGGTGTGGATCGCTTCGGCCATGGTCACGCCCTCCGCGTCGGTGCGCTGCAGCTCCGCCGCATCGAGCCTGCCGGCGACGGCGCGAGAGCCCAGGTAGGTCGAACCGAAACGCAAGCCCTCCTCGTCGGCGAAAGCGAGCACCTCGACGGTGAACGGGAGCTGCTTGCCCGCGTCGCGCAGGCGCTGCACCGCCGCTATCGCGGCTATCACTCCGAGCGGACCGTCGTACTTGCCCGCTTGCCGAACCGAGTCGAGGTGCGAGCCAAGCAGCAAAGTCGCCTTGTCGGTTCCTTCATAGCGCCCGCGCAGGTTGCCGATGTTGTCGCGGGTGACCGACATGCCGGCCTCGCGCATCCACTCACGCACGTGGTGATGGGCACGCCGCATCGCATCGGAGGCGAACGGCCGGGTGATCGCGCCGGGCTCCTCGGTGCATGCCGCAAGCACGTCGCAGCGCTGCATGACCGTCGCGGCGTCGCTCATTCGATGGTGCTGAAGCTGATCTCCTGCGCCCCCCGCCACAGCACCAGCTCGCCGAGGTCCTTCAAGCGGTCGTTGCCGTCGTAGATCGTGGCGAAGTGGTTGCCCGCGAGCTGGCCCATCTTGCTCCCGAAAACCGACGCGCCGTAGGGAAACAGGATCTCGGTCTCGCTGATGCCCCCGGGGTAGAGCAGCAGCTGGCCCGGCGCGGGATGGCTGGTGTGGTTCTCGTAACCCAGACCGAGGTCGAGCTCGCCGAACGGGATCCAGGCCGCCTCGCCGCTCCAACGCGCCTGGATGATCTGGCCCTCGAGGGGGAGCATGTTCTGGAAGGCGTGGCATGTCTTCGGCGCCGCCTCGGTCTCGAGCCGGGCGACGAACCGGAGGTTACCGACCTTGATCTCTACGTCCACGCGTGCATAAAAGTAGCGCCGCCGCCCACGCGGGCAGCGGCGCTCTTCAGTTCGTCGATGCTAGGCGGCCCGGGAGCCGGCCACGGCGGCCGCGGCCTGCCTTCTCGTCGCAACGCTGAACGCGTAGTACAGCACGGCGCTGATCACGAAGCCGACAATGAACGTCAGGTCACCGAACTGCGGGTAATTGAACGCGACGTACCCAACGTACAGCGAGTTGCTCGCGAACAACCACACCGAGACGACCAGGCCGATGGCCATGGCCACGAATCCCTGCCATCGCTGCCAGTGCGTGTCGTAGAAGAGACTCTCGTCCCCGTAGTCGCCCTTGCGCAGCCAGTAGTCGACGAAGACGACCGCCAGCCAAGGCGCGATCCAGTAGGAGATGAGAAGCAGAAAAGCTTCGTACTTGCCGCCAGGCGCGACCTGCGCCTGGAAGATGAGCCCTCCGGCGTAGCCGATCACCCCGGCCAGAACCGCAAGAGCCGCGCGGCGCTGGCGAAGCGTGAGCCCCATCTCGCGAATCCCAAGCGCCACGAGTGACATGGTTCCGCTGTAGATGTTGATGGCGTTGGCGGCGACGGCACCCACCGCGATGCACAGGAGCGTCAGGTAATAGACGACGTTCGGCATGGCCTGCTGCAGCTGAGCCGTCGGGATGTCGTTCTGGCCCCACTTGGTGCCGGCGACCGTCGCCAGCACTGCGCCGGCCAGCTCGAGCACGATGCAGGAGATGAAAACCCCCAACCCAGCCCAGATGCCGACCATGCGGCGGTCGACGCCGGGAGGCATGTAGCGGGTGTAGTCAGAGGCGTACGGGTTCCAGCCGGCCGCGTAGCCGAAAGCGGCGGTGAACGCCAGGATCCAGCCGCCGGAGTCGCCGCCGAAGGCCAGCGGCGCCTTGGAGTTGAACGAGACGCCGTAGTTGCCCTTGCTGAAGATGAAGAGGCAGGCCACCGCGAAGACGATGCCCAGCAGGGGCAGCGACCAGCGTTCGAAGAAGTGAATGAGGTTGTGGCCAAGCGTCGCGACGAGCACCTGGGCCACCACGATCACGAGGAAGCCGAGCCAGAACCAGGAGCTGGCCAGACCGAACAGCGCCAGGAGGGCAAAGGCGCCGCTGACGCTGTTGACGATGAACCAGCCGAAGGCGCCTGTGAAGGCGTTCAGGCCGGCCGGAAGGATGTTCCCGAGGAAGCCGAACGCGCCGCGGCTCTCGACCATCATGGGGACGCCGAACTTGGGTCCCCATGACGACACGACCGCATGGGTGACCGAGCCGAGCGCGGTGCCGACGATGATCGCGGTCGCGGCTTCCCAGAAGTTGAGGCCGAAAAGGATGATGGCGATCGTGCCGACGAAGACGGTCGCGAACTCGAGGTTCGGGGAAACCCAGACGAAAAAGACGTCGAGCGGCTTGCCGTGTCGCTCTCTGAGCGCGATGTACTCGACGCCTCCCGGCTCGACGGTGGCGACCTTCTCCCCGTAGTCGCCCTCTCGAATCGGTACGTGCTTCTCTACTTCCTCGGCCGTTTGCATAGGCGCTTCCCCCTCAAAAAGCGACGCCGGCTGCTAACGCCCGAAGTTTAAGGTCAAGTTAGGATTCCGTCGATGTTGGATTTGCTGCTCCGCGGAGCCCGCCTGCCGGGGGAGATGGAGACCCGGGACATCGGCATCAAGGACGGGCTGATCAGCGAGCCGGAGCCCGACGCACACCAGACCATCGACCTCGGCGGCGCGCTCGTCACTCCGGCCCTGGTCGAGCCGCACATCCACCTCGACGCGGTGCTGACAGTCGGCGAGCCGCGGCACAACCAGACCGGCTCGCTCTTCGAGGGGATCGCGATCTGGGCCGAGCGGGTCAGGAGCCTGACGGTCGAGGACGTGAAGCAGCGCGTGCGGACCGTCCTGCGCTGGCAGCTCGCCAACGGTGTGCAGTTCGTGCGTTCGCACGTCGACGTGTGCGACCCCGAGCTCAAGGCGGTGCGCGCGATGGTCGAGCTGCGCGAGGAGATCGGCGACCAGATGTACCTGCAGCTGGTGGCCTTCCCGCAGCAGGGAATCTTCTCGTTCGAGGGCGGCCAGGACCTGATGCGCAAGGCGGTCGACCTGGGCATCGACGTCGTCGGAGCGATCCCGCACTTCGAGCTGACCCGCGAGTACGGGGTCGACTCGGTGAAGTTCGCTTTCGCCCTCGCGTCCAACAAGGGCCTGCGGGTCGACATTCACTGCGATGAGACCGACGACGACCATTCGCGGTTCATCGAGACGATGGCGGCGGAGACGATCCGGCTGGGGATGGGCGGGCGGGTGACCGCCTCGCACACGACCGCGATGCACTCCTACAACAACGCCTACGCGTACCGGCTGATCAACAACCTCAAGCGCGCGCAGATGCACATGGTCACGAACCCCCTGGACAACTCGACTTTGCAGGGGCGGTTTGATTCGTATCCCATCCGCCGCGGGCACACGCGGGTGAAGGAGCTCCTGTCCGCGGGCGTCAACGTCTGCATCGGCCACGACTCGGTGATGGACCCCTGGTATCCGCTGGGCTACGGGGACCCACTGCAGTCGGCGTTCGTGCTCGCGCATTACGGGCAGATGTCCGGCCACAGCGAGCTGCGGACGCTCATGGACATGATCACCTGGAACGGGGCGAGCGCCCTCGGGCTCGAGAAGTACGGGCTGCTGCCGGGCTGCCGGGCTGACGTTTGCGCGTTTGCGGCGCCGAGCGAGATGGACGCGATCCGGCTCATCGCGCCGCGCAAGCTCGTTCTGCGCGGGGGCAAGATCGTGGCCCGGACCGAGCCGGAGCGGACGACGGTGACGTGGGACGACCGGGAGGAGCTGGTCGACTTCCTGAAGCCGGCGCCGAAGTCGGGAGCACCGGCTCTCTGAAATCCTCGGATAGTCGCGACTAACCCGATGGTTTCGCGCGAGGAATTAGCTGATAGTCGCGACTATCCCGGTTGTCAGCTCAGGGCGTAGATCCCCGGCAGCTCGCGGTAGAGGCCCGCGTAATCCAGGCCGTAGCCGATCACAAAGCGGTCCGGGATCACGAAGCCCGTGAAGTCGATCTGGACCTTGATCTCGCGCCGGGCGGGCCGGTCGAGAAGCGCGGCGACCCGGAGCGACGCCGGCTTCAGGCGGCGGAAGCGCTTGAGGATCGTGTCGATGGTGCGGCCCGAGTCGACGATGTCCTCGACGAGGAGGACGTGCCGGCCCTCGAGCGAGCCCTCGACCATGTGCGCGATCTTCACCCGGCCGCTCGTCTTCGTCCCAGCGCCGTAGCTGGCGGCGCGCACGAACTCGAGCTCCGCCGGGATGGAGAGGCTGCGGAGGAGGTCGGCAGCGAAGACGGTCGCACCCTTGAGGATCGCGACGATGACGAGCGGCGTGTCGCTCCCGGCGTAGACCTCGGAGATCTCGTGGCCGAGCCGCCGCACGCGCTTGGCGATGCGCTCGGACGAGATCATTGCGCGTCCCGGCGCGCGCTTAGAGCTCCTGGCCTTCGGTTTCGCCAACACCCCCTCGGGCATGCACCGCTGAGTCTAGTGTTTGACCTGGTGGCGGACCACGACGTCGAGCGGTTCAACCGCTGGGCTGAGAGCTACGAAAGGCATCCCCTGCAGCGGCTGATCTTCGAGCCGATCCAGCGGACGATGCTCGAGGTCGCGGCCTCGGAGATCCCTGCCCCGCGATCGATCCTCGACGTCGGCTGCGGGACCGGCCGCTTGCTGCGCGCGGCTGCGGAGATGTTTCCGGAAGCGCGGCTGGAGGGCGTCGACGTCGCGGCCGAGATGGTGAGGGTGGCGCAGGCGAACACGCCTGCCGGTGCGCGCATCAACTTTCGTTTAGCCGGTGCGGAGGCGCTGCCTTTCGGTGACGGTTTGTTCGACCTCGTCTTCAGCACCATGACGTTCCACCACTGGGCCGACCAGCGGGCCGGGATCGCGGAGGTGGCGCGGGTGCTGGCGCCAGTCGGGCGCTGGCTGCTCGCGGACTTCATCGCATCGGGGGTGATGAAGTACGTGCGCAGGGTCTTCCGGCTCCGGAGATTTCCGGACCGGAGGGACATGTTGCCGATGCTTGCCGCGGCCGGGTTGGAGGTGGCGACCGAGCGAACGGTTCGCGGCGTCGGTCGTCAGGTGCCAATCCTGGTGATTCGACGAGCCTCAGCCCGGTAGACCTCCGAGCGGACCGAGCTCTCGGCCACCAGGCGTCCCCGAAACCAGACCTTTTCCGGTAGAGGCTGCAGACGCAGCGCTTCCGGCCACGACAGCACGGGCAACAGCTGCATATCCGCGTGGGCGCCGGGCCGCAGACCGTACTCGGTCAGGCGCATCGCCTGCGCCGGGGCGCTGGTGATCGCTCCCAGGGCGAAGTCGAGGTCGGCGCCCGTCGTCAGGTGGGCGGCGTGCGCGGAGATAAGCGCGACCTCGAGCATCGAAGCGCGGCCAAAGGGGTAAAAGCCGTCCTTCACGCAGTCCTGGCCGAACAGCACATTCACGCCTGCGGCACGGAGTTCGCCTATGCGCGTGGTGCCACGGCGGATGAGGCCGCGGTCCCCACGGCCTTGCAGCACGAGGTTGGTGACCGCGTTCGCCGCGATCGAGATCTGAGCCCGGCGGCACTTCTCGATCACCCGCTCCGCGTAAGCGTGATCTGCCGCGGCGAGGGAGCACACGTGGCCGGCGCATACTCGTCCGACGTAGTCGCGGGCGAGCGCCTCATCGGCCACCATCTCCAGCGTCCGCACGCCCCCGTCGTCGGTCTCGTCGACGTGCATGTCCAGGTCGCGATCGAAACGCTCGGCCAGGTCAAAGCAGAGGCGGACGTGCTCGCGCTGGGCGGCTTCATCGAGCTCCCAGTGCGGCATGCCTCCCACGACGTCGGCACCAGCCTCGAGCGCCGCCTCCATCAGCGTGTAGGCGCCCGGATCCCGCAGCAGGCCTTCCTGCGGAAAGGCGATCGTCTGCACCTCGGCGATGTCGGCACAGTCCGCGGCCGCCGCCCGGACCCCTTCGAGCGGGATGAGCCCGCCGATGGTGTCGACGTCGACATGCGAGCGCAGGCGCGTCGTCCCCAACCGCACGGATTCCTCGATCACCGCGGCGGTGCGGGCGCGCACGTCGGCGACCGTGTAGCGCCGCTTGCGCTCGTGGATGGCGGCGATCGCACCGGCGAGGGTGCCGTCGTGCTCCATCAGCTCGTCGCGGATCAGAACCTTGTCCAGGTGCACGTGGCCGTCGATGAAAGCGGGCAACACCAGCTTGCCCCCGCAGTCGATCGTCTCGGCGACACCCGCCGCGGCGTCAGGGCCCACCCGGACGATCCGGTCGCGGTCGACCGCGACGTCGGCGGTCGAGCCGTCGGCGAGGCGGGCGTCTTGCAAAGCCCACATGGCGGGTTTAACTTAGCGCCGGGCCCGGGTGGGCCGGGCGCCGATCAGAGGGGAGCGCCATGGCTGTGGCAACCACTGCGCGCGAGCGTGACGTCGTCTATCCCGAGGATCGGCTGGCCTGGCCGCAGACGATCCTCATGGGCCTTCAGCACGTCATGGCGATGTTCGGCGCCACCGTGCTGGTGCCCATAATCCTCGGCTTCAACCCGAACACGGTCATCTTCTTCAGCGGCGTCGCGACCCTGATCTTCTTGTTCGTGACCGGGCGCAAGGTGCCGAGCTACCTCGGGTCCTCGTTCTCCTTCCTTGGAGCGGTGCTTGTCATCCAAGGCGGCAACACCGGCCACCACGACCTTGCCTACGGCGGGATTGTGATCGCGGGAGTGATCTATCTCCTCATCGGCGTCGTCGTCCACTTCGTCGGCATCAACGCGATCCGCTTCCTCCTGCCCCCGGTCGTCACGGGGACCGTGGTCGCGGTGATCGGCATCGCGCTCGCAGGGGCGGCCTGGAACAACTACAAGGGCGACCTGCTCACGGCGACCGTCACCGTCCTGACCGCGGTGATCGTCAGCGTTTATCTGCGCGGCTTCCCCCGGCTCCTGCCGGTGCTTTTCGCGGTGGTGATCGGGTATGTGGTGTCGCTGATCGATCCGACCTGCCAGAGCGCGAAGTCGGCGTGCCACGTCAGCTTTGCCGGCGTGCAGAGCGCCGACTGGCTCGGCTTCCCCAAGTTCGCGTTCCCGAGCTTCGGCGACCCCGTCCGCCAGTTCAGCCTCTTCTGGTTCATTCCCCTGATCCTGGTCGCCGAGAACGCTGGCCACGTCTTCGCGATCAGCGGGATCATGAAGCGCGACCTCAGCCCGCTCCTTGGCCGGACCTTCATTGGCGATGGCATCGGCACGATCGTCAGCGGACTGTTTGGCGGTACGGGCGAAACCACGTACGCCGAGAACATCGGCGTCATGGGCGTGACCCGGGTCTTCTCCATCTTCATCTTCATCGTCGCGGCGGTCGCGGCCATCCTGCTCGGCTTCATCCCGAAATTCGGCGCGCTGGTGAACAGCATCCCCAGCAGCGTCGTGGGCGGGATCGAGCTCTACCTGTTCGGGCTGATCGCCGTGATCGGGGCCAAGATCTGGGTCGACGGGCGCGTCGACTTCGGCAAGCGGGCCAACCTGGCCGTGGCATCTATTCCGCTGATCCTCGCGGCGGGCGGCGCCGACGTGAAGTTCGGCGACTTCGAGCTGAACAACCTGGCGCTCGGCGCCCTCGGCGCGATCGTCCTGTACCAGATCCTCCGACCCGGGCACATCCGCGACACCGAGACCGAGCCGGTGGAGGTTGCCGCCCGGGGCTAGCGGCGCGGCCGGAGGGCTTTTTCGGCCGGGCCTCAGGGTGGTACAACTTCTGAGGTGAGCCCGGTGCCGTTGCTGCAGCTTCCGGCGGCTTTCGGCCTGGCGGGGGCGAGCGGCCTCAACGCGACCCTGCCGCTGCTCATCGTCAGCCTGCTGACCAGGCTTGGCCTGATCCACCTGGCGCACCCGTACGACGCCCTCGCAACCGACTTCGCGTTTTATGGGCTCATCGTCCTGGCCGTGATCGAGTTCGCGATGGACAAGGTGCCCGCCCTCGACTCGGTCGGGCACGCGATCATGTTCCCGGTGTCGGCGGCGGCCGGCGCGATCCTGTTCGCGTCCCAGACCGGCACGGTGACTTCAGTCAATCCAGGGCTGGCTGTGATCGCCAGCCTGCTCGTCGGCGGCGGCTTCGCCGCGACGGTGCACGTGGTCCGCGCGGGCGTGCGCCCGGTGGCGAACGTGGCGCTTCTCGGCCCTCCCCTGTCGTTCCTCGAAGACCTGATCTCGGCCGCCCTGACCCTCGTGGCCGCGCTGGTCCCGGTCCTGGTGCCGCTTCTGATCGCGCTCATCGTCCTCGGCGCCGTGCTGCTGTGGCAGCGCCGCAGGACGGTCCGTCCGTCTGTCTTGAGCCCCCGCTGATCGTCGCCGAGGCGCTTCGCGCCGGCAACCTGGCCGAGGAGCTTCTCAAGCCCGGATCCGGAGTGGTGCTCACGATGGGCGAGCGCAAGATCACCCGCGACGAGCTTCGCGAAGAAGCCGGACGCATCGCCGGCGGGCTGCAGACGCGAGGCGTCAAGCCCGAAGACCGGGTCGCGATCTACGCGGCCAACTCGCTCGATTGGGTCGCCGGTTACCTGGGCGTCCTGCGCGCCGGCGCGTGCGCGGTGATGATGAATCCCGACTACCACTCGTCCGAGGCCGAGCACATCCTGGGCGACTCGAAGCCGAAGGTCGTCATCGCCGACGCACCGCGCGCCGCGATCGCGCAGAAACTTGGCTTCGAGATCGTCCCCGTCGATTACCTGCCGCGCGCCGAGGTGCCGCCGATGCCGAGCCTGGACGCCAGCAGCCCGGCCGCGATCCTCTACACGTCAGGCACCACCGGCCGGCCCAAAGGCGCGCTCCTCGATCATGGCAACTTCCTCGCCCAGGGCCGTGGCGCGCTCGAGGTCTGGCGCTGGACGTCGCAAGACACGCTCGTGCACGCACTCCCGCTGTTCCATCTGCACGGCCTCGGCATGGGTCTCCACGGCACCCTGCTGAGCGGAAGCAAAGCGGTGCTCGTGTCCTTCACGCCGGAGCATGTCGTCCACGAGCTCACGCACGGGGGGACGATGCTCTTCGGCGTGCCCTCGATGTACCAGCGACTGTGCGAGTGGTTGGACGCGAACCCGACCGACCTTTCCCACGTCCGCGTCTTCGTCTGCGGCTCGGCGCCACTTCCCCCGGCCCTGTTCGAGCGTTGCACGCGGCTCTTGGGCCAGCCGCCGGTCGAGCGCTACGGCATCACCGAGGGCGGCATCGTGGTCACGAACCCGTACGACGGCCCGCGTCAGCCCGGGCGCGTCGGCTACCCGTTCCCGGGCGTCGAAGTCAAGATCGGCGAGCTCGACGAGGTGCTGCTGAAGGGCGGCCAGGTGTTCAACGGCTACTGGAACAATGCCGAGGCGACCAGAGAAGCGTTCACATCGGACGGATTCTTCAAAACGGGCGATGTTGGAGAGATCGGTCAGGATGGCACCCTTGCCATCCGGGGCCGGATCAAAGAGCTGATCATCACCGGCGGTTTCAACGTCTATCCGCGGGAGGTCGAGCTCGTGCTGGAGGAGCATCCCGCGGTGCACGAGGTCGCCGTCGCCGGCGTGCCGAGCGAGAAGTGGGGTGAGGAGGTCACGGCGTTCGTGGTCCCGTCGGGCTCGCACCCGCTCGACGAAGAAGAGCTCATCGCCTTTGCCCACGAACGCCTCGCCGCCTACAAGTGCCCCAAGCGCGTCGTCAAGGTCGATACGCTGCCCCGCAACGCGATGGGCAAAGTGCAGCGTTCGCAGCTCGTGAAGTGAGGTTCCTCGACCTCACCCAGGATTTCTCCCTGCATACGCCCGCGTTCGCCGGCTACCCGGGACCGGCGATTCGGTGGATCAAGCGGCTCGCCTTCGAAAAGGCCGGCGGGCAGGAGATCACGATGACCCTGCACGTCAGCACCCACCTTGACGCGCCGGCGCACTTCATGACCGGCGGCAAGTTCATCGGCGACCTGCCGCTCGACTTCCTGATCGGCCCTGCTTGCGTGGTCGACCTGCAGCGCTACGGCGTCGGCGACTACGACCTGTACGGTCCCGAGCACTTCGAACGGTGGGAGAAGGACACCGGCAACAAGATCGAGCGCGGCGACATCCTGATCATCCGGACGGGCTACCACCGCCACTACCCGGAGAACTGGACCGACAGGTCGCAGCTGGACGAGACGAAGTACTTCATCCGCCATCCCGGCCCGACGCGCGCCTTCGCCGAATGGGTCCTGAGGCGCGGCGTGCGCTGGATCGCGGTTGACGCAGGGAGCGCGGACCACCCGATGAACACTGTGATCCGGCGGATCCGCGCCGACGAGGCGGAGGAGGCGGAGAGGAAGCTCGGACGCAGCCTGGATGAGATCTTTCCCAAGGCCGACTACCAGGTCATGCACACGTTGCTGTTCCCGCACGACGTCGTCCACATCGAGAATCTCGGCGGCCGGCTCGACGAGGTGCTCGACCGAAAGATCCTGTTCGGCTGCTTCCCCTGGCGCTTCCAGGGTGGCGAGGCGGCGCTGTGCCGCGCCGTGGCGATGCTGGACGAGTGAAGCCGGCTCGCTTCGAATACCACGCCCCGGCCTCTGTCGACGAGGCCTGTGAACTGCTCGGATCGCTCGAGGACGCCAAAGTGCTGGCCGGTGGCCAGTCGCTGATCCCGCTGCTGAACTTCCGCCTCGCGCGGCCCGCGCACCTGGTTGATATCAACCGGATCGCAGGGCTGGAGGGGATCTATGAGCGCGACGGCGGTGTAGCGGTGCAGGCGCTGGCGCGGCAGGCGGCGGTCGAGGATTCCGAGCTCGTCGCGCGCGTGTGTCCGCTGCTGAGCGATGCGGTGCGGCTCGTCGCACATCGGGTGATCCGCAACCGGGGAACGGTGTGCGGCAGCATCGCCCACGCCGACCCGGCTTCGGAGATTCCCGCGGTTCTGCTCGCGCTCGGAGGAAGCGTGGTCGCGCGCTCGTCGCGCGGCGAGCGCACGATCCCGGCCGATCAGGTGTTCAAAGGAGTCTTCGAGACCGCGCTGTCGCCGGACGAGCTGCTGGTCGAGGCCTGGTTCCCGGCGTCGGCTGGCAAGCACGCGATACTCGAAGAGTCGCGGCGCCATGGAGACTTCGCCCTCGCGGGCGTCGTGCGCGCGGGCGACCGGCTGGCGCTGTTCGGCGTGGCGGCGACACCCGTGCTCGCCGACAGGAGCGATCCCGCGCGCGGCCTGCAGCCGAGCGGCGACCTCGAGGCCACGCCCGATTTCCGCCTGCACCTGGTGCGAGTGCTGACCGAGAAGGCATTCGCGGCATGAAGGTCAACGGCGCCGACCATCCGGCGCCCTCCGATCCGCGCCGTCTCCTGACCGACCACCTCCGTCACGACCTCGGCCTGACCGGAACGCATGTCGGCTGCGAGCACGGCGTGTGCGGATGCTGCACCGTTCTCCTCGACGGCGCGCCCGTGCGGTCGTGCCTGATGCTGGCGGTCCAAGCCGAGGGCCACGAGATCACGACGATCGAGGGCCTCGCGCCTGAAAACGCCCCGCTCCATCCGGTGCAGCAGGCGTTTCACGAGAACCACGCCCTCCAGTGCGGTTTCTGCACTCCGGGTTTTGTGATGTCGGTCGTCGGCCTGCTGGCGCGGTATCCGAAGCCGACGCCGGAGCAGATCGACGACGGGATCTCGGGCAACCTCTGTCGCTGCACCGGGTATGCGTCGATCCGCCGCGCGGTCGAGCAACTCGGCTCCCTCTCCCCCTTGGGGGAGAGGGCTGGGGTGAGGGGCGAGGCAGAGGGATGACCACTCGCTGGTTCGGCGCGCCCGTGCAGCGCCTCGAGGATGAGCGCCTGCTCCGCGGCCAAGGCCGCTACACGGACGACATCGGCGAAGGCGCGCTCGAGTGCTGCTTCGTCCGCTCGCCATACGCCCACGCCCGCATCACCTCGATCGACGTCACGGCAGCGCGCGAGGTGCCCGGCGTGGTCGCCGTGTACACCGCCGCCGACCTTCCGTTCGGCGACCGCGACCTGCCGCTCCTCATTCCGCATCCCAACCTCACCCACGGCCGCACGCAGCGGTGCCTGGCCTCGGAGGTCGTGCGCTACGCCGGCGAGGCGGTCGCGTTCGTGGTCGCCGAAAGTCGCTACGTCGCCGAGGATGCGGCGGAGCTGGTCCAGGTCGAGTACGAGCCGCTGCCCGTGGTGATCACGCCCGAGGCCGCCGAGCGCGCCGAGCACCTGGTCCACGACGACGTCCCCGGCAACGTCGCCGCGGAGTTGCTGCAGGAGGTGGGGGACGTGGCGCGGGCGCTCGACGCGGCGCCACACAGGATGCATATGAGGTTCCGCTACGAGCGCGGGGCGGCGGTCGCTCTGGAGGGGCGCGCGGTCTGGGCGCGCTGGTCGGAGGGCGAGCGCAAGCTCACCGTCTACGACTCGACGCAGTCGCCAACGTCGATCCGGGGCGGCCTGGCGGTGTTGTTCGGGCTGTCGGAGTCGAACGTCGAGGTGATCGCGCCGGATGTGGGAGGCGGCTTCGGGTCGAAGATCATGCTTTTCTACCCCGACGAGGTGCTCGTGCCGTTCGCGGCGATGCAGCTCGGCCGCCGGGTCAAGTGGACCGAGGACCGGCAGGAGCACTTCACAGCGGTCAACCAGGAGCGCGGCCAGGTGCACGATGTCGAATTCGGCTTCGACGACGACGGCCGTTTCCTCGCTCTGAGCGACGACTTCATCCACGACGGAGGGGCATATACGCCGTACGGGATCATCTTGCCGATCATCACGGCCGCCCAGGTACCGGGTCCCTACCGCGTCCCCAACTACCGGGTGCGATTCCGCGACATGTATACGAACGCCACGCCGACCTCGCCGTATCGGGGAGCGGGCAGGCCCCACGCGTGCTTCGTCATGGAGCGGATGCTCGACGCGATCGCGAAGGAGCTGGACCTTGACCGGGTCGAGGTGCGGCGCCGCAATCTGATCCAGCCCGACGCGTTTCCCTACGAAGTCGGCGTGGTGTGGCAGGACGGCAACATGGTCATCTACGACAGCGGCAACTACCCCGAGCTGCTCGACCGCGCGTTGAAGATGCTCGGCCCCAGGCCGGAGGGCGAACAGGTCGGCATGGGGGTCGCGATCTACGTCGAGGGAACGGGGGTCGGTCCCTATGAAGGCGCGCATGTCCAGGTGCTGGTCTCCGGCAAGGTGGTGGCGGCGACCGGGATCCCGAGCCAGGGCCAGTCCCACGCCACCGTGTGGGCGCAGGTCGTAGCGGACGAGCTTGGCGTCAACGTCACGGACGTGGAGGTCACCAGCGGCGACACGCGGCGCTTCCCCTGGGGCGTGGGCACGTTCGCGTCGCGCAGCGCCGTCACGGCCGGCAGCGCGATGCACGTCGCGGCCGGCATGGTTGCCGGCAAGGCGAGGCAGATCGCGGCCGACCACCTGGAGGCCAGCCCCGAAGACATCGTGCTCGAAGGCGGCCGGGCTTTCGTCAAAGGCTCGCCCGAAAAGGGCATGCCGCTCGGCGCGGTCGCGGTGCTGTCGAACCCGATGCGCTACGCGTTCGGCGGTGGTACCGAGGCCGCGACGCAGTTCGCCGGCCGCTCCCGACCCGGCCCACCTTTGCATGAGGGCGAGCAGCCCGGCCTCGAGGCCACCGGGTACTACAGCCCGCCGGGCTCGACGTGGGCCTCTGGCTGCCACGCGGCCTACGTGCGCGTCGATCCGAAGACGTTCCGGCTCGAGATCCTGAAGTACGTCGTGGTCCACGACTGCGGGCGCGTCATCAACCCGCTGGTGCTCCAGGGACAGATCGAGGGCGGCGTCGCCCAGGGGATCGGGGGCGCGTTCTACGAGCGGCTCGCCTACGACGCGGACGGCCAGCTGCGGAACGCGTCGTTGATGGAGTTCCTGATGCCGTACGCGACGGAGATCCCGCCGATCGAGATCGACCACATCGAGACGCCGTCGCCGCTAAACCCGCTCGGTGTCAAGGGGGCCGGGGAGGCGGGCGTGATCCCGGTGGGCGCGGTGCTGGCGTCGGCGATCGAAGACGCGACCGGCTTCCCGATCAGCGAGATGCCCCTCTCCCCGCTGAAGCTGTACGAGCTGGCTTCCGGCTAGCGGCTCATCGAGCGGTAGCGCCACACTCCCAGCGGCGCGAAGATCGCCAGCAGGACCACGACCCACGCCAGGGTCAGCTCGATCGGATGCTCGGCTGGAAGCCCGCTGGCGGCGAAGGGATTCGGGTTGCCCCAGAGATGGCGCGTCGCGGCGGTGAGCGCGCTGACGGGATTCCACTCAGCTACAGGGCGCAACCACCAGGGCAAGGACTGGGTCGGCACGAAGACGTTCGAGAGGAATGTCAGCGGGAACAGGACCGTGAACGAAACCTGCTGCGTGACCTCGACCGTCCGCAGGGTCAGTCCGAGCCACACCCCGATCCAGGACATCACGAACGCGAAAAGCAAGAGGAGACCGACTCCCGCTAGAAACTCCAGCACTCCGCTGTGGACGCGCCATCCCACCGCAAGGCCGGACAGCATCAGGACGATCAGGATTCCGCCGTTGTAGACGACGTCGGACAGAGTCCGACCGCTCAGCACCGCGGACCTCGCCATCGGCAGCGACCGGAAGCGGTCGAGGATGCCCTTGCTGAGGTCGTCCGTCATCCCGATCGCCGTGGTGGCCGTGGCGAACACGATGGTCTGGGCGAAGATCCCCGGCATCAGGTATTCGCGGTACGACGCGCCTCCGGGAAGTGGGATCGCACCGCCGAACACATAGGCGAACAGCAGCACGAACATGATCGACTGGAGGATTGCAAACACCGCCAGCTCGGGGATCCGGGGGACGCGTTTCAGGTTTCGCCAGGCGACAACGAGGCCGTCCTCCAGCGCCTGGCGCGCCTTGTCAGCTGTCACCGGACGCTCCAACTGGCGCGGGGAGCTCTGCCGCATGGCCTGTCAGTGAAAGGAACACGTCATCCAGCGTCGGCCGCCTCAGCCCGATGTCGTCGATCGTAATCTGGGCGTCGTCGAGCTCGCGCACGACCTGCGCCAGCCGGTGCGCACCGCCCTTTGCCGGCACGGTGATCTTCCGCATGTGCTCGTCGATCGTGTGCGCGCCGTCGCCGTCGGAAGCTAGAACGCCAATCGCTCGCGCGATGTCCGCGCGGGAGTGCACGACGACCTCGATCCGCTCGCCTCCGACCTGAGCCTTCAACTCGTCCGAGGTGCCTCGCGCGATGATGCGCCCGCGGTCAACGACCGCGATCGTGTTCGCCAGCGCATCGGCCTCTTCCAGATACTGCGTCGTCAGCAGAAGCGTGACGCCTTCGCGGACCAGCCCACGGATGACGTCCCACATCCCAAGGCGGCCGCGAGGGTCGAGCCCGGTGGTCGGCTCATCGAGGAAAAGGATCCGCGGATTCCCCGTCAGCGCACTCGCCAGGTCCAGCCGCCGCCGCATGCCTCCCGAGTACGTCTTGACCACGCGGTCGGCGGCGTCGGTCAGCTCGAACTCCTCCAGCAGCTCGTTCGCGCGACGGCGCGCGACGTCGCCGGGCAGGTGATAGAGCCGGCCGAAGAGCCAGAGATTCTCGCGTCCGGTCAGGTTCTCGTCGACGGCCGCGTACTGGCCGGACAGCCCGATTAGGCGGCGAATCTGCTGTGCCTGGCGGACGACATCGAGCCCGGCCACGGTGGCGTGCCCGGAATCCGGTCGCAGGAGAGTCGTCAGGATGCGCACGGTGGTGGTCTTGCCGGCGCCGTTCGGACCGAGCAAGCCGACCACGGTGCCTTCGGCAACAGTCAGGTCGAGCCCGTCGAGCGCGCGCACCTCGCTTGTGCGCGAGCGGTAGATCTTCACCAGCCCTTCGGCTGCAATAGCGGTCATGCCGGCCGGAGGTCTATTCGCGTGTCCTCACGACTGCGGCGACGATGTTGCCGCCCGGCGGCCCCTGGTGTGAGTTCCGTTCGCCGCCGCTCACGTAGTTGGTGGTGCGCCCGGTCACGGACGCGACCAGCATCCCTCCCAGCGCCTTGCCGATCTGGTAGGCGTTGTGGTCGTCGAGCAGCGTGATGTGCTGGCCGCGGACCTGGTCGCTGCCCGGAATCACCGACTTCGCGAAGACATGGACCAGACGGTTCAGGTCCTTTTCGTCGGGCAGACCGCCCTCGAAGTGGAGGCCGGCCGAGCGCAAAGCGTCGCGTACACCCTGTGCGTCGATGAAGTCCTTGGTGACCGAGTGTCCGATGACGAGCGGGCTTACGGACGCGGTCGAGTTGCCGAAGACCACCACCTCGCCGTGGCGCTTCTCGCCGCCGGACGATGTCATCGCGACCTCGGAGTAGAGGTCCCAATCCCGGCGGACGACGTCGTCGGAGAGCTTCGATTCGGGAACTTCGCCGAGTGCCATCGCCACGCCGAGCGCCGCGGCGTCGTTGGCGTACGAGCCTGCGCCTTCAGGTCCGAACGTGAGATCGTGCGAGACGACCGTGTGCCCGCGCGACTCGGCGTCCTTGATGCTCGCAACCGTCAGGCCCGGGACCTTGACCATGACGAGGTGCACGTCCGTCGCGTCCGTGATGCCCGCGTCCTTCATCGCTTCGTGCGTCGTGGAGGCGACCTTGCGGATCATGCCCATGCGTCCGACCTCTTCCGGCGCGATCGACTCCGAACCCGCCCGTCCCACGGCAAGGCGCTTTTCCGTGGAAGGCTTCGCGTTCTCTACCCACTCACGTGTCACCGCGGCGATGTGCGGCGTGATGACTCCCGGACACCCGCCCGACAGCACGAAGATCACGTGCCTGGCGACCTCGTCCGTCGGGACGCCGAGAAGCGTCGCCGTCCATTCGCGCAGCGCGGCGTCCGCCCAGATACGGCCCCAGTCGTCGTGAAAGCCCGTGCCGTCGGTCTTGCCGACGAGCGCCACCAGGGTGTCGGGTTTGATCTTCCCGGCGTCGGCGAGCGCCTGCAGGCCGCTCGTGTCGGCGGGCGTCGCCGAGGGACAGACGAACATCTCGACTCGCTGTGCCTTCACTCGCTCACCTCAGGGGGTCGCTCGAATCCGAAGCCCGGCATCCTCTCCAGCTCCTCGGCGAACTCGAGCAGCTCGTACTCCTGCGCGAAATGGCCGACGAGCTGGACTCCGACCGGCAGGCCGTCGTACAGACCCGCGGGTACGGAGACCGCGGGTGTGCGCGCGAAGGTCACCGGGAGCACGAACTGTACGTATCGCGCCCAGGCTTCGCCCAGGAACGGTGGCACGTCCTCGATCTTCATAGGCGGCAGCCCGAGCGTGGGAGTGAGCAGGAAGTCGTAGCGCGTCTGCAGCGGCACGCCGACCGCCTCGTTGGCCGCGTCGGTCGCGGACTCGAAGGCGTGGAAGTAGTCCATGGCGGTGAGGCTGCGACCTTCGGCCGCGAGCTTCTGGATGCCCGGGCCAAAGGTCGAGAGGTCGGCGTGAAAGCTCGCCATGCTCGCGCGCCTGACGGTGCCGTAGCCCTCGGTGACCGGCCCGGGGTTCCATGGGATCTCCTCGACCTCATGTCCGGCCTGGCGCAGCGCCTCGGCAGCGCGCTGGCACGCTTCCTTCGGCGCGGGGTCCGCGCCTGCGTGCGTCATCCCGATCCGGCGCCGCCGGCCAGGCGCAGACCTGGGAGGGGGCGTGGTCGCCGACATGACGGAGAACAGCAGGCGCGCGTCGGCGACCGACCGGGCCATCGGTCCGCGCGACTGCAGCACGGTCACGTCCACCTCCTCGGAAGGAAGGCGGTCCGGAGTGGGCCGCAGCCCGACCACGCCGCAGCACGACGCCGGGATGCGGATCGACCCGCCGGTGTCGCCGCCCAGCGCCAGGCTGCACATGCCGGCCGCCACCGCTGCGCCGCTTCCGCCGCTCGAACCGCCCGGGGTGATGCCATGGCGCCACGGGTTATGGGTCGGCGGGAACAACGTGTTGGTGCAGCCGATCGCGGCGGCGAGCTCCGGAAGGTTGGTCTTGCCAATGATCGCCATCCCTGCGGCGCGCGCGCGTGCCACCGGCACCGCATCCTCACCGGCGATCCGGTCGCGCCAGGACGCTGTCGCGTACGTGTACGGCATGCCGGCGACGGGCTGGCTGTCCTTGACCGCCAGCGTCACGCCTGACGTCGATCTGGCCTGGCGGTCGACGTGGATGAAGGCGTGAATGCGGCCGTCGAAGCGGTCAATTGCCTCGAGGTGCGCTGCGACCACGGCTTGCGGGTCCAGCTGCCGCGCCGCCACCTGGCGGGTCGCCTCCTCGGCCGGCAACCACCGCACCGAGGCTTCGATCACAGGTCGTCCACCACCGTCTGAATGATGCTCTCGAAAAGGTTGGCGGCGGTGTCGACGCCGAAGCCGATCACGCCCTTCAGGTCGAAGGTCTCGTCGGCTGAGTCGGAGATCACCCGCAAGCCCGACCACGGGACGTCGTTCTGGTACGCGACCTGGGCGACGGCGGCGGTCTCCATGTCGAGGCAGGCCGCTTCCGGGAAGTCCTTCGCCAGCGCGTCGCGGATCGCGCGCGAAGTGACGACCTGGTCGCCGGTCAGGACAAGGCCCGCCTCCGCATCCTCCGATTTGTAGCGCGCGGCGCGGAGCAGCGCGTCGGAGACCGCGGGGTTGGCCGGGATGGTGCCAATGCCGAGCGCGGGAATGATCCCTCTCGCCTGGGTGAGCGGCCTTCCGTCCAGGTCGTGCTGCATCGCGCGCGTCGCGACGACGACCTGACCGGGCTTGGTTTTCTTCGCCAGCGCACCGGCCAGCCCGATCGAGATCAGGCTCCGCGGCTTGAAGACGTCGCACGTGAACTGCGTCGCGAGGGCCGCCGCCACCTTGCCCACACCGCCGACGACGACCACGATCCGCTCGCCTTCCCAGATCGACAGGCGGGGCCCGATGGTCTCCGAGCGCGGAAGGTGCCGCACCAGCGCATGAGCCTCTTCCTCGAGCGCCGCCAGGACGGCCACGCGCCGCCGCTCAGGCAATTGACATCGCGGGCATCTTATCGAGGCACGTGGATCAGGTCGTGTTCGCGCTTCAGCACGTTGGCGATCAAGACGTAGCCCACGGAGTAGGCGATGATCCCCAGCTGCTCGGCCGCGCTCAACGTCCCGAAGTGGAGAAGCGTCTTGATCACCGGCACGTTGACGAACGCGATCGTGACTACGAACGCCGCGCCAATCGCGACCAGGACCGGAACACTTGGCCATGGCCGGCTGAAGAACCAGCCTTTGCCGCGGATGGCAAAGAGGATGAAGAGGCCCGTCGTGCCGAGGAAGAGGAACCACACCGCGTGCACCACCTCCTCAGGCCGTCCCAGGAAGAAGCGCAGAAGTCCAAATGCCATAACGGCGTTGAGGACGCCGAGGAAGATCGAAAGCTCGACCAGCTTTCTGATGTCCCATCGGCGGGGCGTCGCGAGATCTTCGAACGCCACCACGTCGGTGGCGAGAGCGAGCATCGGCAGATCCGAAAGCAGGTTCAGCAGCAGGAGCTGGTCCGGCAGAAGTGGCAGGTACGGCAGCACGAATGAAGCAAGGGCGACGATGACCACGTTGGCGAAGTTCCCGACCATCGTGTAGAGCAGGTAGCGGTTGATGTTCGTGAAGGTCCGCCGGCCTTCGCGAATGCCGTCGACGATGACCTGCAGGTTGTCTTCGAGAAGGACCAGATCGGCAGCGCCTTTCGTCGCGTCGGTGCCGCTTGCAAGCGCGATGCCGACGTCCGCCGCCTGCAGCGCGGGAGCGTCGTTGACACCATCTCCCGTCACGGCGACGTGTCGGCCCAGGTGTTGGAGCGTCTGCACGAGATGGAACTTGTCGGCCGGGGCGACCTCGGCGAAGATCCTGCCTGCGGCCGCCACCTTCTCGATGTTCGCGCCCTGCATGTCGCTCGCCGAGACGATCGCGCTGTCGGGGATGTCCAGGCCGATCGCCCGGGTGAGCGCGGCCGCGCGAGACCGCGCGTCGCCCGTCACGATCTTGACCTCGACGCCGAGGCTTCCCGCTTCCTTCAGCGCCCCGGCCGCGCCAGGCCGTGGCGGATCGGAGAGGGCGAGCAGGCCCAGGAGCGTGAGCTGCGTGGTGTCAGGCGGCGAGCCGGCGGGCGCCGCCGCGACGGCCAGCACCCGCGAGCCGCCCTCCTGCAGGCGCGCGACCTGGGCGGCCACCTGCCGCGACGTTGCGTCGTCAAGGGGCTTGTCGCCGTCCGGGGTGCGCAGAAAGCGGCTGCGGGCGACGAGCTTCTCAGCCGCGCCCTTGAAGAGGAGCTCCCGGCCGACCGCCACGCACATCTGCTTGGTCACGGGGCTGAACTCCTCCACCCGCTGCCGAGGCTCCTTCGCGATCGCGTTCAGATCGAGGTGCGAGGCGGCGGCGATGATGGCGTCGTCGATCACGTTCACGCCGTGCTCGGGATAGGTGGAGCAAAGCACCGCCCTCTGCAGCAGGTCGTCTCTGGTGATTACGGACCACGAGTCGATCAGCTCCGTCCGGTTCTCGGTGATGGTGCCCGTCTTGTCGCTGCACAGGGTGTCGACGGCGCTGAAGTCCTCGACGGCGGCGAGCCTTCGCACCAGAACCTTCTTTCGCGCCAGGACGCGCGCGCCGAGCGCGAGCGTCGTCGCGCTCACGGCCGGCAGCGCCTCGGGGACTATGCCCAGCGAAAGGGCGAGCGCCAACGTCAGCGAGACGACGATGCCCCGCCCCAGCAGCGCGTTGGCGACGAAGACCGCCGCCGCCATCAGCAGTCCGAAACGCAGCAGGAAGCCGGCGAATCTTGTCAGGTTGGCCTGAAAATCGCTGTGCGGGTGCGCCGCCTGGATGAGCGTTGCCGTCTGGCCGAACTGCGTGCGGGCGCCGGTCGCGACGACGACGCCCTTGCCCTCTCCGCCGACGGCGGTCGTGCCCGCAAACGCCACGTCGGTCCATTCGACCGGCTTGTCGCTGGCCACGGGGTCCGTGCCTTTCTCCTGCGGCACCGACTCGCCGGTCAGGCTCGCCTGGTTGATCTGCAGGCCGTGGCCCTCGAGCAACCGAACGTCGGCCGGGACGAGGTCGCCGCTGAAGACCACGACCACGTCGCCGGGGACGAGCTGGTCGGCCGGAAGCGCGATCTCCGTGCCGTCGCGGATGACGCGGGCCTTCATCGGCAGCAGGTTCCGCAGCGCTTCGAGGGCTCGCTCCGCGCGGTACTCCTGGACGATGCTCAACCCGATGTTGAGCACGATCAGGAGCAGGATGATCGCGCCGTCCACCAGGTCGCCCGTGACGATCGTGAGCACGCCGGCGCCTGCCAGCAGGAGGTTGATGCCGTTGCGTCCTTGCTCGGCGACGATCTTCGTCAGCGACCGGGACTGCCGGCCGATGGCGTTCGGTCCCATCTGCGCGAGCCGCCGGCGCGCCTCCGCGCTCGAGAGTCCGCCGGGGCTCGACTCGAGACCGGCGAAGACCTCGTCAGGACCGGCTGCGGCGGCTTCGGCCGGAGTCATGCCAGGAGCATGATGAGTGCTCGGGGTGCGTGAGATGGCGGGTGAGACGGGGACGGCGATTGCTCCTGACCTGACGCGCGCCCGCCCTCTCGACGGCGAGGAGCTTCGCCTCATCCACGCCTACTGGCGCGCGGCGAACTACCTGTCCGTCGGCCAGATCTACCTGCTGGACAACCCGCTCATGACCCGGCCGCTGAAGCTCGAGGACATCAAGCCGCGCCTGCTGGGCCACTGGGGCACGACGCCCGGTCTCAACTTCATCTACGCGCACGCCAACCGGGTGATCAAGAAGCGGGACCTGGACGCGATCTACATCATGGGTCCCGGTCACGGCGGACCCGCCGGCGTCGCCAACGCGTACCTCGAAGGCACGTACACCGAGCGCTACCCGGACGTGACCCTGGACGAGGCCGGGCTGCGCAAGCTGTTCCGCCAGTTCTCGTTTCCGGGCGGCATCCCCAGCCACAACGCGCCCGAAACGCCGGGGTCGATCCACGAGGGCGGCGAGCTGGGGTACGCGCTCGTGCACGCCTACGGCGCGGCCTTCGACAACCCGAAGCTGACCGTTTTCTGCATCGTCGGCGACGGCGAGGCCGAGACCGGTCCGCTCGCCGCCAGCTGGCACTCGAACAAGTTCCTGAACCCGTCGCGTGACGGCGCGGTGCTGCCGATCCTGCACCTCAACGGCTACAAGATCGCCAACCCGACGGTGCTGGCCCGCATACCGGAGGCCGAGCTGCGCGACCTTCTCGAGGGCTACGGTCACGCGCCCGTGTTCGTCAGCGGTGATGACCCGCCCGTAGTGCATCAAGAGATGGCGGCGGCGCTCGACTGGGCACTTGATGAGATCGACCGCATCAAGAAGGCGCGGCCGAAGCGACGGCCGGCGTGGCCGATGATCGTCCTGCGGACTCCCAAGGGTTGGACGGGTCCGAAGACGGTGGACGGGGAGCAGATCGAGGGCACATTCCGCGCGCACCAGGTCCCGGTGACGGACTTCGCCAACAAGCCCGCGCACGTAAAGATCCTCGAGGACTGGCTGAGCAGCTACCGGCCCAGGGAGCTGTTCGACACGAAAGGCAAGGTGGTCGACGAGATCGCGTCCTTGCCGCCACGTGGGGACAGCCGGATGAGCGCCAACCCGCATGCCAACGGCGGCGAGCTCCTGAAGGACCTGAGGCTTCCGGACTTTCGCGACTACAAGGTCGACGTGCCAAAGCCGGGGACGACCTCGAGCGAGGCGACCCGAATCCTAGGCACGTACTTGCGCGACGTCGTGAAGATGAACCCCGACAACTTCCGCGTCATGGGCCCCGACGAGACGGTGTCGAACCGGCTCGGCGCCCTGCTCGAGGCGACCAACAGGTCCTGGGACGCGGAGACCGTGCCCGGCGACGATCACCTCGCGCCCGACGGTCGCGTGATGGAGGTCTTGAGCGAGCACATGTGCGAAGGGTGGCTCGAGGGTTACCTGCTCACAGGCCGTCACGGCCTTTTCGACTGCTACGAGGCCTTCATCCACATCGTCGACTCGATGTTCAACCAGCACGCGAAGTGGCTCAAGACGACACGCACCATCCCGTGGCGGCGCCCGATCGCGTCGCTCAACTACCTGCTGTCGTCACACGTCTGGCGGCAGGACCACAACGGCTTCTCGCACCAGGACCCCGGTTTCATCGACCACGTCATCAACAAGAAGGCGGAGGTAATCCGCGTCTACCTCGCCCCGGACGCGAACTGCCTGCTGTCCATCGCCGACCACTGCCTGCGCAGCCGCAACTACGTCAACGTCATCGTCGCGGGCAAGCAGCCCGCGCTCAACTACCTGTCCATGGACGAAGCGATCGCGCACTGCACGCGCGGCCTCGGCATCTGGCAGTGGGCGAGCTCCGACGAGGGGCGCGATCCGGACGTCGTGCTCGCGTGCGCCGGTGACGTGCCCACGCTCGAGACACTCGCGGCCGCGGACATCCTCCGGCGCTACTTCCCGAAGCTCTCGGTGCGTGTGGTCAACGTGATCGACCTGATGCGCCTGCAGCCTCCGAGCGAGCACCCGCACGGCCTGCGCGACGCCGAGTTCGACGAGGTCTTCACCACCGACAGGCCCGTCATCTTCGCCTACCACGGCTACCCATGGCTCATCCACCGCCTCACGTACCGGCGGACCAACCACTCGAACCTCCACGTCCGCGGGTACAAGGAGGAGGGCACGACCACGACGCCGTTCGACATGGTGATGCTCAACGACCTCGACCGCTTCCACCTCGTGATGGACGTGATCGACCGCGTTCCGTCGCTGGGTTCGAGGGCCGCCGGCGTCCGGCAGGAGATGGTCGACACCCGCCTGCGCAGCCGCCAGTACACCCGCGACCACGGGAAGGACGCGCCCGAGGTGAGCGACTGGACGTGGCCCTACTGACGCTTTGCGTGTCCTAGCCCTCAACGCCGGCTCGAGCTCTCTCAAGCTGAGTCTCGTCGACGAGGGCGACGCTGTCGTCGCCGACCGTGAGTTCGAGGTCGCCGAGGGCCGCCTGGACGAGTCCCAGCTCGCGACCGCCATCCACGACATGCCGGGGATCGAGGCGATCGGCCACCGGATCGTGCACGGCGGGCCGCGCTTCACGAGGTCGGTGCGCCTGGACGGCGACGTCATCAAGTACCTCGTGACCATCACCGACCTCGCGCCGCTGCACCTGCCGGCGGCCCTTGCCGGCGTCTACGCCGCGCGCGAGCTGCTGCCTCGCGTGCCCGGCGTGGCGTGCCTCGACACCGCCTTCCACTCGCGCATGCCGGAGGCGGCGTCGACATACGCGATCCCAGACGAGTGGCGACTCCGATACGGGATCAGGCGGTACGGGTTTCACGGCTTCTCGCACGCGTACGCCTCGCGTCGGGCGGCGGAGATGCTCGGGCGCTCGCCGCATGAGCTGCGCGTGGTCACATGTCACCTCGGCTCGGGGGCGTCGCTGGCGGCGGTGCGCGGCGGCCGGTCGGTCGACACCACGATGGGGTTCACGCCCCTGGAAGGGCTGGTGATGGCGACGCGCTCCGGCACGGTCGACCCCGGAGCCCTGCTGTACCTGGAGCGGCACGTGGGCCTTTCGGAGCCCCAGATGACCGAGGCGCTCGACCGCAACGGCGGACTGATGGCGCTGGCCGGGACTGGCGACATGCGCGAGGTCCTGCGCCGCATCTCCGACGGCGACGACGCCGCCGAGCTTGCGTTCGACGTGTACATCCACCGCCTGCGCGCGCTGATCGCCGGGATGGCCGCGGCGATGAACGGCCTGGACGCGCTCGTCTTCACCGGAGGAGTGGGGGAGAACGCCGCGCCCGTCCGGGCAGCGGCGGCGGCGGGGCTTAAGTTCCTCGGCGTCGAGATCGGACCGACGCTCAACGCAAGCCTCGACCCCGACTGCGACATCAGCGCGCCAGGCGCGACGGTGCCGACGCTGGTGATCAAGGCGCGCGAAAACGTCGAGGTTGCGCGCGAGGTGCGGCGGGTGCTGTCGACGCCGGCGTAGCGCGCTGAGAAGGTAGGTCTTGGGATGGATTGGCTGCAGGCGCCGGACTACTGGCTGACCCGGCTCGTCCTCGAGCGCGCGCTCGGCCTGATTTATCTGGTCGCGTTCCTCGTCGCGGCGCTCCAGTTCCGCCCGCTGCTGGGCGAGAAAGGGCTGCTGCCGGTCCCGCGGTTCCTGAAACGCGTGAAGTTCCTGGAGGCGCCGAGCCTGTTTCACGCCCACTACTCCGACGCCCTGCTGCTGGCGGTGGCGTGGACCGGGGTGGGGCTCAGCGCGGTAGTCATCGCCGGCGTGGTCGATATCGCGCCGCCGGTGATCGCGATCGTGGTGTGGTTCGCGCTATGGGCGCTCTACCTGTCGATCGTCAACGTCGGCCAGATCTTCTACGGGTTCGGCTGGGAGACGCTGCTGCTCGAGGCTGGGTTCCTGGCCATCTTCCTCGGCGCCGGCCCCACCGTCCCCGCGTGGCCGCTGATCCTACTCTATCGCTGGCTCGTCTTTCGCGTCGAGTTCGGCGCCGGGCTGATCAAGCTTCGGGGCGACAGCTGCTGGCGCAACCTGACCTGCCTCTACCACCACCACGAGACGCAGCCCATGCCGAACCCTCTGAGCTGGTTCTTTCACCACCTGCCGAAGCGGGTCCACCGCCTCGAGGTGCTCGGCAACTTCTTTGCCCAGCTGGTGGTGCCTTTCTTTCTGTTCGCGCCGCAGCCGGTCGCGTCGATCGCGGGGGCGATCATCGTCATCACTCAGGCGTGGCTCGTTGTGAGCGGGAATTTCTCCTGGCTCAACTTCCTGACGATGACGATCGCGTTTGCCGCGTTCGACGACAGGACACTCTCGCTGGTCCTGCCGGTGCAACCGCCGCCGCACCTCGCGCCGCTGCCGATCTGGTGGCAGCTGCTGATCCTGGCGGTGACGGTGCTGGTCGTGGTGAAGAGCTTCCGGCCGATCCTCAACCTCGTCTCGCCGCACCAGCTGATGAACTTCAGCTTCGACCCGTTCCACCTCGTCAACACATACGGCGCGTTCGGGTCGGTGACCAAGGAACGCCTGGAGATCATCGTCGAGGGCAGCGCCGATCCGGCCGCGTCAAGCGCCGTGTGGAAGGCGTACGAGTTCAAGGGCAAGCCGGGGGATCCGCGCCGGATCCCGCGCCAGTACGCGCCCTACCACCTCCGGCTCGACTGGCTGATGTGGTTCGCCGCCATGGAGTCACCCTTCCGCCATCAATGGCTCATCGCGTTCCTGATCCGGCTCCTCGAGGGCGACCGCGCCACCTTGAAGCTGCTGCGCTTCAACCCGTTTCCTAGCGACCCGCCGAAGGCCGTGCGCGCGAACCTCTACCGCTACGCGTTCTCGTCGCTCGAGCAGCTGCGGCGCGACCGAGTGTGGTGGGTGCGGACGCCGGTAGGCGAGTACCTGCCGCCGTTGGTTCTCGACGCGAACGGCAATCCCGCGCGCCTGACGAGTCAGGACGCAGACTGACCCGCCGCGGTGTGGGGCGGAGCCCAGAAGACCAGCACGCGTACGTCTTCATGGATTTCGTGGAAGCGATGCTCCACGTGGGGCCGCGACGAACATAAGGCTCCCCGGCCCAACACGATAGTTGACCGCCAAACGGGACCGGCTCATCATCGATGACGGCCGGGTGAGGGACTCGGCGGCACGCGGAGGGAAATGGCCATGGGTGCTTGGAAGGGCCTTTTGCGCTTGGGGTCGGTGGGGTCGATCCTGGTCCTGCCTCTGACAGCGGCCGTTACTGCGGGGCCCGTCGCCGCGGCAACCGCGGTCGCCCCGAACGGAGTCAACATGGTCGACTGCAACGGCCATAGCAACGCTTATCACGCGCTCAAGCTGAACATGGGCGCGCTGTGTGCCGACCCGTTCTTCAACGAGAACGGCGTCCCGGAGCGTGCGTACGACAACGGCAAGTACATCGGCCACGACGAGCCAAGCGTCAAGTTCATCTCCTCCGCGCACGGAAGCGGCAACCACATGTCGTACGTGATGCAGCTCGGGGTCGATCCCGCGGCGGCACCGACTCCGGATGGCAGCGTCTCGCATTACGCCGAGCTGTCGATCGCGCCGTGGTTCGGGCTTCCGCTGTGCGATCCCAAGTCGTACCCCCAGCAGCCGTGCACTCCGGACAGCGACAGCAACACAGGATTGGGTTCGAAGCAGGACGCCGGCTCGGCGTTCATGGAGCTCCAGTTCTATGCGCCTGGCTTCGGGCCCTTCAAGGACGCGTTCAGCTGCGACCAGACGCAGTACTGCGCCGCGCTGACCATCGACAGCCTTTCCTGCAACTTCGGCTTCAAGTTCTGCAACCCAAACTGCTTCGAGCCGGTGAACTTCGCTTACCTGCAAACGGACGGCGTGCCCGCCGGGCCGCCCAGCCCGCAGCTCGCGAATGACGCATCGTTCGCACCCAACGCTGCGACCCTGAAGATGAACCCGGGCGACAACCTGAGGGTGGAGCTGCAGGACACGCCTGACGGGTTCAAGACAAGCGTTCAAGACATGACCACCGGACAGACGGGGTTCATGGTCGCGAGCATCGCCAACGGCTTCATGGACACGAATCCCCGCAGCTGCGTCGGGTACCCCTTCGCCTTCCACCCCGAATACGACACCGCGTCTCCGCAGAACCAGGTGCCGTGGGCGGCACTGGAGGGCGGGGTGCTCATGCAGCAGGAGATCGGGCATGGGGAGTCGTGCAGCTCGGTGAGCAACCAGATCGGGCTACCGTTCGACACTCAGAGCTTCTGGAACTGCAACGGCGGTCTCGAGCCGGGTGGCACCGGCGAAGGGCCGTGCAACTTCTCGACGGGCGTCTGCACCGGCGCCACGACCGAGGGCGGAGGACCGTGTCCCGCGGGCGCGGGCAACTGCGAGTTTTCGGACGCGCTGTGCTTTCCGTCGGGCTCGCGCACGGTCGTCATCTCTGGGCAGCCCACGACCTGGACCTGGCCCGTGCCCTTCTGCCAGCAGGACTTCACTCAGAACGGCGACCTCGACTTCGACGGCAACTCGTACATCGCCGACTGGCCGGACGGGTCGCCAAATCACCCGACGCCGTTCCGGTACGCGGGCCCCTTCCAGGCCAACGGCGACACGTATCCGTCCATCCAGTTCGAGACCGACCTCGCGGCTTCGGAGAACGACTGCAATGTCGTCACCGGCAACGGCTGCGCGGCACCGCCGCGCGGGGCGCAGTTCTATCCCTTCTGGTCCATCGGCAACCAGTCGTCGATATCCGGCTCCGGAACGGCCTGTCTCTGGAACTTCGGCAACCGGATCAAAGGTGTGACGACGAATTCATTCGGCGGCGCAGCCGAATACGGCACCCCTGACACAGCCCGGTTCGCGGGGACGATCATCACCGCGGTCATTCCGAACCCGCAGCCGGGTGGCTGCTCGCGCCACTAGAGCTCGCTAGCCGGCCGGCGCCCGCGGGGCGCCGGCCACCGGGTCCAGGCGTACCCAGGTGCCGGCGGCGATGAAGACGGACGCCACACGGCCGTCCGGAAGGCGGTTGAAGACTGCGTTCTCGCCCGACTGGCGGATGCCGGGCTCGATCAAGAAGATGCTCGGGTCTTCCGTCGGCGTGAGCGTGGGCCTCCATTGAGGAACCGTGGGATCGATGATCACGAGGTTGCCGTCGCGCCACTCCATGCGGAGGGTCGCTCCAAGCTCTTTGTCGAAGTAGATCCCGACGAGCGGCCGGTATGCGGCCGGGATCGGCGGGGGCGGTTCGATCTTGGGCGCTGCCCGCACGACAGCTTCGCGCGCGATGCCCGCAAGGTCGAGCGCCAGCGTCTCCGGGTCGCCAACTCCGTTGATGAGCGCGATCGCGCCCACCTCGAGCCTGGGGTCGAAACACACGTTGGAACGAAAGCCGTGCAGGCCGCCGTTGTGGAGGACCCAGGTCACGTCGTTCCGCCGCAGAGCAAACCACGCGATGCCGGTCGCCTCGGTCCACTCTTCGTCGACGAGGTAGCGCGGACGGTGCATCTCATGCAGGGTTGGGTCGTTGCGAAACTGGTACGAGATCCATCGCGCGAGGTCTTCGACGCAGGACCACAGGCCGCCCTCGGCCCAGATCGTGGGCGGGGTGGCGGCGACGGCGAGCTCGTCGGAAACGAACCGCCCGCCGTAGCCCGTCGCGCACTGCTTCTTCAACGGGTCCGGGAGCGGCTCGAAGACGGTGTTGGTCATGCCAATCGGTTCGAGGAGCTGCGTCCGCACGTAGTCGACGTAAGGCATCCCACTGCACCGCGCGACCACCTCTCCCAGAAGCTGCACGCCGACGTTCGAGTACTTGTGCTGCGAGTTGGGCGGCACCCTGGTCGTTATCTCCGAAGCCCGCGCGAGGTTGCGCTCGACCGAGCCCTCGTAGCGGACCTGCCTCCAGTCGGTTCCGGGAGGCTCGCTCTGCAGCCCGGACTCGTGTGAGAGCAGCCGGCGGATGGTCACGTCCTCGAGGTGCCCGACCTCAGGGATGTGGCGTCCGACGGGGTCATCGAGCCGCAGCTTGCCCGCGTCGCGCAGCCGCATGATCGCCGTCCCGGTGAAGGTCTTCGTGATGGACGCGATGCGGTAGAGCGTCGTTGGCTCGGGAGCACGCCGGCTCGCGATGTCCGCGAAGCCGATTCCCGCCCACCAGGCGAGCTTGTCGCTGTGGACGACACCGACCGCTGCGCCAGGGAGGCGGTTCTCCTTGACGTAGGTGGCGGCCCTTGCCTCGAGCTTCGAGGCGACGTCGGCGAGCGCGTCCACGGCAACAACTATCCTGCAATGAGAACTTCACCGGAGGTGGCGAATGGCGGCGATCAGTCGAGCTGACGCGGCATGGGAAGGCGACCTGACGAGCGGGCGCGGGCGGGTCAAGGTCGCGAGCGGAACGTTCAGCGAGTTCCCGGTTACCTGGGCGGCGCGCGCCGAGCGCACCCACGGCGGGACCAGCCCTGAGGAGCTGATCGCCGCGGCCCACGCGGCCTGCTACTCGATGGCTTTCTCCAACGGCCTGAGCAAGGCCGGCCACAAGCCCGAGCGCTTGAACACGACCGCCGAGGTCGAGTTCGTCCCGGGCAAGGGCATCACGACCATCACGCTCAGCGTCAAAGGCCACATCCACGGCATCGAGGAGGCGGAGTTCCGCAAGCTCGCCGAGGAGGCCAAGGACGGATGCCCGGTGTCGCAGGCGTTGAAGGGCAACGTCGAGCTGAAGCTGAACGCGGAGCTAGACCCGGTCCACTAGCGCCGCTCTTTGCCTGTCACGGCCGGGAAGTCGATCATCCCCTGCATGCGCAGCTCCCGCAGCTGGCTCGACAGCCAGCGGCGTGGGTTCTTGATCTGCCTGCCGCCGTCGACGAAGTCGTAGCAGCGGCCGTTCACGTCGCGGACGATCAGGATCAGGCACTGCGGCTCGAGCTGGCGCTTCCACGCCTTGACGACGAAACGAAGCGAGATCCGCCTCGCCGGCGCGTGCTCGGACATGGTCAGCTCGCCCGCGTACAGCTCGTCGCTGGCGTGGACGATGATCCCGCCGGCCGCCATCGTCCCGCCCAGGTTCTCGACCTCCAGCTCGATCGCGTTCCCCGGCGCCACCTGGCCCGTGAAGACGATGTTCGGGACGGGTTTGGTCGCCGCGTCCCAGCGCCTGATCGCCCGCCGCGCCGCCCAGTCGGCGCGCGTGGCGAAAATGGCGGCCCAGATCGCCGCCACGACCGCCAGAACGACAAGGGCCTGTTCCGAGCTCACTGACTCTCCTGCTTGACGCTGCCGGCGTCGGGATCTGGCGCCAGAGGGTACATCCTCGCGTCATAGGCTCGGAAGAGCGGCAGCGCTACCGCGGCGAGCACGCACCCGACCACGCACAGGACGCCGCCCGAGACAATGGACACGCGGACGTTGAAGATCGAGGCCACCGCGCCGGCTTCGAAGTTGCCAAGGGCGGGCCCGGACGACCAGCTCAGCATCTCGATCGAGGCGAGCCGCCCCCGCAGCGAGTCGGGGATGGTCTGGTTCCAGATCACCCCCCGGAAGATGCCGCTCATCATGTCCGCCGCACCGGCCAGCGCAAGGAAGAAGAAGGCGAGCTCGAGCGTCGGCGCCAGCCCGAAGCCGATGATAGCGAGCCCCCAGGCGGTCGCCGCGACGACCACGCCCATTCCGTGCCGGTGCACGCGGTTGGTCCACCCGCTCGTCGCCGAGAAGACGAAGGAGCCGACGGCGGGCGCCGCGTACAGCAGGCCGAGGACCTTCGGACCACCGAGGCCCTGCGCGATCGCCGGGAAGAGTGCCATCGGCATGCCGAAGAACATCGCGATCATGTCGACGAAGTACGTGCCGAGCAGCTCCTGGCGGCTGCGCGCGTAGCGCAGTCCCTCGACCACGCGGCGGATGCTCGGACGCTCGGCGTCCGGCGGCGGGGGCACCGCGCGCATCCACCACAGGCACCCCAGGCCGACGACGAATGTCGCCAGGTTGATGCCGTAGGTGATCGGTAATCCGAAGCCGGCGATCAGGACCCCGCCGAGCGCCGGACCCAGGATCATGCCCAGGGTCATGCGCAGGCCGCCCAGAGCGCCAGCGGCGGTCAGCTCGTTCCTGTCCACCAGTCGCGGGAGCATCGCGTCGAGCGACGGACGCTGCAGTGCGTCGAGCGAGCCCCACGCCCCCGCGATCACGAACAGAACCCAGACCTGGGCATGGGGGATGGCGGCGTTGGCGACGAGGACCGCGCTGCAGACGAGCAGCGCGGACTCGCTCAGCAGCACCATGGTGCGACGGTCGCGGGCGTCCGCAAGCGCTCCGCCGACGAACGCCACTGCCAGGATCGGACCGAACTCCACGAGGCCAAGCACCCCGACGACCAGCACGTTGTGGGTCAGCTGATAGACCTGGTAGGGCAGGGCGACCGACGAGATCATCGAGCCGAAGAAGGACACGAAGCGGCCGATGAACAGCAGCCGGAAGTCGCGGTGGCGGCGCAGCGGCGTCACGTCCACGGTGGCGACGTGCCACCAGCGCCGCGTGGGCCGGGCCGGCGTTAGCGAATCGTCATCTTCGGGAATCATCATGTGTGTCTAGACAGACCTTGGAGGGAAACATGGAGAAGGCGACCTTTGCGGGCGGCTGCTTCTGGGGTGTCGAGCACCTCTTCAACGAGGTGCCGGGTGTAATTGAAGCGGTATCGGGCTATGAGGGCGGCCACGTCGACCACGCGACATACGAGCAGGTGTGCTCAGGACGGACCGGCCACGCCGAGGCCGTGGAGGTCACGTATGACCCCGCGAAGGTCTCCTACGAGCAGCTCCTCAACCAGTTCTGGAACATGCACGACCCGACCACGCTGAATCGCCAGGGGCCCGACTTCGGCCACCAGTACCGAAGCGTGATCTTCTTCCACGATCCGGAGCAGGAGAAGGCGGCGCAGAAGTCGAAGGAAGAGGCGCAGAAGTTCTTCGACCGAAAGATCGTCACCGAGATCGTCCCGGCGACCGATTTTTGGCGGGCCGAGGAGTACCACCAGCGGTACTTCGACAAGCACCCCGGCCACTACGGATGCCACTTCATCCGAGGATGGGTCCCGGCTCCCGCCGAGGAAGCCAAGCGGGCCTAAACCCAGCGTCGCAATGGCGGCCGGGGTTTCCCCGGCCGCGACTATGTCTTCAAGGCCACCGAACGTCGGACCGAGTGGCATTCAAGTAATGCTCCCTTCCGGAAGGGGTTAGCGGGCAGGCTTAACGCGGCGTCGGATCGGGGGCCGGGTGGATATCCTTACCCGGCCCAAATGCGCTGCGACCACTGCGCCAACGACGTTCCGGACGGCGTCTTCTGCACCCGCTGCGGAGCGCACCAAGGGACGACCGGAGAGCTGTCCCGCGCCAAGACGCGCACGCACCGCTACGCCGCGCACCCCGCCGAGCACGTCGTCCAGCCGTCGGTCTTCACGACGATCTTTCCTCACCTCGGCCATCAGAAGGTCCACGAGTTTCGCTGGGCTTTCTTGGTGGGGCTGGCGGGGATCCTCATCCTCTACGTCGCCGGCCTGATCACCGCCGCGATCCTCGTCGCGATCTTTCTCGTCCCGGTCCTCTACCTGATCTATCTCTACGAGGCGCAGGTCTATCGCGACGAGCCGGCGACGGTGCTCGGCTTTACGATCGGCGGCGGCGCCGTTGTCGGGCTCGTGCTCACGCTCATCGTGCGCGCGGTCGACAACCCGTATCCCTCGGTCGGCAACCCGCTGGGCGCGACGAGCATCAACGTCGGCGTGCTTCTGCTTCTGGGCGTGCTCGTACCCGTCCTCCAGGAGGCGCTCAAGCCGTTGCCTGCGCTGTTTCTTCCGCGCCGCGCGGACTTCCCCGAGACGGTCGATGGCCTGGTCTTCGGCATCGCCGCCGGCCTTGGGTTCAGCGTTGCGGAATCGCTCGTCGCCTTCTCCGGCGCGCTCGCTGGCCTGCCCGCGCACACGGCGCCGGGCAACTGGATCTACGACCTGATCACGCTCGCAGTCTTCCAGCCGCTGCTGCAGGGGAGCGCCACAGGCATGATCGTGGCCGCGATCTGGCGCTACCGGCGCGGACGGTTGGGTCGGAGGGAGATCGGAGCAGTCGCCGTGGCCGTGATCGCGCACGTCGCGTTTACCCTCGGCACGCAATTGCTCAAGGACGTCGGCGTCGCGCAGCCGTTCGTCCTCGTCTGGCAGGCCGCCATCGTCGGTGGAGTCCTCATCTACGTCCGCTACCTGCTGCACCACGCGCTGCTCGAGGAGGCCGCGCACATGGGCTTCGCCGAGACGGTCTGCCCGAACTGCCACATGCACATCGTCGCCTCGGGTTTCTGTCCCAACTGCGGCATGGCCCTGACCGCGGCGCCCACCGCGGTCAAACGAGGTCGCAAGCCGGCGGCGGTGAAGTCGTAGATGGCGCTGACGTGCGCCCGCTGCGGCGCCCAGAACCCCGACGGCAATCTCTACTGCCAGAACTGCGGGACCGCTCTCGGGGCCGCACCGGTGGCGCCGCCGCCTCCCGGACCACCTCCGGGGCCGCCGCCCGGAATGGCGCCGCCGGGGTTCGCCAGCCCGCCGGGCTACGCGAGTCCGCCCGGCTACGCCAGCCCTTACTACGCGCCGGCGGTCGCGACGCCTCCCATCCATCGCACGCCCTGGACGGTCATCATCGCCGCGGTGGTCGCCCTCGTCGTGATCATGGCCGGCCTCGGCACGGCCATCACCGTTCTCGGCAACCGCAACGCGGCGACGAACGGCGGCGGGATCGCCGACCTGCCCAGCCCTTCGCCCGAAACGTCACCGAGCCCGGTCGGCTTGCCGACCGCGACGCCGACCACCGGGACCCAGTCCAACGACGGCGTCAGCGTGACCCTGCCGGCCGGCTGGACGGTGGCGAGCCAGGACAGCGAATCACTGGTCCTCAGCGACCCCAACAACGAGGGCGACGTCACCGTCGCCAGCGGGGCGTCGAGCCCCGCCCAGACCGCGCAGGACAACAAGAACACGATCGACACCAGCCTGAAGGGCAAGTACCCGGACACGCGAAACTGCACAGGCACCAAGACCACGACGGGGTCTTTCAACGGGGCGAAGGGAATCTCGTGGACGCTGTGCCTGACGCTCACCGACGGCACGCATTCGCTGCCCGCGGCCGCTTCGATCTTCGCGGGCGCGAACGCCAGCGGCAGCGTGTACTACGTCGTGATCGTTTTGACGCGGCAGGAGAACCTGAGCCACTACCTGACCGTCGCCCGGCCGGTTCTCGCGTCGGTGCACTGGAAGCTTTCGTAGAACAGAGAGGGGTGTAGGGGCCGCTGGAGAGCGGCCCCTACGCTTTTGGGGGAAAGGCCCGAGGTGGCATCGGGCTGGTGCTCACGATGATGCGAGATGCTCAGAACCGCCTGAGACAAGGCTTGGGATTCGCTTTCAGCGCCCTCTTGATCGCGTGCTCCTGCTCGGGGTCTTCGCCTGCTTCGCCAGCAAGCCTTGCGTGGCGCGCTCACCTGCAGGGCGCAGTCGACGGGACGCCGGCGATCGCGGATGGCAGGGTGATCGCGGGCAGCGCTGGGGGTGAGGTCGGCGCCTTCGACGAGCGGACGGGCCGGCCGATCTGGGTGCGGGGCGGCCTGGGCGCAATCTCCGATTCGCCCACCGTCGACGCGGGCCGCGTCTTTGTGGGCACGCTCTCGGGCCACCTGCTTGCGTTCGCGGCGGCCGATGGAACTCGGCTGTGGGACTGGACGGGGCCACCCGACGCGGCGCTATGGTCGTCGCCGGTCGTCCATCGCGACCTGGTGATCATCGGCGTCGCTTCGCCCTTCGGCGATCAGCCACTAGTCGCGGGCAAGCTCGTCGGGATCGAGGCGCAAACCGGTCGCCTGCGCTGGACGCTCTGCCTGCTCACGGGGTGCGCTCCGGGCGACGGGGTATGGTCGACGGCCGCCATCGACGCCAGCGGCGTCGCCTTCGCCGGCGTCGGCAACCCTGACGACGCCCTCATCGCCTTCGACCCGCTGACCGGAACACGCAAATGGCAGACGAGCCTTTACGCCGACAATCAGCGCGACCTGGACGTTGGCGCGAAACCGGTGATCGTCTCGGCCAACGGCGGGGAGCTGGTCGAGGTGGGGTCGAACGGCGGCACCTTCTTCGCGCTCAACGCGGCGGACGGCAAGTTCGTGTGGTCGCGCAAGCTGGTCGAAGGCGCCCCGGTCCATGGGCTGATCGCGTCGCCCGCCTACGACGGCGTCAATGTGTGTGCGGCATCCGCGAGTCAGCCGTACGGCCTCTTCGCGCTCAACGCGGCGACCGGTGATGCGGCGTGGCGGCACGCGACCGACCTGCCGGTGTACAGCGCGCCGGCGGTTGCGCATGGAGTCGTCGTCTTCGGCACGGGCGCGGTCTTCGGCGATAAGAAAGCCGGCTTGCTGATCGCCCTCTCGACGGCCGACGGGAGGGAGCTGTGGAGCTATGACGCCCGCTCAGCGGTGCGCAGCGGACCGGCGATCGCGGGCGACATGGTTTTCGCCGGCGACTACGCCGGTGACGTGATCGCCCTTCGCGTCAGCTCGATTTCGTAGCCAGCGGGAGCTCGACCTCGAACGTCGCTCCACCGCCGGACGTCTCCTTCACCTTGACGCGCCCGCCGTGCGCGGTGACGACGGCGCTGACGATCGAGAGACCAAGGCCCGCGCCGCCGCTGTCGCGGCTTCGGCTGCCGTCGGCGCGGTAGAAGGGCTCGAAGATCTTCTCGAGATCGACCGCTGGGAGACCAGGGCCATGGTCGGTGACCGAGAGATGCGCGGTCCCGTTTTGCGTCGTCACCGCGATCTCAATCGGGGTCGTCGAGGGCGTGTGTACGAGAGCGTTGCGGACGAGGTTGCCGACGACCTGTCGCAGCCGCGTGTCGTCGCCGGAGACGACGACTGCATCCGGGGCGCTCAACGTGATATCGCGCTGCGGCGCCACCACGCGAGCGTCGGCGGCGGCGTCGCTCGCGATCAGCCGCAGGTCGACGGGCTCCGACTCGAGGGGGCGGCCCTGGTCTAGCCGCGCGATCAGCAGCATGTCGTCGACCAGCGTCGACATCCGCACCGACTCCTCCTCGATCCGCCGCCGCGCCAGCTCGGCATCGGCGGGCGTCTCGGAGGCGCCGCGGCGCAGCATCTCCGAGTAACCGCGCACAGAGGTGAGCGGCGTGCGGAGCTCGTGCGAGGCGTCAGCGATGAAGCGCCGCAGCCTGCGCTCGGAGGCGGTGCGTTCGGCAAACGCCGCCTCGATCTGCGCGAGCATCGCGTTGAGGGCAAGGCCCAGCCGGCCGATCTCGGTTTTCGAGCCGGCCGGCTCGACGCGGCGGCTGTAGTCGCCGGCCGCGATCTCCCCGGCGACGGCGCCCATACGGCGCAGCGGCCGCAAGCCCAGCTGGATGATCACGAACGCGAGCGCCGCCGTTCCCGCGACCACCCCGGCGCTGATCAACGCCTGCGAAACGAGCAGGCCGCGGAGCGTCGAGGCGACGTCGGTGAGTGGAACCGCGAGGACGATGAACGCGCCATTGAAGCGCCCCTCGCGCCAGTCGGTCATCCGGAACTCCGTCGTCCCGTCAGTCCCCTGCACCGTGAAGGGCTGCACGGGCACGTCGAGCTGGCCGCTGTCCTGCAGGTTCTTGGGGACGACGGGCAAGACGGAGACGGTCTGGGACCCGAAGCCGGAGCTGACGCCCCGGATCGTGACCGGTGAGCCGTCCGTGCCCAGCAGCTCGCCGACCGTGCCGACTGGAAACGCCGTCCGCTGCACTGGTCCGCGGCTCTGGGCGCCGAGCGCCGTCGCCACCTCGTCGACCCCGGCGCGCATCTCCGCGTCGACCCGGTCGATCAGGAATTTCTGCATCGACGCATAGATGGCGACGTTCAGGACGAGCAGCCCGATGAGGACGAGCGAGATCACGCCGATCAAGAGCCTCCCGCGGAGGGACAGGGTCATTTTCTGGGCGGTCGGATGACGTATCCCACGCCGCGGACGGTCTGGATCAAGGGCGGGTCGACGCGGTCGACCTTGCGCCGGAGGTAGCTGATGTAGGTCTCGAGCACGCTGGCGTCGCCGCCGAAGTCGTAGTGCCAGACGTGATCGAGGATCTGGCTGCGCGTCAGCACGCGGCCGGAGTTGATAAGCAGGTAGCGGAGGAGGCGGTACTCGGTGTTGGTCAGGTCGACGACGCGGCCGTGGCGGCGGACCTCGTGCGCCTCATCGTCGAGCTCCAGGTCGGCGAGCGAGAGCTTGCCTGTCTCGTTGCTGTTGCCGTGGCGGCGCAGGACGACGCGGACGCGCGCCATCAGCTCCTCGATGCTGAAAGGCTTGGTGACGTAGTCGTCGCCGCCGATGGTCAGCCCGTGGACCTTGTCCTCGGTGGCGTCGCGGGCGGTGAGGAAGATGATGGGCACCTTCGAGCCCTGGCTGTTCAGGCGCTTCATGACCTCCATGCCGTCGATGTCGGGGAGCATCACGTCGAGGATCACGAGCGAGGGGGAGAACTGGGAGACGGCGGTCAGGGCTCCCCGCCCGGTGGCGGCGGTCTTGACGGTGAAGCCCTCGTAGCGGAGGGCCATGGCGACGAGCTCCGTGATATTGGGCTCGTCGTCGACCACCAGCACCCGGGCGCCGTTGGCGTTGTTCACGGGGACCATGCTGATCGTGTTTTCTGGGAAATTGCTCAGAATTTGGTGGGCGTCGGCTTCGATTCTGCTGGTTGCGGCCACCCGGGGGCCGGACCCGGGCAGGCCGCGATGATTCAGGCTCTTAGACTCTTGGTGGTTCTCTTTGCGTTCGCCCCCGTAGCTCAGGGGCGCCGGGCGCGCGCAGGGCGCACGGATCCAGGCCCTTAGACTCTTTGTGGTTCGCCCCCGTAGCTCAGGGGCGCCGGGCGCGCGCAGGGCGCACGGATTCAGGCCCTTAGACTCTTTGTGGTTCGCCCCCGTAGCTCAGGGGCGCCGGGCGCGCGCAGGGCGCACGGATTCAGGCCCTTAGACTCTTTGTGGTTCGCCCCCGTAGCTCAGGGGATAGAGCAGGACGGTCCTAACGTCAAGGTCGGGGGTTCGATTCCCTCCGGGGGCACTTTCCCGAGCGGTGCACTTTCCAGAAGCTAGTAGCTCTCCAGGTGCTCGATCTCGCGCCCGGCGTCATCCCGCCGCCAGAGCTCAAGCAACTCGGCGACCCGACGCTCGCTGGCCACGAACCCGACGTGTCGCTCGATCTTCCATGCACCATCGCCATTGCGGTCGTGCTCTTCGTGCGGAAGACCCTCGCTGCACGCCTTGCACAGCATGTTCAAGCTTGCGGTCCAGTCCTCGAATGGAACGCCGGCGTCGTCCGCGTCCTTGCCCAGCGTCAGCGCATCGACTTCGCGCGGGCAGCGCAGGCGAGCGGCGACGTTCTGGTCCTCCGCGGGCTGCCAGCGCTCGAGCTCGTCGAAGACGGGATAAAGGTGCCCGTTCACCTCACGCCTGCCGTTGGGCGCGCCGTCGTGAAGCACCACGTCGTGGTAGCGATGGCCCGACTCTGGCAGAGGGATGCTTCCGATGATCGCCCGCGCCGGGTCGATTCGTCTGCACCACACCACCTCGGCAGCAGCGGGAAGACCGATGCGCACGGGCGTCATGCCCAACTTCATCTCGACCGGTCCCTCGCCATCGGGGATGTCAACGCCGTAACCCTTCCACGCCCGCCGCGCGGTCGGCCAGTCGCGTAGGGCGGTTGCCGCGATGCCGAGATTCCACCACGCAGGCTGCTCCTTGCGCGGATCCAGCTCGGCGGCACGGAGGTTGGCGCCCCGGCACTCCTCCCAATCGTGCCGTCGCTTGAACACCAGGCCGAGGTTGAACCAACCAGACTGGTAGTCGGGGTCTAGGGCTATCGCCTCGCGATACGCCGCCTCGGCAGCGCGATCATCGCCCGCGCCGGCAAGCCGATTGCCACGCTCGTTCGCGGCGATGGCGCGCGAGCGATTCAACATCGCTCGCGGTCAGCCGTTGAAATTCGTGCCGGGCACCGGCAGGTACGGCAGCGGGTCCGTCACCAGGTTGTTGACGCGCAGCTCGAAATGCACGTGCGGTCCGGTCGAGAAGCCGGTCGAACCTTCGAGCCCGACCACCTGGCCGCGCACGACCACCTGGCCGGCGCTGACGCTGGTCTGTAGCAGGTGCCCGTAAAGAGTCGCGATCCCTCCCCCGTGCGCGATAACGACGTAATTCCCGTAGCCGATCGCACCGTGGCCGACCGCGACGACGACCCCGTCGGCCGCGGCCATCACCGGCGTGCCGAGCGGCGCCGAGAGGTCGATGCCGGTGTGGAAGTGCCGGAACGGCCCGAGTGGAGGCTCGAGCGCGAAGGACGTCGGTCCGTAGCCCTGCGTGATGGTGAACTGCGCCAACGGGTACGAAAGCTTCAGCCCGGCGATCGTCTTACCCACGGGCAGCGCGTTGTTGACGAGCGCGAGACCGGTCCCGACCTCCGCCTGCGCCCACGCGGTCTGGTAGCTGCGCAGGATCAGGTCCTGCTCCTGCGCTTCGAGCAGCTGTGCGAGGTCGGTCGTCACGCTCGGCGGCTGGTTCTGCAGCTGCGCCCTGGCCGCGTTCAGCTGCGTTAGCAGATTCGTGATCTGTCCGCTGACGACCGTCTGCTCGGTCATCACCTCCTGCAGCGAGTGCAGGTTGGCGACCAGCAAGTCGCGCGTGTTCGATTCGCGGTCGAGGTCGGACTGCCTGGCGTCGCGGTCGGCCTGGAGCTTGACCAGGTCGGCCTCCAACCGGTCCTGCAAGGCGTGCGCGCGCTGGCCCGCGACCACCGCGTCCGCCGTCGCGATCAGCGCCTCGTGCAGGTTGCCGGTGCGGGCGATCAGGATCCAGAACGAGTCAGGCTGGCGGTAGAGGGCGCGCGTGAGGACGGCAAGCTCCTGCTTTTCGACGTCGATCCGCGCCTGCGTGTCCGCGATCTCCGCATCCAGGGTCGCGATCTCGGCCTGCAGACGCGCGATGGTCGCTTCTTCCTGGGAGACCTGCGCTGTCAACCCCTGCTCGATACCTGCGAACTGGTCGAGGGTGAGGGACAGGCGGTGCTCGGCGGTCAGCGCATTCGCGATGTCGCCGCCCAAGCGCGCGGTCAGCGCGGCGTAGGCGGCCTGGTTCGGATCAGGCGTCGGGGTGGTGTTGGGGCACGACGTCCGGGAGCTCGTTGCCGTCGTGCTGCTGCAGGCCGTCGAGTCTGTGGCGCCGGCGGTCGCGCTCTGCATGGCGAACAGGGCGGCCACGACCGCGACCGCCCCGAACGCCCTCCTCACGCGCGCGCCTTGCGAAAACCCAACAGCGCGGTAGCCGTGCCGAGGACGAGGCCGGCGGTGATCACGGCGGCCAGCACGTAGCGGACGACCGTCAGGTCGACGCCCGGCAGCACCTGCAGGTAGACCGCCGACCCAAAGCGCATGGCCAGCAGGTACGCGGCGCCGACAAGAGCGGCTGCAAGCGCGCCGGCGACCGCGCCGGTCGTAAGCCCCTCGACGACGAAGGGACCCCGCAGCATCCAGGCGCGCGCCCCCATCAGTCGCGTGATCGCGACCTCCTGGCGGCGGGACGTGGCGACTCCGCGCATGGCGTTGGCGACCGCCGCGTACGCGACGACCGCGAACAGCAGGACGATGCCGCCCGCGATCGCGCCGGCGACGAGCGCGAAGTGGCGCAGGCGCGAGTAGGTGTCCGGGTCATAGGAGGTCGGGTAGGTCGGGTCGACCGCGGAGTCGCCCTTCACGGAGCTCGCGACCGCCCCGACCTGGGTGGGGAGGCGGACCCTGACGTCAAGGCTGGCTGGAAAGGGATTCGCCGAGCTCAGGCTGGCCAGGTTGTCGAGGCCCGGCCGGTTGCCCGCCTCGGCCAGCGCCTGCTGCGGCGTGACGTAGCGGAGCGAGACCACGCGTGGGTCGGCCTTGAGCTTCGACTCCAGCGCCGTGACCGAATCTGGGGTCGCTCCGTCGGCGAGGTAGACGCGGACCATCGAAGCCTGACCCGCCTGGTCGACGACCTGCTTCTCGACCGCGATACCGACCAGCGCGAGGGTTCCGCACAGCACCAGGAGCAGGGCGATCGTGCTGATGACGGGGGTTGTCAGCCGCAAGTCCCGGCTCCAGCTCCGGAGGCCGCTCATCACGACCAATCGGTAGCTGTTGGCCCCGAATGCGGCGGCGCGCCGCCACAGCGGGAGGCGCGAAGCCTTCGTGGCGTGGCGCGAGCGCGGCCGTCGCGGAATCACCAGCCGCCACCATTCGCGCGCTGCCGCCGTGCCATTGGAGTGCCCGTTGCCGTTGCCGTTTCCGTTCGTATGGCCGTTGCCGTTCGCGGCCGGCGCGTGGCCATTGCCGTTCAGCGCCGGCCGGCGGGCGCCGTTCGTCATAACCCTCTCGCTCGGCAGCCGGAGGAACCGGCTCGTCGCAAATGAGTGCCGGTGCGAGGCAACGATCACGGTCGTGCCTTTTGCCGCCGCGTCCTCGAGCAGGTGGGTGATGATCGCCGCGTTCGCCTCGTCCATCGAGTTGAGGGGCTCGTCGGCGAGCAGGACGTGTGGCCGTGTCGCGAGAGCGCGGGCGACCGCTATCCGCTGGCGCTCGCCGGCCGAGAGCTGGTGCGGGTACGAGCGCCCGCGGTCCGCGAGCTTCACTGACTCGAGCGCCTCCAACGCGCGCAGCTTGATCGCTCGGTTAGGAAGCTGCGGATCGCAGAGCTGGATGGCGAGGACGATGTTCTCGAAGGCCGTCAGGCGCGGGAGCAAGCGCTGCTCCTGAAAGACGAACGCCACGTCGCGACGCAGGCCGCTCAGGCCCTGCCTCCAGAATCGGTGCAGGCCGCGTCCACGCACCCACAGCTCGCCGGCGTTGGGCCGCAGCTGGCCGTGGACGAGGCGGAGGAGAGTGGTCTTGCCCGACCCGCTCGGCCCGGTTACCTCGAAGAGCTCGCCCTGGCCGACCGTGAGGTTGAGCGACTTGAGCACGGCCTTGCGGCCGTACGACTTGGAGACGCCGGCGAGCTTGATCGCCGGTGCGGCCGCAAGCTCACCGTTTGTCCCAGGTTTTTGCCTGGTCGCCGCATCCTTCCGCGTTCGCGTCGACGTGCCGTTCCCGTTTTGGTGCGCGCGAACACGGCCAGTCGTCTCTGGTCGGCTTCCCACCCTTTCGAGTCCCCAGATTAGCCGATGCCGGGTTGCCGGGCCAACTTAATTCTCGGCGCTGTGAGCGCCCTAAGAAATGGGTCATAAGTCCCTAGACGCAGCCGCTCAGGCGGAGGGGGGCGGGGGAGACGCCGATCGTGAACTTGCCCCCGTTCGGCGTGCCGAAGACGAGGCGGCTGCCATCGGTCTCATTGCTCACGACCACCGAGACCGCGCCGCCGCCGGACACCTGGCCCGTCACCTCGCGCGGCAGATAGACGACCGTGCTCTGGTCGCCTGCCTTTCCCGTCGCGCGCATGGTGAAACCTCCGTCGCCCGGCTCGTAGTGGAAGTCGGCGTTCGGGTCCGCGGTGACTCGCGGGTAGATCCTGGCCAGGAGCTTTTCGCGCTGCGCGCGCAGGCACGGCGTTCCGTCCGGCGGCGAGCTGTAGATACCCCATTTCGTGTCGTCGCCGTTTTCCTTCCAAGTCCAGAACATGAAACCGACCCTGTGTTTCTCCTCCTCGAGCAGCACGTTCATGACGATCTCGTGGTCCCACTGCGGAGAGTCACCGAACTCCATCACCAGCAGCGCCATGTTCATCGCCTTCGCCTCCCGATCGGCGGACGCGAAACCCTGCTCGTAACCGCCCCATGGGTAGCTCGCGTGGTCCGGCGGCTGGTTGGCGAAGGTGTCGAAGGTGTAGATGTGCGTGTACGCGTGCACGCCCAGCACAAGGTTCGGATAAGAGCTGACCGGCATCGACAGGTGGGACGGGAAGTCGGCGACCTCGCGCAGCAGGCCGGTGTCGAAGAAGTAAAGCTGCCGGTCCGCGTGCACGCCGAGGTCCCGGTAGCCGCACACCGCGGGCATGAAGAACCCGGTCCAGCAGGGCAGACCGTCGTGGACGCCGGTCACCGCGTCGATGACGCGGCGATAGAAAGGAAACAGGAGCAGGTCGTCGAACCCGGGCGGCAGGTTCCAGCCGTTGAGAGGCTCGTTGAAAATGCTGTAACCGGCGACCGTGCTGTCGTCCTTGAAGCGAGCGGCCAGGAACGCGACCGCCTTGATGTACTCGTCCTGGATGCCGTCGCGGTCGTACCAGAAGTTGTTGAACGCCTCGAAGACCGCGGGGTTGAGCTCGCGCTTACCGGCGTAGTCCTCGGAGGGGAAGCCGTCGGTATAGGTCGCCCAGCGCGGCGCGCCGGAGTGGCTGCCCAGGTTGATCGGCTTGCCTCCGGGCAGCGCGACGCTCGTGGGATTGTCCATGAAGCGGGAGTACGCGTTCTGGTGCATGTCCACGATCACGTACATCCGATCCGCCTTTGCCCAACCGACGACCTGCGCGACGCGGTCGAGGTACGACTTGTTGAACTGGCCGCGCTGGGGCTCGATCACGCTCCAGGCAAGCGGCAATCGCACCGCATTGAAGCCGAGCCCCGCCATCTCGTGGATGTCGGCGCGGCACAGGGGCGGGTAAGGGTCGAGCCTGGAGTTGGCGGGGCAGGCACCGTTGTAGGCGGCCGGATCGATGGGATAGAAGTAGGCGGGGAAGGGGTCGGTGTGCTGGTTGGTCCCGGACCAGTAATCGTTGAGGCTGGCGGGGATCGCACCATGCAAAATGACCATGCGGCCGACGTCGTCCGCGATGTACGGCCTTGCGTTCGCCGGATGGGCGACGTGGAGCCAGGGGAGCGCGCCCGGTGGCCCGGCCGGCGAGGTGGCGGCGGGCGTGGCGATGACCGCAAGTGAGGTGAGCAGAGCGCCGGGATAGCTGAGAACGGCCACAATCAGCACCAGCAGCCCGATCAGGACCCTGGCGATCACGACGCCAGCAACCAGTAGCCGATGCCGGCGACCATCGTCGCCACGGAGATCAGGCCCGCGATCAGGCCGGCCGCCGCGCTCGTCGCGCCTCGGAGCTCGCCGCGCGACGCTCGGATGCGGAGCAGACAGCGCGTTGCGCTGATGATCGCGAACGGGCCGAAGATGCCGAACGGGAGAGCGAGAAGACCGAGCACCAGAGCCCTGGTCGCGGCGCGGTCCTTCATCAGTTCAGCGGCTCAGGAGCGTCACCAGAACTTGCCGCCGCCGCCGAAGAACAGATAAAGGATGGGACCGATGCCCCACGGAAAGGCGACGATGATCCAGAAGACCTTCCAGAAGCCGCTCATGTCCTTGCGGTTGACGACGTCGATCACGGTGAGGATGTACGCGACCGGATGGAGAATGATTGCGAGCAGGATCTCGACGAGCAGCTTCAACACGATTTCACGGCTGCGTGCAACGGGGTCGCGATCCGGGGCCAGCCGCCGGACGGCGCGTAGGTTCCGTCGGCCGCCTGTTCATAGCTCGCCTTGATTCGCCCGCGCGCGACCTGCGAAACAGCCTCCAGAAAGCGATCGACCTCCGCCTCGGTGTTGTAGGGGGCGAGGCTCGCGCGCACCGCGCCGGGCAGGGCCTTGCGCCGGCCGGCGGTGACCTCGCCTTCGACGGCGACGACGTCGTCCCGGCTCATGTGCAGCAGGTGGAAGACGTATGGGTTGGCGCAGAAGCAGCCGTGGCGCACGGCGATCCCCCACTCGTGGCTCAGCGCGGCCGCGACCAGGCCGTGGTGCAGATTCCCGACCACGAAGCTCGCCAGCGCAAGCCGGCGGTTGGGTTCAACACCTCCCAGCACCTGGACGCCGGGAATCTCGGCCAGGCCATTGAGCAGGCGGCGCCCCAGCGCGACCTCGTAATCGAGCATCTCACCGAAGCCGAGCTCGGTCAGCGTCTCGATAGCGACGCCGAGCGCGACGGCTCCGATGACGTTGGGCGAGCCCGCCTCCTCGCGGTCCGGCAGGTCGGCCCAGACGGTGTCGTCCCAGGTGACGATGCTGATAGCGCCGCCGCCCATGACCTCGGGCGCGCCACTGAAGAAATCGCGTGGGGCGACGAGCACTCCGGCGCCGTAGGGCGCGTACATCTTGTGGCCCGAGAACGAGAGGAAGTCGAGGTGGCCGGGATCATCCTTGGGCCGCACATCGATCGGGTGGTGCGGCGCCAGCTGCGCGGCGTCGACTGAAATCATCGCGCCATATTGATGCGCGAGCTCCGCCACCTCGTGAATGGGCGAAACGAAGCCCGTGACATTGGATGCGCCACACAGCGCGACGAGACTGATCTTTCCCTGCGCGCCCTTGAGCGAGTGCTCGATTGCTTCGAGGTCGATGTGGCCGTCGTCGGAGAGTCCGACCATCATGTGACCGCTGCGGTGGCGCCAGGGAAGCAGGTCGGCGTGGTGCTCCATCTCCGTGACCAGGACCTGGCGGCCGTCGAGCCTGGCCTCCTCGGCGGCGATGCGGTTGAGGGCGTCGGTGGTGCCCTTGACGAAGATCACCACCTGGTCTCTCTCGTCGACGCCGAAGAACTTCGCCACCAGTTCCCGCGCCTGCTCGTAGGCCTCGGTGGAGAGTCGCGACTTATAGCCGGTCCCGCGGTGCACACTCGAGTAAAGGTCGGAGAAACCCATCACGACGTCGCGCACATGGGTGAGCGGCGGAGTGCTGGCGGCGTTGTCGAAGTTGATTCCGGTGGCGGTGGATCCGCCAATCAGAGGCACTGGCAGGTCGACTCCAGCGAAGTGCTCGCGCCAGTGTCCGGAGTGCGGGGAGCTCACGTTCGGCTAAATCTAACCCCAACCATCGAACGGGTCGAGTCTGTATCGGTCACACTAGGGAACGCTTTGGTCCTTGTGTTGTTGACACGATGAAGAGCAAGGTTCCGGATTCCAGCCTCGCCGCCCGGGAGCTCAACTTCCTCGTCCGGCTGGCCCAGGCGGCGGCGTCCACCCAGCGTCCGGACGAGCTGGTCGAGCTGATCATCCGGGAGACGACGTCCGCGATCGGGACCGATGTCTGCTCGCTTTATCTGCTGGTCCAGCCAGGCCGGGAGCTGCTGCTCACGGCGACGAATGGCCTGAACGAGAACATGGTCGGCAAGGTGAAGATGAAGGTCGGGGAGGGAATCACGGGCTGGGTGGCCGAGTCGGGCCGGCCCGCCGTGGTGCCCGACGTAAGCAAGGAGCCGCACTGGAAGTGGGTGCCTGGGCTGGACGAGGACCGCTTCCATTCGATGGCGTCGGTGCCGATCGAGGCAGGGCCCCGGCTCGTCGGGGTCCTGAACGTGCAGAGCACGGAACGGCGCGAGTTCAACTCCGGCGACATCGACTTCCTGCGCGCGATCGCCGCCCAGGTGGCCGGGATCCTCGAGCGAAGCGAGCTGCAGCGGCGGACCGAGGTGCAGCTGGCGGACATCCGCCTTTCGCACGAGACGCACGAGCGGCTGACCAAGCTTTCGCTAGACGGCGCCGGCATTCCTTCGATCCTCGATGTCATCGGCTCGCTTGCCGGCGGACGGGCGGCGCTTTACTCGCCGGACGGTTACCGGATCCGCGGAACTGGGGAGCCGGTGGACGGAATGCCGCCACGAATCCCGGCGCCGGCGATCGCGGGCGCGGCGCGCGAGGTGAGGATCAAGGCCGGCCGTCCGGCCCGTCCCTTCGACGTGGTGCCCGTGCGCGCCGGGTCGGACATGCTCGGCCTGCTGGTGGTCGGTGCAGACGACGAGAGCATCGACGCCGAAGGTCGGCTGCGCGCGCTGGAGCACGGGTCCACGGTGCTGGCGCTGGAGCTTTCGAAAGAGCGTGCCGCCGCCGAGGTCGAGCGCCGGCTGCGGGGCGACCTCGTGGAGGAAGTTCTGGCCGGCGGGTTGGAGCCGGACGAGGCGGAGCGGATCGCGCGTCAGGCCGAGCGCCTGGGTCACCGGCTGCCGGCAAAGGCGTGGGTGGTGGTGCTGGAGCCGGACGACGACAAGACGGAGGCGGCGCTGGCGGCGCGCGGGCAGCAGGACCGGCTGGACGGGGCGCTGAGCGGCCTCGTGCGGTCGCGGATGCCGGGCGCGCTGACGCTCGTGCGTTCGGCGTCGGCGGTGTTCCTGGTGCCGGACGAGCTGGCGCTTGACCTGCCGGCCGTGGAGAAGCTGGCGGGCCAGGTGCTCGCCGCGGCCGCGCCGGTGATGAAGCCGGGGTCGGCGTCGGTGGGGATCGGCAACGTCGCCAACGGGGTCAGCGAGCTGGCGCGATCGCACATAGAAGCCCGGCAGGCGCTGCGCCTGACACGCCGTGCCGGAGGACGCGGGCGCATAGCGTCTTATCGGTCACTGGGTGCGTTTCGGTTGCTTCTCGAAGTGCAGTCGCCCGATGCGCTCCGGCGCTTCGTGACCGAGCTGCTCGGCCCCCTGCTGCAGTACGCGCAGTCACGCGACACGCCGCTGCTGGAAACGCTGGAGGCCCTCTCGGCGGCGCGATGGGTGCGCCGCGCGGCGGCGCGAGGGCTGGGGATCCACATCAACTCCATGAGCTACCGGGTGGAGAGGATCCAGTCGCTGACCGGGCTGCAGCTCGATGACCCGGAGACGCGGGTGGCGATTTCGATAGCGCTGCGTGCCCGAGCAATGCTCGGCATGTAGCCCTTTTGCGCGAAACAGACATATCCCAGTGCTGCGATGCAGCCTCTTTGCGCAAAACGGCGCTGTCGAGCTGAAAAAAAAGAAGGGCCCGAGCTCTCGCCCGGGCCCTTGGAGTGAATGTTCGGCTGACTACACGTCGCTGTAGAGCATGAACTCCCACGGGTGCGGCCTCAGCGCGACCGCGTCGACTTCCTTCTTGCGCTTGTAGTCGATCCAGGTCTCGATCACGTCCTCGGTGAACACACCGCCCTCGAGCAGGAACGCGTGGTCGGATTCCAGCGCGTCCAGTGACTCGGCGAGGGAGCCCGGCACCGACTTGATCTTCGCCTTCTCCTCGCCCTCGAGCTCGTAGATGTCCTTGTCCACCGGCTCCGGCGGGGTGATCTCGTTGCGAATCCCGTCCAGCCCGGCCATCAAACACGCCGAGAACGCAAGGTACGGGTTGGCCGCCGGGTCGGGCGACCGGAACTCGACACGCTTCGTCTTCGGGTCGGTCGAGTACATAGGGATGCGCACGCATGCCGAGCGGTTCCGCTTCGAGTACACGAGGTTGATCGGCGCCTCGTAGCCTGGCACGAGCCGGCGGTACGAGTTGGTCGTCGGCGCGCAGATCGCCAGCAGCGCAGCCGCGTGCTTCAGCAGCCCGCCGATGTAGTAGACGGCGCTCTGCGAAAGCCCTGCGTAACCCTTCGCGTCGGCGAACAGGTTGGCGCCGTCCTTCCACAGGCTCTGGTGCACATGCATCCCGGAGCCGTTGTCCTGGAACAGTGGCTTGGGCATGAACGTCGCCACGTAGCCGTGCTGGGCGGCGATGTTCTTGATCACGTACTTGTAGACCATCATCTTGTCGCCCATCTTGGTTAGCGAGTCGAACCGCATGTCGATCTCGGCCTGGCCGGCGGTGCCGACTTCGTGGTGCTGCACCTCGACGCGCACGCCCGCCTCGATGAGCTTGAGCATGATCTCGGAGCGCAGGTCCTGGAGCTTGTCGGTCGGCGGCACCGGGAAGTAGCCCTCTTTATGCCGCGGCCGGAACGCCAGGTTCGGCTCGGAGTTGCGGCCGGAGTTCCAGATGCCCTCCTCCGAGTCGATGTAGTAGTAGCCGCTGTGCGCGTTCTGGTCGAACCGGAGGGAGTTGAACAGGTAGAACTCCGCCTCGGGTCCCCAGTAGCTGATGTCCGCGATCCCCGACTTGCGCAGGTGCTCCTCCGCCTTCTTGGCGATGAAGCGCGCGTCGCGGGAGTAGGGCTCGCGGGTGATCGGGTCGACGACGTCGCAGATCAGAAAGAGCGTCTTGTGCGAGAGAACGGGGTCGATCGTCGCCGAGTCCGGGTCCGGGACGAGGAGCATGTCGCTCTCGTCGATCGACTGAAACCCGCGGATGCTCGAGCCGTCAAAACCGAGCCCGTCCTTGAAGCTGTCTACATCGAGCTCGCCGAGCGGCAGGCTGAAGTGCTGCCACGTGCCGGGAAGGTCGACGAACCGCACGTCGACGACCTCGACGCCTTCCGCTTTCGCCCTTTCGAGCACCTCGCGCGGACTGGTCTTGCTGACCGCTTTTGTCACAACTGCCATGAACACCCTCCACGAATTCCCACAGATTTGACGGGCCCAGGGTTCAGCCTAGGAACGAGGCCGCGGAATCGTCAGGTGAAGTCCGCACGAAGACGCCGAGCGAGTTTCTGTGTGCGTCACACGAGAGGCGCTTGTCCAAGCCGGCTCTCACATCGTTCGCAGCGCACGAGATCGGCGCTGGCAATTCGTTCCACCCACACGTTTTTGGGGCGGCGGAGTTCTCCCTAGGCTCAGGGGCATCAACGCTCTGGAGGTGACGTCGTTGCCCAGACCTTTGCTCCGACACCTACGCCTGCTCGCCATCTCGTTTGGGCTTGTTGCAGCCCTGACTCCAGCGGTCGTCCTGGCGGACGACCAGGCCGCGACGCAGGCCGGCGTGGCCGCAGACACCGTCTGGGTGATCGTCGCCGCCTGTCTTGTGATGTTCATGCAGGCCGGCTTCGCGATGCTCGAGGTCGGCTTCAGCCGAATGAAGAACGTAGGCACGGTGGTCGCCAAGGTCCTCACGAACCTGAGCGTCAGCTCCATCGCCTACTGGGCGGTGGGTTTCGGCATCGCCTTCGGCGCCGGCGGCATCTTCGCGGTCATCGGCACCAGCGGCTTCTTCCCGACATTCAGCCCCGGATCGCAGCTCGACCTCCCGGCGATCGCCGCTAGCACCGCGCCGGCCGCCGCCAAGTGGTTCTTCGAGTTCGTCTTCTGCGCGGTGTCGCTTGCGATCGTCTGGGGCACCATGCTCGAGCGGACGAAGTTCATCGTCTACATCCTGTTCGGCATACCCTTCGCCGCCTTCATCTATCCGCTCATCAGCCACCAGCTGTTTGGAGGTGGCTTCCTGATGGCGACCCTCGGCTCGCAGGACTTCGCCGGCTCCACGGTCGTCCACCTGACAGGCGCGACGGCCGGCTTCGCGGGTCTGCTCCTTCTGGGTGCGCGCATCGGCAAGTACGAGCGCGGCGGCCGTTCGAACGCCATCCCCGGCCACAACATGCCGCTGGCGCAATTGGGCGTGCTGATCTTGTGGTTCGGCTGGTTCGGTTTCAACCCGGGCTCGACGCTGAACGCGACCAACCTGCACTTCGCTGACATCGTCGTGGTGACCAACCTCGCCGCCGCCGGTGGCGCGGTGGCCGCGCTTGCCACCATCTACCTGATCACCAAGACGATGGACGTCGGCATGATCGGCAACGGCGCCATCGCCGCGCTGGTTGCCATCACCGCGCCTTCGGGCTATGTCGAGCCCTGGGCCGCGATCGTCATCGGCGCGGTCGCGGGCGTGATCGTCGTGGTCGGCGTGCTCGCGCTCGACAAGTACCTCGACGATCCGGTCGGTGCGCTGCCGGCGCACGGTTTGGCGGGAATCTGGGGCACGCTGAGCTGCGGACTGTTCACCGTCCCGGCGCTCGCGAAGTTCAACGGAGTTGGCCAGGGCGGGCTCTTCTACACCGGGAGCTTCCACCAGCTCGGTGCGCAGGCGATCGCCGTCACCGCTTCCTTCGTGACCGTCTTTGCTCTGAGCTATGGACTGTTCTGGATCATCAAGAAGACCGTCGGTCTCCGGGTCAGCGCGGCCGAGGAGATGGAAGGTCTCGACATCAGCGAACACGGCATGTGGGGTTACCCGGAGTCGTTCATGCCGGTGCCCGGCGGAGTCTACAGGCAGCCCGACACGCCTACAGTGAACCGGCACCCGGAACATGAGCCGGTGGCATCCGCGCACAAGGAGGTGTCGCCTGCATGACCGCGAACGGAAGCGGATATGCGATGAAGATGGTGGTTGCGATCATCCGCCACGAGCGGCTGCAGGAGGTCCAGGACGTGCTGGACGAGTGCGGCGTATCTGGCGTGACGGTGACGGAGGTCAAGGGCTGCGGAGCGCAGCGCGGGTACACGGAGAAGTACCGCGGCGCCGCGGTGCACATCTCGCTCCGCCCGCGACTCAAGGTCGAGGCGGTGATGAAGACCGAGATCGTCAACACCGTCGTCGACAAGCTGGCGGTCGCCGCGCGCACCGAGAACGGCGTGGTCGGCGACGGCAAGATCTTCGTCATCGGCGTCGAGGATGCGGTCCGCATCCGCACCGGCGAGCACGGACCGGAAACCGTGCAACATGCTGAAAGGGCAATGTGGGGACACTGAACTATGAGAGGAAACCCGGATGGTTTCCTCTCATCGACGGGCGCTTCGCGCCGGGTCTGCTCTCTTTCCGGTGTAAGGTTCGGACTTGATTAAGTAGCCACTCGTAGCGGCGCTTGGCAGACAAGGAGAACAAGTCGCGGCCGGGGTTAACCCGGCCGCCAATGCGACGTCAGAAACAAAAGGGCGGCGGCGGATTTCCCGCCGCCGCCCTGACCTCGCCGGTTAGTTGTTGGCCCTTGCCGCTTCCGAGTTCTTCTCGATCCAGGACCGAATGGGACCCGCTCCGCCTGGGTAGCCGACCAGCCGGTCGACCAGCTTGCCGGACTTGAAGAGGCCGAGCGTCGGGATGCCCATCACGCCGTAGCGGATGGCGATCTCCTGGTTGTCGTCGGTGTTGAGCTTGCCGATCTTGACCCTGCCTGCGAACTCGGTCGAGAGCTGCTCGACCACCGGTTCCATCATCTTGCAGGGTGGGCACCAGTCGGCGTAGAAGTCGACCACCACCGGCTCGGCGGCGTTGAGGACGTCTGCCTCGAAGGTTGGTCCGTCGAAATGTTGAACGTCTGTACTCACGCCCCAATAGAAGGTCGGCGACCCCCTCCATATTCCCCGGATAATCGCGGGGATGGCCGTGCTCGAAGCCCAGCCGCCGGCGCCTGTCTGGGAACAAGCTCTCAGGCAGTTCGGCGCACGCTTCTTCGAGGCGTCCCCGGGGGCCGTGACGTGGATCTTGCTGGCCGCGCCGGCCTGGATACCGATCGTTTTCAAGCTGCCCGGAGCGATCTTCGTCGCCTCGGTAGTCCTTCTCTTCGACGCCTACTGGGTGCTTCGGGCGGTCACCGTGGTGACCGGCGTCTACAGCACTCTGCTGAGGATGCGGCGTGACACGAAGAAAGACTGGCTGGCGCTGTGCCGTCAGGACGTTGCGGCGGGCGCCAACGACCCGCTGCAGTACATCCACCTCTCAGTCATCCCCACCTACACCGAGCCCTACCACGTTCTCGAGCGCACGGTCCAGGCGATCGTCGACGCCAACTACCCCGACGAGCTGAAGATGGTCGGGATCATCACCCGGGAGACCGACAAGCCTGGTTGGGAGAACGTCGCCCGGCTTAAGGAGAAGTTCGGCGGCCGGCTGCGCGGCTTCTACCACATCAAAGACCCGCTCGAGCCGGGCATCGTCGTCGGCAAATCCGCGGCGATGAACTGGGGCGGCCGGTGGATGGTGCGGGTGCTGACCGAGGAGGGTTACGACCTCTCCAAGATCCTGATCACCGACCTCGATTCCGACTACCGTGTCCACCCGCAGTACTTCGGCTGGATCAGCTGGCACCACGCCCGCACCGCGCTGCGCGACTACACGATCTGGCAGCCCGTTCCGCTGTTCCACAACAACATCTGGGAGGTGCCGATGGCGGTGCGCATCATGTCCGCCAGCACCTCGCAGTGGCAGATGTTCCTGCACTCGCGCCCGCACCGCCTGGTTGCCTTCAGCAGCTACACGTGCAGCCTCGACTTCGTGCACAAGGTCGGCTACTGGGACAAGGACGTCATCCCGGAGGACTCACGGTTCTACTGGAAGGCGTTCTTCACGTTCGGCAAGAAATTCTCGGTGAAGTCGGTGTGGCTGCCGATCTACGGCGACTCACCCAACTCGCGCGACTACGCGTCCACGCACATGAGCCAGTACAACCAGATCAAGCGCTGGGCGTGGGGCATCACCGACGTGCCATACGTTCTGGCCCGGCTCTTCAAGCACCCCGAAATCCCGCTGGGGCTGCGCATCCGTCGCTTCATGAATCTGTTTCTCAATCACCTCAACTGGATCTTCCTGCCGGTTCTGCTGATGTTCGGCGCGTCAGTGCCCATCTGGGTGAGCGTCGACTTCTCGCTGACCGACCTGGGCCAGACGCTGTGGACGATCTCCGGACTGTTGCTCGGGACGACGCTCTCGACGGTGATCTTCTTCCTCTACTTCGAGATCCGCCTGCTCCCGCCGAAGCCCGCGACCTGGCCGCTGTGGAAGAAGACGGTCATCTACGTCCAGTATCTCGCCTACCCGATCGTCGGCCTGGTGATGAGCGTGCTCCCTGCGCTCGAGGCCCACACGCGACTACTGTTTGGTCGCTATCTCGAGTACCGCGTGACCGAGAAGGTGTAGACGATGGAAGACAAGATTCGCGAAGTGCTAGGCCAGGCGTTTGGTGACCTGCACGAAAAGTTGCGCGAGCAGGTGCGGGGCCTCGACCCGGGCACGCTCAACTGGAGGCCACTGCCGAAGGCGAACTCGATCGCCGTGCTGGTCACGCACACCATCGGGTCGGAGCTGGAGATGATCCGCTCAGTCCGTTCGAGTCGGACGCAACGCGACCGGGACTCCGAGTTCAAGGCCGAGGCGGATGCCGAGCAGCTGCTCGGGATGATCGATGCGGCCGACCGCGAGATGGGGGAGCATGTCTCCGCGTTGACCTCGGCGGACCTGACCGAGCTGCGGCCGCGCGGGGACCGGCAGCCGCAGGCCGGCATCTTCTGGCTGATCACGAACTACGGCCACGCGCGCGAGCACCTCGCGCAGATCGAGCTGACCAAGCAGCTCTATGACAGCAGGACTTAGCTAGCGCCGCTTTGGCGGCCGGGTTCAGTCCGGCCGCAACTTGTTTTCCATGCCAACCAGGCGTGGCACCTGGAAGGCTAATAAAGCAAGCTCATCCTCTCCGGAGGGAGTTCGGGCCGCGAAACCGGCGCGCACTTGGATGGAGCTTTGCGATCACCGTCAGGCGCCGTTGAGCGGCCCAGCGCAGGGGGAACCTGGCAAGGTTCCTCCTACGAACCTCAGGCTCCGCATACCGGGCTGTTGACGAACCAGGGTAAGCAGAACCCTGGTCCCGCAAGAGCCCACAGCTCCAGCAGGGCGATGACCACCAGCGCGCCCACGAAAATGCTGCCGGTGATCACGTTCCGACCGGGCACGGGCCACTCCTTCCAGCCGAGGCGCTTGGCCATCCTGGGACCGATTGCCCCGTCGAGGAACGGAAAGATCACGAGCAGGATGATCACGACCGTCCCGATACCGATCGAGAAGATGAACTCGTTGCCCAGCTTCAGGAACTGAAACAGGAACAGGAAGTACCAATCGGGTCGCGGGATGGTGGTCGCCCGCGGGTCGGCCGATGCCTCCAGCTGGAGGTTCTTCTGCACGTAAGCGGAGAGCAGCCCGACCGCGATCAGCATGACCACGGCGATGATCGGGTAGGGCCAGAAATGGTCCGGGAAGAAAGGGTGCGTCTCGTCGTCCGGCATGTCGTCCGCCAGGTGATGGCCCGCGTCGCCCATGAGGATCGGGAACATCGCAAGGCCGATCAGGACCGGGTAAAGGATGTGGTCCGGGCCGACGGGGAGTCGCTTCCACTGCGGCTCGAGGGTGTGGCCGCCGTGGCCGTCGAGCTCGATGATCTCGATCTCCTTGGAGGGCACAGCCGAGGCCGCGCCCGGTCCCTCTTTCTTGGCGTCTTCTTCGCTCATAGAGGCTCCGATATGCCGTGCGCGCGAATGAACCGGAAGTGCACGTACATGAGTAAAACGATCAGCGCCGGCAGGACGAACACGTGGAGCGTGAAGAAGCGCTGCAGCGTCGGCGGGCCGACCACCGGCCCGCCCTGCAGCAGCTCCTTGATGAAGGCGCTGACCGGAGCGATCGGGATGCCCGCCGTGATCTTGATCGTGACCTCGGTCGCGAAGTACGCCTTGGTGTCCCAGGGCAAAAGGTATCCAGTCAGCGCGAGGGCCAGGATGATGAAGAGCATCAGCACGCCGACGATCCAGTTGAGCTCTCGCGGCGCGCGGTACGAGCCGGTCCAGTACACCCGCGCCATGTGCAGCAGCACCATGATGATCAGCAGGTTGGCGGCCCAGAAGTGGACGCCCCGGATAAGCCAGCCAAGGTAGACCGTGTTCTGGATGAAGTTCACACTGGCGTACGCCGGCGCCGGGTTGCCGGTCGCGTCGGGGACGTAGTAGAGGGCGAGCAGCACGCCCGTGAGGAGCTGGAAGACGATGAGGATGAAGACCATCCCACCGAAGCAGTAGTAGAAGGCGTTGGCGAAGTTCGGCACGCGCTGGTAGAGCGCCTCGTCGACCGCCTTTGTGAACGGGTAGCGCTCATCCAGCCACCGGACCGCCGCCAACTGGAGGTCTCGCGGGTGCGGGATCGCCATCAGAAACCCAGAATGATGCCATCGACCTGGAGCTCGTTGGGGTTGTCACCCTGCTTCCAGGTCAGGTGGGAGAGCGGGTTGGACGCGGGCCCGTGCAGGACGGTGCCGTCGAGGTGGAAACGCGAGCCATGGCACGGGCAGTCGAGGCTCTTTGCGTCCTTGTTGAACGCGACCGAGCAGCCGAGGTGGGAGCAGTTCTGCGCGAACACGGTGACCTTTCCCTGGTCTTTGACCACGAAAGCGGCAAACGCGAGGTCACCAGCCGCGTTGTCGCCGCCCCCGTCGGCCATGATGAAGGCGGAATTGGGGCTGGTCGGGGCGAGAATCTGAGTCGCCGTCCCGTCCTCCAGTCGGTCGATCGGGGTGGCGAGGGAGACCTTGATCAGGCCTTTCTTCTGGCCCTTCGGCGGCGCCGGCCAGAAGTAAACGAGGATGGGCGCGAGCCCGGTTACCACTGTCGCTGTCAACAGCGCCGCCATCCACCACCCGAGAAATGTGCGGCGGGTGACTTGGCTTTGGGTCGCAGCGTCTGCCATCCGCCTCAAATGTTAACGATCCAGGTAGGAGGGCAAGCCCACCGCCGCCCGGGCTTCGCGCAGGGTCGCCCGCGCCTCTTCGCGCGCCCTTCGGCTGCCCTCTTCGAGCACGCCGAACACGTAGTCGGGCGTCAGCTCCGCGCGCGCCTCGCGGAAGGGGCGAAACATCTCGATCAAACGGTCGGCCAGGATCCTCTTCTTGTCGAAGCAGCCGATCTGCGCCTTGCGGCAGAGCTCCCAGTAGTGCTCCCAATCGTCGAACAACAGCTTGTAGTAGGCGCAGACGTTGCATGAGCGAGGATGGCCGGGGTCGGTCTTGCGCGGCCGTCTGACGTCGGTGACCATGCTCAGGACCTGCTTGCGAATCACCTCCGGCTCGTCGGTGACTCCGACGATGTTGCCGACGGTCTTCGACATCCGCTGCTTGCCGTCGGTGCCTTTGATCAGGTTGGTCTCGGTCAGCAGCGCGCGCGGCTCCGGAAAGACGGGGGAGTACGTGCGGTTGAACCTGCGCGCCACCTCGCGGACGAGCTCGAGGTGGGCGAGCTGGTCCTTGCCAACGGGCACGCCCACGCCTTTGACGATGAGGATGTCAGCGCCCTGCAGGATCGGATAGGAGAACAGGCCGAGGTTGACATTGTCGGGGTGCTTTTTGGCCATCTCCTTGAAGGTGGGGACGCGCTGCACCCAGCTGAGTGGAGTCACCATCGAGAGAAGCAACGTCAGCTCCGCCACCTCGGGCACCTTGGACTGCAAATAGACGACGCTGCGGCTCGGGTCGATACCGACCGCCAGCAGGTCGGCCGTGAGGTCGAACACCTTGTCCTCCGCCTTGTGGCCGTCGGGCTCGGTGGTCAGCGCGTGGTAGTCGGCGACGAAGTAGAAGCACTCGTGCTGGTTCTGGAGCTCGACCCAGTTCCTGGCGGCGCCCAGGTAGTTGCCCAGATGGAAGCGGCCTGTCGGTCGCATGCCGCTGAGGATCCGGAGCCTATCTGCCACGGCGGACGAGTGTAGCGAGGCCCTCGATCTAGGATTGGCCTAGTTGTCAGCCAACGACCCAGCACTCGAACCTCCGGCCACCAGCCTGGGCCTCGGTTCGCGGGCTCTCCGCAACACGATCATCGTCCTGACCGCGAAGGTCATCGCGCGCCTGATCGCGCTCTTCACCGTCCTGTACATGATCCGGCGCCTGGGACCAGAGCACTACGGCTCCTTCACGGTCACGATCAACCTGACCGCGATCGTCAGCGTCGTCCTCGACCTGGGCTTCAACGTCCTCTTCGTCCGCGAGGGCGCCCGCAACCGCGGCGAGATCCAGCGCTACCTGCGCAACGTCATGTCGCTCCGAGTCCTCATGTCTGTCGCCAGCCTCGCCGTGCTGGCCGCGGTCCTGTATCCCCTCGGGCTTGGCGCCTACCTGATCCCTGGCTTCTTCCTGATGGTGCTGACGTCGTACTCGACGCTCCTGCGCAACGGGCTCTACGCCGTGCAGCAACTGGGCTACGAGGCGGTCGCGGTGGTCCTCGAGAGCGTGGTGCTGCTGCTGTTGGTGTTGTATGGCGGACTGACCAGGCAGGGCGTGGGCTACTACCTCTGGGCGTACGCCATTCAGTACGCGTTCAGCTGTGTGTACTTCGTGGCCGTGCTCGCGATCAAGCGCATCGCCACCCCCGGCTGGAGGTTCGAGCTCGCGCTCCTGCGCGAGTGGTTCTGGAAAGGGCTGCCCTTCGCGCTCACATTTGTCCTGACCGTCCTGTACTTCCGCATCGACCAGCCGCTCATCTTCACCATCCGCTCGGAGACGGAAGCGTCCTGGTACGCCGCCGCGTACAAACCCATCGAGTCGCTGCTCTTCATCCCCATCACCTTTCTGTCGATCGTCTTCCCGGTGCTGTCCGTGTACCACCGCGACCGGCCGAGCGACATGCTCGACGCCCTCAGCCGTTTCTACAAAGGATTGCTGTTGATGGGCTGGCCGATCAGTGTCGGCATCTTTGTCCTTGCGGGCCCGCTGACGGCGCTGCTCCTCGGCCCGGGCTTCGGCCCGTCCGAGCCGGCGCTGCGGATCCTGTCTCTCGCACTCGGGATCGCGTTCGTCAACAACGCGTTCATCGGTGCGCTGAACGCTTCCGACCGCCAGATATCGTTCACCTGGGCAGCGGGATGGAGCCTGGTCGCCAACGTCGCGCTCAACCTGGCGCTCATCCCTCCGTTTGGCTACATCGGCGCGAGCTGGGCCACCGTGGCCACCGAGCTCATGCTCGGCGGCGTGGGTTGGATCCTTACCGCGCGCTACGTCGGACGCCTTCCGGTGTTCACGTTGAGCTGGCGTGTCGTCGCCGCCGGCCTCGTGATGGGAATCGCTGTCTATCCACTGCGGACGCTGCATGGGGTGGAGCTCGCCATCCCCATCGTCGCCGGCGTGGTCGTCTATGGCGTTGGGGTGCTGCTCCTGCGCGCGGTCACGTTCGACGAGATCGCATGGGCGCGGCGGGCGCTGGCGCTGGCGCGCTCGTGAAGTCGAAACCGCTGTATCTCAAGCCGCGCGGCGCGACCGAGCTCGTGCCGTGGGAGGAGATCGCGGTCGACGCGCCCGAGGTCGGCCCCCAGACGCCGCTGGCCGAGGCGCAGTTCGTCGCTCTCGACGTCGAGACGACGGGCAACGCGCCCTTCCTGGTCCTCGAGATCGGCGCGGAACGCTTTCGCCTCGACGGAACGCTCTCGTTCTTCGACACCCTGGTCGACTGCCGCGCACCCATCAACCCGTACGCCCGCAAGCGCCACCACATCGACCGCTCGATGCTCATCGGTGCGCCCGAGTTCAAGGACGCGCGCCGCGCGTTTCTTCGCTTCGCGCAGGGCGCGGTGCTCGTCGAGCACAGCCACGACGCCTTCGACACCTGGCTCGTGGGCCGCGGCCTCGAGAGTCCGCTCGAGCACCCCATCATCGACACGACCGCCCTGGCGCGCCTGGTCCTCGACCTGCCGAAAGGCCAGACGCCGGGCCTCGCGCGCCTGGTCGAGGTGCTGGGCGTCGACCTTACGCCCGCCCACGCGGCGCTGGACGACGCCCGCGCGACGGCCAAGGTGTTTCGCGCCCTCATCGCCCGCGCCAAGGCAAGCCTCGGCTGGAAGACGGTCGGGGATGTGCTGGCCGCGCTGCCGCGGCCAGTGGTCGACCGGACGCCGCCTAATCGAAGAGGCCCAGCTGCTGCAGGCCCTCAGAGTCCGGGTGCTCGAGGCCGGACAGGCCCACCCCGATCAGGCGCACCGGCCGCGACTCCACGTGCGACTTCTCGAGCGCCGAGCGCGCGGCGCGGAAGATCGTCTCGACGTCGTCAGTCGGGCTCGTCCGGCTCACCTGGCGGCTCACGAGCCTGAAGTCCGGGAGCTTCAGCTTCACATAGACCGTCCGGGCGCGGACGCCGTCGGTCTTGAGCCTCTCGGTGACCCGGTCGGTGAGGTCGCGCAGCGCATGCTCGAGCTGGCCGCGGTCGCTGACATCGTTCTCGAACGTGGTCTCCGCGGAGATGGTCTTCGCCGGCCGGCTGCCGTCGACAGGTTGGCGGTCGCGGCCCTGGGCGAGCCGCTGCAGCACCGCGCCGTTCGTCCCCAGCGCCTGGACCAGGCGCTGCGTCTCGTAAGCGGCCAGCGCGCCGACAGTGCGAAGCCCCATGGAGTGCAGCCGCTCCTCGGTCTTCGGGCCGAGGCCGGGGATGACGCCGACCGGGAGTGGGGCGAGGAAGTCCGCCTCGGTGCCCGGCGAGACGAGGACCAGGCCGTCGGGCTTACGCGTGCCGCTGGCGACCTTGGCCACGAGCTTGGAGGTCGCCGCGCCAACCGATGCGGTCAGGCCGACCTCGGTGTGGACCTGGAACTTGATGCGCCGAGCAACGTCCTCGGCGGTCGAGGTGCCGTGGCGCGTCCGCGCGGTGACGTCGAGATAGGCCTCGTCGAGGGCGATCCCCTCGACCAGCTCGGGCGAGGTGAAGCGGCGGAAGATCTGGTGGACGAGCCGGCTCGCCTCGCGGTAGCGGGCCCCATCGGGGGCGACCACCGTCAGCTGCGGACACACCTGCAGCGCCTCGTGCAGAGGCATTGCCGAGCGCACGCCGTAGGCCCGCGCCTCGTACGAGGCACCCATGACCACCGCGCGCCTGGAGCGGCCGGCCACGGCGACCGGAACGCCGCGCAGCCTGGGGTCGTCGCGCTGGTGCACGGAGGTGTAGAAGGCGTCGAGGTCGACGTGCAGGATCGTTCGCGGCCAGTTCTCGGGGCGTGCCAATTGAGTTGCAGCGGCCAGTATGCCGCAAGGACTTGTGGTCTAAGCGCAGGTCAGGGGCTAGGAGAGGAGCCCAGGGCGGCGGCGACGTTGGAGAAGACGTTGGCGATCTGGTTGCCCATCGTCAACAGGATGACGATTGTGACCAGAGCCACCAGCACCAGTACGCCGCCGAAAGCGGCGATGGTGATGATCACCGCGGTCATCGCTCCGCCGCCTCGCCGAGGTTGGGCGTAAGGCTGGGCGGGCTGGGCAGCCTGGGCGGGCAACCACGCGGTGCCGTTCCAGCGCCACCGGCCGTCGGCCGAGACCGCCGGCTTCCACTCGGCGCCGTCCCACCACCAGAGCCCGTCGGGCGAGAACGTGGTCCGCGGCGCGCCTGGCGAGGAGGGAGTGCCCACCCGCTGAACGATAATCCCGACGATGAAGGGCGTGATTCTGGCGGGCGGCACCGGCAGCCGGCTGCACCCGCTGACCCGGATCACTAACAAGCACCTGCTGCCGATCTATGACCGGCCGATGATCAGCTACGGGATCGAGGCGCTGGTCAGCGCGGGGATCGGCGAGATCATGCTCGTGACCGGGGGAACGCACGCCGGCGAGTTCCTTCGCCTCCTCGGCAACGGGCACGAGTTCGGGATCGACCGCCTTTCGTACGCGTACCAGGAGAAGGCGGGCGGCATCGCGGAGGCGCTGCGGCTGGCCGAGAAGTTCGTCTCCGACGACCGCTGCGCGGTCCTGCTCGCCGACAACGTCTTCGAGCGGTCGGTCAAGCGATGCGTGGAAGCGTTCCAAAAGCAGAAGCTCGGAGCCAGGGTGGTGCTGTCAAAGGAGGCCAACACGACCCACCTGCGCAACCTCGGCGTCGCGCAATTCGACGGCAACCGGCGCATCGAGCGGATCGTCGAGAAGCCGCAATCGCCGCCGAGCGAGTTCGCCGTCACGGGCATCTACTTCTATGACGACTCGGTGTGGAGGGTGCTGCCCGAGCTCAAGCCGTCGGGCCGCGGCGAGCTCGAGATCACGGACGTGAACAACTGGTACCTGGGCAAAGGACTGATGGAGTACGACGTGCTGGATGGATTCTGGGGCGACGCTGGGGAGTCCATCGAGGCCTACTACGCCGTCAACGACTTCGTCCGCGCGCATGGCAGCAACAAGAGCTGATGGCGATCGACGGAGTGGTCCTGAGCGAGCTCGTCACGCATGCCGACGAGCGCGGGTTCTTTCGCGAGATCCTGCGCGAGACCGACAGCCACTTCGAGCATTTCGGCCAGTGGTCGCACTCGCTGATGTACGCGGGAGTGACCAAAGCCTGGCACATACACCAGCGTCAGACCGACTGGTGGTACGTGATCGGAGCGCTGAAGGTCGCGCTCTACGACACGCGTGAGTCGTCGGCGACGAAAGGCCAGCTGATGGATTTTCTGATGGGGGACGGACAGCCGACGTGCCTGAAGATCCCACCGGGCGTGGCCCACGGCTGCAAGGCACTGGAGCTGAGTCACCTCCTGTACGTGACGTCCGGCGTCTACGACCCGGAGGACGAGGGGCGCATCCCGCACGACGACCCGACGATCGGCTACGACTGGACGGCGGGCCCGGCCATCAAGTGAGCCGCTCGCTCAAGCGCCTGCTCGTCGCGGGCGGTGCGGGGTTCATTGGCTCCAACTTCGTCCGCCATCTCCGACGGTCGCGTCCAGACGTCGAGACAACCGTGCTCGACAAGCTGACCTACGCCGGCAACCTGGCCAACCTCCGTGACGTCGAGGGGGGCGACGGGTATCGGTTCGTGCACGGTGACATCTGCGACGCAGGCGTCGTCGACAAGCTGGCCGGAGAGGTGGACGCGATCGTCAACTTCGCGGCGGAGACGCACGTCGACCGCTCGCTCATGGACCCGTACGCATTCATCGAGACCGACGTGCGCGGGACCGCGGTGCTGTGCGAAGCCGCGCGCAAGCACGACCACGAGGCTCTCCTGTTGATCAGCACAGACGAGGTCTACGGCGAGGTGCTGCACGGCCGCTCAGCCGAGACCGACGCCTTTCGCCCGCGCAGCCCCTACTCGGCGAGCAAGGCGGCGGGCGAGCACATCGCGCGCGCCTACGCCGAGAGCTTCGGCCTGCCGCTGCTGGTGACCCGGGGATCGAACACCTACGGGCCGTACCAGTACCCGGAGAAGCTGATCCCGGTGCTCATCACCAACGCCATCGACGGGATGCCGCTGCCTCTTTATAAGGACGGGTCGGCGGTGCGCGATTTCCTCTTTGTCGAGGATCACTGCCGGGCGATCGAGCAGGTCCTCTTCGAAGCACCTGTCGGAGCGGTGTACAACGTCGGCACCGGCGCCGAGACCAACGGTTTGCAGGTGGCGGAGGCGGTGCTCGAGATCATGGGCAAGCCGCGCAGCTTCATCGAGTTCGTGGCCGACAGGCCGGGCCACGATTACCGCTACGCCGTCGACGTCTCCCGGATCACCGCGCTGGGCTGGGAGCCGCGGGTCACGTTCGCGGAGGGCCTCGAGAACACCGTGCGCTGGTACCTGGAGAACGAGGCCTGGTGGCGTCCGCTGAAGTCTGGCGAGTACTGGGACTACTACCGGAGGAACTACAGGCCGCTCGTCAGCTAGCCGGGGGCGGCGGCATCGGCCGCCAGGTGCGGCTGTCCCACCAGTAGTAACCGTCCGCCGAGCGCATCGCGTCCGGCGGCACCTCTTTCGTGGCGTCGCGCCACGCCTGGCCGTCCCACCAGTACCTTCCGTCCTCGGACATCAGCGGCCCATCGGCAGCCGCGGGCGCGACCGCCGCGACCGGGGTCGGGCGCCGGCGCGCGAGCACGACCACGACCATCAACGCCGCCAGCAGCAGCACGACGAGCACAGCGCTGCCGCCGATCGCCAGCGGCACCGCGTAGGCGGTGAGGTTGAACGAGTTGCGAGAGGCGTTCTCCGGCCACTGGTTGGGGGAGATCGAGTACGCCGGCGCGGCATCGAACTGGCGCTTCGCCTGAGTCGTCTCCAGGTCGCCCAGGTCGTCGGCCTGCGACAGCGCCGTGACCGTGAAGAAGTCGTTGCCTTTGAGGAACACTCCGAGGTCGAAATACAGAGGCTTCGAGGGCTCGGCGTAGTGGGCGCCGAAGTAGGTGGCGACCCCGTCCGCGGTGATGGGGCGGACCAGGTATTGCGACGCGGATCTCCCCTTGAACGTGTTGAGCCAGCTGCTCGCGTCGCGTTGCCCGCCGAAGGCGACGACCACCTCGAAGATCGCGTGCTTGCCGTCCTCGGCGTACCACGTGCGCGCGTAGCCCTGGACGAAGCGGTCGCGCTTGAGCTCGTCCAGCACCAGTGAGTCAGACCCGGCGTAGTCGGAGGCGGTGATGGGGCCGTCCTCCTGCGAGCTCGTCGACTCCGAGTAGAGGCCCGTGGGGGCGATGAGCATCGTCGAGAGGGAGGGGGACGGCGACGGGGACGCGGCGGCGGCGACCGGCGCAAGCCCCAAGGCCGCTATCGCGGAAACGACCACGCTAGCCGTCAGGCGGTTGACTTTCCCCATCCAGCGTGAGTTTGCCATTGGCTGACCTCGATGCTTCCCTCCGAACATAGAGGAACAGCGCAAACGAGACCAGGAATCCGAAAAACACGACCCCCACAACAATGAGCGCCGCGATCTTCACGGCATCGATCCCTCCCGCCAGCAGGCGGCGGTTCTCTGGCCACTGCGACGGTGGGATCGAGCCTTCGGGTGCGGCGTCGAACTGTTTCTTTGCCTGCTCGGCGGCCGCCCTTCCCAGGTCGTCGGCGCTCGAGATGAAACCTACGGTGAAGAAGTCGTTGCCCTTGACGAAGGAGACGACGTCGGCGTAGGACGGCCCGCCTGGGTCGGCGTAGTGCACTCCGTAGTTGGGGCCGATCCCGAACACCGCGATCGCACGCTGGAAGTAGTCGCTCGACCGGGCGGCGGCTTGCGCAGTCGCCAGCCAGGTGCGCGCGCCCTTCCCGCCGGAGAAGGCGACCACCAGCTCGACCAGCGCGCGCCCATTGGTCTGCTCCGTCCAGCTCGCGCCGTACCCAGCGACGAAGCCGTCGCGGGTCAGTGCCGTCGCGAGGCTGGAGGCGCCGCCGGCGGACACGTAGCTCGCGTACTCCGTGGTGACGAAGGCGCCAACGGGCGTGCCGTTCCCCTCCGTGTCGGGGCTGTAGCTGGCAGTGGGCGGTGGCGCCAGAACAGAATCAAGGCTGACCGACGGGCTGGGTGCCGCGGCGATGAGAGCGGCGCTCGAGATCAGGGCGAACGCGTCAGCCAGCCGGCGGCTGCTGCCCTTGCGGTACAGGCCGCCACGTCCTCCCATCCCACCAGAGTGAGCCATCGCTCGAGCGCTGCGCGAAAGGCGGAGCTTCGTGGGCGGCGTCTTTCCACGCCTGCCCGTCCCACCAGAAGTTTCCATCCGGCGACATCTGGACCTCACCGGTCGGGGACATCGACGGCGGCGCGTAGGTTCCAACGGCCATCGCCGGCGGCCGCTGCCGCCGCCGGATCACTCCGATGACGGCCGCGATGATCCCGCCGACGACGAGGATCGGGAGGATGACACCGATGGCGGAGCCGAGGCCGAAGGCGCTCGAGCTCTGCTGGTTCTCGGGCCACTGCGACGAGGGGATCGTCTCCGCGGGCGCCGAGTCGTACTGAGCCTTCGCCTGGTCGGTGGCCGGGGTCAGCACCGTGTCCTGCGCGCCGGCGAAGATGACGATGAAGAGGTCGTTGCCCTTCACGAACACGAACTCGTCCTCGAAGGCGCCGGTGGGCGTGAAGTGTGCCCCGTAGTAGGGATCGATGCCCGTGATCGTGTCGGAGTGGGAGTAGTGCGAGTCGGCTTTGTCGGTGGACTCGAGCGCGGTCAGCGCCTTCTTCGCGCCGCTTCCGCCGCTGAACGCCATCACCGCCTCGACGACGCCGCGGCGGAGCGACGTCGAGTTCCACTCCTTGCCGTAGCCGTCGACGAACCCAAAGCGGTTGAGCGTCGTCTCGGTCTCCTGCGCGCTGGCGCCCGACGCGTTCACCGCCCAGTCGTGGGCCGTGAATTCCCCGTGCAGCGTAGCCGTCGTCAGCTCGACGTAGCCGCTCGGAGCCGGAGCCAGCACCGTGTCGAGGCCGGGCGAGGGCGAGGGCGAGGCGGCGAGCGCGTTGATAGGCAAGAGGGCGATGAAGCAGACTGCGGCCGAGCCGAGGAACCGGTTCACGCGCGCCATCTTATAGGCTGGCGGTGAATCTTCCGCCGATTCCGCGCCAGTACCAGCGGAGGTACCGCGGGAGCCACTGCCACAGCCGGAAGCGGCTCTGGCCCGCCGTCCGGTCGCGCCAGGTCGTCGGCACCTCGGCCACGCGCAGGCCGAGCCTGTAGGCCTTGACCGTCAGCTCGATGCCGAGCTCGAAGCCGCCTTGCGACTCGATGGTGACCTGGTTCAGTAGCCGTTTCGAGTAAAGGCGAAAGTTGCTGGTCGCGTCATGGACAGGTAGCCCACCGAGCAAGTGGAGCGACAGGCCGGCCGTCCGGGACATCGTCCGCTTGAGGAGCGGGCCGCCGATCTGGCGACCGCCGCGCATGTACCGTGACCCGGCGACCACGTCCGCGCCTTCGCGCGCCAGGCGGTACATAGGATCGATGTCCGCCGGGTCATCCGAACCGTCCCCCATGGTGATCAGGACGTAGGGCGCCCGCGCCGCGCGCAGACCGGACTTCATGGCGTTCAGCGCGCCGCGGCCGAGCGTGTTCCTAAGGAGGCGCACCTGAGGGAGCTCCGCCTGCAGGCGTTTCACGACCGGGACGGTCGTGTCCTCGTCGAAGTCGTGCACCACCAGCACCTCGAGCGGGCGGGTCTTCGTCTGTTCGACTACCCCGCGCAGCGTCGGCACCACGTTCTCGCCCTCGTTGTAGACGGGGACGACGACGCTGAGCGCCGGTGTCTCGTCGCCCATCAGCAAATGGTCAGATTCGTTCGGCCGCGATCTCGTCGCGGATCCACGGGATCACCTCGTCCAGCACTTCCTCCAGCGGCGTGGTGGCCTCGAAGCCGAGCAGCTCGCGCGCCTTTTTCACGTCGGGCACGCGCATCTGGACGTCGTGCTCGTAGGGCGGGTCGCTGACCAGGCGCAGCGGCTTGCCGGCCTCGTTCACCTTGCGCCAGACGAGCTCGGCCAGCTCGCGAACCGTGGTCGATCGCGCGGTCGACAGGTTGAAGTCCTCGTTGAGGGCGCGCTCCGATTCCATCGCCAGCCGGATGCCGACCGCCAGGTCGCCGCCGTACGTGTAGTGCCGCACCTGGCTGCCGTCGCCGAGGATGTGAAGCGGGTCCTGGCCCTTGAGCACCTTCTGCACGAGGTCGGGGACGACGTGGCTCATCGCCAGCTTGACGTTGCCGCTCATGACGTCGTGGTCGCGGAGCGCCCGGCGCTCGCCGATGCCGACGCAGTTGAAAGGCCGGACGATGGTGAACGGCAGGTCGTACTGCTCGTGAGCGCCGCGGGCGAAGAACTCGGTCGCGAGCTTCTGGAAGCCGTACGTCGAGCGCGGCGGAGGGCTGGTGAGCTGTGCTCCCTCGGGCGTGGGGAAGACCGACGCGCTCTCGAACACCATGCTGCTGGAGATGACCGTGATCTTGTCGAGCCGGCCAAAGCGAAATGCGCTGATCGCGGCGTCGAAGGTGGCCGCGCAGATCCGCTCGTTCTCGGCGAGCAGGTCGTACGCGAACTCGTGGAAGTACGAGATGCCACCGATCATCGCGGCGCCCGCGACGACCTGGTCGCAGTCCTTGGCCAGGTCGGTCAGTAGCGCAGCGTCCTTGGCGTCGCCCTCGACGAGCCGGAAGCGGGGGTCGGTGTCGAACGTCCGCCTGACCGGGCCGTACTTGCTGAAGTTGTCGACTCCGACCACCTCATGGCCGGCGTGGAGGAGCTCGGCTACGAGGTACCCGCAGATGAAGCCCGCCGCGCCGGTGACGAGGATCTTCATCGGCGATAGTCCGGACTATCGACTATTTCGCACGGCGCGCAGGCGTGATAGTCCGGACTAACGGCCAGTTCCGCGCGGCCGATGGTGAGGCTTCTCAGAGCCTGATCGGGCCCGTGATGCCCCAGATGTCGACGACCTCGCGGCCTTCGAGTTCGAGACCGCGATACGCGCGGTGCGGGGCGCCGACCACCAGCACCTCCGACTCACGCAGCACCTTGTCGAGCGGCTCGAAGGTCTCGTCGACGATGTACGGGTCGGTGCAGAGCACCTTGGCGCCCTTGAACTGGGCGAGCTTGCGCAGCTTGTAGCTGAGCGAGGCGCGTGGGTCGTCCGACTCGCCCTTGAAGGCCATCCCGAGGATGCCAACCGTCCTCCCCAGGAGTGGGCGGCGCGAGTTGAGTGCGTCGACGATGTAACCGGGCAGGCCTTCGTTGACCTGCATCGCGGCCTGGCCCATCGGGAAGTGGTCGGGCGTGAAGGCCGAAAGCTGCATGGTGTCCTTCAAGAGGCAAGGTCCCGCCGCAAAGCCCGGGCCCGGCAGGTCGGCTGCGCGCGGGTAGTCCTGGCGGATCGCGTTCAGGACGCGGTTGTAGTCCAGCCCCGACCGGTTGGCGATCTGGAAGAACTGGTTGGCGATGGCGAACTTCATGTACCGCCAGGTGTTCGTGAAGAGCTTGGCGAGCTCGGCCTCCAGCGGCGTCGTCCGCACCACGGAGGCGACCCCCAGGCGCTCGAAGAGCTTGCGCGCGGAGTCGAAGGCCTCGTCCGAGGTGACGCCGACGAGCTGCGGCAGCGTCCGCAGCTCTTCGAGGGCGTGGCCCTCGGCGATCCGCTCGGGGCAGAAGGCGACGTCCGCTTTGATCCCGGCCGCATGCAGGCGGCGCTCGACCGTCTCGGTGGTGCCAGGGAAGACCGTGGAGCGAAGGATGACGAGGCTGCCGTCCTGGATGTGCGGCGTCAGCTCGTCGAGCACGCGGTCGAAGATCCGCACCGAGGGGTTCATGAACTCGTCGATGGGGGTGCCGATGACGAGGACGGCGATCCGCGTCCGCTCGAGCATGGCGGGGTCGCGCGAAAGCTCGAGCCTGCCGGTCGGGAGCAGCTTCACGAGCAGCTCCTCGGCGCCCGTCTCGCGAAAGGCACCTGGCCGGAGCGGACCATCTCGATCTTGGTCTGGTCGATGTCGTTGATGCCGACCCGGTAGCCGCAGTCCGCCATGGCGAGCGCGAGCGGCAGGCCGACGTGTCCGCAGCCGCCGACGATCACCAGGTCGAGGTCTTGCACGGCCGCCAAATTATGCTTCCTCGTGCTCATGAACTCACCCCGGAAGGGTGGCGGTCGCCCGTCCGTGCTGCTGGACATGAGGCCGCTCCAGGGGCCGAGCGCAGTTCGGGGCGTCGGCTCCTATGCGCGAGGCCTGCTCAAGGGCCTGATCGGGGCCGGTTTCGACGCCCACCTGACGCTGCTCCTGGACAGCGCCTTCGACGCGCCGGCGCTGCCGGTCGGCGCCTACCGCGTCGTCGGCTGCCGGCGGCGGAGTCACGGCCAGGTTGCCGCGTACGAGGACGCGGTGGCGCTGCAGAGCGACATCGCCCGCGTCGGCCCCGACGTCTACCACGCCATCGACTTCCACCTGCCCGGTCGCAGCCCTTGCCCCCTCGTCGTCACGCTGCACGACCTGATCCCGTGGGCCTGGGGCGGGCCGCGGATGAGGGGTGAACGCATTCGCTACGGCCTCTTCCGGCGCCTGCTGCCGCGCGCCGACCTGGTGATCGCCGTCTCCAACGCGACCAGCGCGGACGCGATCCGGCTGCGCGTCGCCTCGCGCCAGCGCCTGCGCGTTATCCCCGAGGGAGTGGATCCGGTGTTCACGCCCCGCCACGGGGCGGCCGCCCGGGTCAAGGCCAAGTGGAACATCGACGGGCGCTACCTGCTTTTCGTCGGTGCGCTGGACGCGCGAAAGGACCCTCACGCCCTGCTCCGCGCCTTCACGACGGCGCGCATCAAGCACCCCGACCTCAGGCTCCTCATCGCCGGCATTCCCGGCCGGCAGGCGCCGCCCAGCATGGCCGGCGCGGTGCAGCTGGGCCGCGTCGTCGACGAGGAGCTGGCAGACCTCTACTCTGCGGCTAGCTGCCTTGTGTTCCCTAGCCGATACGAGGGTTTCGGCCTGCCGTGTCTCGAAGCGATGGCGTCCGGCTGCCCCGTCGCGGCCTTCCGCAACTCGAGCGTCACCGAGCTCGTCGACGACGCCGGGATACTGGTCCCCGACGGGGACGGCGACGCCCTCGGCAACGCGGCCGCCGAGCTGGTCGACCAGCCCGAGAGGTGGAGGCGCGCCGGGCTGCAGCGAGCTCGGCAGTTCAGCTGGGAGAGGGCTGCGCGCGAAACCATCTCGGCCTATCAATCGGTGTTGAGATAATCCCGCCGCCATGAGCAAGGTCGCGGTCATCGGCGCGGGGTACGTGGGGCTGACGACCGGCGCCTGCCTCGCCGACCTCGGCAACGACGTCGCCGTCGTCGACATAAACGAGGAGAAGATCGACCTTCTTCGCCGCCGGCAGGTTCCCTTCTACGAGCCCGGCCTGCGCGAGCTGGTCGAGCGCAACGCGCGAGCCGGCCGGCTGTCTTTCACGACCTCCTACGCGGACGCGGTGCCGGGCGCCGAGTTCGCGATCATCGCCGTCAGCACACCCGAAGGCGAAGGGGGAGAGGCGGACCTCTCCTCCGTCGAGGCAGCCGCGGCTTCGATTGCGGGCGCGATGGATGGGCCCCTGATCGTCGTCAACAAGTCGACGGTGCCGCCGCTGACCGGCGACATGGTGTCGGAGGTGCTGAAGCAGCACAACACCCGCCATCGGGCGGCGGTGGTCTCGAACCCGGAGTTCCTGCGCGAGGGCTCGGCGATCCAGGACTTCATGCATCCGGACCGCGTCGTGGTGGGCAGCAACGACCGCGAGGCGGCGGAGCGGGTGGCGGGCCTGTACGCGCCGCTGCAGTCACCGGTCCTGATCACCCCGAACATCTACACGGCCGAGATGGTCAAGTACGCGTCAAACGCGTTCCTGGCGGCGCGCATCTCGTTCATCAACGAGATCGCGTGGATCAGCGAGCGGGTCGGCGCGGACGCGACGCTCGTGGCTGAAGGTATGGGCCTGGACAAAAGAATCGGCCCCACTTACCTCGATGCTGGTATTGGCTGGGGTGGTAGTTGTTTCCGTAAGGATGTGATGGCCCTGACGGCGGTAGCGGAACGATATGACTATCACCCTGAACTTCTGCATGCCGTCCGCGACATCAACCGCGACCAGCGGATGCTGGTGATCGACCTCCTACGCGAAAAGCTCGAGGAGCTGCCGGGGCGCGTCATTGGCCTCCTTGGCCTCGCCTTCAAGCCCAACACCGACGACATGCGCGACGCGCCGAGCATCGACATCGCCAAGGTGCTTCTCAGTGCCGGCGCGGAAGTCCGCGCGTATGACCCAGCCGCGATGGACCGATCCAAGCAGCTGTTGCCGCAGGTCGTCTACTGCAAGGACCCGTACGAGGTCGCGACCGGCGCCGACGCCATCGTCCTCGTCACGGAATGGAATGAGTTCCGCCAGCTCGACATGGCGCGCGTCAAGCAGCTCATGCGCCGGCCGGTGATCGTCGACGGCCGCAACATCTACGACCCCGCGGCCATGAAAGGCCTGGGCTTCACGTATCGCGGCATTGGCCGCGAATAACCCGCACAGGCCTCGTGCGGTCGTCTCCGGCGGCGCCGGGTTCATCGGCTCGCATCTGTGCGAAGCCCTGCTCTCCCGCGGCGTCAGGGTTGTCGCTCTCGACAACCTCATCACGGGCTCGGCCGAGAACCTCGGCCATCTGCAGGGCAACCCCGATTTCGAATTCCGGCAGCTCGACGTCAACCACGGCATCTTCATCGGGGGCGACGTGCACTACGTCCTCCATTTCGCGTCACCGGCTTCGCCGCCGCAGTACGACTCCAACCCCATCCACACGCTGAAGGTCGGCACCGTGGGGACGATGAACATGCTCGGCCTGGCCCGCGCCAAGGAGGCGACGTTCTTGCTCGCGTCGACGTCCGAGGTCTATGGTGATCCTCTCGTCCATCCGCAGCCGGAGGGTTACTGGGGCAACGTCAACCCGATCGGCCCGCGGGGGTGCTACGACGAGGCCAAGCGGTGCGCAGAGGCGTACGCGATGGCCTACCACCGCACCCACAAGGTCGATACGCGCATCATCCGCATCTTCAACACGCACGGCCCGCGCATGCAGGTGTCCGACGGCCGCGCAGTGCCGAACTTCATGGCCCAGGCGATCCGCGGCGAGCCCATCACGGTTTACGGCGATGGATCGCAGACACGAAGCCTCTGCTACGTGTCAGACCTCGTGCGCGGCGTGTTGGCGGCGCTCGACAAGGGCGACGAGCTTCCAGTCAACCTCGGCAATCCCGAAGAGGTCACCGTGCTTCAGCTAGCGGAGACGATCGTCAGGCTGGCCGGATCGAAAAGCAAGATCGTGCACAAGGAGCTGCCGATCGACGACCCCAAGCAGCGCCGGCCCGACATCTCCCACGCCCGCAAGCTCCTCGGCTGGCAGCCCGAGGTGAGGCTCGAAGACGGCCTGGGCCGAACTCTTGAATACTTTCGTTCGGTGCTGTGACCCGGTGACCACGCCTGAAGAGCTCAAGAAGTACGTGCGGGACGTCCCGGACTATCCGCAGAAGGGGATCATCTTCCGCGACATCACCCCGCTGCTCGGCGACAAGAGGATCTTCAAAGAGGTCGTCGAGCTGATGTCGAAGGCCTGGACCGAGCATCCGCCGGACCTCGTCGCCGGCATCGAGGCCCGTGGCTTCATCCCCGGCGCGGCGATCTCGGTCCGCCTCGGGGCGGGCTTTGTCCCCATCCGCAAGACCGGCAAGCTGCCGTGGATGACCGTGATGGAGTCCTACGACCTCGAGTACGGGACCGACCAGCTCGAGGTGCACTCCGACGCCGTCCAGCCCGGTCAGAAGGTCCTCATCGTCGATGATGTCCTCGCCACCGGCGGCACGGCCTCCGCCGCGGTCCGCCTGATGCGTAAGCTCGGCGCCGACGTCGTCGGCGTGCAGGTCTTGATCGAGCTCGGCTACCTCGACGGCAGGCAGAAGCTGCAGGACGTCAAGCTTGTGAGCGAGATCCTCTATTAGGAGAGAGCGTTGAAAGTAAGTTCCCGGGGCAACGACGTTAAGGACCTGAACCTGGCCACGCAGGGCCAGGACCTCATCGACTGGGCGGCCCGCGAGATGCCGGTCCTGACCCTCATCCGCGAGCGATTCACCAAGGACCAGCCGCTGAAGGACCTTCGTCTCGCCGCGTGCCTGCACGTGACCAGCGAGACGGCAAACCTGATGCTGACGCTCAAGGCCGGCGGCGCCGACCTCGCGCTGTGCGCCTCCAACCCGCTGTCGACGAACGACGCGGTCGCGGCGGCCCTTGCCTCGCACCATGGGATCAAGACCTACGCGATCCGCGGCGAGGACAACGACACCTACTACGGGCACATCGAGGCCGCGCTCGATCACCGGCCGCGGCTGACGATGGACGACGGCGCGGACCTCGTGTCGGTGCTGCACAAGTCACGCCGCGACCAGCTGCCCGAGGTCATCGGCGGCACCGAGGAGACGACCACCGGTGTCATCCGCCTCCGCGCGATGGCCGAGCACGGCGTGCTCAGCTACCCGATCGTCGCCGTCAACGAGGCCGACACCAAGCACATGTTTGACAACCGCTACGGGACGGGCCAGTCGACGATCGACGGCATCATCCGCTCGACGAACGTGCTGCTCGCGGGCAAGACGTTCGTCATCGCCGGCTACGGCTGGGTTGGTCGCGGCCTCGCCTCGCGGGCGAAGGGCCACGGTGCGGACGTGGTCATCACCGAGGTCGACTCCGTCAAGGCGCTCGAGGCGGCGATGGACGGCTTCCGGGTGATGACCATGGACGAGGCCGCGCGCGAAGGCGACATCTTCGTCACCGTCACCGGCGACGTCAACGTCCTCGACCGCAAGCATTTCGACGCCATGAAGGACGGCGCCATCCTCGCCAACTCGGGCCACTTCAACTCGGAGATCAACCTCAAGGCGCTGGACGAGATCGCGACCGGCGTCCGCCAGGTGAGGCCGTCGGTGCAGGAGTACCGGCTGGGGGACGGGCGGCGGCTGTTCTTGCTGGGCGAGGGCCGGCTGATCAACCTGGCCGGCGCGGAGGGGCATCCCGCGGCGGTCATGGACATGAGCTTCGCCAACCAGGCGCTGTGCGCCGAGTACATCGCCAGGAACGCGAGCAAGCTGGAGAAGAAGGTCTACGACGTGCCGGTGGAGATCGACGCCGAGGTCGCGCGGCTGAAGCTCCGAGCGATGGGGATCGTCATCGATACCCTGACCGACGAGCAGAAGCGCTACCTATCTTCCTGGGAGGAAGGCACATAGGTCGCCCGTCCCCGGCGTTCCGCGCATCTTCGCGTCCTAGGCAGCCGGGCGCCTACGGCGCTGAAGCCGGCGTCAGGGGGCGCGGCGCGCCGTCGTCGCGCAGCATTGGCTGCGCTCCTCATCGCGCCACCCCTTCCTTGGCTCCGGCTGCCGATGCCGCGAATCTGCATCGGAATCCGAGGCCGGGCGACCTAACCTAAGCGAGCATGTTCGGTTCCGCTCGGCGCACCTGGGTGCTGGGCGGCGGGGGAGCGAGGGGAGCCGCGCAGGTCGGCGTACTGCAGGCACTCTTCGAGGCGGGCGTCGAAGCGCCCGCCGCCATCGTCGGCACTAGCGTCGGCGCCCTGAACGGAGCGTCGATTGCGGCTTACCCGTCGCTTGCCGGCACGATGATGCTGCGCGAGGTCTGGCTCTCGCGCCAGGCTGCGGCTGTCTTCCAGGCCCACCCGCTGGGCGTGATCCTCTCCGGTCTGCGGCGGGACAGGCTCAGCGTGATGCCGCAGAACAACGTGCTGCGGCTGATCCAGCGGGCGGAATCGTTGACCGGCATGACCACGTTCGAGCAGCTCCGGGTGCCGCTCACGGTTGTGGCCACGGACATGAACGCCGGCAGACCGGCGGTGTTCCGCTCGGGAGAGCTCACACCCGCGCTGCTCGCTTCGACCGCGATACCCGGACTCTTTCCCTCTGTGCGGATCAACGAGCGCGAGCATCTCGACGGCGGCGTGGTCGACAACACCCCGCTCAACGTCGCGGTCGAGGATGGCGCCAAAGACGTGGTTGCGATCAGCCTCATGGGCGGCGCGGAGTACGAGCTGATCCCCAACACCATCCCGGAGCTCATCGCCCGGACGCTGCAGCTGTCGCTACACCACCAGATGCTCAGCGACTATGAGCGGCTGCGCCAGCAGGCCCGCATCGTCGTGTTCTGCCCCATCACCGCCCCGACCGCCACGTGGGTCATGAAGCGTGATCACGTCGAATCGGTCATCGAGGCCTCGCGGGCATCGATGGCAGACCTGATCCGCCAGCGCGGAGCCAGGCTGTTTCGGCACTCAGGCATCCACTACCTGCCGCTGGCCTGATCGTCGCTCAGCTCCAGCGGCGAGCGGCCGAACCGCTGGGTGAGGAACCGCTCGTGGGTGAGAAGCTTGTCGATGTCGTTCCGATTGACGGCGTCGGCGACGTCGACCATCTCGTCGTGGAGCAGGTCGAGCTGGCTGGTCAGGATCTCGAGCGCCGTGCGGCCGTCGGCCTGCCGCCTCGTCGTCGCCCAACCCGCCGGCAGCTTCATGTAGGTCTCGAGCGCGGTCGGCAGATAGTCGGTGGCGGTGCGCAGGACGGCGAAAAGCTGCGGCGACGCGCCCTCGAGCGTCGCCTGGCGGGCGACGATCCCGAGCACGACCTCCTTGATGGAGGTCACGCGGCTCTGCACTTCGGCGGGCGCGCGGCCCGCCACCAGCGCCTCCGCCTGCGCGAGGGCGGCGCGCACCTGGCGTTCGCGATCCGCCACGGCGTCGGCGAGCTCGAGGCGGGAGCCGCGCGGGACGACGAACTCGCTGCCCACTCGTACCGCGACCACGGCCAGCAACGCGCCCGCGGCGATCGCGGGCGGCCAGTGGAGGGCCAGGGTCGCGATCCCAGCCAGCAGCGCGATCCCCAGGCCGTAGGGGTCGCTGATCGCGCGGCGAATCCGCGCGACGTTGGGATCAGAAATTGGATAGGACCGCAAGGAACACCTCCCGGATCAAGGTAGGGTTGCTCGCGTCGTAGGCCTCGCCGCGCGCGGAGGTCGCGATCTTCAGCAGGTCCTCCTTGTCCGCGTCGTGGCCGTAGGCCACCGTGAAGACCCTGACCGAGCCGGCGGCGGGCTGGGCGTTCAGCGAGCTGGTCAGCTTGCTCAGCTCGCCGTCCGGAGACCCGTTGTCCTGGCCGTCCGTGAGGACCACGACCGCGCTGATGTGCAGCGGGTCCGCCGTCTGCCGGACGTAGCTCCAGCCGTCGAGGACGCTCTGGTACAGGAGGGTGCCTCCGTTCGCGCGCAGCCCCGCGATTGCGGCTTTCAGCTTGTCGCGCTGGTTGCCGACACGACCCATCGGCACGAGCTCGTGGTGCTGGTCCGAGAAAGACCACAGGCCGAGCTCGTCGTCGTCGCCGACCTGCCCGACCGCGGCGAGCAGCGCGGCCTTGGCGAGGTCGAGCTTGGTGTTCGAGCCCTGCACCACGTCGTCCATCGACCCGGACGTGTCGACGATTACGAGCACCCGTGCCGGCTTGCGGACGATCCACCACGACGCCTGGACCTTCGCGAGCACGCCGCCGGAAGGCGGCTTGATGATGACCTTGGGCTGGTCCGCAACCGTGCCACCGCCCACTGGCGACGGCGTGACCTTGCCCGACGCGTCGCGATAGCCCGCCTGCACGAGCGTCGCCTGCTGCGCCGGCGCGGCGAGGAAGCTCAGGAGGCCTGCCGTCGCTTTGCGCTGCGCATCGCTCACCCACGGTGCGTCCAGGACCACAAACGGGTTGTCAGAGATGAGCGTGCCCTCCTTGGGGTAGATCGCGGCGAGGGGCACGCTCGGCGGCTTGCCCTTCGAGCCGTACTTGCCCTGGTTGTACGCGATCACCTGACGCTCCTGCAGCGCGATCGCCGACACGTACTGCAGCGACTGGCCGGCGTCATCTGCCTGGGCCAGGTTCTCGAGGAAGGTCCCTTCCGACTCGCCGTAGTGCACGGTCGCGAGCTCGACGCCTTTGACGAAGGCGAGCACCTTCGGGTCGGAGAGGTTGGCGGCGGTGAGGTCCTGGGAAATGTGGCTGGCGGCGAAGTAGGCGGCGATGAGCGCTTCGAGCCCGGTCGTCGACAGCAGCGGGTTCGTCTTACCGAGGCGCAGGCCGCCCCACTCCGGGTGCCCCAGCGAACCCCAGCCGCGCGGGTCGGTGCCGATGGCGACGAGGTCGGAGAATCCGATCTGCTTGTTCGGCCATCCAAGCGCCTCCGCCATCGGTTTCGGCATCGCGATGACGAAGGGGCTTTGGGCGAATCCCGTCACGTCCGACGGCATGACCGAGGTTCCGCCGGCCGCTGCGATCCGCGCCCTGACGATGTTGACCCAGATGCTCGAACCTGGCAGCCACACCACGGGCGCCGGGCCGTCGGTCGCCGGCTTCCACCCTGCGACCAGGGTGTCCGCCACGGTGCCAGAGGGCCGCGGCTCGATGCGAAAGGCCGCGCACCTGCCGCCCGCGGTTGGGGGCGTCTTCTCATACGCGGAGATCAGGGGCTGGAGCGCGGCGGCGTCATCCGGCGCGACGGCGAGGTCGACCTGGACGCAGTTGCCGACGGAAGCGACGTTGGCCGTCCCGCCGCCTGGCCGGGCCGCCGGCGCGGTCAGCGCAAGCGCGAACACCAGCATCAGGGCGAACGCCGAGGTCACGCCGACCGCCCGAGGGTTGGCCGGCGCCGGGATCTTCATGCCCGGCAGCTTGGGCGGCTCAGGGTCTCACTGTCAGTCTCAAACGCTCTCAATCTTTGTCTCCGCCTCCGGAGCCCACGCCTCGACCACCGTCAGCGCCTCTCCCATCTCGTCCAGCCGCTCGGCGACGAGCTCGAGGCCGCGCTGGAGTCTTCGGTAGAAGGTCGGCCGAGTGAGGTGCATCCGCGCCGCCACCACCTCGTGGGTGCCGACGCGGCGGAGGTAGTAGTCGCTCAACAGCTTCGCGGCCTCGGCGTCACGGGGCGCGCGCGAGGTCTCGAGCTCGCGGACTATGTCGACGAGCAGCTCACGCAGCTCCGCGGAACGGCTGTCCGCGCGCCCGGTCAGAAAGTGCAGGCCAGCCAACGAGCTCCCGTCGAGCGCCGCGGGTTGGTTGATGACCTCGAGCGCATCCTTCACCGAGTTGGCGGTCACCTGCGGGCGGTGTGCGGGCCAGGCGACCGCAGGAGCGGAGACCTCGACCGGCCGGGCGGGGACCAGGAAGACCAGGTAGCTGATCAGCCAGCCGGCGGCGCCGGAAGCGAGGATCGAACCGGCCCACAGATTCCAGTCCCACCAGATGCCGTGAAACAACGCCTCGACGGTGAAGAACGAGGTCGTGAAGATTGCCCCCACGGCTCCGCCGAAGACGCGCGCCGCAGAGGTTCGCGACAGCGAAGGCCGCAGCCATGCGTACAGGACGTCGGCGCAGACCCCGACGGCCAGACCGACGAATGCCATCTCCCATCGGGTCTTCAGGCCCGCGACGAGGAGCGCGTTGATCAGGCAGATCGTGGTGAAGCTTCCGGCCCACATCTGGAAGCGCCGGACCATGAAAAGCAAAACGCCGCTCATCAGCGACGCCTGGAGCAGGAGTCCCGTGACCCCGAAGTCGACGACGATCCAGGAGGTCAGTGGCGTGAACTCGGGCGGCGGCCCGTTGCCCGCGGCCCAGGGGTCGCGGAACGGGTGGGCGAGCTGGAGGATGAACGTGATCGCCGAGAGGACAAGCGCGGCCGAGACGACAGTCTCCGGCTTGGCCACGCTGTCGCCACGGTCCCACGCAGCGCGCAGCGGCGCGGACAACATGACGCCGCCAGCGATTGCCTCGACGAGTGGCAGGGGGCTGAGCAGCTCACTCAGGCCCACGGGGCGCGGCGAGGCGAGCAAGACGTAGCGGTCGACGATGAGGGCCACGCCATAGGCGATGCACGCGATCAGCGCGAGCAGGTAGGCCTGTGGGAGCGCCGTGCGCCAGGGAGCGCCGGCGGACAGGCGGACGAGCATCGCGAGCGACAGCCACGTCGTGATCAGGAACCATCCGCCGTGGACGGAGAGGTCCTGCCAGCCCGCCAGCGAGCTGCGGCCGGTCGGGCTGCTGACATAGCTCCACGCGTCGAAGTACGCGCCGATTGCGAACAGGCAGGAGAGGACGACGTAGACGCGCTCGAAGGCCCGCCCCCTGAGCAGCTCCGAGAACCCCCGCGGGACAGCGGTCCCATCGCCGTCGGTACGGGTGGCTGCGAGCATGACCCTCTCCTTGCGGCCGGAGTATATAGACGCCCGGCGACGGTGGCGAGATAGCATTCAACCGTCCCGAGAGATAAACCTGGCGCTTGGGGGAGGGCCCAAGAGGGACGGCGGCCCGACCTTGCCGGCGCGGGAGATGCAAAGGAGGACCTGCAGTCATGCCGTCGTTGTTCACGTCCGAGTCCGTCGCCGAGGGCCACCCGGACAAGCTGGCCGACCAGATCTCCGACGCCATCCTCGACGCCATCCTGGCCAAGGACCCGCTGGCCCGGGTGGCGTGCGAAGCGATCGTCACCACCGGCCTGGTGATCGTTGTCGGGGAGATCACGACCGACTGTTACGTCGACATTCCGCGCATCATCCGCCAGACCGTGCGCGAGGTCGGCTACACGCGCGCGAAATACGGATTCGACGCCGAGACATGCGGCGTGGTGAGCAGCATCGACGAGCAGTCGCGCGACATCGCGCAGGGTGTGGACGTCGGCGGAGCGGGTGACTCCGGGATGATGTTCGGCTTCGCCTGCGACGAGACGCCGGAGCTGATGCCCCTACCCATCACGCTCGCGCACCGTCTCGCCCGCAGGCTCGCGGACGTGCGGCGCACCAAAGCGCTGAGCTACCTGCGTCCTGACGGCAAGGCCCAGGTGACCGTTCGCTACGGGGACGACGGCAAGCCGGACGGCGTCGACAACGTCGTCATCTCGACGCAGCACCACGACGAGGTGGACGTCGAGCAGCTGCGCAAGGACATCAACGAGCACGTCATCGACGCGGTCATCCCGGCGGAGCTGCGCAACGGCCCGCTGCGCTCGTACGTCAACCCGACCGGAAGGTTCGTGATCGGCGGCCCGGTCGCCGACGCCGGGCTCACGGGACGCAAGATCATGGTCGACACGTACGGCGGCTACGCGCGGCACGGCGGCGGCTGCTTCTCGGGCAAGGACCCGACGAAGGTCGACCGCGCCGGCGCGTACGGGGCAAGGCACGTGGCCAAGAACGTCATCGCCGCTGGCCTGGCGAGCAAGTGCGAGCTCCAGGTTTCCTACGCGATCGGCGTGGTCAAGCCCGTCGCGGTACGCGTGGACACCTTCGGTACGGGCAAGGTCCCGGACGCGTCCATCGCGGCCGCGGTGACCAGGCTCTTCGATCTGAGCCCGCTCGGCATCATCAAGGAGCTCAACCTGCGCCGGCCTCTCTATCGACAGACGGCCGTGTATGGGCACTTCGGGCGCACCGACATCGACGCGCCGTGGGAGTCAACCCGCCGCGCCGCCGAGCTGGCGGAAGAGCTCTCGCTGCGCGCTTGACCAGGAAGCGGTTCGCGCTCATCCCGGCCGGCGGAGCGGGCACGCGCCTGTGGCCGCGCTCGCGGCGCTCGACGCCGAAGCACGCGCTGCCCCTCGCCGAGCATGGGCGCCCGCTGCTGCGCGACGCCTACGACCGGGTGCGTGGCCTCGTCGACGAGATCTTCGTCGTCACCGTCCAGACGCAGCGCGAGGTGATCCAGTCGGTGCTGCCGGAGATCGACGCCCGGCACCTCATACTCGAGCCGGTCGCTCGCGGCACGACGAACGCATACGGGCTCGCCGCGGTGACGCTGTCCGTGCTGGATTCCGACGCGGTGGTCATTTCGATGGCCGCCGACCATGTCGTCCGCGGGAAGGCGGAGGTGGCGCGGGCGATCCGCGCGGGGCTGCGGGCAGCGGCCGAAACCGACAGCATCATCGCGCTGGGCCTCAGGCCGCGGTTCCCGTCGACCGGCCTCGGCTACATCCGGGCGCGGCGCGCCGGCCCGGCGGGCACGCGCCGGGTCGACCAGTTCATCGAAAAGCCGAACCTGGCGACCGCGCGGCGATTCCTCAAGACGGGCGGCTACTACTGGAACCTGGCCTGGTTCGTGTGGCGGCCGCGCGTGATGACGGCCGAAATCGGGCGCCATCTCCCGCGCCGGCTGGCCGAGCTCACAGCGGTGGTCGAGGCGCGGCGGACGGGGGACGAAGAGTTGGCGGCGCGGCTCTACGCCAGGCTCCCGATCGACGTCATCGACCGGACGGTGCTCGAGAAGACGGACAACCTGCTGCTCGTCCCGGCCCGGTTCGAGTGGTCCGACATCGGCAGCTGGGCCGAGCTCGGCGACCGTGTCCACGCCGACGCGCGCGGCAACTCGGTGGAGGGCGAGGCGGTCCTGGTCGACACCACCGGCAGCCTGGTCTTCGGGGATCGCAGGCTCGTGGCCGCGATCGGGCTCGAGGACATGATCATCGTCGACACCGAGGACGCGCTCCTGGTGGTTCCGCGTTCACGCGCGCAGGACGTGCGCAAGGTCGTGGAAGCCCTGAAGCGGGCCCGCAAGACTCGTTACCTTTAGGCGGTCATGAAGCCCCAGCAGATCAAATTCGGCACGGACGGATGGCGGGGGATCATCGCCGACGATTTCACCTTCGGCAACGTGCGCCGGGTCGCCCAGGCCACAGCGCAGTACATGAAGACCCGCTCGCGAGAGCCGCTCGCGATCGTCGGCTACGACTGCAGGTTCGCGTCCGAGGACTTCGCCCAGGCAGTCGCCGAGATCTTCGCCGCGAACGGCATCAAGACGCTGGTCTTCGACCGGCCGTCGCCGACGCAGGTCGCGTCCTGGACCGTGATCGACCGCAAGGCGACCGGTGCGGTCGCCATCACCGCGAGCCACAACCCGTACCAGTACAACGGCTACAAGTACAAGACCGAGACCGGAAGCGCGGTGCCGTCCGAGGTCATCGCCGAGCTGGAGCGCAACATCGGCGCGCTGGACGAGGTGCACGCTCCGGAGCGCACCGTCACTCACGGCCTGGTCACCTCGTACGATCCGCGACCCGCCTACTACGCGCAGATCGCGCGCATGGTGGATATCGACGCGATCAAGGACGCCGGCCTGCGCATCGTCCACGAATGCATGTACGGCTCGGGTTACGGCTACATCGCGGAGATGATCGGCGGCGGCCGGACGGTCGTGACCGAGCTGCACAACCAGCGCAATCCGCTTTTCGGAGGCCTGAACCCCGAGCCGATCCCGCCCAACATCGACTCCTCGATCGCCGTCATGAAGGTCGGCAACCAGGACCTTTGCATCTGCACGGACGGTGACGCCGACCGGGTCGGGATCATCGACGAGACCGGGCGGTTCATCAACCAGCTGCAGGTCTTCGCGATGTTGATGCTCTACCTGTTCGAGACGCGCGGCATGCGCGGACCGGTGGTGAAGACGGTGAACATGACCGCGATGGTCGACAAGCTCGGCGCGGAGTTCGGGGAGCGGGTCTACGAAGTGCCGGTCGGCTTCAAGAACGTCGCGCCCAAGATGATGGACACGAACGCGCTGCTGGGCGGCGAGGAGTCGGGCGGGTTTGCGGTTCGCGGGCACATCCCGGAGCGCGACGGCATCCTGATCGGCTTGCTGTTCGCCGACATGATGGTCAAGTCGGGGAAGACGATCTCGCAGATACTGGCAGGGCTCGAGCAGCGCGTCGGTCCGCACGCGTACGCGCGGCACGACATCCACCTGCAGCGCGAGACGTACGACGCCGACCGCAAGCGCATCCTCGAGACGCTGGAGAAGAACGAGCCGAGCGAGATCGCAGGGGTGCCGGTGCAGCGCGTGCGCTCGGACGACGGGTTCAAGTTCTACCTCGGCGACGGCAGCTGGGTGCTGCTGCGAGCCAGTGGTACCGAGGCGTTGATCCGCATCTACTCGGAGGCCGCGGACCAGAACGCCGTCGAGGCCCGCCTGGGCGCTCTCGAAGAAATCGTTGGGATCAAACAGCACGCCACTCCCTGAGCTTGGTCGCGTCGACGACCACAAAGTCGAAAAACCGTGGGGCTACGAGCTCCGCTGGGCGATCACGGACCGCTACGCGGGCAAGATCCTGCACATCAAGAAGGGCGAGGCGCTGTCGCTCCAGTTCCACGAGCGAAAGGACGAGTACCAGTACGTGATCAAGGGCGCGGTCGACATCGAGCTCGGCGGACCTGGAGGGACGCTGACCACTCGGCGCATGAAGGTGGGGGACACGCTGCACATCACGCCCGGCACTCGCCACCGCCTGACAGCGGTGGAGGACACCGACATCTTCGAGGTCTCCACGCCCGAGGTCGACGACGTGGTCCGGCTCGATGACCGGTACGGCCGTGCTTAAATTTCGGGTTCGAGAACGATGAAGCTGCCGCCGGTGCTGGTGGAGAAGGCCGTCCCGGCCGACTCCGCCACCAAGTCAGAACGAGATCGAAGCTTCCTGATCTTCGCGGGCGTCGTCCTGGTGGCGATCGCCCTCGGGTTCAAGTCGGAGATGCTCGGCCCTGGGCAGGTATGGGCGATCGCGCTCGGCCTGGTCGTCGTCGCCGCGCCGGCGCTGCTCGGCTACCTCCGCGGTACCGAGGAGTTTCCGCGCATCGAGCACTACATCCCCGTCGCGCTCGGGGCGACGACTCTTGCCGGCCTGTCGCTGCTGGTGCCGGAGCTGTGGAAGTACCTCGTCCTGACCGCGATGTTCGGCGCCGGGTTCATGATCGCCGCGCGACTCGATTACCTGCGCCTGCGCGACGCCGAGAAGCGCGGCCACCTGATCCTCCAGGAGACGATCCTGGTCCTCGTCCTGGCGGGCGCCTATCTCGTGGTGGTGACCCTGCCCTTCAACCCGATCCTGCGGCTGCTGTGGATCTTCACCATCACGTTCCTGGCGTCCTATCGGAGCTTCCGGATCAACGGCTCCGCCATCGCTCCGCGACGGGCGTTCATCTTCGCCCTGTTCGTCGGCCAGGTCGTGACCTTCCTGGCATGGGCGATCACCGCTCTGTCGCTGTACCTCGTGGTCAACGAGGGCACGTTCGCGGTGATGCTCCTTTTCGCGTGGTACATCAACCGCGGCCTGGTGAGGCACACGGTCGAGGACAGCTTCACGCGCAACGTCGTCCTCGAGTACGGCGCCTTCGCGATCGTGCTGATCTACCTGTTCGTCTCGAGCTACCAGCCGGGCCGCTAATCAACGTTTTGCGCAAAACGGCGTCTCCAGCGGCGCTTCTTGCGGGTGTTTTGCGCAAAACGACGCAGGGCTACATTCCCAGATAGGCCTTCTGCACGTCTTCTGACGCGAGCAGCTCCTTGCCCGTGCCTGACTGGACGATGTTTCCCGTCTCCAGCACGTAACCGCGGTGCGCGACCTCCAACGCCTTGGTCGCGTTTTGCTCGACCAGCAGCACCGGCGTGCCCTGGGCGTTGATCTCGCGCACGATCTGGAAGATCGTCTCGACCAGGATCGGCGCCAGCCCCAGCGACGGCTCGTCGAGCATCAGGAGCTTCGGCTTCGCCATCAGCGCGCGACCCATCGCGCACATCTGCTGCTCGCCGCCGGACAGGGTGCCCGCGACCTGGTTCAGCCTCTCTTTGAGCCGCGGGAAGAGCTCGAACACGCGCTCCATGTCCTTTTTGATCTCGGCCTGGTTGCGCCGCGTGTACGCACCCATGCGCAGGTTGTCGAGGACCGTCATGCGCGTGAACAGGCGCCGGCCCTCGGGCGACTGGCAGATGCCAAGGTTGACGATGTTCTGCGGCTCCGCCCGCGTGATGTCCTTGCCGTCGAACCTGATCGTCCCGCGCACCGGGTGCTGGAGGCCTGAGATCGTGCGCAGCGTCGTCGTCTTGCCCGCGCCGTTGGAGCCGATCAACGCGACCACCTCGCCCTTGTCGACCTGCAGCGACTCGCCTCGCAACGCCTGGACGCGTCCGTAGAAGACGTCGATGCGTTCGATTTCGAGAAGCGCCATCTATCAGGTTTCCTAGGCCGACTTGCCCAGGTACGCCTCGATCACGCGCTGATTCGAGCGCACCTCAGCCGGCGAGCCCTCGGCGATCTTCTCGCCATGGTCGAGGACGACGATTCGCTTCGACACCTGCATCACGACGCGCATGTCGTGCTCGATGAGGAAGACAGTGATGCCCCGGCCCAGGATGACCTGCACCAGCTGCATCAGCTCGACCTTCTCCTGGGGCGTGAACCCGGCCGCCGGCTCGTCCAGGAGCAGGAGCTTGGGGTTCGTGGCCAACGCGCGGGCGATCTCGAGGCGTCGCTGCTGGCCGTAGGCCAGGTTGCGCGCGTAGCTGTCCGCGTGCCTGCCGAGCCCGACCAGCTGCAGGAGCTCCATCGAGTGCTCGGTGACCTCGCGCTCCTCGCGCCGCTCGAATGGGGTCTTGAACAGCGAGTCCCACAGCCTCGAACGCATGCGGCAGTGATGGCCGAGGCGGACGTTGTCGACCGCCGACATGTAGTCGAAGAGGCGGATGTTCTGGAACGTCCGCGCGATGCCTGCCTTGGCGGTGCGGTGAGGCGGGAAGCCGGTGATGTTGCGTCCCTGGAACGTGACAGTGCCGAAGGTCGGCTGGTAAAAGCCCGTAACGCAGTTGAAGAGCGTCGTCTTGCCGGCGCCGTTGGGACCGATGAGCGCGAAGACCTCGCCCTCGTTGACCTCGAAGCTGACGTTGTCCACGGCCACAAGGCCGCCGAACCGCTTGCTCACGCCTTCGACGCGAAGAATCGGCGCCATCTCTAGGCCTGCAGCTGCCTAGGCGCTGCCAGCGCCTCGTGCTCTTCGTGCTTGAGCTCCTGCTTGCGGATCTGGCTGGGCAGGAGCCCCTGCGGGCGCAGAAGCATGATCCCGACCAGGATCAGTCCGAAGATCACGAACTTCGAGCGCGATACCTCCTCCGCGATGCCAGGCCACCCGTTCGGGTCCGCCTTGTTGAGGAAGTCGAGACCGACAGCAGAGGCCAGGTTCTCGACCTGCGACGGCGCGGTGGGCAGAAGCCAGAAGAGGATGAAGTACAGGACGGCAGAACCCAGCATCGCACCAGGGATGTTGCCCATGCCGCCAAGCACGACCATCGCCAGTACCGTGACTGAGACGATGAAGCTGAAGTTCTCGGAGCTGACATACGAGAGCTTGGCGCCGTAAAACGCGCCGGCGAATCCGCTGGTCGCGGCCCCGATGGAGAAGGCGAGAAGCTTCACGGTGACGGTGTTGACCCCGCTCGCCGCGGCCGCGGTCTCGTCCTCGCGCACGGCCATCCACGCGCGGCCCAGGCGCGAGTTGTAGAGGTTGTGCACGAGCACGACGCTCAGGCCTATGAGGAAACACATCAGCACGTAATAGGCCGTGAGATTGGCGGTCGTGAACCGGAAGTCGGGAACCCAGGCGAAGCTCTGGTTGATCCACGGGCCCTGGATCCATCCCGGCAGCGATGGCACGTCGAGGCCGCTGATCCCGGGCACGCCGCCGGTCCAGATTCCGCCGTTGCGGAAGACGATCGGGACGATCTCGCCGAAGCCGAGGGTCACGATCGCGAGGTAGTCGCCGCGCAGGCGCAGGGTCGGGGCGCCGAGGAGTGCGCCCGCGCACGCGGCGATGAACATGCCGATGAAGAGGGCGAACCAGAATGGGATGTGCAGGGCGTGGTTGATCGGGGTGACACCGAGGTGGTACGAAGCGACCTCGGCGTACGTGTAGGAGCCGATGGCGAAGAACGCCGCGTACCCGAGGTCGAGAAGCCCGGCGAACCCGACCACGACGTTGAGGCCGATCGCCATGAGCATGTAGATGCCGCCGTCGGCGGCGATGCCGACCAGGTAGTCGCCGCTGCCGCCGGTCCAGAACTGGACGATGGTCGGGTAGAGGAGGGCGGCGACGATGAAGATGGTGTAGGCGATGGCGTTCGGGTTGCGGCGGTTGGATGCGATCCAGCCCGCGATTGCGCTCACTTCTCGGGAACCCGCATGCCGAGCAGACCGGTCGGCCTGAAGACGAGGACGAAAATCAAGATGCCGAAGATCAACGGCCGGGTCCAGGCGACCGTGAAGTAGCCGTCCGACATGGCCGCGACCACGCCGATCATGAACCCGCCAAGCGCGGCGCCGGGGATGTTGCCGATGCCGCCGAACACCGCGGCGGTGAAGGCGTACAGGCCGTACGCAAAGCCGTCAAACGCTGCGACCGAGTTGTAGTAGAGGCCGTAGATGATCCCGCCGGCGCCCGCCAGGGCCGCGCCGATGAAGAACGTCGCCGAGATGGTGCGGTTGATGTCGATGCCCATCAGCTGCGCGGCGTCCCGGTCCTGGGCCGTCGCGCGCATCGCCTTACCGAGCTTCGAGCGATTGATGAAGAGTGTCAGCACGACCATCAGGATCACGGCCAGCACGATCACGAAGACGGCTTTCTCCGAGATCGTGGCGCCACCGCCGAGCTGGATCTGCTGCTCGGGCAGGTAGTCCGGGTACGAAAGGTTGAACGGCCCCCGCCAGATGAACATGACGCCCTCGAGCAGCGAGGACATGCCGATCGCCGTGATGAGGGGCGCGAGGCGTGGCGCGTGACGCAGCGGCCGGTACGCCACTCGTTCGATGGTGATGTTGACCAGCGCGCAAAACAGCATCGTGATCACGAAGAGCCCGAGAAGAGGAAGGATGATGCCGGCCCCGGACGAGCTTGGGTTGAGTCCGAGCAACGGCATCATGGCCAGCGAGAAGAAGGCGCCGAGCGTGAACACGTCGCCATGCGCGAAGTTGATCAGCTCGATGATGCCGTAGACCATCGTGTAGCCCAGCGCCACGAGGGCGAAGATCGCCCCCTCCGCCAGGCCGAACCCAAGCGTCTGAAAGAAGTAGGTGCCGCCTCCCTCGAAGACCCGCTGCACGGTGGCGAAGAGGGCGATGGCGATCGCCAGCAGGCCGACGAGGTTGAGCAAGGAGTTGACGTTCAGCGCGAAGAAGGTGCCCCGTAGTCGCTGGACCGCCTCTGCCATACGAGCCCCTAATTGTTCATAAATCTGGAGTCAGCGCAAAAAGAAAGGAGGGGCTGGTGGGCCCCTCCTCTCAGAAACTGCGTTGCTAGACGGTCACCGCGATGTTCTTGACGGTGGTCCAGGCTCCGGCCTTGTACTGCTGGATCTGCAGCGCGGGCGACGTCGGGTCGCCCTTTTCGTTGAGCGAGTAGGTGCCGGTCAGGCCCTGGAAACTGCTGGTCTTGGCCATAGCGTCGATGACCTGCTGCCGCGACGGCATGTTGCCGCCGTTGGCGTCGATCGCCCGGCCGATGGCGTCGATCAGGATCGCCGCGCAGTCGTAGCCGGCGAAGGTGTACGCGGCAGTGTCCGCGGGGTTCGGGTGCTCGGCCTTGTACTTGGCGATGGTCGCGGCGGCGCTCGGGTTGGAGTTGGCGTCCGCCACGCCCTGGCTCGCGTACATGTGGTCGTTCCCCATAGTCGGGCCGGAGTCCTTGATGCACTGGCCGTCACCAATGCCGTCGGGACCCATGTAGTAGGAGCTCGGGTCGAAGATGCCCTGGCTCTGTGCGCGCGGAATGCACCCGTAGGAAGCCGAGGTCGCGCCGGCGTAGATGCCCTGCGCTCCGGCCGCCTTAGCGCGGTTCAGCCAGCTGTGGAAGTCAGGCTTGCTCGAGGTGTCGAAGCCCTGGCGGGCAACGACGGTGCCGCCCTTCTTCTGGAACTCCTTGGCGAAGTTGTTGGCGACGCCCAGGCCGAAAGGCTCCTGGTCGTCCCACACGGCCACGGTCTTGAGACCGAGCGTGTCGTACGCGTAGTCGGCCATGGCCGGGCCCTGGAAGGTGTCGTTAGCCGCAATCCGGAAGTAGTTGTTCTTGCCGGTTGGGCGCAGCTTGTCCGGCGTGTAGCCGGCGTACTTCTGGCAGTAGTCGAACGAGATGGTCAAGCACTCGTTCGTGTTCGACGGGCTGATCATCGCCAGCGGCGCATTGTTGGCCACCGGGATCTCGGCCGCCGCAACGCCCGAGTTGAAAGGACCGACCATGCCCAGGACCTTGGTGTTGGAGATGATCTGCTGGACGTTCTGGGCGCCCTTGGTCGGGTCATGCTTGCCGTTGACCGCGTCGTCAAACGGGACGAACTTCAGCGTGAAGCCCTTGACGCTGCCCGCCTGCTCGACCGCGAAGGCCGCGCCGTACTGCGTGGGCAGACCGCTGGACGCGTCGGCGCCAGAGGTGGGCAGGTCGCTGGCGATGTCGATCTCGCCTTTTGACCCACCACCGCCGCCCGAGGAGCCGCCGCAGGCAAAAGCGACAAGCGTCGCCACTGTGAGGACTACAAGTCCCCTAGCTCGAACCATATGGTTCCCCCTTGTGATTGTTGGGAGGCAAATGCGCAAAACCACACCTGAAAGCCTCCCCTCACTTACCGCCCTCTTCCCGGCCTAGCGGGGCGAGAGTGCGCCGGCGGCGAGTGCGGCCACATGGGATGGCCGAACTACTACTCCGAGGCAAACTATCGACGCGGAGACCCCCACAAGTCAAGTCGAACTTGAATCCGGGGCAGATGCGAGATCAATAAGGCAGTTGACCGCTGTAGTCGATCGTCCCGGCCAGCCGCCAGGGGGCGCGGGGGGTGTCCGACCCTGGGGCCTCGTAGATCGAGATCACGCGGTTGGTGGTGTCACCGTTCGGGTCGAAGCCGAGCGGACCGGTCGTCCCTGGCAGGGCTGAGGTCCTGGCCAGCTCTGAGATCACCTGGGCCCGCGACGGCGGCGCACCTCCGGCGGCGAAGATCGCCCTGTCCAGCGCCGCGTACAGGACCGCCGTAGCGTCGTAGGCCAGCATGGTGTACGGACCGTAGGCGGAGGTACTTCCGAAGGAGCTCCTGAACCCCGCGATCGCGCTCGTGGCGGTGGGCGCCGAGCCGGCGTCGACGATGGGCACGGTGGCGTAGACGCCGCTCGCGTTGCCGCCCGCGGCGGTGATGCAGCGGGGGTCGTAGGCGATTCCGTCGCCGCCGACGAACGGGACCGCCTCGCCCGTCGGAAACGGCGGGCTCATCTGCGCTCGGATGGCGCAGCCCGACTTGCTGCCCCCGCCGTAGTAGATCGCCTGCGCCCCGGCGTCCTTCATGCGGCCGAGGAACGCCGCCACGCCGGCGTTGCTGGAGCTCGGGTCCAGGTCGAGGCGCCCGACCACGCTCCCCCCGAGCCGGCTGAGCCGCGCGCTGAACGCTGACGCCAGCCCTTGCCCGTAAACCTCATGGTCGGAGAGCACAGCCGCGCGCAGCACGTGCAGGTCCTGGTACGCAAAGTCGGCCGCGGCCGCGCCCTGGAGCTCGTCAGTCACCGTCAGGCGGAAGAAGTTGTTCGCGCCGGTGGGCCGCAGGTCGGAGGCGGCGGGCAGGCCGGCCTGCTTGCACGAGATCGCCGCGCGCGCTGGGTTCAGCAGCGCCGGGATGTAGACGTCCCTCGTCAGGCAAGGGTTGCTGGTCGCTGGGCTGACCATCGCCAGGCCGGCAGCGTTGGCGACGGGGATCTCCTTTCGCGCTACGGGCCCGTCGAACGGGCCGATCATCGCCACGACGCTCCGGTCGGTGATGAAGCGGTTGACGTTGGACGCGCCGCGCTCTGGGTCGGCGGCGTCGTCGGCGGTGTCGAGCCGGATCGTGTACCCGTCGAGCGTCGCGTGGGTCTGGACGAAGTAGCGAATCCCGTTGAGAGCGGGTATCGCGGCCCGGCTCTCCGCCCCGCTCAGGGGCAGGTCGACACCGATCCGCAGAGTATTGAGCGCCTGCTGGGGCGCCGGGCCGGAGCTGCACGCGCCGACGACCAGGGCAAGGCAAATGGACAACGCCCGCATGAACTCGGCACTCCGTATACTCAGCATTCCTTTTTGAGTCTTAGCCCGCCATAGGAGCGCGCCCGATTGAAGACCGACACCAGCGAGCACCTTAAACCCCGATCGCAGTACGCCGAGGACGCCGTGCAGCTCGCCATCACCGGAAAGTGGGACGAGGCGGTCAAGCTGAACCGCTTCATCATCGACAGCTTCGGCGCCGACGAGGAGACGCAGAACCGCCTGGGCAAGTCGCTCGCGGAGCTGGGGAAGCTAAAGGACGCGAAGGCGGCCTACGAGGTCGCGTTGAAGATCAACCCGATGAACTCGATCGCCAAGAAGAACGCCGCGCGCATCAACGCGCTCCTCCACCAGAAGGAAGGCCTGAAGGTCGGGGGCACCAGGGTCGACCTCAACCTCTTCGTCGAGGAGATGGGCAAGACCGTGATCACCACGATCGAGTCGCCGGCGAACGCCGACATCTCCTCCAAGGTCGCGGCCGGCGACGTCGCCGAGCTGAAGATCGAAGGCGACGGCATCAACGCCGAGACGTCGCGCGGCGTCCGGATCGGGCCCCTCGAGGCCAAGCTGGCGCGGCGCCTGATCAAGTTCATGCGCGGCGGCAACCGCTACCAGGCGGGCTTGACATCGGTCGACGGCAACAACGTGAAGCTGATCGTCCGCGAGACCTACCAGGATCCGCGTTTCGCCGGCAAGCCGAGCTTCCCGATGCGGCGCAAGCGCGAGGTCGAGTTCCGGCCCTATGCGAAAGAAAGCCTGCTCACGCGCGAGGTCGAGGTCTTCACGGAGGACGAGGAAGAGCGCGAGGTGCTGGCCGAGGAGCCGGCGAGCGACGACATTGAAGAAGGTATGCACGCGGTCGAGGACGAGGGCGAGACGATCGACTTCTCGGACGAGGCCGATGGTGATGGCGAGGACGACGATGAAGACGAAGGCTGACATGAAGGATCAGCAGGCCGCGGCCCGGAGGTTTCTTCACCGAGGCTAGGCTCCCCCGCCGCTCTGGCGCCCGCTCCGCGGCCGCCATCGCGGGTCTCGGTGGCGTGCCGGGCTTTCGCGACCTACTACCTGCCGAGGCCGAGGTGCTGCGTGAGGCGCAGGAATCTCTCCTCGCCGAGATGCGCCGCTGGGGCTACCGCCACGTCATCACCCCGCTGGTCGAGAGCATGGACGTACTCGACCTGGGGCTCGGCGTCGAACAGCGCCGCCGCCTGTTCAAGTTCACCGACCAGCGCGGCGACGTCGTGGCGATGGTCGGTGAGCGCACCGTGCCGGTGGCGCGGCTCGCGGCCGGAAAGCTGCGCGGCGCGCCGCTGCCGATGCGCCTCTGCTATTCCGGCCCCGTGGTCTCGACCGAAGAGGGCCGCTTCCACCACCGGCGCGAGACGTACCAGGTGGGCGCGGAGCTCATCGGGGCGTCCGGCCCCATTGCGGACGCGGAGGTGATCGCCCTCGCCGCACGGTGCATGGAAGCGACCGGGATTCGCCGCTATCAGATCGACGTCGGCCACGCCGAGTTCTTCCACGGGATCATGGACGCCGTCCGCCTGCCAGACGACGTCAAGGCGGCGGTGCGTGTGGCGCTCGCGGCACGCGACTTCGTCGCCCTCGAGTCGCTGCTGGAGGGCACGCCTCTCAAGTCCGCGGAGCATGAGCTGCTCCTTCGATTTCCGGCGCTGCGCGGCGGGCCGGAGATCCTCGAGGCCGCGGGCGGGCTCGTCCGCAACAGGCGCTCAGAGGCGGCCGTCGCGGAGCTCGCGCGGGTGCGGGACCTGCTCGTAGCGCATGGCATCGGCGAGGTCGTCGTCCTCGACCTCGGCGCGATCCGCGACTTCGACTACTACACCGGCGTGATCTTCGAGGGCTACGGTCCGGACCTCGGCCAGCCCATCGCGCAGGGTGGGCGCTACGACGGCCTGCTCGCGAAGTTCGGCCGTCCCGCGCCGGCGACAGGCTTCGTGATCCAGCTCGACCTCGTGTCCGAGGTGCTCGCGTCCTCGCAGCTGCCGCGGATCGACGCGGCGATCGCGTGGTCCGGAGGTGGGCTCAACACCGCGCTGCGGCTCGGGTCCACGCTGCGCCTGTTCGGGATGCGCGCGATCGTCGACACCGAGGCGCGCGGCTCCGCTGAGGCGAACACGTGGTGGCGGGCGGTCGGCGCGGCCAACCTCGTGTACTGCCGCGGCAGCGCGGATGTGACCTGGTCGACCGAGGGCCAGCGGGCGCGAAACCTTCCCCCGGAGCAGGTGGCGGCGAGGCTGGCCGGAGGCATCGCGTGAAAACGAACGGCCAGGTCTCGATCGCCCTGCCTACTGGCGTGCTGATGAACGACGCCCTCGGCCTCCTCACCCGCACGCGCCTGGTCAGCCTCTCCGCCGAGGAGCTCGGCCGGCAGTTGATGGTCGAGGGCGCCGGCGCGCGCGTGATCCTGGTCCGGCCCGCCGACGTGCCCGCGTACGTCGACCACGGCGCCGCCGACCTCGGGATAGTGGGCAAGGACATCCTCTGGGAGTCGCCCGGCTCGCACTACGAGCTGGTCGACCTGAAGTTCGGCGGGTGCCGCCTGGTGCTCGCGGTGCTTGAGGCTTCGAGCATGAACGGCCCGGAGACATGGCCGCCTCTGCTGCGCATCGCCACCAAGTACCCGCGCACGACCGCGGCGTGGTTCGAGCAGCGAGGGCAGGCGGTCGAGGTCGTGCGCCTGCACGGCTCGGTCGAGCTGGCGCCCCAGGTCGGGCTCGTCGACGGGATCGTCGACCTGACCGCGACCGGACGCACGCTGCGTGAGAACGGGCTTCGCATCGCGTCGGTGCTGGGCAGCTCGACGGCGCGGCTGATCGCCAACCAGGCCAGCATGAAGACGCGCACGGCGGCGGTGCAGTCGGTCGTGGCGAAGCTGCGGGAGGCCGCCGGCCTTGACCGTTGAGAGATTCGACGGCACCTCGTGGCGCGCGTCGCCCCTGTCGCGCCGGGGACTCAACCTGTCGGACTTCGCTCGTGAACGCGAGGCGGTGGCCGAGATCTGCGCTCGGGTCATGCGCGAGGGCGACCACGCTCTGCGCGAGCTCGGCAAGAAGTTCGACGGGTGGGCGCCGGGGCCAGGGGAGTCGTTCGCCATCGACGTCGATGCTGCGATCGCTGCGGCTGATCGAGACGCGCTCCTGTTCGCCGCCGGCCGGATCAGGGAGTTTCACGGACGGCAGCTGCCGGCGCCGGCAGCTGGCGGGAAGCTGCGCCTCGTCACCCGGCCAGTGGCTCGCGCCGGCGTGTACGCGCCTGGCGGACGCGCCGCTTATCCGTCGACGGTGCTCATGACCGCGATCCCGGCACGCGTGGCGGGCGTGCCGGAGGTGGTGCTGGCCACGCCGCCACAACGCGACGGTTCGGTCCCGGCGGCGATCCTGGCCGCGGCGAAGATCGCGGGTGTGGACACGGTGTACCGGGTTGGCGGCGCGCAGGCGATCGCGGCGCTTGCGTATGGCACTGAGAGCATCCCGCGCGTCGACGTCGTCGCCGGTCCGGGGAACATCTACGTCACGCTTGCGAAGCGCGAGGTCTTCGGCTCGGTAGGCGTCGACGGGATCGCCGGCCCGACCGAGGTAGTGGTGTTGGCCGACGGCGACGCGCGGCCCGATTTCGTCGCCGCGGACCTCGCCGCCCAGCTCGAGCACGATCCCCTCGCGTGGGGCGTCCTCGTCACCGATTCCGCGAAGCTCGCGGACCGCGTCGAAGAGGAGCTCGAGCACCTCGTCCGCGGCCTCGACCGCGCCGAGATCATCCGCCAGGCAAACTGCTGCGTCGTCGTCGCGCGCGACCTGGACGAGGCGATCACGATCGTCGACGCCTTCGCGCCCGAGCATCTCCTGGTGGTCACCGCGGACGCCGAGCGCGTTGCTTCGCGCGTGCGGAACGCCGGCGCGGTCTTCGTCGGCGCGTACGCGACGGTGCCGCTCGGCGACTACACGGCGGGTCCGAACCACACACTACCGACGGCGGGCGCCGCTCGCTACGCCTCACCGCTCGGCGTGCACACTTTTCTCAAGCGCACGAGCGTGCTGAGCCTGGGCCGTGGCGAGCTGGAGTCGCTGCGCGACGCGACCATCCGCCTGGCGAAGCTGGAAGGCCTCAGCGCGCACGCGCACGCGGTCGAGGTGCGTCTTGAGTAGAAGCGCCGAGGTGACGCGCAAAAGCAAGGAGACGCAGCTGTCGGCAAAGGTCGTGCTCGAGGGTCGGGGCAAGGTCGCGGTCGCGACCGGGCTGCCGTTCCTCGACCACATGCTCGAGCAGGTCGCAAGATACGGCGGCTTCGTCCTCACGCTGCGCGGCAGGGGTGACGTGCACGTCGATCCCCACCACCTGGTCGAGGACGCCGGCATCGTCGTCGGCCAGGCGCTCTCGCAGGCACTCGGCGACCGGAAGGGAATCGCGCGCTTCGCGTCTGCCTACGCGCCGCTCGACGAATCGCTGGCGCGCGTCGTGGTCGACCTCGGGCGGAGGCCGTTCCTCTCCTACAACGTCACGGTGCGCGGCCGAGTCGGCACGCTCGAGTCCGAGGTGCTGGGGGAGTTCTGGCGCGCGCTCTCGGTCCATCTCGGTGCAACGATTCATGTCGACGTCATCCGGGGGCGCAACCGCCACCACATCGTCGAGTCGACCTTCAAAGCGCTCGGCCTGGCGCTGCGCGACGCGATGGCGGTGACTGGCGGGCCCGCCGTGCCTTCCTCGAAAGGTTTGCTCGGATGATCGCCATCGTCGACTACGGCGTGGGCAACGTCCGCTCGGTCGAGCGCGCACTGGTCCAGGTAGGCGCCAAGGCGCGCCTCACGGCGAATCCCGACGAGCTGGACGCGGCGGTCGGCATCGTCCTTCCGGGTGTCGGCGCGTTTGCTCCCGCGCTGGCGAAGCTCCACGAGAGAGGCCTCGGACGGCGGATCGTGGAGCTGGCCGCTCGAGGCAAGCCCGTGATGGGCGTGTGCCTCGGGTACCAGCTGCTGTTCGAGGAGTCGACCGAGCACGGCCGCCACGAGGGGCTCGGACTGCTGCCCGGCCGCGTGGTCGAGGTCGCGGACAGTGAGCGCTTGCCCGTGATCGGCTGGTGCCGCACGGTCCAGACCGAACCCTCGCCGCTGTGGTCGGGCATCGCCGACCGCTCTTATTTCTACTTCGTGCACTCGTTCACGCCCGAGGGCTCGGGCCACCGCATCGGCTGCTCCGACCACTCGCCCGCGGCGGCGGCGCGGAAGGGCAACGTCATGGGCACGCAGTTCCACCCCGAGAAGAGCGGCGCCGACGGCCTTCGCGTGTACGCGAACTTCCTCGGTTTGTGCGCCTGATGCCGGCCAAGCGCGTGATCCCTTGCCTCGACGTCACCGAGGGCCGCGTGGTCAAAGGAGTTCGCTTCAGGGACCTCCGCGACGCCGGCGACCCCGCCGAGCGCGCGGCCGCGTACGACCGCGAAGGGGCGGACGAGATCGTCTTCCTGGACATCACCGCGTCGTCGGACGCGCGCAAGATCCTGCTCGACGTGGTGGAGCGAACGGCCGGCCAGGTCTTCATTCCCCTCGCTGTGGGCGGCGGCGTACGGAGCGTCGAAGACATGGGCGAGCTGCTGACCCACGGGGCCGACAAGGTGTCCGTGAACAGCGCCGCGCTGAACGATCCACACCTCATCACGCGCTGCGCCGAGGTGTTTGGGAGCCAGTGCGTCGTGCTGGCCATCGACGCCCGGCGCAAGGACGGCGGCTCGGGATGGGAGGTGTACAGCCATGGGGGTCGCCGCGCCACCGGCCGGGACGCCGTCGAGTGGGCGATCGAGGGCGAGAAGCTGGGGGCGGGGGAGATCCTGCTCACCTCGATGGACGCCGACGGCACGCACGCGGGTTACGACCTCCAGCTGACGCGGGCGATCAGCGATTCGGTGCGGCTGGCGGTGATCGCGTCGGGCGGGGCCGGCTCTGCCCACCACATGTACGAGGCGCTGACCGAGGGCGGAGCCGAGGCGGCGCTCGCGGCGTCGATCTTTCATTTCGGCGAGGTCTCGATCGGCGAGGTCAAGCGCGAGCTGGCCGAGCGCGGACTGGAGGTGAGGCAGTGAATCCCGACTTCTCGAAGGGCCTCGTGCCGGCGGTCGTCCAGGACGCCGATACCGGCCAGGTCCTCATGCTCGCCTACATGGACGAGGAGGCGTGGCGCAGGACTCGCGCGAGCGGCAGGGCGTGGTTTCACTCGCGCGAGCGCGGGCTGTGGGAGAAGGGCGCGACTTCGGGGAACACGATGGAGGTCGTCGAGGTCCGGCTCGATTGCGACAGCGACACGGTCCTTCTTCGCGTTCATCCGGCAGGCCCGGCTTGCCACACCGGGGCGGTGTCGTGCTTCTTCAACGTGGTTGAGTGACCGGCGCGGTTAGCGAGGAGGGATTTACTAGGAAGAGGGAGAGGAGGGTGGGTCTGGGTGGCCGGGAACTACGCAGGTTTGAATATAAATTTACTGGCTAGCTCTTGTATAATCGAACGTTTTTTTGTAGACTTCGGGTGTGTGGGAAACCATCGATCCAGGGGCGCTGCTGACCTGCTTGCGCGGCACGATCGACAGGCTGGAGCTGCAGTTCGCCGAGGTCGCGGTCGACTTCGAGCAGACCGAGGGCTGGGCCGAAGACGGCTACAACACGGCGGCCGACTGGATCCGCATCAACTGCCACATGAACTCCAACCAGGTCTGGGGCGCGCTCGCTGTGGGCGAGCACATACCGAAGCTGGCAGAGAGCGTGCAGGCCATGAAAGAAGGCGAGGTCGGTTACGCCCACCTCTCCACCATGGGTCGGACCGCCGAGGCGGTCGGCAAGGCGTTTGACGAAACCGAGCTCTTGCCCCTGGCGAAGAAATTCTCGCCGGGCAAGTTCTTTCACAAGGTCATGCACTACCGGCACGCGCTCGACGCGAAGGCCTACAACGACGACCAGGAGCAGCTTGCCGAAGAGCGCTCGCTGCGCATCGGCACGCGTCAGGACGGTTGCGTGCTGATCAGTGGGGTTCTCGACCCGGTCGGCGGCGCCGCCGTGCGCAACGCGCTCGAGCCCCTGGCCAGGCCCTCCGGTGCACACGACACTCGCCGTCGCGAGCAGCGAATGGCCGACGCCTTCGTCGAGTGGGTTACTGGCGACGCACGAGTCAACCTCCAGGTCACGGCGACGATCGAGACGCTCAGGGCTCTTGCGGGTGCGGCCGGCGGCGAGATGGAGTTCTCCTTTCCACTTGCCTCAGCCACCGTGCAGCGCCTCGCGTGCGACTGCAGCGTCACCCGCGTCCTCCTCGACCAGGACTCGCTGGTGATCGACGTCGGCCGAGCAAAGCCCAAGCTTCACGGCTCGCTGCGTAAGGCGCTCAACCTCCGCGACAGGCACTGCCAGTGGCCAGGCTGCGAGCGGCCGGCGTCGTACTGCGACGGCCACCACGTGGTCCACTGGGCGCATGGCGGAGCGACCGACCTCGACAACCTCGTCCTGCTTTGCAGGCGGCATCACCGGATGGTCCACGAAGGCGGGTGGCGATTGATCAAGACCGACGACGGGCCGATCATCGTCATCGCGCCGACGATCACCTTCGGCCTGCCGCGCGGGCCAGACTGAACACTGGATGTTTATGCAGTTGGTTGTATACTCATGCGCTCGTGCCCAAGAAGGTAAGAGTCGCGGTGGCCGGGGCCAACGGGTACGCCGGCATGACGGCGGTGCAGCTCCTGGCCCGCCATCCGGGAGTCGAGCTCGTCCAGCTCACGTCCCGCTCGTTCGCGGGTAAGCCTTACTCGGAAGTCTTTCCGCTCCTCGATCTCGCCGGAGCGTTCGCGGCCGAGCCTTCGGTCGACGGCGTCGACGTGATCTTCAGCTGCCTGCCGCACAACGTCGGAGCGGCGAAGGTCGGCGGCTGGCTGGCGGCCGGTGCGCGCGTGGTCGACATGAGCGCGGACTTCCGTCTCCACGACGCGGCGCTGTACCCAACCTGGTACCGGCAGCCGCACCCTGAGCCCGGGCTCCTCGACAAGGCGGTGTTCGGGCTGCCCGAGCTGCACGAGAAGGAGCTCGAGGACGCGCAGCTGATCGCGGTTCCCGGCTGCTTCGCCACGGCCGCGATCCTGGCCCTAGCGCCCGCGGCGACGAGCGGCATGATCGCATCGGACGTGATCGTCGACGCCAAGTCCGGCATCAGCGGCGCGGGCCGGTCGCCGGGCATGGGCGTGCATTTCAGCGAGGTCAACGAGTCGGTCCACGCCTACGCCGTCGACGGCCACCGCCACCTGCCCGAGATCGTCCAGGAGCTCGCGGACGGCGCGCGCGTGACCTTCGTCCCGCACCTCGTACCGATGACGCGCGGCATCCTCGCCACCTGCTACTTCGACATCAAGGGCTCGACGGCGGAGCTGGAAGAGGCGTATCGGGAGTTCTACGCGAACCAGCCTTTCACACGGATCGTCGACAAGCCACCCGCGACCAAGCTCGCCGCGCACTCGAACCTCTGCCTGGTCAACGTCGCCGCGCAGGGCAAGAAGGCGGTGGTCACGTCGGCGCTCGACAACCTGGTCAAGGGCGCGTCCGGCCAGGGAGTGGAGTGCTTCAACATCGCGTGCGGCTTCGAGCGCACGACAGCGCTGGTCGGCCCGGTGCAGTGGCCCTGACCTTCGCCCGAGGGTTTCGGGCCGGCACGGCGGCGTGTGGGATCAGGGCCTTCACGACCGGCGCGTCGGCGATTCCGCGCGACCAGAGGGACGACCTCTGCGTCATCCACTCCGCGCGTCCGTGTGACACCGGCGGCGTCTTCACCACCAACAAGGTCAAGTCGGCGTCGGTCGTCATCGACCAGCTGCACCTTCAGCGCAACCACGTGCAGGCGCTGACCGTCAACTCGGGCAACGCCAACGCGTGCACCGGCGCTCAGGGGTTCCGCGACGCGCTGATGATGGCCAAGCTCTCGGCGGACCGCCTCGACCTCGACCCCGACCAGGTGCTCGTCAGCTCGACCGGAGTCATCGGGCGCTACCTGCCGATGGACGCGATCAAGCCCGGAATCGCCGTGGCGTGCGAGAACCTCAGCGCGCAGGGAGGACTGGCCGCGGCGAAGGCGATCATGACCACCGACACCGTGCCCAAGACGGCGCAGATGGAAGTCGACATCGCGGGCACGAACGTACGCATCGGGGGGATGTGCAAGGGCTCGGGAATGATCCATCCGAACATGGCGACGATGCTGGCCTACATCACTACCGACGCGGCGGTCGAGACAGGCTTGATGGCGCGACTGGTGAAGCCGATCGCCGACCGCAGCTTCAACCAGGTGACGGTCGACGGCGACAGCTCCACGAACGACAGCTTCCTGGTCCTCGCCAACGGCGCGGCGGGCAACGAGCCCATCCGGGCCGGCAGCATCGAGGCGGAGCAGCTGGAGGCCGGGCTGGCGCAAGTCGCCCAGGAGCTGGCGCGCGCCATCGCCCGCGACGGCGAGGGCGCGACCAAGCTGATCACGGTGAAGGTGCTGGACGCAGCGTCCCGGGACGACGCGCGGGAGGCGGCGCGCGCGGTGGCGTCGTCTAGCCTGGTCAAGACCGCCGTCCACGGCGGCGATCCGAACTGGGGCCGCGTCGTGTGCGCGCTCGGCTACAGTGGCGCCGAGCTCGCGCTGGACCGTCTGCACCTCACCGTCGGCGGCCTCGTCGTCTTCGAGCGTGGCGCCGGCGTCGAGGTCGACCTGGCCGCGGTCCGCCGAGCATTCGAGCAACCGGAAATCGAGATCACGGCCAAGCTTGGCCTGGGCGAAGGAGCCGCCGAGGCCTGGGGCTGCGACCTATCGGAGGAGTACGTGCGCATCAACGCCGAGTACACGACATGACACTCACTGTCGAAGAAAGAGCCAAGGTCCTGGTCGAGGCCCTTCCGTACATCAAGCGCTTTCACGGCCAGGTGGTCGTGATCAAGGTGGGCGGCAACGCGATCGACAGGGCGCGGGACGAGACGCTTCTCGACGTGGTGCTGCTGCGCTACGTCGGCATGCAGCCGGTGATCGTTCACGGCGGTGGCCCGGAGATCACGGCGATGAGCGAGCGGCTGGGCATCAAGTCCGAGTTCAAGGACGGCCTGCGCATCACGGACGACAAGACGATGGAAGTGGTGAAGATGGTGCTGACCGGGAAGGTCGGGCCGGACCTGGTGGCGACCATCCACAAGCTGGGCGGGCAGGCGGTGGGAATGAGCGGCGAGGATGGGCCGACGATCATCGCCGAGCCGCTCGAAGAGTCGATGGGCTTCGTCGGCCGGGTCACGCAGGTCAACAAGGAGCCGATCACCGCGCTGCTCGCGCGCGGATACATCCCGGTCATCGCGTCGATCGGTCTCGGCTACGACGGGCACGCTTACAACATCAACGCCGACACGGTGGCGGCCGAGATCGCGGTCGCGCTCGGCGCGGCGAAGGTGATCCTGCTCACCGACGTGCCCGGGGTGCTCGGGGTCGACGGCGACGTCGTGCCCGTACTGTCAAAGGAAGACGCCAAGCGGCGCATCGAGGTGGGCCAGGTGACCGGCGGGATGATCCCGAAGCTGCAGGCTTGCCTGCGGGCGCTTGACGGGGTGCCCCTGGCGCACATCGTCGACGGACGGACCAAGCACGCCCTGCTGCTCGAGCTGTTCACGGAGGCCGGGATCGGGACGATGGTCACGCCGTGACGACCGTCGAGCTCGCCGAGCGCTACCTGATGCAGACCGGTCGCCGGCTGCCGGTGACGTTCGTGCGGGGCCGCGGGTGCGTCGTCTACGACGACTCCGGCCGCGAGTACCTCGACCTGGTCGCCGGTATCGCGGTCAACCTGCTCGGCCACGCGCACCCCGACGTGGTCGCGGCCATCGGCAAGCAATCGGCCGAGCTCATCCATACCTCAAACCTGTACTTCAGCTGGCCTCAGATCGAGCTGGCCAAGCGCCTGGTCGAGCTCGCATTTCCGGCGCGCGTCTTCCTGTGCAACTCGGGCGCCGAGGCCAACGAGGCCGCGATCAAGCTGGCGCGCAAGTGGGGCGCCAGGAACCGCGGCGGCGCCTTCGAGATCATCACCACCACCGGTTCCTTCCACGGCCGGACGCTGGCGGCCGTGACCGCGGGCGGCCAGCACAAGTACTCTGACCCGTTCAAGCCGCTCCCGCCGGGCTTCGTCCACGTCGAGTACAACGACGCAGCCGCAATCGAAGAAGCGACCAGCGACAAGACGGTGGCCGTGATGCTCGAGCCGGTCATGGGCGAGATCGGAGTCATCCCCGCCGCGCCCGGATACCTCGAGCGGGTGCGTGAATGGTGCGACAGGAAGAACCTGCTGCTCATCCTCGACGAGGTGCAGACCGGCCTGGGCCGCACCGGGCGCTGGTTTGCCTACCAGCATGCCGGCATCACGCCCGACGTGATGACCCTGGCGAAAGGTCTCGGCGGCGGGGTGCCGATCGGCGCCACCCTGGCGAACCCTCGGGCGGACGTCTTCGAGCCGGGCGACCACGGCTCGACGTTCGGCGGCAATCCTCTCGCATGCGCGGTTGCGGCGACGGTGCTGGACGTCGTCGAGCGCGACGGCCTGGTCGGCCATGCGGCGGAGATGGGGGAGCTGCTGCACGCGTCGATCCAGGACCTCGGCGCGAAAGAGACCCGCGGCCTCGGCCTGATGCAGGCCTTCGAGTTCGACGAGCCGAAGGCGAAGCCGTTCCAGAACGCGTGCCTCGACTCGGGTCTGATCGTCAACGCGGTCGACGATAACTCGGTGCGGCTCGTGCCGCCGCTGATCATCACCGCGCAGCAGATCGACCGCGCTCACGAGCTCATGCGCAAGGCGGCGGGATGACCGCTACGAAAGCGCAGCGCCAGAGCGCGATCGTGCGGCTGGTCAACGGCGGGTCGGTCCACACGCAGCAGGACATCGCGGCTGCGCTCGCCCGCCAGGGCCTGCACGCGACGCAGGCGACCATCTCGCGCGACATCCAGGAGCTCGGCCTTGTCCGCTCCGGCGCGGGCTACCGCAGCTCGGCCGCCTTCGTTCGCGAGCTGGTGCTCTCGGTCGAGTTCGTCGAGCCGGTGGCGGTGATCCGAACGCCGCCGGGCACGGCCAACCTGGTGGCGCGCCGGATCGACGAGGCGGCGCTGCCGGGCGTTGCAGGCACCGTCGCGGGCGACGACACGATCATCGCCGTGCTGCGCAAGCCCGGCGCGGGCCGCGCACTCAAAGAGCTCCTCTCCAGTGCCTGAAGGCAAGCTCGTGCTCGCCTACTCGGGCGGGCTCGACACGTCGGTCGCGATCCGCTGGCTCAAGGACCAGGGCTGGGACGTGATCGCCTTCACCGTCGACCTCGGCGAGAAGAAAGACCTCGACGCGATCCAGGCGCGCGCGCTGAAGACCGGTGCCTCCGCCGCCTACGTCGCCGACGGGCGCCTGCCTTTCCTGCAGCTGTTCGTGTGGCCCTCGCTGCAGGCAGGCGCCGTCTACGAGAAGGAGTACCCGCTCGCGACCGCGCTAGGCAGGCCCCTGATCGCGGCGATGATGGTCGAGGTCGCACGCCGCGAAGGGGCGCAGGCGATCGCCCACGGTTGCACCGGGAAGGGCAACGACCAGGTGCGGTTCGACGTGACCGTTGCGGCTCTCGCTCCCGACCTGCAGGTGGTCGCGCCGGTGCGCGAGTGGGGCATGAACCGCGACGACGAGATCGAGTACGCCCACGAGCACGGCATCGAGGTCCCGGCCACCGTCCGCGAGCCCTACTCCACCGACGAGAACCTGTGGGGGCGGTCGATCGAGGCGGGAGCGCTCGAGGACCCGTGGGCCGAGCCGCCGAAAGACGTCTACGCGTGGACGCGCGAGCCGCGCTCCTGCCCGGACGAGCCGACGTACGTCGAGGTTGGCTTCGAGGAAGGCATCCCGGTCTCGCTGGACGGCAAACCCGCCAACGCGCTCGACCTCGTGACGGTGCTCAACCGTGTTGGCGGCGAGAACGGCGTCGGCCGCATCGACCACCTCGAGAACCGCCTGATCGGCATCAAGTCACGCGAGGTCTACGAGGCGCCGGCGGCGGTGCTGCTGCTGCAAGCGCACCAGGCTCTCGAGGACATCACGCTCCCCAAGGAGGTCGCCCGGTTCAAGGACCTGGTCGCCCAGCAGTGGGCGCAGATGGTCTACGACGGCCTGTGGTTCAGTCCCCTGCGCGACGCGCTGTACGCGTTCGTCGCCGAGACGCAGCGACACGTCACCGGCGACGTCCGGCTGAAGCTCTACAAGGGTTCGTCGCACGTCGTGGGCCGCAAGAGCCCGCAGCAGCTGTACCAGCTCGCGCTCGCGACCTATGGCAAGGGCGACCAGTTCGACCAGTCCGCCGCGGCGGGCTTCATCAAGCTGTGGGGGATGGGCGTGCGCACGTCGGCGCAGGTCCAGGGGCAGCTGCACGCGCGCGACCTGGGCAAGCTGCTGGGCGACGTGAAGAGGCTGACGCCATAGCCAAGGGTCAGCGATCCGCCGCACGCCCCCACCCTGCGGCTTCGCCGCCGACCTCCCCGGCGAGCGGGGAGGTGACCGGGAAGATGTGGGGCGCCCGCTTCACAAGAGGCCTGCACCCTGAGCTGGAGCGCTTCTCCTCTTCGCTCGTCTTCGATTACGAGCTCTACCCCTACGACATCGTGGGCAGCGTCGCTCACGCGCGCGGCCTGGCCGCGGCGCGCCTGATCTCGAAAGCCCAGCTCGCCGCCATCGAGCGCGGCCTGGGCAAGATCAAGCGCGAGCTCGACTCTGGCGAGTTCGAGTTCAAGGCCTCAGACGAGGACATCCACACCGCCGTCGAGCGGCGGCTGACGGAGCTGACCCCGGCCGGCGCGGTGCTGCATACAGGGCGGTCCCGCAACGACCAGGTCGCCCTCGATCTCCGCCTTTACTGCCGCGACGCGGCGAAGGAAGCCGTCGGGCTCCTCGCCGAGCTGATCGACACGCTCGCGGCCAAAGCCGCCACGCACGCCGCTTGGGTCATGCCCGGCTACACCCACCTGCAGCGCGCCCAGCCGGTCACGCTCGGCCATCACCTGCTGGCTCACGCCGAGCCGCTGCTGCGCGATGCCCGTCGTTTCCAGAATGCGTTCGACTCCGCGGGTACGATGCCCCTGGGCTCCGGCGCGCTGGCGGGGTCGACCCTCCCCCTCGCCAGGCGCGCGGTCGCGCGCGAGCTCGAGATTCCGAGGCTCACCGAGAACACCATGGACGCCGTTTCCGACCGCGACTTCGCGCTCGACCTGGCTTATGCCTGCACCGCCACGTCGATCCACCTGAGCCGGCTTGGTGAGGACGTCGTCTTGTGGGCCACCTCTGAGTTCGGCTTCGTCAGGCTTGCGGACGAGATCGCGACCGGTTCCAGCCTGATGCCGCAGAAGAAGAACCCTGACGTGGCCGAGCTGCTGCGCGGCCGGGCCGGCCGCTCGCTCGGTGGCTTCGTTGCCCTGGCCACAGTGCTGAAGGGCCTTCCGCTCGCCTACGACCGCGACCTGCAGGAGGACAAGCCGGCGCTCTTCGCCGCGGTCGAGAGCACGCTCGAGTCGCTGCGCGCCGCGGCCCTCCTCGTCGAGCGCGTGGACTTCGACCGCGAGCGGCTCGCCGCGGCGGCGGCCGATCCGATGCTCCTCGCCACCGACGCCGCAGAGCAGCTCGTCCGCTCGGGCACCCCATTCCGGCGGGCGCATGAAGAGATCGGCAATCAAGTCCGCGACGGCCGTTTTACGGCGCCCTGGGACGCCGCCACCTCCGTGTCCAGGCGGAAGCTTGGTGTGACCGCTCGCGCCCGGGCGCTGCGGAGGGAAGCGGCCGCTCTCAGGCGGTAGAGTTCGCCCGTGCTTCTGGCAGTCGACGTCGGCAACACCAACGTCACGCTCGCCCTCTTTGACGGCGATCGCCTCGCCGCCGACTGGCGGGTTTCCTCTCACCGCGAGCGGACGGCGGACGAGATGGCCGTCGAGCTCCGCCAGCTCTTCGAGCTGCGCGGGTTCGAGCTCGACGTGGTCACCGGGGTCGTCATCTCCAGCGTGGTGCCGACGATCAACCCGGCCCTGGTCGAGGCTTCGCGCCGCTACCTGAAGTGCGAGCCGGTGATGGTCGGCCCCGGGGTGAAGACCAGCGTCCGCATCCGCTACGAGAACCCCAGGGACGTCGGCGCCGACCGGATCGCCAACGCCCTGGCCGCCTACACGAAGTACGGCGGTCCGGTCGTGGTCATCGACTTCGGGACGGCCGTGACCTACGACGCGATCAGCGCGGAAGGCGACTACCTGGGCGGGGCGATCGCCCCGGGAATCGAGATCTCGCTCGACGCCCTGGTCTCACATACGGCGATGCTGCGGCGGGTCGAGCCGGTGGCCCCCGACTCCATCATCGGCCGCAACACGATCAACTCCATCCAGTCGGGCCTGGTCTGGGGCTTCGTCGCCCAGGTCGAGGGCATGGTGAAACGCATGGTCGACGAGCTGGGCGGGTCGGCCAGGGTCGTCGCCACCGGCGGCCAGGCCCAGTTGGTCGCCGGCCTGACCCATGTCATCGAGGCCACCGACCCGCTGCTGACCCTCGATGGTTTACGGCTTATCTACGCGCAAAACTCGGATGGGAGTGCTAGATAAGTAGCTCGCTCATGAAGACGGCGCCCAGGTTCCATCTCTACGTGCTCAACGGCGACGAACCGGCCGGCCTCGAGTCGACCGGACTGGAGACCGAGCCCCTGGCCGACCCGACCCAGGTCCAGGAGCCGGCCCTCGTCCTGCTGGCCCCAGGTCAGAAGGCGCCGGAGCACCTGGCCGCGAGCTCCGTCGAGATCCCCGCCGACACTTCGCCGGCGGCCGTCCGAGAGATCGTCCGCGTGGCGATGGAGAATGTCGCCCTCAAGCAGCAGGTAACGCAGCTGGAGGGCGAGGCCCACCGCCGCCACCGCCAGTTCCGCGAGCTCAACCGCATCGGCATCGCGCTGTCGGCGGAGAAGGACATCGACCGCCTGCAGTCTTTCATCCTCACGACCATGCGCCAGCTGACTCACGCCGACGGCGCGAGCCTGTGGCTGAAGATGGAGGAGGGCGGCGTACCGAAGCTCTTCCTGGCCTCGAGCCAGAACCACTCGATCGACAAGAACACCTATGAGGCGTTCACCGTGCCGGTCGACGAGAAGACGGTAGTCGGCTACGCGGTCTCCGTCGGTTCGAGCCAGATCTACGACGACGCGTACACGCCGCCCCCGGGCAAGCCGATGGGCGGCAAGAGCTTCGACTCGCAGTTCGGGTACCGGACGAAGTCGATGCTCACCGTCCCGATGCGGAACTACAACAAGGACGTCGTCGGCGCGGTCCAGCTCGTCAACGCCAAGCGCCGCTTCGAGACGCGGCTCACCCCCGACAACATCGAGACCGAGGTCATCAGCTTTCAGACCGACGACGTCGAGATGATCGAGTCGATCGCATCGCAGGCCGCCGTCGCCCTCGATAACAAGAACCTGATCGACTCGATCCAGGCCCTGTTCGACGGTTTCGTCCAGGCCAGCGTGACCGCGATCGAGCAGCGAGACCCGAGCACCGCCGGCCACTCCGGCCGGGTGGAGGGGCTGACCACCGCGCTTGCCCGCGCGGTCCACGAGATCGCGACCGGCAAGTACCGCGACGTCAGGTTGACGGACGACCAGTTCAAGGAGCTGCGTTACGCGTGCCTGCTCCACGACTTCGGCAAGGTCGGCGTTCGCGAGCACATCCTGATCAAGGCGAAGAAACTGATCCCGGGTCAGCTGGAGGTCATCCGGGCGCGATTCGAGTTCATCGAGCGGTCGGTGCAGGTGAAGTACGCGACCGAGAAGCTGGAGGCGATGCGCGCGGGGATGAACGGCGCGAGCCTCGACGAGATCGACAACCGGCTGCAGGCAGAGCTCGAACAGCTCGATCAGTGGGCGCAGAGCATCGTCGTCGCCAACGAGCCGACGGTCATGCCGGAAGACAAGGCGTCGACGATCGAGTTCCTCGCCCAGCAGACATACCAGGACATGTCGGGCCGCGATCACCCGATGCTCGAGCCGCAGGAGTTTCGTTTCCTGAGCATCCGCAAGGGCACGCTCGACCCGCAAGAGCGGCTGGAGATGGAGTCGCACGTGACCCACAGCTTCCACTTCCTGACCAAGATCCCCTGGACGCCGGTGATGCGCGGCATCCCCGAGATCGCTTACGGCCACCACGAGAAGCTCGACGGCTCCGGCTACCCGCGTGGCCTGGCGGGCGAGCAGATCCCGCTGCAGGCGCGGATGATGACGATCTCCGACATCTACGACGCGCTGACCGCGCAGGACCGTCCGTACAAGAGAGCCGTGTCGCCGGCGGTCGCGCTTGACATCCTCCACGACGAGGCGAACCAGGGCAAGCTCGACAAAGACCTGCTCGGGATCTTCGTCAGCAAGAAGCTCTTTCTGCCGGTCGACTCGCGATGAGGGTCAAGTTCTGGGGCACGCGGGGCACGCGGCCGACTCCCGGCCGCCGGACTCTGCGCTACGGCGGCAACACGACGTGCATCGAGGTCCGCGACTCGGAGAACAACCTGCTGATCATCGACTCAGGGTCCGGCATCGCAGAGCTGGGCAGCACCTGCACGCCGACGGAGCCGCTGCAGGCGCACCTGCTGATCACGCACACGCACCTGGACCACATCCAGGGCTTTCCGTTCTTCCTCCCCGCGTTCGTGCCGGGCACGCAACTGACGATCGTCGGGCCGGCCGGCTCGGCCAAGTCGCTGCAGGCCGCGTTCGCCGACCAGACCGACCCGGCGTACTTCCCGGTGCGCCTCAGCCACATGCCGGCGGAGATGGAGTTCATCGAGCGCAACCCGGGCGAGACGTTCGAGGTCGGGGCGCTGCGGATCACGCCGCACCTGCTCATGCACCCGATCCCGACCTTCGGTTACCGCATCGACGAGGGCAGCTCGCGCTTCACCTTCGCCACCGACAACGAGATCGCGCTCTTCGCCAACGGGACGAACGGCACGCTGAAAGACCTCGCCAACTGGTGCCGCGACTCTGACCTCCTCGTCCATGACGCCCAGTACAGTGACGAGGAATACAAGACGCACGCCGGCTTCGGTCACTCGACGTTCGAAGAGGCGCTGTCGCTGGCCGAGCAGGCGGGCGTGAAGGAGCTCGCGTTCTTCCACCACGACCCTCAGCACTCGGACACCGAGGTCGACGCCTTGATCGAGCAGGCGCTTGGGAATCACCGCGCGTCGGGTGGCGCGGACCTGAACTCGTTCCCGGCCGCGGAGGAACAGGAACTGGCGCTCTAGTTACCCTTTCGATTCGTGTCGGAAGACTTCACCCACGATCGGCTCGCGAAAGTCGAGCGTCTTCGTGCCGCCGGAATCGACCCCTACTCGCGCGGTTTCAAGCCGACACAGTCCTCGGAATCGGCGAAGGCGCTTCTAGGAGAGGCGGAACGCACCGAGCCGGTTTCGCTGGCCGGACGGCTGATGGTCAAGCGGCAGCAGGGCGGGCTCGTCTTTGCCGACCTGCGCGATGGCAAGGGGCGGATCCAGCTGATGGCGAGCCGCAGCATCCTCGGCGACGAAGAGTTCGGGCGCTTCGCCGACCTCGACGTGGGCGACATCATCGGCGTGACGGGGCCGATCTTCCGCACCAAGCGGGGCGAGATCACGGTCGAGGTCCATGGGTTCCGGCTGCTGACCAAGTCGTTGCGGCCGCTGCCGGAGAAATGGCACGGCCTCAAAGACGTGGAGATCCGTTACCGGCAGCGCTACGTCGACCTGATCGCGAACCCCGAGGTGCGCGAGGTGTTCCGCGCGCGCACCAGGATCATCACCGCGATGCGCGGCCTGCTCGACGAGCGCGGGTTCGTCGACGTGGAGACGCCGGTGCTGCAGGAGATTCCAGGCGGCGGCCACGCGCGCCCGTTCATGACGCACCACAACGCGCTGAACCGCGACCTGTACCTGCGCATCGCCCTCGAACTGCACCTGAAGCGCCTTCTGGTTGGCGGTTTCGAACGCGTCTACGAGATCGGGCGCGTCTTCCGTAACGAGGGCCTGTCGCCGCGCCACAACCCGGAGTTCACCCTGCTCGAGTCGTACCAGGCGTACGCCGACTACGAGGACGTGATGCAGCTCGTCGAGGACCTGGTGGTGGTCGCCGCGAAGGCGGCGGACCGGCCGCTCGAGACCGCCTACCAGGGCGAGTCGATCAACCTCACGCCGCCGTTCCGGCGCGAGCGGATGGCGGACCTCGTGCTCGAGCACACGGGCCGGCACGCGGTGGGCGAGGAGCTGAACGACCTCTTCGAGGAGCACGTCGAGCCGCGGCTGCGCGAGCCGACGTTCGTGCTCGACTACCCCGTGGAGATCTCGCCGCTCGCGCGCCCGCGCGACGACGACTCAAGGTTCGTCGAGCGGTTCGAGCTGATCATCCTCGGCCGCGAGTACGCCAACGCATTCACCGAGCTGACCGACCCGGTCGACCAGCGCGCGCGCTTCGAGGCGCAGGCGGCCCTGCGGGCGGCGGGCAATGTCGAGGCGCACCCGATGGACGAGGACTTCCTGCGCGCGGTGGAGTACGGGCTTCCGCCGTGCGGCGGCCTGGGGATGGGCATCGACCGGCTGGTGATGCTGCTCACCGACCAGCCCTCGATACGCGACGTCATCCTCTTTCCGGTGATGAAAGCCGAGACGTAATGCTGGCGCTCGAGTTCATCCGCAAGAACCCCGATGTCGTGCGCCGAGCGGGCCAGCTGAAGGGCGAGCCGGCGCCGGTTGACGAGATCCTGCGCCTCGACGCCGTGTGGCGCGGTCATCTGCACAAGGCGGAGACGATCAAGGCCGAGCAGAACGAGCTATCCAGGCAGTTCGCCAAAACGCGTGACGAGTCGCTTAAGGAGCGGCTGCGGGAGATGGCGGACACCGCCAAGAGCGAGCTGTCGGTCGCCGACGCGGTGAAGCGAGAGCTGGACGACCTGCTGCTGCGCGTGCCGAACATCTTCGACGTGTCGGTGCCGATCGGCGAGACCGAGGCGGACAACGTAGTAATCAGGGAGTGGGGAAGCAAGCCCGCGCTGGGCTTTGCGCCGCGCACGCACTACGACCTGGGCGAATCTCTCGGGATCATGGATTTCGAGCGGGGCGCCCGAGTTGCCGGATCTCGTTTTGCATTCCTGGTGGGCGAAGGCGCGCGTTTGGAGCGGGCGCTTGTGCAGTTCATGCTCGACGTCCACACGCGCGAGCACGGGTACGTCGAGCTTTGGTCGCCGCTGCTGGTCAACTCGGCGGCGATGACGGGGACGGCGAACCTGCCGAAGTTCGCCGACCAGCTGTTCAAGATCGACGACCGCGACCTGTGGCTGATCCCGACCGCGGAGGTTCCGGTGACCAACTTCCATCGCGAGGAGATCCTCGACGCCGACCAGCTGCCACTGAAGTACGTCTCCTACGCGCCGTCGTGGCGGACTGAGGCGGGCGCGGCGGGGAAGGACACGCGCGGGTTCATCCGCCTGCACCAGTTCTCGAAGGTGGAGCTGGTGAAGGTCACGACGCCGGAAACGTCGATGGAGGAGTTCGAGAAGCTGACGCGCGACGCCGAGGTGATCCTGCAGCGCCTCGGCCTGCACTACAACGTGATGGCGATGTGCACGGGCGACATGGGGTTCGCGCAGTTCAAGAAGTACGACCTGAACGCCTGGGCGCCGGGCCTGGACCGCTATCTCGAGGTCTCGTCGTGCTCGGTGTTCAACGACTTCCAGGCGATGCGGGCGAACATCCGCTACCGGTCGGGCCGCGGCGCGCCGCCGCGGTTTGCGCACACGATCAACGGGTCGGGCCTGGCGCTGCCGCGCACCATCGACGCGTTGATGGAGACGTATCAGCGCTCGGACGGGATGATCACGGTGCCCGAGGCGTTGAAGCCGTACATGGGCGGGGTAGAACTGATCGGGGCGCGATAATCGGTCGTTGCCTCAATCGGAGGGGTGGCCGAGTCCGGCTTATGGTGACTCCTTTCAGATGTGCGGTCTTGACGCACCTGAGGCGATCATCTGGAACCGCCGCGAAAAAGAAAAGGTGGCTAACGTCTCTGCGCACGAGACTCGCCCCAAGGTTCGTGTGTAAGTAAATTCTCGTTAAATCTCGCCTTGCCGCCGTTCAATACTGCCTGCCTGGAAGGCGGAAGAATGGGTCAAACATGCCTGTTGATAAACCGAATGCAGCCCTTGCCGCCTGCCCGTGGTATTCTTGTTCGGCCTTGGTTTCCGCCACCCGAGGCTAGGGTGAACTCGTTTTTGGAGGAGACCAATGGCAGAAGAACAAGAACAAACCGCTACCCGCCGTCGAACCCCCTTTAGCGCGCGGCTACCTCAGGTGCCACTTAACGATGCCGCGACTATCGCGCAGGCGCTGTCGGACCTTGCCGGGCCAGCCGCAGCACCGATCATCGCGCAGCGCCTTCATGCTTCACCAGCTTCGAGCAGCTTCAACACGCGCTTGGCGGCCGCAGGCTATTTCGGGTTGGTTAGCAGGAAGGGCGACAAGTACGAATTGACCAGTACCGGCCTTGGCCTGACTGCGGGAGATGGCGCCTCAAGAAGGGCGAGCGCCCAAGCGGCTGTTATGACCACCAACTTCGGTCGGCTCATTCAAGTCTTGAGCGGTCGAAGTGTCAACGAGGAGACGATCGCTGCTCGCTTGCAGACCGACCTCGAAGTCCCGGCTGCTGCTGCGCAAAAGCTCGCTGGAGTTTTGGTGACGTCTGCGGAGCAGGCTGGCATTTTGACTGATGGTCGGTTTAACGCGACAGAGATTGAAGCAGCGGTGGCTTCCCTTCCAACGCCGCCCGCTGAACCAGTCCTTGCCCGCCCGACCGCGCGTAGATCAGCAGATTCAGCAAACGGGGCCAGAAAGCAACAGGTGAGCGGAGGAGCAAGAGTCAAGGAGGCTCAGAAGAGTCCGAAGCCCCCTTTAACTCAACCGTCTTCGACTTCAACTTTGACTCTCAACCTGCAGCTAAACGTGAGTCATCTGTCGGTGGACGAGATCGTGCAGTTAATAGAGCAGCTGAAGGGCCGCCCGTCCGAGACCTAGAGCCACTGCCGTCCCCTGAGCTCATCGCTGAGATCGTTCGAAGGATTGCGACTGATCAGCCCACGTCGATGGACCTGGCGACCGCATACGATCTGGGGCTTTTCGATCCTGACGCCGGACTTACTGAGGGTGGCCGTGCAATCGAGGATGCGTACTGGATCCAAGGAGATCCCGACCTGGCGTACCCCCTGCTGCGTCAGGCATATGCCCAAGCGCCCGTGGTTGAAGTGCTCCTTCAGGGGCTCCATGGCCGAGGTGCAACACCGATCAAAGGGGCGCTCTACCTGCTAGAGAAACATGGACTTGCCGAGGGAAAGTCCGCTGATCTGACAACGCTGCGGGCGATCCTGTCGATGCTGAATCCGTTCGACCTCCTGAAATTTTCTGCAAAGCAGCAAACAGTACGGTCTGTGACTGTTCCCGAGGATCAGCAGGCGCCGGCCGTTCGGGTCATTCAACCAGATCGGCCCTACTCCAATCTGCAGCAGCTACGTCAAACCTTGAGAGCATGTAGGGAAGGCATTGTGTGGATTGAGTCTCACTTCCCTCGCAAGGGACTTGAGCCGCTGGCCGAAGAATCGGACTCAACCCGGATTCGGCGAATTCGCATCCTGTCGGGCAAAACCAACGCCGACGCAAGGGCCGTTGCCGACTACCAGCGGTTCAAGGCAGAGATGAAAAATCGTGGAATTAGTGCGGAGTGGCGGATCTTGGATCCCATGCCAACCCACGACCGCTACATCATCACAAAGGATGCCGTATGGAACGTCCCTCCGGTCAACACACTGTACAAGGGTGACTTTTCGGAGATCCTTCAGACGTCAACCAAGCCTCCCTTCGAGGGATGGTGGAAGAAGGCGGTGGAACTCACCTGATGGAACCGACTTCCATCATTGGCTTGATTCGCGGAGCGTATGAAGCAGTGACTGGCGTCCTGGGGTTGGTTGCACCCAAGCTGGAACTCACGTACGAGGCCGGCAAGCCACCCTACTTCGAAGCGGACGAATGGACGGCTTGGGTGTCCGCCGAGGCGGACCAGGAGGGGAACGTCATCACAAGGGCAGTTGCAACTCCCCGGCGCTGGTTCCGGGTAGGAATCAAGAACCGATCCGTAGAAACTGTTGAGGATGTCCGAGTGGAGTTGGTGTCTATCGACCCGCCGGTCATCGGCCATCTGCCTCTCTCACTGTCGATCATGCACGGCACTTCACAACCGCTCACAGTCCATCGCGCCAAGGAGCCCACCTACTTTGCCGACGTGATCCTCAAGCTCGATAACCAAGACCGGATGAGCATCATGAGCACTACCTCAACGCCACGGACGCTGGGTGGGATACCTGCCGGTCGCTACCGGCTCGGCATCCGGCTGACCGGCCGCAAGACGCCCGCAGTTACAAAGCACTACGTGGCTGACGTTGATGATCAGCGGCGGTTGGTTTTCACTCAGGACTAGCAAGGGAGTGTTTGTCGTGAAAGCCGAAGAGCATGACGTAAGCGTGCAGCAGACGATGGGCGGCTGGTCGGCGGTCTGTTCGTGTGGGTGGAGCACCGGGACACCCGATGAGAGGGGAATAAGCCGTGAGGAGATCATGAAGCGAGTCCGGGATCACCGATCAGGCCGCACAGTAAGCAACTGAAACAGCGGCTGGCGGACGGGCTGGGATTTGAACCCAGGACAGGCTTGCACCTGTACCAGTTTTCAAGACTGGCGCCATCAGCCGGACTCGGCCACCCGTCCGCGCCGATCTAGGTTAGTCGAGGATCAGTCTGTAGCCCTCCGGCGCATGCTCGGGAGTGACGGCTGAGATCCCTCCCCCTCCGCTCCCGCCTGGTCGACGGTCGGGCTCCTATCAGCCGGCGACCGCCAGCCAGCCCGGGGCCGGGCGCGTCAGCCTGTGCTCGGCGACCAGCCTTTCCACTGTCGCTTGCGGGATTGGCCAGGTGAACCAGTTTCTCAGATCGCTTTCCGGGGCCAGGACCGCGGCGCGAATCGCCGCCATCAGCACCGCGTCGTGTGGATAGGGGACCCTGCCAGACTTGTCGATGGCGTCTTCCCACGGGCGCAGCGGCGCGAAGTGCCATGTCGACTCATCCTCGAATACGAGCCCTTCGCCAAGGATCGCTCCCACGCGCTGCAGCTTGTCGCGCGCTCTCTTCAACCGCATGCGATCCCATGCCAACTCGACCTCCAGGTCATCCAGCGTCGACTCGCCGTGCTTGGCCAGATGAGCGAGGAGCGCCGCCTCATCGCCCTCCGCTGCGGCGATTGATTGCCGGACCAGCGGATCGAACAGTCGCGCCGTCTCCGCCGTCAGATAAAGAGTCTTGCCGCGATGCAATTTCGTCAGCACCGTTCCGGGTCGTTGCCCCAGCTGGAACGACCAGATCCATTTCGTTCGGGGCCACAGGTCAAAGCCTCTGCCGCCGGCTCGCCCGGGCACCTCATGGCAGGCGCCGAAGAGGCTCGGCAGGGCCGAGTCAGGCATGCGGGTGAGGAGTCCGCGACCGGCGAGGAAGGCGGCTGCTTCGTCGAGCGAGTGCAGGGCTCGATCTGGCGTCAACCGGCATTCGAGGTTGCGCCGTCGCTCGACGGCGGTCAGCTCCTCAGTCATAAAGAAGATCGCTCTCTCCCCTCGGCGGGGAGAGAGGTGGCGGGTGTTGCTACCACGTCACGCACCTTGAACGAATCCTGCAGCCAAATCGATCGCTCCGACAGGAACACCCTTGCGCTAGAGCAGGTGCTCGGCCAGGAACTCCAGGATCCGCCGGTTCGAAGTCACCTGGTTGGGAAGCGTCGCGATGCCGTGCCCTTCGTCCTCGAAGATCATCAACTCGGCTCCGGTCGCGCGCGCGATCTGCTGGCTCTCTTCCACCGGCACGCGAGGGTCGTTGCGACCATGGATGACGAGGAGCGGCGCTTTGATCGACGCGGCGCGGTGTATCGGGCTGATCTCACGCAGAAACTCTGATTGGGCGCCGTTCGGGTCGCCGTACTCGTTCATCCTCAGGACCCCGCGCCACGGCGGCATGTGCTCGAAGAACGTATGCCAGTCCGCGATTCCGACCACGTCGACGCCAGCGTCCCACAGGCTCGGGTCGTCGATCAGCACGGCCAGCGTCATGAATCCGCCGTAAGAGCCGCCCATCGCCGCCGTCTTGCTCGCGACTCCCGTCCGCTTGAGATGACGCGCCGCCTCGGATCCGTCCTTGACGCCGTTCCACCGCAGCTCTTTGTCGTCGAGATTCTGGAAACGCATCCCGTAACCAGCCGAGCCTCGAACGTTGGGGAGGAACACATTTACGCCGATCGAATTCAGCAAATGCGCCATCGGCTGGAACGACGCTCGCGATTGCCCCTCAGGGCCGCCATGGAACTCCACCACCGCCGGCCGTGGCTGCTCATCTATCCGGTAGAAGAGGCTCGGGATGCGCAGGCCGTCGAAGGTCTCGTAAACGGTTTCGACCGGAACGACGAGCTGGGCGGGGGGCTCGCCGGAAGATGTCCAGCGCTCACCTCCTGGCCATTCGTAGATCTCGGCCGGGTGGATGGGCAGCTCCCAGCTGACGAAGAACCCAGATGAGTCAGGTTTCCAGGTCAGGTGATAGTCGGCTCCGCCGCTGTGGTCGGCGGTGACAACACCTGGCGGGAGCACGACGCGCTCGAGGACGTTGCCGGAACCCAGGTCGATGACGCGCAGCCCGTCGTAGATACCTTCGTTGACGACGATCGCCGCCTTGTCCAACGACGGTGCGACAGTCACGCCTTCGAGGTCGTGCGGCTCGTCGAACAGCCAGCGCGCGATCTGCTCGGGCTCGTCGGGATCCACCATGGCAAGGCCCAGGAAGTCGCGACCGAGGTCGCTCAACACCACAAGCCCCTGATCGAGCCACGCGACAGGACGCACACGCAGGGCGCCGGGCAAGAGGCGAGTCATCGACCCATCGCGGTCGACCGTGTACGCATGTGAAGGCGAACCCAGAACCTTGACCACCGCGGCCCGATCGCCGGCCGGGCTCCAGGTGGCCCACTCCCAGAATCCACGTGGTTCGGCCCACCTGGTCATCGACCCCGTCGCCAGGTCGAGCTCACCCAGCACCATGTCCGCCTGGCCGGCCGGATTCCAGCTCAGGCCGACCTTGCTCCGGTCCGGATGCAAGGTGATCGAGGTATGGATCGCGTGCGGGTCCGCGGTCAGCTGCCGATAGCCCGCATCGGTGACCAGGCCCAGCTGCCAGATCTCGTCGCCTCCGCGGTCCGCGCGCACGAGCAGACCCACGGGCGTGTGAGCGTGCGGGAGCATGCGTGTTTCGCTCTCGACGGCGCGGACCGTAGCCGCCGCGACGCCGTCCTGGCGGAAGACCTGCGGCAGGCCGGTGATGTTCGAGGAGAAATAGAGCCTGCCTGCGTCATCTGGAAGCGGTCGCGTCGCTCGAACGACCGAGAGCAACTTTTCGATGCGGGCTGGATCCGTCGAAAGGATTGAGGAATCCAATCGTCCGAGTGTAACTTCGACCTGAGCGATGGCCGAGGATCGCGTCGTGTAACCTTCCGGGCCGATTTCGCGCTTCACCATGCGATGGCGGACGTCACGCCTGCTCGCGTGGGTCAGCTGTCGCCCGACGGGCGGTGGCGCTGGGACGGCGCTGCGTGGCGTGCAGTCGAACCTCCCTCTTTGCCCGCGTGGGCTCGCACCCGCGTCGCCTGGAGCGCGGGCTCGGCTGCGATCGCGGCCGCACTCGTGGTTGGATTGCTCGCCGACCAGGCGCTGCGCACAAGTACCTTCGGGCTGGGCGCCACGCTTACCTTCGTTGTCGGCGGCGTGATGGCCGTCACCCTCGGCAGGCTCCGGCGAACCGAGTCCAGATTGCTCGTGGGCGCCGCCGCGCTCTTTGCGCTCTGGTTCAGCCTGCGGGCCAGCCCCTGGTTGGTGTGGCCCGACCTCGTCGCAGCGTTGATGCTGCTCGGCCTCGCCACCTCGTTCGCGGTGCGCGGCTCGGTGTTCGACCTCGGTGCCACGGAGCTCGCCGCACGCTTCTTCCACTCCTGCCTGCAGCTCGCGGCCGGCGCTGGCTTCATCGCAACTCCGGCGCTCAGAGCGCGAGGGCGAATGAGGTCGGCCGCACCCTACCTGCGCGGCGTGCTGCTCGCCCTTCCGATCGCGGCGCTTATCGCCGGCCTGCTGGCCTCGGCCGATCCGGTTTTCGCTTCGTTCTTCCGTCTCAACATCGACCTGGGCTCGCTTCTACTGGATCTGTTCTTCGTCCTGGTCGGGACCCTATCGGCGGCCGGCCTGCTGCGCATCGCCGCCTCGGAACCGCTGGAACGGATCGACGGCCCGGCCCGGCGCCTCGGTGCGACCGAGACGTTGGTTGTGCTCGCCGTCCTCGACGCGGTGTTCCTGGCCTTCGCCGCTGCCCAGGTGATGGCCGCGACGGGAGGTGCCGCCGACGCGCTGCGTTCCGCCGGCGTGACGTACGCCGACTACGCCCGCTCCGGCTTTTTCCAGCTCCTGTGGGTCGCCGGCATCACGCTTGCGCTCCTGGTCCTGTTCGGTCGCGTCGGCAAGGTCAGCAAGGGCGGGGCGAGGCTAGGCTTCATCGCCCTCGCGGTTGGCGCCATCGCGCTGACCTTGATGATCGACGTCGTCGCTTTTCGCCGCCTCGGCCTCTACGAGGAGGCGTATGGCTTCACGATGCTCCGGCTGTACAGCCACGTGTTTGCTGTATGGGTGGCTGTCGTCTTTGTTCTCCTCGCGCTCGATTTTCTCGGCGTGTGGCGCTCCCGCCGCTGGTTCGTCGGCGCGACCATCGTCACCGCGCTCGCAGTCCTGCTCGGGCTGAACGTCGGCAGCCCGGAGGCCATGGTCGTTGCACTGAACACGAGCCATGCGCAAACCGCGCACAAGATCGACACCGGATACCTTGCGGAGCTCTCGAGCGACGCCACACCTGCCCTTCTCGACTCGCGGGCGCATCTCGACCCGGCTTTGCGTGATCAGGTCACCCGCGCCGCCTGCGGTGGCGATAGGACCTACAGCTTTTCCTGGGCGGCCTTCAACGTCGCGGCCATGGCAGCTGCGGATGCGCGACGTAACGGCTGCTAAGTTCGAATCTGGGCGATGGGGGGCGAGCGGGTACTAGAGAACTTCCTCGACGGTGCCGGGCGATTGACGACCATCCCAGTCCAGCGCAAGAAACGCCTCGCGGTGCTGCGCTGGCTTGCCGAGGACTTCCAGCCCGGTCGCCTCTACGGCGAGTCTGAGGTGAACAAGATCATCACCCGCCGCCATCCCGACTTCGCCGCCCTGCGCCGCTATCTGATCGACGAAGAGCTGATGCAGCGCAAGCGGGGCGTGTACTGGCGCACCGGCAGTGTGCCGAACGTGGGCTACGATCCGCCGTCGTGGCCCGAGCTCTAGCGCTCGTCGCGCTGCTCTCGATGGTGGTCGCGGTGACGATCGTCGTCATCGCCGGCGCGACGACGCCGGGCTACGACCCGATGACTCGGACGGTGAGTCGCCTCCCCGCGCCTGGCGTCGACGTGGCGATCGGCTTCATGGCCGTCGCGGCCTTCGCCCTTGCCGCCGCGACCGGGCGAAGCGTCGCGCTTTTGGCGGCGGCCTTCGGTTTCGCCCTTGCTGCGCTCATCCATCTCGACCCGGCTTCGCAGGCCGCCACCGCCGGGCACCGGATCGCGGCGGGCGTCGCTGTGCTGGGCCTCTCCGCCGCGCCTTTCGCGAGGAGCTACGGGCGGGTGTCGGTCGCGCTCGGAGTGGGGGAAGTGACGACGCTTGCTAGCGGCGCCGTGCTCCTGCTCACGCCCTTCAGCGCCTGGGGCGCGTGGGAGCGGGTCCTGCTGGCCCTGGCCGTGGCGTGGATGGTCGTCGTGGCCTTGAAGATCGTCTCGAGGGAAGACACGGCCAGGGCGACAAGCGCCGCGGCGAGCAGCAACGCCTCGTACTCGCCGGTGAGCAGCGTGAGCAGCGCGAACAGATAGAGGAGGCCGCCGGCGACCTTTCCGGACGCCTGCCTCGGATCCACGCCGCCGGCGCCCAGCGACGCGGCGTAGAGGACTGCGGTCACAGTGAGGATCGGCCAGCTCTCAGCGGCGATCTGAGGGTGCAACAGCTCCAGCCACGCGGCGGCCGAGAGCATCACCGCGATGTCCGCGACCGCGTCCAGGCGCGCGCCGCGCGTCGACTGCCGACCCGAGCGCCGGGCAACGTAGCCGTCGAGGGCGTCTGTCAGCCCAGCCGCGATCAATCCAAGGCCGACAAGGACACCCGCCCCGGCCACCGCGACCGGCCAGAGCAGGACCACCAGGAGCAGGCGTGCCGAGGTCAGCCAGTCCGCCGCCGACATCGCCTCGTTACGGCGGACCGGCAAGCGTCGTTTCGGTGGCAAAGGAGGTTCCCTCAATGTCCCCATCGCTCCGCGTCGTCGCCATCTCCACCGGTTTCGCTCTGGTCGCTGTGCTCGCTGTCGCGGCCATCGTCGTCGCGTTCAACCGGCCACCCACGCTGGTCCTCGGCGCGGCCACGACATCATCCACGACCGTGGAGGTCGGCATCCGCACCAGCGGCGATGCCACCGTATCCCGCAAGCCCGACCTCGCGCTCGTCAGCGCGGGCGTGCAGTCGGAGCAGGGCACGGCGGCTCGCGCGCAGAGCGACCTCGCCGCGAAGGCCTCCAAGCTCATCTCTCGCATCAAGTCCCTCGGCGTCTCGGACAGCGACTTGAGCACGTCTGGCTATTGGGTCGGGCCGGTTTACGACCCGTCTGGCCAGTCGATCGCCGGCTACCGCGCGAGCGAGCAGCTCAACATCAAGTGGCACAGCGTCGACACGGTGGGCAAGACGCTCGACGCGATAGTGCAGGAGGGAGGGGCGACCAACATCGGCGTCAGCTTCGGTCTTGCCGATCCGAAGTCGGCGCAGGCGGAGGCGCGCTCGCTGGCCATCGCGGACGCGCGCTCGCGCGCCCAGGCCATGGCCTCGGCCGCCGGAGTGCGGCTCGGCCCGGTCATCGCCATCAGCGACCTGTCGACCTCGAGCCGGCCGCCGGTCGGCTACGCACAGAACAGCGCCGCGCCGGTGACCCAGGTCCCGGTCGGTCAGATGGACGTGCAGGTCACCGTCGAGGTCGACTTCGCCATCGGCTGAATCGGCGCTCGGATTTCGGTGGCGGTGGCTTATCGTGCGCGGATCACGATGCTCAAGATCTACCCCGACCGCCGCTGGCCCGCTTTCCTGCGAGTGCTGGCGGACACGGTGGTGTTTTTCTGGACTGTGGTCTGGGCCTATCTGGGCTGGCTCATCTACCAGACGGTGATGGGGCTCGAGGTGATCGCGGACGCCATCAAGAACACCGGGCTGACGTTCGACCAGTGGCTGGCGGCGTTTCGCAAGTCCGTGCCCGGCGGGATCCCCATCCTGACGAAGTTCCTGCAGGACCTCGCCGACCTGCTGAAGCAGTACTCGGGCGACCCGCTCGTGAGCACCGGACAGAACATCCACGACGCGATCTTTCGCACTGCCGTGATCCTGGCCTTGCTCGTCGCGCTGCCGCCGATCCTGCTCGTCCTGATCCCATACACCGGCTGGCGCTGGAGCGACATGCGCGAGACCGGGGCGGCGCTGGCGTTCGTCCGGATCGCGGCGATGACGGGGCGGGCCGACTCGGCCCGAGCGGTGCTGGCCTACCGCGCCGTCTCTTCGCTGAGCTTCCGGCAGCTCATGAGCGCCTCGCCCGACCCGGTGGGCGACCTGGCCGAGCATCGCTACGACAGGCTGGCGACCGCGATGATGAAGCGCGCCGGGATCGACCCCAAGCGGCTGCCGCCGCCGGACCTGCCCGAGCTGCCGCCGCACCGCGAGCGCTGAGTCCTTCTTCTCTATCGTTGTGACCCTATGTGCCGAAGCATCAAGACCCTGCGCCACTCCGACGTTGTCGCCACGGATGACGAAATTCGCGCCGCGGCCCGTCAGTTCGTCCGCAAGGTGAGCGGGTTCAGCAAGCCCTCACCGCGTCACGAGGCGGCTTTCGAGGAAGCGATAGACGAGATCGCTTCCACGTCACAGCGGCTTCTCGAGACCGTCGCGGGAAACCTGGCGGGAGCGGGACACCGGGCCCACGTCCACGGTTAGTCGCGACTATCGGAGCCTTTCGGCCCGCGATACCCACGGTTAGTCGCGACTATCCGGGAGGGTGCCGTGGGCCTAGAACTGGCACCCCCGGCAGAAATTCAGCGGCTCTCGGTTGGTCCCCAGCTGACTGATCCGGTGGCCGCACCGTGGGCACGTCTGCCCACCCTTCATATGCACCGCCATGAACTTCCGGTCCTGCTTCGACTCCTCGTAGTTCGGGTTGGCCAGGATCGCCTCGATCGCGCGCGACAGAACTGAAGGGATCGCCTTGAACAGCGCGTCTTCCTCCTCGGGCTTCAGCGACGCCCGCCGCCGCAAGGGCAAAAGGCGCGCCTCCCAGAGGATCTCGTCCGAGTAGGCGTTGCCGATCCCGGCCAGGAACTCCTGGTTGCGCAGCAGGTCCTTCAATTCGTCGCGAAACCGGCGCAGCCGCTTGCGAAACACGTCGAGGCCCATGGACGCCACCGAGTCGGCCTCGGGCCCCTGCGCGTCCCACGCCGGAACCTCGTTCGAGCAGTCGGCCACCCAGTAAATCCGGCCCATGTCGCGGAAGTCCAGGTAGCGCACCTCGACCTTGCCCTCGACCCGGAGCGTGAACACCTCTGTCGCCGGCACCGGGACGTCCGCGCCCTCGATCTGAAACCGCCCGCCCAGCATCGGGTTGATCACCAGCCACCGCGGCGCCCCGCCGCCTCCCAGCTCGGTGGCGAACACCATGTGTTTCCCGCGCCGGGTGAGCGACGTGATCCGCCGCGCCGGCAGCTCCAGGGCGAAGTTCTCGACCGGGTAGCGGAGCAGATGGCCCTTCTTCGGGTTGACCGACGCGGCGGTGATCAGCTTGCCTTCCACCCGCGGTCCGATGCGGATACGCAGCGCCTCCAGTTCGGGCAGTTCCGGCATGGCTGCAAGATACGGATAAGTCGCCTGGCGTCCGCCGGCCTCTGGCTGTCTACGTACAGACCGTCCCCGGGGCGGGAAGTGTCAGGTTGAGCAGGTAGGCGTCTTCCGCCGCGTGAGCGCAGGGGCTCACGTCGTATGAGGTGTGCCCGTTGCCCTGGCGGGTCAAAAGCACTGAGCCGCTGATCTGCCGGTTCACCGACTGAGCCTCCGAATAAGGCGTCGCCGGATCGTTGGTCCCTCCGACCAGAAGGATCGGCGGCGCGCCGTTCACGGGGATCGGCTCGGTCGAGTGCTTCGGCTTCACCGGCCAGTACGCGCATTGCAGGTACGAGTACTGGCTCCATGCGCCAAAGAAGGGCGAGGCGCTGGCGAACGCCGGGCCCAGCCGGTCGTACGCCGCGACGTCCGTCGGCACCGCGAAGTCGATGCAGTAGGTCGCCCAGTCGATGGCGACGAAGTTGTCGTACGTCCCGTCTGCGCGGCGGTGGACGTATTCGTCCGCGAGCGCGAGCAATATCGTGCCGTCCCCCCGGTCGAGGCCGGCGAGCGCAGCGTCGAGGTAGCTCCAGAACTGCTGGCTGTACAGCGTCAGCAACACGCCGGTCATGGCGAGCGAGCGGGTCAGCTGGCGATTCTGGACGCGAAGGGGCTGCGTGTCGAGCCGGGCCATGGCGGCCGACAGCTTGGTGCCGCGATCTGCCGGTCGGCTCGCAAGGTAGGCCCGAAGGTTTTGCTCGAATCCCCTGACCTGGCCGAGGAGACTGTCGTTGGCTGACACCGTCGGGTCGACGACCCCGTCCAGAGACAGAGCGCGCACGTGCGTCGGAAAGAGGTGCGCGTACCACTGGCCGATGAACGTCCCGTAGGAGTAACCGAGGTACGTCAGCTTTTCGTCGCCGACAGCCTCGCGTATCTGATCGAGGTCGCGCGCGGTGCTCGCGGAGTCGAGGTAGGGAAGAAGGTCGCCGCTGTGCTGCTCGCATGCGGCGGCGAAATTCTTGTTGGCGTCTATCGCCGCCTGCTTCTCCTGCGGGTCGTCGAGGACTGAGTCCAGAGCGACATAGGCATCGAGCTCCGCGTTGTCCAGGCAGTGCACGGGAGTGCTGGCCGACACTCCGCGTGGATCCCAGGACACGAGGTCGAAGGTGCGATTCAGGTTGTTGTACACATGGACGTCGCCGCGCAGGTAATCGATGCCCGATTCGCCCGGGCCTCCGGGATTGATGAGCAGTGAGCCGATGCGGGCAGAAGGAACCGTGGCCGGCTTACGAATCAAAGCCAGCGAGATCTGTCGACCGTCGGGCTTGGAGTAGTCGAGCGGGACCTGTATCGAGCCGCACTGGAATCGGTCGCCGCATTCGGCCCACAAGATCTTCGAGGCCGGAAGCGATGGAGTCGGGCTGTGAGCCGCGTTCGGTTGGCTGCGCGTGCACGTGGCGAGGAGGATCGCGACGAGCGCCATGACCTTTGCACCGCGACCCGTCACGGCGTCGAGTGTACTAAGAGGAGCAGACCGTCCCTGGGGCCGGCAGCGTCAGGTCGATCAGGTACGCGTCCTCGGCGCTGCGTGCGCAGACGCTGGTGGCGTATGACGTGTGCCCGTTCCCGTTGCGCGTGAGCAGCACCGAGTTGGGGATCGCCCTGGTCATCGACTCTGCCCCGGCGTAGGGCGTCGCGGGATCGTTCGTGCCTCCGACGAGAAGGATCGGCGGCGCGCCGTGGACCGTGAGTCTCTCGAAGGCAGACCTCGACCGCACTGGCCAGAAAGCGCACTGGAGGGCCGAGTACTGGACGAGCGGGCCGAAGATCGGCGACGCCTTGGCCAGGTCCGGCCCCAGCGCGTCATATGCGGAGATGTCGGTCGGCGCGTAGAAGTCCATGCAAAGCGTTCCCTGGTTTCCCCCGTTGTCCAGGTTCGAGTACCGGCCGTCCCCGCCCCGTTCGTGGAGGAAGTCGGCCAGGTACAGAAGCAGCCGGCCGTCGCCGGCGTCGAGCTCGGTCATCCCCTGGTCGAGGTAGGTCCAGTAGGACTGGTCGTACATCGTCAGCGCCACGGCTTCCATCGCCAGGCTGCGGGTGAGCTGCCGGCCGCCGACCTGCAAGGGGGTCTGGTCGAGCCGCGCCATCGCCGCTTTGAGCTTCACCTCGGGATCGCCTCTGCGCCCGTACGCGCAGCTTCTGGTTGCCCGGCACCACGTGAAGAACGCCTGCAGGTTGTCATCGAAGCCCGCTGTCTGGCGGACGATGCCGGTGTCGCCGGTCGCGGTCGAGTCGACAACGCCGTCCATCACCAGCGCGCGTATGTGCTTCGGGTACAGGTGCGCGTACCACTGCCCGATGTAGGTGCCGTACGAGAAGCCGAGGTAGCTCAGCTTCGCGTCGCCGACCGCCGCGCGGATGCGATCCAGGTCTCGGGCCGTGTTGTCGGTGTCCAGGAACGGAAGCAGGAAACCGCTGTTGCGCTGACAGCCGGCGACGAAGTCCTTGGTCGCTTTGACGTACGCGTCCTTCTCGGCCGGGTCGTCGAGCACGGTGTCGAGCGCGAAGTAGGCGTCGAGCTGCTCGTCGTTGAGGCACTTGACGGGCGTGCTCTGGCCGACGCCGCGGGTGTCCCAGGAGACGAGGTCGAACCTGATGTTGACGTTGGCGAAGATGTCGCTCGCGTTGCGCAGAAACTCGAGCCCTGACGCGCCCGGGCCGCCGGGGTTGAGGAGGAGCGAACCGATCCGGCGCGAGTGTTCCTTGGCCGGCTTGCGGATCAGGGCGAGGGTGATGGTCCGGCCGTACGGCTTCGTGTAGTCGAGGGGCACATGGAGGGTGGCGCACTGGAACCCGCCCGAGCAGTAGTCCCAAACGAGCTTGGGCATGGGATGCCGCGGGTCGCGCCCGGCGCCGAGTGGAATCGGGCCGCAGGACGTGGCCAGGAGCACGCTGAGCAGCAGCAATCCCAGGCCGCGACGGCTCACGACCTGAGTCTATGTGAGCGGGTGTAACCTGCCTCCGCGTTGGGAAAAGCGGTCGAGCTCACTGCCGAAGAGGTGGCGCTGCTCGTGGAGGCTCTCCAGGACGCGGCGTTCTATCGCGACACCCGCTCGCACGTCCTGCGGAGTGCGGTGAGGAAGAGGGGAGGTGCGCCGGAGGAGCGCGACGAGCATCGCGCGAAGGCGCGGGCGTACGAGGCACTTGCGCTCCGCCTGAAAAGGTCCTCCTAACCGCCGAGCCAGGCATCCAGTGCGGCCAGGAAGCCCTCGAGGTCGTCGCGGAAGATCGAGTGTCCTGAACCTGGAACCGCGGCGACGTCGAAACCGGCACGCCGCAGCTCGTCCGCGTCGTGTGGCGGGACTAGATCGCTAGGGTCGGCAAGCATCACTAGAGACTTCGTCGATGGAGATCTGGGGGCGTAATCGTGCCCGGCGCCGGACAGCAGACCTTCGATGCAACGCGGATCGAACCTGGCCATCGATGCGAGACGGGCGGCGATGTCCTCGTCCGCCCAGCGGGGATGCGCCTGACGAAGGCGCTTCTCGTCCCAACCGAGCTGCGCTTGGAAGTCGGGCGCATCGCGCCGGTGGTGCTCGGGCGTCAACTTCCAGGCAGGGTCGACAAACACCGCGCGGCGCGGCGCGAGCCGAGCGACCGCGAGGGCAAGTGACATGCCGCCGAGCGAGTGCCCGATCGCGAGGTCGGCACCGGGAGGGAGCGTCTCCACCAGGTCTTCAGCCCACGCCTGAGGCGTGTACTCACCTCGAGGGCTGAAGCCGTGACCGCGCAGGTCGGGCATTAAGACGTGGTAACCACGCTCCGCCAGAGCCGGAGCGACTCGACACCACGCGCCGTGGTCAGACAGGAGGCCGTGAACGAGGATCGCGGTTCTCGGCCCCTGGCCGGCCTCGGTCAAGTGGAGTTTCATTTTGCGACGAGGCTACCCGACGCGTAACTTCATCGGGGCCACGTTCCGCCTTTCTGAGCGCCCTTACACTGCGCGATCGTGGGTCCGCATTCCGAGCTGGCCGAGCTCTCCGCCTCTGAGATCGGCCGGAAGCTCGCTCGGGGTGAGCTGACCTCGGCCGAGCTCGCGCAGATGAGTCTGGAACGCATCGCGGCCGTGGACGCACTGCTGACGCGAAGCGTGATCGAGGTCAACCCCGACGCCCTCGACATCGCGCGCCGCCGCGACGCGGAGCGAAGGCGCGGCCAAACGCGAGGTCCGCTCCATGGCCTGCCCTTGCTGATCAAGGACAACATCGACACCGGCGATCGCATGCTGACGACGGCGGGATCGCTGGCGATGACCGGGGCTTCCGCGCATCGCGACGCGCCACTGGTAGCGCGGCTGCGCCGAGCAGGCGCCGTCCTGATTGGCAAGACGAATCTCAGCGAGTGGGCCAACGCCCGCTCCACGCGCTCGAGTTCGGGCTGGAGCGGTCGCGGGAGGCAAACGCGAAATCCGCACTGCCTCGACCGAACACCGAGCGGCTCCAGCTCCGGATCCGGTGTCGCCGCCGCGGCAGGGTTCGCCGCCATCACGATCGGAACCGAGACCGACGGCTCGATCGTTAGTCCGTCGTCGAACAACGGCATCGTCGGCATCAAGCCCGGCCTCGGTGTGGTGAGCCAGCGGGGCATCGTCCCTATCGCCGCGAGCCAGGACGCAGCCGGACCGATGACCCGCACCCGTCGAGGATGCAGCCATGGTGCTGAGCGTGATCGCGCGGCGCCCCTTCGATTACCGCAGGGGACTCAAGAAGGAAGCGCTGCGAGGCAAACGACTGGGCGTGCTCCGTGAACCCTTCACCGGATACTCGGAGCACACGGACGGCTGCTACGAGAGGTCGCTGGAGGCCCTCAAGGACTGCGGTGCGGTGCTGATCGAGGTCGACTTCCCGAGCGCGAAAGAGCTGCGAGAGTCGAAGGTAGAGCACACGATCCTGACCCATGAGCTCAAGGCGTGCCTCAACGCCTACCTGCGCACTCGGAGGGGTCTTGCCGTGAAGACCCTGGCCGATGTAATCAGGTTCAACAGGTCCCATGCCGCGGAGGAGATGCCCGACTTTCGCCAGGAGCTCTTCGAGGAGGCGCAAGCCACCCGCGGCCTGAAAGCCAGGGCATACGTCGATGCCCGGGCGAACGCCCTGCGCCTGGCCCGGGCCGAAGGCATCGACAAGATGCTGCGCAAGCACCGCGTCGCGGCGCTGGTCGCGCCCAGCAACGGACCCGCTGGGGCGCTCGACATTGTCGACGGCGAGAAGCACCTGGGCGGCAGCACGCAGCCCTCAGCGGTGGCGGGCTATCCCATCATCACGGTGCCGGCGGGAAACGCCTTCGGCCTGCCCCTCGGCTTGAGCCTGTTCGCGGGTCCGGGCTCCGAAGGCCGTCTCCTCGGTTTTGCTTACGCGTTCGAACAGGCGACGATGGCGCGGACCGTCCCGAAGTTCCTGCCGACGCTGAGCCTGCCCTGATCGCTGTAGATCTAGCGCGATTCGAGGCGAAATACCGGATAGCGATCAGCCGCAGCCACGACGACACCAGGATCGCCTGACCCGAAGAAGCGGACCCCGCTCCTGATCTGCTGGAGAAATGGACGCAGGACCGGGCCGCGCTCCTCCACCGGCAGCTCGACCAGACGCACCTGTTCGACGCTCCGCCCGCGCGCGAGTGTGCCTGCTCCCGCCGCGCGCACGTTCTTCACCCAGGCCGCCTCCGAAAAGGCGGCGACGATGTACCGACTCCCGTCAACCGTCGCGATCGATACGGGCGTGCTCCGCATCTCTCCGCTCTTTCGCCCGCGAACCGAAAGCAGGTATTGCGATCCGATGCGCAAGCCGCGTCGCAGCATCGCGACGTTCAGTCGAACCATCCACGTCGGCGGAGGTTTCACCTCGGACACACTGGGAGAATACGCCGGGCCTTCCGCGCCGAAATCAATGACCAGTAGCGAGTTAGCCCTTGTACTTACGAGCTGCGCAAATACTTCTGAAGGGCTCGCGTTGCCAGATATGCCAGGTAAAAGCCCCAGATGATAGCCCCTAATACAACAACGTAAGACACGAGCGCCACGAGAAAGAAAACGTTAGGCAGGACTTCTTGCATGTGGTGAGTCTAATCAGGGCAAACTGCCACATCCACCCGGTCTGTCGAGTGGCGGTCAGCAGCGCGCCGCACGACCAGCCCCAACTCCCCTGTCGCTGCTGTTACCGATTCAGTGCGTCAGGCTCTGCCCAGATCGCCGCTTCGTCGGCGTCGAGTTCGTGCGTCATCGTTATCCACCCGCGAGGGCAAGCGTGGTCTACGGTCGGCGGAGTAGGACAGATCGCTTGAGCAATTGCGTCGGCGACGGTTTCGGCGTCGGCTTCATCCTTCGCCTCGACGATTGCAGTGATTGAGAACAGGCGCATGGGGCCAAGCATGAAAGAAGTCGTCACGGACGTGGTCGATCGACGATCCGGGTCGCCATGGTTCCGCAGTGACGGAATCGATACGGATGGCGGGAAGGGTCAGGTGCCCCGGTCCGAAAACCACCTCTTCAGCATCGCGATTACGACCACGAGGCTTCCGATCGCCGGGGCCAAAAGGAGGAGCACCTGGCCCACGACTGAAGGGCTCGGACCGGGCGAGTTCGACGGGTAGATCACCAGGGAGACGCCGGCCAGCAAAATGAACATATCGACTGCGATTGGAAGAATCGCGGGCCAAACGCGGCGCTTTCGCCACATCCACGCCGCTGCCACGAGGAGGGCGGCGAGAGGTACGAGCACCACGGCGTAAATCCCAAACGTGAAACCTCTGAAGTCCAGGCACCACTGGTTGGCCGGGCAGTGCAGCGGGCGCAGGACATAGTCGAGATATCCCGGTAGGAGCGTCGCGAGGAAGGCAATCATGCAAAGGGCCTGAGCTGCGAGCACAAGCCGGGTCGCGCGGAGAAGCGTCGGAGATGGAGGGCGGGTCATCCCTTGGACATCACCCAACGCGATGATGCTAAACATCGTGAGCCTCACCTGAGGGCGGCCGCGCATACTGCCATGTCGCGAATGGGCCAGTTCTCCGATGATGGTCAGTGGTGGTGGGACGGCAAGACTTGGGTCCCAACGGCGCACGTCACGCTTCCACAGCTCCCGATAACCGAGTTCGAGCGGTCAGGAAGACTGAAGGACGCCCGCAGCTTCATGAGACGCGCCTCGATGTTCTTATCGTGGAACACCTTCATCAGTGTGGGCCTCATCTTCCTTTTCCCCTGGCTACATGCGTTGCGGGACTATCGATCGTGGAAGCTCGAACAGGTGGCGCTCGCGACTGCACACCTACTTGGTCCAACCGAGACGATGTTGGCCGGCGAAACCAGCTTGTTGGATTCCCAGACCACTAGCCCGACGCGGGACCTGGCTGTGGCGGTCACTGCATCCCACGTCCTGGTCTTTGGCATCGACTCTCTCGATGGGCAACCGCGATGGGTCGCCTTTGTGGGTCGTCCGACCGACGCCAAGATAGAGCTGCGCTCATTTCTGTTTGGTTTGTACCCGGCACTCTGGATCAGCTCCGCAAAAGGTCAGTGGCGGATCCGCGGAACTCCGAGTGTCTTCAGGCCGGAGCAAGTGCTGGAAGCGTGGCGGGAAGCCGCGAAACCCGCGGTGAACGCCGGGTGACTTCGGTTGGTAGGAAGGGAGGGATTTCGAACCCGCTCATCGATCTACACACGAATGCATACTGCCGTTTCGTAAATGGGACAGTTCTCCGACGACGGCCACTGGTGGTGGGACGGGAAAGCTGAAGGAATCGGGGCACACGCGCGAGGACTCTTAGACGGCTTGACTGGTGGCGCCGCTTTGCCCAGTGGAATTTGCCAGTCGCTGATTCGTGGCAGTTTGGCGTTCCTGTACTCGTGATGATGCCTGGTGTCGTAGGCGCCTTACGGTCGTGGCGGCTGGAGCAGCTCGCACTCGCGACCACGTACCTCCTCGGGACAGACGAGCCGATGCTCGCCGGCGAACCAGCCACGCTGGCCATCTTTCCCGAGGACTATCCGACCGGGAGCCTCGCTGTGGTGGTGACGAAGGCCCACCTTGTTGTCTTCCGCATCGATGTCGATTCCCCAGGTAAGGGCCAACCACGATGGATCGTTCTGGCGCGCCGCCCTGCCGACGTGAACATCGAGTTCCCGAAGCGTCTCATGGGACTGGCTTCTGGCCTCACGATCAGCGATGGAAGCGGGCGGTGGACGATTCGCGGTTCCCCGGGTTTGATCAAGCCCGAGCCAGTACTTCAGGCGTGGCGTCAATCGGCGAGCGCCGGCGCTCGCAAGTAATTCCGGCCCGGTATACCAGCGACTGCCGGCAGTGGCTGGGAATTCATAGTGGCGGGAAGGGAGGGATTCGAACCCTCGAGGGAGCTTTACACCCCCTACCCGCTTAGCAGGCGGGTGCTTTCGGCCACTCAGCCACCTCCCCGACCTGCGGGGCCGTGGCTCGATTCTATCGAGCCAAGCCGCACTTCATCGCTCCGCGATACTTAGCACCCGATGGAAGCCCCCGGCGGACCAGGCGCGCCCCCGATGTGGGGGCCTGGACGCAAGATGGCGTTCGGAGCGGCGCCAGGTCCGAGGAGCAAGGTCTGGTACACGCTCGCCGACGGCACGCTCAGCGAGGTCTTTTTTCCCTTTATCGACCGCGTCGCGCTGCACGAGCTGCGCTTCTTCGCTTCGGCCGGCGGCGCCCCGCCCGTCGACGACTCCACCGACGCTGAGCACTCGATCAGTTGGATTGCGCCTGGCGTGCCCGCGTTCAGGGTGGAGACGACGCATCACGAGTACCGGCTGACCAAGGAGTTCTTCTCCGACCCCGAGGAGAACGCCGTCCTCGTCGCGGCCACCTTCACCCCCGAGCTCCCCGATTTGCGCCTCTACATGCAGGCCAGCGCGCACTGGCAGCCGTTCACCGAGGGCAACTTCGGCAGCGTCATCGACACCCATCCGCCCGCCCTGCTCATGCAGCAGCAGGACGTGTGGATCTGCATCGTCGGCCCCTTCAGCCGCGCCTCGGCGGGCTACTTCCGCTCCTCCGACGTCCACATCGACCTCAGCGACGCCGACGGCAAGTTCACCTACCGCTACGACCGCGCCGGTCCGGGCAACGTCTCCGTCGGCGCCGAGATCGGCGTGCGCGCGGGCTCCTTCCAGCTGGCCATCGGGTTCGCGCACGGCCGGGCGGACGCCGAGGAGATTGCCCGCACCGCTCTGCAGAAGGGCGCGGGCGCCGTGAAGCAGTCGTTCGAGCGCGCGTGGCGGACGCAGGTCGAGATCCCGCGCGCCCTCGGCAAGGTCAGCGGCGACGAGGGCAATCTCGCGCAGGCGTCGTTCGCCATCCTCCACTGCCTCGAAGACAAATCGCACGCCGGCGCGTTCATCGCCGCGCCCGCTGCTCCGTGGGGCGAGACGAACCACGACGGCAGCCACGTCTATCACCTGGTCTGGCCGCGCGACCTCTGCCGCATCGCCACCGCGCTTCTCGACGCCGGCGACAGCGACGCGGCGCTGCGCGCGTTCCGCCACCTCCAGACCCACCAGCGCCCCGACGGGAGCTGGTATCAGAACTGGGCCGTCGACGGAACGCCGCACTGGCAGCAGACCGAGCTCGACGAGGTCGCGCTTCCGATCCTGCTCGCGTGGCGGCTGGGCGTCGCGGGCTGCCTCGACCACGACCCGTATCCGACGTTGGTCCGCCCGGCCGCGCAGTACCTCCTCCGCGAAGGTCCCGTCACGGCGGTCGACCGATGGGAGGACGCGGGCGGACTCTCGCCGTCATCTCTCGCCACGTGCATCGCCGCCCTGATCGTCTCCTCTGAGTTCGCGAACGACGCAGGTGAGCACGTGGCCGCGAGCCACTTCCGCGCCGTCGCCGACTACTGGAACGACCGCATCGAGTCGTGGTGCTCCTTGCCCAACGGCCAGTACGTGCGCCTGGGGTCAGACCCGGACAAACGACCGGCCGAGGGCGCTATCGCGCCCGAATTCCTGGAGCTCGTGCGCTACGGCCTGCGCCGGCCCAAGGACGACCGAATCCTTCGCAGCCTGCAGGGCGTCGACACGTCGCTGAAGGTCAGCCTCCCCGCCGGCCCAAGCTGGCGCCGCTACGCGGGCGACAAGTACGGCGAGCATGACGACGGGTCGGCCTGGGACGGAAGTGGCCGTGGCCGCGCGTGGCCCGTCCTCACCGCCGAGCGCGCGCGTCATTTCTTCTCCATGGGTCTTCCGGCGGCCGAGCTCGTGAGATCGCTGGAAGGGTTCGCCGGCCAGGGCCTGATGCTGGCCGAGCAGCTGTGGGACGCGCCCGACGTCCCGAGCCGCCGCCTTCAGCTCGGTAAGCCCAACGGCTCCGCCTGCCCGCTCGGCTGGGCGCACGCGGAGTACCTCGAGCTGCTGGTGACCATTGCGCTCGCGGGCTTTCCCGACATCGTCATGCCGGCACGTAGGCGCTACACCGAGGGCGTGGCGCTAGATCCGCCGTTCGTCTGGTCGCACAAGCACCAGATCACGAAGATCGCCGCGGGACGAAGGCTCCGTGTGCAGCTGCCGAGGCCGGGTGCCGTCCACTACACGTTCGACCAGTGGGACTCCTACAACGAGATCGACGCTGTGGACACGACCCTGGGCGTGTGGGTCGCCGAGGTGCCGTGCCAAAAGCTCGCCGTGGGCACGGAGTTCTCGTGGACGGCGCATTACATGACCGGTTGGGAGGGAAGAAATTTCTCGCTGGTTGTCGATTAGGCGCGGCCCCTCCGGCGCTTCGCGCCACCTCCCCATGAATGGGGAGGGGAGCCACCTCCCCATGAATGGGGAGGTGTCTTACCTCTCTTCGGGCGGTTCCAGCTCGTCCAGCCTCAGCCCGTTTCCTGCGTCCTCGTCGAACTGGCTGTGCAGCTCGCCGCAGTCAGCGCAGCGGTAGTACTCGCCGACGAAACCCTTGTGCCACACCGCGTAGCTGACGACGCCCGGCTCCTCGACCAGGACCTCCTGCTCGAGCCGGTAGATGACCTGCTCCCACCCGCCGGCCTCGATGTCGTCGTCGAGCACGACCACGCAGTACGGGTGCGGGTCGCCCCAGAGCATCACGACCTCGCCGCGCCGTTCGTCGTCGGTGTTGACGATCGACCACGCCTCCGCCGCCTGGCCGCGGCTGCTACGGACCAGGCGCAGCTGCGCCCAGAAGCGCTCGGCCGACTCGCGCTCCGCCTTGTCGTGCTCGGCCTGCGCCTCCTGGAATGCGCTCCACATGCGCAGCAGGTGGTTGCGGAAGCGGTGATAGGTCGGCAGCAGCTTGGGCTGCTGCTTGGGCGAGCCGATGAGCTTCTCGAAAGCGTGCTCGAAGGCCGCCTCGACGCGCTCCTGGCGGTCGGAAAGGTCCGGCGCCCAGCCCTCGTCTTCCGAGAGCCGCATGCTCTCGTTGAGGACGACCTCGAAGTCCAGCCAGTCGTCACCGAACTCGGGCACGAAGACCGACTCGACAAGGTCCGCCAGCCGGTGCTCCTCGAGCAGGGCCGGTGTGACCTTGCCGCGCGCGTCGGGCCAGCCTTTCCAGCCCATGACGTTGTGGATCCAGTAGTCGAAGACGGTGACCGCGTACTGGAGGGCGGCGGGGGAGGTCCAGATGCCCGTGGGCCAGGTCCTCTTGCCCGTCCTCACCTTGTTGTAGAGGGAGATGACCTGCTCTTCGTCCAGGTATTCAGTTTCCATCGGTGCTCCACTATAGGAATAAGCCGAAAGCGGGCCTGGGTATAGTCCTAGCAGACATGCCCCAGAGCAAGCCCTTCACCCCCGAACAGGTCGCCCGGTACGCCCGGCACCTCATCCTGCCCGAGGTCGGCGGCGCGGGGCAGCGCAAGCTGCTCAACTCGAGCGTGCTGCTCCTTGGCGCGGGCGGCCTTGGATCTCCCGCCGCGATGTATCTCGCCGCCGCCGGCGTGGGCAAGATCGGCATCGTCGACTTCGACGTCGTCGACGCCTCCAACCTGCAGCGCCAGCTGCTGCACGGCCACGATGACATCGGCAGGCCCAAGGCGGACTCGGCCGCCGACACCCTGCGCAACCTCAACCCCGACGTTGAGGTCGTGCCCATCAAGGAGCACGTCAACTCCGAAAACGCCCTCCGGATGTTTGCGCCTTATGACGTGATCATCGACGGCACCGACAACTTCCCGACCCGCTACCTGGCCAACGACGCCGCGCACTTCTTGGCCAAGCCGTTGGTGCACGGCAGCATCTTCCGTTTCGAGGGCCGGCTCGCGCTGTTCGACTCGGCCAAGGGCACGGGGTGCTATCGCTGCCTGTTCCCCGAGCCGCCGCCGCCCGGAAGTGTGCAGAGCTGCGCCGAGGCCGGAGTGTTCGGTGTCCTGCCCGGGATCATCGGCAGCATGATGGCGTTCGAGACCATCAAGCACCTGCTCGACATCGGCCGGCCGATGATTGGCCGGTACCTCCTGTTCGAAGGGGAGGACATGACGTTCCGCGAGCTGCGGTTGCGGCAGAACAAGGCCTGCCCGCTCTGCGGCGAGAACCCGACGGTCGACTCGCTGATCGACTACGAGGCGTGGTGCGGCACTCCGGCGATGGAGCCTTCCGAGGCAGCCCGGGCCAGCTAACCTCAGAGCTGGACGCATGATCCAGCTTGACTCTCATGACCCGGCTCGCCTGGAATCGGCCCGCGGCATCGTGCGCGACCTCGGCTCCGTCCTCGTCGCCTACTCCGGCGGCGTCGACTCGACCCTTCTGCTGAAACTGGCGATGGAGGAGCTGCGCGACGGCGCCGTCGCGGTCTTGGCGAGCTCGCCCGCGTACCCCGAGTCCGAGCAGCGCGATGCGCGCGAGCTGGCCGCATCGCTTGGCGCGCGCCTGGTCGAGGTCAGCACGAGCGAGGTCGAGCTCGAGGCGTACGCGCGCAACCACCCCGACCGCTGCTTCCACTGCAAGGAGGAGCTGTTCGACACCCTCGAGCCCATACGCCGCGACCTGGGCCTGACGCACCTCGCCTACGGCGCGACGGCAGACGACGCCGGCGATCACCGCCCAGGCCATGCATCGGCGGTCAAGCGGGGGGTTCGCTTCCCACTGCTCGAGGCTGGCCTGGCGAAGTCCGAGGTCCGCGCCGCGGCGCGCGCGATTGGACTGCCCAACTGGAATAAGCCGTCGTTCGCCTGTCTCTCGTCGCGCATCCCTCACGGCACGGCGGTGACCGTCGCGGCGCTGCGTCAGATCGAGGCGGCCGAGGACGCGGTGAAGGCGCTGGGGTTCCGCCAGGTCCGCGTCCGCCACCACGGCGACGTGGCTCGGATCGAGGTGGACGCCGCCGAGATTCCTCGGCTGCTGGCGCAGCGCGAGGCGGTGGTGGCCGCCGTGCGCGACGCCGGGTACAAGTTCGTCTCCGCCGACCTCGAGGGCTACTCGACGGGAAGCCTGAACCGCACCTGGAAACCGACATCCCTCGGGTCGTCCTGAGCCATCGACGAAGTCGTTCTTTCAATCGACGCGGGCACAACCGGCGCGACCGCCATCGCGGTCGACACGGAAGGGGACCTCCGGGGCAAGGGCTACATCGAGATCACGCAGCACTATCCGCGACCCGGATGGGTCGAGCACGACGCGAACGAGATCTGGTCGGCGGTCCAGGCCGCCGCAAAGCAGGCGCTGGACGCCGCTGGCGTTGCGATGTCGGACGCCGCGGCGATCGGGATCACCAACCAGCGCGAGACGCTCGTGCTCTGGGACCGCAAGACGCTCGAGCCAATCGCGCCCGCGATCGTCTGGCAGGACCGGCGTACGGCCGACGAGTGCCGCCGGTTGCGCGATGCCGGTCACGAGCAGCGCGTGCGCGAGGTCACCGGCCTGGTGCTCGACCCCTACTTCACGGCGACCAAGCTCGCGTGGGCGCTGAAGAATATCGAGGGCGCGAAGGACGCGGCCGCCGGCACGGTGGACTCGTGGCTCATCGCCAAGCTTTCCGAGGGACGGGCTCACGTCACCGACGCCTCCAACGCATCGCGCACGCTCCTGTTCGACATCGGCCGCGGCGGGTGGAGCGAAGAGATGGCGGAGCTTTTCGGCGTTTCGCCCGCCAACCTGCCGGAGGTCGTCGATTCGAGCGGCCCGATCGCGGCCGGCGTCACCGGCGTCGCCGGTGACCAGCAGGCCGCCCTGTTCGGCCAGGCGTGCACCGCGGAGGGGATGGCGAAGAACACGTACGGCACAGGTTCGTTCGTGCTGGTGCAGACCGGCGCGCATCCGGTCACGTCGTCGACGGGCATGCTCACCACGGTCGCGTGGCGGCGCGGGGGAAAGCTGAGCTACGCGCTCGAGGGCGCGATCTTCGTCACGGGCGCGGCGCTGCAGTGGCTGCGCGATGGTCTCGGCATCATCGGCGCGGCGAGCGAGGCGGGTCCGCTGGCGTCGTCGGTCCCGGACGCAGGGGGCGTGTTTTTGGTGCCCGCGTTCGTCGGACTCGGCGCTCCGCACTGGGACCCGTACGCGCGCGGCACGATCGTCGGCCTCACGCGCGGCACCGACCGGGCGCATCTCGTCCGCGCGGCGGTCGAGGCGATGGCGTACCAGACCCGCGACGTCGTCGAGGCGATGGAGAAGGACACCGGCGAACGCCTGACCGAGCTGCGGGTCGACGGCGGCGCGGCCGTGATGGACGTTCTGTGCCAGCTCCAGGCCGACCTGCTCGGGATCGCCGTCCGCCGGCCGCGGCACACCGAGACGACGGCCCTCGGCGCCGCCTTTCTCGCCGGCCTGGGCGCCGGGATGTGGACCGACGGCGACCTCGCGGCCCTCTGGAAGCTCGACCGCGAGTTCGAGCCACGGATGTCGCGCGACGAGGCTGACGCGATGCAGGCGCGATGGCGCCGGGCGGTCGAACGGAGCCGAGGCTGGGAGCTACCGGATAATCAGTAGTCCGTTGAGCAGCGCAGAGCCCACGCGCCCCACCCGCCACCAGAACCTCTACGCCCACCAGGTGTGGCTGCAGCAGCGCTTCTTCGCCGCGCTGCTCCTCGGCGCGGGCATCATCGCCACCGGCATCGCGATCTATGAGCGCCAGCTCTTCTCGCCCGCGTTCGCGGTCTGGCTGGTCTACATCCCGACCGGTCTCGCCCTCGGCGGCTTCATCTACTTCTTCCGCTGGCGCAGCCACATACAGGCGCGCCAAGAGGGAGTCAGGATCTCGAGCATGTTCTCGAGCGTCCTCCTCGACTACGACTCAATCCGGTGGGTGAAGGCGCTGCCGCTGCGCCAGCACTTCCAGGAGCGGCGCACCAAGATGATCGCCCCGATCATGAAGCAGCACATCGACAAGCCCGCCGTCTTCATCAAGGTGCGCGGTGACGAGACGCAGCTTGCCGAGATCAAGAAGAAGCTCGGCCTCTTCCGCGCGCGCCTGATGTACGAGGACACCATCGCCGTGCCCGTCCCCGACGCGGACGCCGTGGTCTGGGAGATCAGCTCGCACCTGCCCGACCGCTTGGGGCAGAACCAGGGAGGAGCCAGGCGGCGCAAGCGGCGCCGGTGATCGACTCCGGCGAGCGAGGTCCTGGCGCGCAGACCTACTTCGACCGCGTCGACCTGGTCGCGCTCCTGGTCCTGACCGTGGTCGCGTTCGTGCTGCGGTTCTTCAGCCCCATCCTCCCGGACTTCTTCCTGCATCCGACGTCCGGGCCGTGGGTCACGAACTGCGTCACGAAGACGCCGGTCGATCCGCGGGGAACTTCCGCCACGCTGTGCGGCCTCTCCTATCCCTTCAACCGCGGGTATCCGGACTCGAACGGGCAGCTCTCACCGCCCAACGGCCAGGTCTTCGACGAGGTCTACTTTCCGGTCGACGCGTACGACGACGTCAAGGGCATCGAGAGCTGTCATGGGTCGATCATCGGCTGCCACTACGACTACATCGACCCCGAGCCTCCGCTCGCGAAGGACATCATCGCCGCGGGGGAGTGGGCCTACGGCTGGTACCGGGCGCATTTCGAGGGCGCCCAGGGCGACTACGTCGACCTCGGCTTCAACACCTTCGGGTGGCGTATCGCGGCGTGCATCTTCGGAACGCTGTGCATCCCGATGATGTACCTGCTCGCCAGGCGCATGTGGCCGAACCGCCTGTTCGCCATCGCCGCGGCCACGCTCGCTTGTTTCGACGGCATGTTCTTCATCCAGTCGAGGATCGGGATGATCGACATATTTCCGATCTTCTTCGTCCTCCTCGCGTACTTCCTGTTCTTCTTCCACCTCCAGAGTCGCAGCTTCAGCGGGTCGATGCTCTCGCTTGTCGCGCTCGGCACCGTGCTCGGGATCGGGATCGCCTCGAAGTGGATCGTCCTCGCGGCTTGGGCGAGCATCTGCTTCTTCCTGCTCCTGCGTCTCGTGTTGAGCGCGCTCAAGGTCGAGTGGGGGCCGCTGACGAAACCACCCGTGCCGGCGCTCAACTACGTGTCCGTCGGCTTGCTTGCCCTGATCGTCATCCCGGCCGGCGTCTACCTCGTCTCGTGGTATCCGTTCTTCGCCCGCGGACAGTTCCAGACCCTGAGTGACCTGTGGAACTACCAGGTGTGGGCGTTCGACTATCACAAGAACCTGACCGCGACGCATCCCTACGGTTCGCCGGCATGGTCGTGGCCGCTGCTTGCGCGCCCCGTCCTCTACTACGCCGAGTACTACCCGTACTTCGGCCTCGACCACTTCACCGGGCAGGAGCTGCAGGCCCGGATGCTGGACCTCGGCAATCCGTGGATCTGGCTGACCAGCCTGCCGTGCGTCGTCTCGCTGCCGTACTTCGTCATCAAGCACCGCAGCTTTCCCGCGGCCGTGATCCTGCTCGGGTTCATCACCCAGTACGCGCCGTGGTGGCCGATCACGCGCGTGCTGTTCATGTACCACATGTTCGGCGGGCTGGTTTTCATGGTCCTCGCGCTGGCGTTCGTGCTGGTTCAGCTCGCAAACCAGTTCCCGCCGCCGGACCGCAAGGTGTTGGTGGCGATCCACCTGTCGATAACGATCGTGTTCTTCGGCTACTTCTATCCCGTGTGGACCGCGGTGCCGCTGTCCAACCCGGCCTGGGCGCTGAGCGAGGGGACGCCGCCATGGGGCCCGAAGCTGTGGTTCGACCTCTGTCCCAACCCGCCGCCTCCGCCGTCACAGCCGCAGCTGTTCTGTTGGAACTAGCCTCCGGTATCTACCTGTTCGCCTGCGCGGCCGCGGGTTTCGGCATCACGTACCTGTGCGGCATCGCCCTGAACCTCGAGGAGCGCATCGTCTTCGGGGCCGTCGTGGGTGCGGCTGCGGTTTCGGTGGCGACTTTTGTTCCGTCGCTATTCGTGCGCGACGTCACGACGGCGACGGTGCTGGCCGGGCTGGCCATGGCGATCGTGGCGGGAGCTTTCACGACGTTTGTCAGTCGCGGTCAGGTCGTCGCGGACTGGCTCGACTTCCGCGCGCACTGGACGCGATCGCTGCCGCTGGTGGCGGTGTTCGCCGTCTGCGGCGCGTGGACCGTGCACTTCCTCCACCAGGCATATGTCTACACACCGAGCGGCCTCTACGCCGGCTACGTGAACATCTGGGGCGACTGGGCCGCGCACCTCACCTACGCGGGCTCGTTCGCGTACGCCCACAACTTTCCGCCGGAGTTCCCGATCGACCCGGGCCACCACCTCGGCTACCCGTTCATGATCGACTTCCTCGCGGCCGACCTGGTTCCGATCGGCCTGTCGTTGACCCAGGCCCTGACCGCGACCAGCGGCATGCTGGGTCTGGCGTTTCCAGCCGTCCTCTACCTGGCGGCGGCACGATTCCTCGGCGGGCGAGCGGGGGCGGCGATCGCGGTCTTCGTGTTTTTGCTCAGCGGCGGGCTCGGGTTCGTGCTCCTGGGCGGCGACCTCATGCACGGCGGCCTGTCGACCTTCGCGCACCTGCCGCGCGATTACACGCAAGACCCCGATCACTACAACCTGCAATGGCTGAACCCGGTGCTCGCGTATCTCGTGCCGCAGCGCTCGACGCTTTTCGGCTTCAGCCTCGCGCTGATCCTGCTCGTGATCCTGTGGATCGCGCTCCGCGAGCAGCTCGGCTGGCGGCCGTTCCTGTTTGCGGGCCTCGCCGCTGGAACCCTGCCCATCTTCCACGTTCACGCCTGGGGCACGGTCGTGGCGCTGCCTGCCTTCTGGGCGCTGTTGAACCGACGGCGCGAGTGGTGGTACTTCTTTGTCCCCGCCCTGGTGATCGGCGTCCCGATCCTCGCATGGATGTGGCCGCCCGACCGGACGGCGATCTGTAGCGACTGGCCGTCGGTGGCCGGTCTGTGCTTCCAGCCGGGATGGCTGTCGTTCACCGACTGGCGGCACCAGGGCCTGTGGCTTTTCTTCCCTGACGTCATCGCGTTCTGGCTGTGGAACACATCGCTGCTCATTCCGCTGTTGATCGCCGGGCAGGCGCTCTACCGCTGGTTTCCAACTGCGCACCCTTTCTGGTTCGCGCCGATGTGGCTGTGGTTCCTGGTCCCGAACCTTTTGGTGCTGCAGCCCTGGGTCTGGGACAACACCAAGTTCTTCATCTTCTGGGCGCTCCTGGGCAGCATCCTCGCCGGCGGCGTGCTGGCGCTGATGTTTCGTGCCGGGATCGCAACCTCGATCGTCGCGGTGGCGGTTCTGGTCCTTCTCTGCTTCTCGGGATTTCTCGACCTGACGCGAGCCTCCGACTACACGGTGAGCGCCAACCTGTTCACCGACTCAGGAGGCCTGGAGGTCGCCGACTGGGTGCGCCACAACACGGGACCGACGGCGGTCTTCGCCGTCGCCAACCAGCACAACAACCCGATCCCGACGCTGGCCGGCCGCCGCGAGCTTGTCGGATATCCGGGGTGGCTTTGGACGTACGGGCTCGCCGACTATCAGCAGAAGTCACGCGACGACCAGAAGATCCTCGAGGGCGACCCCAGCGCGCTGGACCTCGTCCGCAAGTACGGGATCGACTACGTGATGATCGGGCCGCAGGAGATCGCTATCGGCGCGAGCCCCGCGTACTGGGACGATCACGCGACGAAGGTCTATGACCGAGACGGCTACGCCATCTATCGAGTCGGCCATGCCTGACCCGACCGCCTCCCTCGGACGCGGGTTCGGGGTGAGGATTCTGGCTAAGGCGCCGGGACGCTGACCTGAGGTTTCGGTTCCGGGCTTTTCGGCTGGGCCGCCGCCGCGGTGACCTGCTTGTTGGCCTCGAGCACCTCCTCCAGCCGGCGCGCCAGGCGCTTCATCTCCCGGTCGCCGCGGTCGAGGCGGTTGACGATCTGGAGAAGGATCTCGTCCTGGTGCATTAGGTGGTTCATGAGCGCCTTCAGCTCTTCCTCGGCCTTGACGTTGAGCTCGTAGTCCTGCTGCGCGCGGAGGCGGTCGCGGTCGGCGATCCGGTTGAGCGACATCAGCACGAGTGACACCCAGACGGCGATCTCGAGGCCGATGACCACGTCGAGGAATCCGAACGGGTAGGGGTCCCACTGGCGGATGAGCTTCAGGGCGTTGAGCGCGATCCACACGACGATGATCCCGAGCTGGGCGAGGACGAACGGCCAGCTGCCCACCAGGCGGGAGAAGTCGTCGGCGACCCGATCGGCGAAGGTGAGCCGGCGCTCGACGTCGCGGTTGAGGTCGCGGACCGGCGGATGATCGTGCTGGTGCTTGATCAGGTCGCGGGCGATGTCTTCGATTTCTCGGGCGATCGACATGTTTTCGGGTGGCTTTTCCTTGGGGGTTGCTGCGATGAAAGTTCGGCTGTAGCTGAATAGCTTGGCGCAAATGCCCCCTGGCTGGCTACAGAAAGTAAGGAATCGTTGCTAGGCGGTTTTGACGGCGCGCCACATCAGAAAGAGCGGAATACGACCCCATCGATCCCCGCCGCCTGGCGGTTCACGCACCGCCTCGATGACGAAACCCGCCTCCTCGAGGACGCGGAAATAGCCTTCCAGCGGGTAAGCCCAGCCTGCGAACACCATCCGCAGGCCATCCCTCTCGACAGGTATCTCGACCCATCGCCGCGCTCCGAGGTACGGGCCGGCGATGACAAAGGGTGCGCCTGGCTCGAGAGACTCGAATCGGCCGGCGTCCGGGATCGGATGGGTGACGCAGGCGCACATTCTTCCGCCCACCGTCAGCACCCTGGCTGCCTCGTGGACGCTGCTCCGCATGTCGTCGATGTCCATCAACGAGTTGTAGAAGACGGCGAGATCGAATGATTCCTCGGCGAAAGGCAGAGCCGCCGCGTCGCATCGCAGGTAGTCCGCCGTCACGTTGGCGTCGCGCGCAAGCTTGAGCAGGGCCGCGGTGGCGTCGACCGCGGTGACTCGGTGCCCCCGCTTGACCAGGTCCCTCGTGACGCGACCCTCGCCACATCCGACCTCGAGCGTCCTCTTCGCCGGACTGGGCACGAGCTCGAAAAAGGCGGGCGCGTACTCCCAGTAAGCGTCGAAGTTGTGCGCGCGGGCCCACTTTGCCCAGTTATCTGCCTGCTTCTGCCAGTGCTCGCGCGACATCCCGGGCCCCGGGCTCAGAAGCCTCTGTCGCCCCGCCAGCGCTTTATCCACCCGGAATGCTGATCCTCGTGTTGGCTGCGCAAACCTGCCGCTCCGTAGTTCGCGGGATCGAGAGCGCGCGGCGTCGCCGCAGCGATCGCGTCGAGCAGCTTGCGCCGCGACCTGTCGAGCTCCCACTGGGCCTGCGCCGCGGACATCGTTCGCCTCAGCTCGTAACCGGTGTCGTTGTGGTCCTCGTCTTGCTTCTCGGTCATCTTCCATGCAGACTCGTGGCCCGCCGAGATGCGCTCCACCTCGTCGGCGCGAATGTCGTCCCATAGTGCGAGATGGGCGAGATGGTCTTTAACCGCCCAACCATCGATGGTTGGCTCGGACATCTGCTCTTCGGTCAGCCCATCGATGGCTTCGAGCAGGTTCACCCGCGATTCGCGGTATTGCCGGAGGAGGTCATCTCGATCTTCCGCCATGGCTGAAAACAATGGCACAGCAGGCGCCTAGACTTTTTCTGTGCCGAAGCGCATCGAGGCCCGCTGTTCGTTCTGTGGCAAGGCCCGAGCCCAGGTCGACCGACTGGTGGCAGGTCCGGGAGTCTTCATCTGCGACAGGTGCGTCGCCCTCTGCAACGAGATCATCAGCGAGCTGCCGCCCACTCCGCCGGCCGGCGAGTCGAACGCGAAGTGGGTGCGGTCGTCGGGGCCGCGCAGGCCGTTCTGGCGGCGCCTGTTCCGGGTCGGAGCGGCAGCGCCGGCTTAGCGATAGTCGTGTGAACGCTGCGCCGGCCGCGGCACGCCGGCGAGCGCCTCGATGTGGCTCGCCAGGACTGAGTGGACGCCGTCCTGACGCTGCATCACGCCGTCGATGATCAGGATCGGCTGGCGATTTGCGACCTGGCGATACTTCTCGTAGACCTCTGGCTTGATGGTCACGTTGACCTGGCCGAATTCATCCTCGAGCGTGAAGAAGCGGATGTGTTTGGCGGTGGAAGGTGCCTGGCGGGTGATGACCAGCCCCGCGACTCGCACCTTCTGGTTGTTGGGGATCGTCGGCACCTTGTTGGTCTCGAGCGCACCGAGCTCGCGCAGGCGGTCGCGGCAGAAGTGGATCAGGTGGTGGCCGGTCGAGAGGTCGGAGATCCGGTACTCGAGCTGGTTGGCGTCGAAGTCGTCGACGTGGGGGAGAGGCGGGGCGGTGCCATTGAGGCGCAGCTCGGATTGCTTGTCGATGCCTTTGCGCAGGCCTGTGCCGTGCCATCGCTCCTGCCAGCCCCACAGCAGCTCGCGTCGGGGTTGGCCAAGGGCGTCGAAGGCGCCGACCATGACGAGGTTGCGGACGGCGCGTGGGCCGATGGGGCCGCCGCGGAGGCGGGAGAGAAAATCGTCGAAGGAGCGATATGTTCCGCGCCGCTCGCGCTCCTCGACGATCGCCTTGCGCCCGTCCTCGCCGAGGTCGCGGACGTAGTTGAAGCCGATCCGCATCGCGTACTCGGTCTTAACAGGCAGGGTTGACACGCCGGATACGCTGGATTCGGTTGGAAGGCGGGGGAGGGGCCTGGAACCGAAGGGAGGGCCCCCGGGAGGAGGGGTTGCTTGGGGCGCGGAGGCGGATAGGCCGCGAGTGCCGGCAGTGACGAGATTCGGAGAGCCTCGAAGACCGCGAGCGCCGGCAGTGGCGGGTAATGGCAACGCAGCAAGCGGCAGCCGTTCCGGCACGCACCGCACGTCCGACCGGTTGATGTCCACCGGCAGCGCCTTCATCCCGTGCCGCTTCAGGTCCTCCACCAGCACACTCGGGTGGTAGAACCCCATCGGCTGGTTGTTCAGCAGCCCGCACCCGAACTCCACCGGGTGGTGCAGCTTCATCCAAGCCGTCTCATATGCCGTGCGCGCGAACGCCGCCGCGTGCGAGCGGCAGAAGCCATACACCGCGAAGCCCTGCACCGCCGCGAAAAGCTGATCTGCGACCGAACGCGGCACCCCGTTGGCAAGGCACCCACCGATGAACTCGTCCTCCAGCGACGACATCTCCACCCGGTTCAAATGCCGCGTCATCGCGCGCCGGAAACCGTCCGCTCGCCCTGGCTTCATGCCCGCGACGTACATCGCGATCTCGATGATCTGCTCCTGGTAGAGGATCACGCCGAGCGTGTCGCGCAGGATCGGCTCCAGCAGCGGATGCGCGTACGTCACGACCTCGCGCCCCTGCTTGCGCCGGATGTACGGATGCACGGCGTTGCCCTGGATCGGCCCCGGCCGGATGATCGCGACCTCAACGACGAGGTCGTTGAAATCCTTAGGTCGCGTCCGCGGCAGCGTCTGCATCTGCGCCCGCGACTCGATCTGGAACACGCCGATCGTGTCCGCCTCGCCGCACATCTCGTAGACGGCGGGGTCGTCCAGCCTCAGCGCATCGAGGTCCGGACGGACACCCGTGGTGTCCTTGATCAGGTCCAGAGCCTCGGCGACCACCGACAGCGTGCGCAGCCCGAGCATGTCCATCTTGATCAGGCCCAGGTCCTCGACGTCGTCCTTGTTGAACTGGACGACCCGGCGGCCCTCCATCGTCGCGGGCTCGACCGGCGCGATGTCCACCAGGGGCTCGCCGGTGACGAGCATGCCGCCGTTGTGGATCGACAGGTGGCGCGGGAAGTCGATGACCTCGCGGCACAACTCCAAAAACTGCCGCCAGCTCTGCGGCCGCATGTCAGGAGGCGGCACCGCCCACTGCATCGAGTCCTCGACGTCCTCGGTGAACCAGCGGTCGACGCCCTTGGCCAGGCGGTCGAGCAGCTCGGCGGAAAAGCCGAGAGCCTTGCCGACCTGGCGTATCGCCATCCGCGGCTGGAAGGTGACGACGTTGCAGACCATGCCCGTCCGCTCCCAGCCGTACTTCTCGTACACGTACTGAATGACCTGCTCGCGATGCGCCGTCGAGAAGTCGATGTCGATGTCGGGCGTGCTCGTCATCTCCTCGTGCAGGAAGCGCTCGAACAGCAGGTTGTGCTCGATCGGGTCGACGCGCGTGATGCCGAGCACGTAGGCGACGATCGAGTCCGCCGCGGAGCCGCGACCCTGCCCCGGGACGCCGTGCTCGCGCGCAAAGCGCATCAGGTCCCAGTTGATGAGGAAGAACTCGGCCAGGCCCGTCTTCTCGATCACCTCGAGCTCGTGCTGCAGGCGGCGTGTGACCGCGGACGTGATCGGCATGTAGCGATCGCGCATGCCCTCGAAGCAGAGCTTGTAAAGAAACGAGAACGGCGTCTCGCCTGCGGGGACTGGGTAGCCGGGGAAGCGGACCTTGCGGAAGTCCAGGTCGAGGTCGCACTGCTGCGCGATCTCCCATGGCGTGGCCATCGAGTCGGCGTGCCCGGTGAACAGCGTGCGCAGCTCGGCGCCGCTTTTCAACTGGTGCTCGGAGTTCAGGAAAAGATGCTCGCGGGCTTCGTCCAGCGTGGCGCGGTGGCGGATGGCGACGAGCACGTCGTGCAGCTGCCGGCGTTCGCGCACGTGGTAGTGGACCTGGTTGGTCGCGACCACGCGGGCGCGGCATCGCCGCGCCATCGCGGCCCGTCCCTCGAGGATCCACTTGTCCTCCGGCCGCAGGTGATGGTGCAGCTCGCTGAACACGTTGTCCATGCCAAGCACGGCGAGCAGGTCACGCAGCCGTGATTCGGTGTCCGTCGCTGTGAGGTAGAAGAGGTCGCCGCGGTGCTCGGCGACCTTCGCCAGCGTCGTCCGGGCCTCTCCCTTGGGCTGGTCGGCGTGGGCGATGCTGAGCAGGCGGCAGAGGTTCGAGTAGCCGCGCAGATTGCGCGCGATTAGGATCAGCTCCTCGCCGTCGACCTCGAGCGCGCTGCCGATGATCGGCTTGATGCCCAGCTTGCGGCATGCCTGGAGGTGACGGACGGCGCCGTAGACGCCTCCGTGGTCGGTGATAGCGAGCGCGGGCATCTCCAGCTCCGCCGCGCGCACCGCGAGCTCGTACGGATGAGACCCGCCGTCTAGGAAGGAGAAGTTGGAGTGGCTGTGGAGCTCGACGTACGGGTTCTCAGTCATACACGCGCTCGACGAACCACTCGTTGGTCGAGGCGTCGCGGTACAGCTCGCACAGCAGGTTGTTGTTGAGCACCGCCTTCCAGTACTCGCGGATCACGGGCTTGTCCCACCACGAGGTCTCGACCTTCCAGCGCGCGATCGGCTCGAGCGAGCCGGCCAACGCGCCGGAGATCGCTATTGGGGCGCCTCCGTGATCCAGGGTGACGTCGATCGCGACTGGCGGAACGAGCAGCCGCGTCACGCAGGTTGCCAGACCACGTCGTCGCCGAAGCGTTCCTGCAGCCGCTCGAGCGCCGCGGTGACCTCTTCGCTCGACCCGTCGCCGCCCGCCCACAACCTCAGCTGACGCCGGCCGGCGCCTTCCAGCACCGGCAGCTCGACCCACAGCTCAGCGATCGGCGCCTTGGGCTGCCACTCCTTGATCCACGCTCCGACGAGGCCGAATAGCTCGACAGCGCTGCTCAGCGGGTGGCGGACGATGGACTCGCGAGATTCAGCACCGGCCGATTCGAATCCCAGCCTGACCCGCACGTGTTTCGCCCCCGCGCCGCGCAGTCCCAGCTCCTCGGCCAGGTCGCCACACAGGGCGCGCGCGACGAACAGCAGCGCCTCTCGGTCTTCGACGGGATCGCCGAACTGACGATGCGCGCTCGTGAACATGGGCGGCCGCCATGCCTCGAGCAGGTCGGGCTCCAGCCCGCGCGCGAGCATGACCGCGCGTCTGCCGTCGCGACCAAGCTGGCTTTCGAGCTCGCGCGGACCGATCGCGGCGACCGCGCCCAGCGTGCGGAGGCCTAGAAGGTCGAGCCGCTCGAGCTGCTCTGAGTCGAGGGGCAGCACGCGAGAGGGGAGAGGGGCGAGGAATTCCCGCGCGTCCTCGACGCGCATCAACCTTCCGGGCCGCGCGCTCGTGGCGGCGAGCCTCGCCGAGAAAGGACCTGGCGCGAGACCGAGGCGTGGCTCGCAGCCGATCGCCTTGAGCAGCCGCCGCCTCATCTCGCGGATCGACTCACCAGGACTGACGACACCTTCCAGGTCGAGCCAAGCGACTCCTTCGTCGCGGACCTCGACGACGGGCGCGAGGTCGTAGAGCGCGGCGGAGAGCAGCTCACGGATGCGGACGACCGCCTCTTCGTCGGGGAGGACGAAGACCGCCTGCGGGCAGAGGTGCTCGGCCTGGCGCAGCGCCATGCCGGGCGCGACCCCGAAAGGAATGGTTTCCTCGGATGTCGCGACCACGTGCTCGTCCCATCGCCCGACGATGACCTGCCTCCCGTAGAGGTCCGGCCTCCGCGCCAGCTCGAGATGTCCGGTCAGACCGCAGCAGACTCGCGTGGTCGCAGCTCCTCGATGTGGTCGTGTAACTCGAAGACTCCCGGTGAGTAATCGCCGAGCCGCCGCCCGCCGAGCGGATAGCGGACCTCGAGCTCCGTCTCACCCAGCGGCGCGGCGACGCGGTTCTTAACGCATCGCGCCGAGGTGCGAAGGCCGACTAGCTGTCCTCGCTCCCAGATCCATTCGCTGCGCGAGAACGCGACGCTAAAGCTCGACGCGTGCGCGAGCGCGCGTCCTGGCGCTTCGATGACGCCGACGAGCAACGTGCCTGATCGATTCGCTCCTGACTCGATCGGACCGAGCCAGTGCTCCGGCACGTCACTCATCACCAGCACGAATCCCGCGCCCGCGCGCGCGAGCGTCGCGGTCGCCTCGCCCGCGGTCTCAAGAGCAGGCGCGCGGACGACGGTCAGCGCGCCTTGCTCAGGGGAGAAGGGAAGGACCATCGAGGGATCGAATCCGCCTCCGTCGATCACCACCGCGTGCGCGAACTCGCGCGTCGCGCGCGCGAGCAGCTCGAGCGCGAGCGTCAGCTTGCCGCTGGTTCCGCCGCCGGTGAACAGCGAGAGCCGGCCGCGCGGCATGCCGCCGATGCCGGTCAATCGGTCGAGCGGCGACCCGCTGGGCCACGGCCGGGGAGGCGGCATCTCGGCCGCCCTCGTCAGCGCCTGGCTGCCGAAGCGGACGCGAATTGAGCTGATCGCGGATTCGAGAGCGACTTCCTGCATCTTCTGTGGGGCCTCGGGAGAGAGACGCAGGGGTGGTGAAGGAGGCGGTTCCAACTATACCGAACAGATGTTCGGGGCACAAGAGCTTTAACAGGAACAATGTCCTCCCCATTCATGGGGAGGTGGCGCGAAGCGCCGGAGGGGCAGCACATATTAGGAAGGGCCGACAAAAAAGGGCCGGGGCTCCACAGAACCCCGGCGCGTAACGACTGCTTACGAAACGATTGAAGAGAGGCTTCCTACCTCTTCTTCTTCGCGGCCTTCTTGGCCGGCTTCTTCGCGGCCTTCTTCTTCGCTGCCATCATCAATTACCTCCTTCTCCAAAAGATTTGGACCCGATAGGTTCCATTGGTTTGGTGGGTTCCATGTGGTGGTGTGACGTGGTCTGGATCGCTCCTGCACGCACCTCCTCTGTAACCCCATCGGTTTCGCCGCGGACCCTTATTGATGAGAGCTCCGAGACGTTGGCGGCTGATCGAAATGGTCCGCTTCCTCGCGTCGGGTCCGTTGCCACTGTGGTGACAACCACGAGCAGCATCGCCACACACAACGCTTTGATACTCGATCAACCCCACTCACGTCAATACTTCGCGAAGATTTTTTTGAGCGAGGGTTGTGGAAATTTTTGCGGAGGTCATGAACGATGACGACGCGATCACGACCGATGACGAAATCGCAACACTGCGACCATAGACGTCGTGCGTGTCGTCCTCGGTCACGGAGCATCAGGCACCGCGGCGTCGATGAAGCCATACGTCGTGGGCTTCAAACGACGTGGCATCGATGCGGTCGCGGTGGATCTTCCACGTGGTGGTGCGGAGAAAGCAGTGCCGGTCTTCATCAAGACGTCAGGCCGCGGTCGTGAGGTCGTCGGCGGTGGTCAATCCTTCGGTGGAAGGGTCGCCAGCATGGCCGCGGTCGAAGCGGACTTCGGTGGCCTGGTGCTCTTTTCGTATCCGCTGCACCGGCCCGGTTTTCCCGACCAGCTCAGGACCGAGCACTGGCCTCGCATCAAGTGCCCAACTCTCTTCATGAGCGGCGATCGCGACCCGTTCGCCGGCATCGACCTGCTCAAGGAGAAGATCAAGCTCATCCCCAACGCTCGGCTCGTGGTTTTCAAGGGCCAGGGCCACGGCCTGCTCGCGGTCCTCGACGAGGCGCTCGACGCAGCCGCCGACTTCATCGAGAAGAACATCAGGTGACCGCGAGCCAGCACATGATCCAGGCCAACGGGCTGCGCTTCCGCGTGATGGCCGACGGTCCGGCGAACGGTGACCTCGTGGTCATGCTTCACGGATTCCCCGAGGGCGCCGAGTCGTGGGCCGAGCAGGTCGATGCCATAGCCCGCGCGGGCGGCCTCGCGGTCGCGCCAGACATGCGGGGCTACGGCCTGACCGACGCTCCGCCGAAAGTCGAGGACTACGCGATCTCCCACCTGGTCGAGGACGTGGCCGGCATCGTCAAGACGTTCGGCCGAGACCGCGCGCACATCGCCGGCCATGACTGGGGCGCAATCGTCGCGTGGTTCTTCGCGAGCGCCCACCCGGAGATGACCAGCGCGTTGACGGTGCTCTCTGTCGGGCATCCGGCGGCTGTCGCGGACGCGATCCGCAACGACGAGGACCAGGCAAAGCGCTCCGAGTACATCCGCCTGTTCGTGGTCGAGGGCAAGGCCGAGAGCGTCCTCGGCGAGGACGACTTTCGCCGTTTGCGCGCGATGTTTGGCGGTCCGGTCGGCGCCGCGGGGGAGCACTTCATCCGCTCCCTGTCTCGGCCCGGACGCCTGACCGCGGGCCTCAACTACTATCGCGCGAACTTTCGATCCGGCGGGGAGTGGGCGATGCTCGCTCACTCGGTCGAGGTCTCCGCTCCCACGACGCTGTTGTGGGGCGATCAGGATCCCGCGCTCGGGCGCTGGCAGGCCGAGCACACCGCGGATCACATGAAAGGCGAGTTCCGGCTCGAGGTGCTCGAGGGCGCGGGTCATTGGCTGCAGTTCGAGCGCGCCGACGAGGTGACCCGACCACTGGTCGAAGAGCTTTCCAAGTAAGCTTTCGCCGATGCCGGGTGAGTCCGAGAGGCGTCAAGGGCTGCGCCGTCTGGATGACATTCTGGAGAGCCTCGAACAGCTGAATCTCCACGACAAGACGGAGTTGCCTGATCACGTCGCGGAGGCGCTGGTGATGCTCGGCATCGAGCAGCCTCACTCGATTGCGATCCCGCAGCTCATCGAGCGGGTATGGGCGATGCAGCAGCCGTATCTCATCACGATCGTCGTCGAGCGCAGGCGGCGGCGCCGGCGCAAAGTGTCGACCGAATCTCCCACGCTGCCCGACCAGGCTCGCTGAACGCCCGCGGCTGGCTCGAGCTCTTCTCGCGCGTCGGCGAGGACGTCCGCCGCGCGGTGGCGCCACTGTCGGGGACCGAGGCCGGTCGGCGACCCCACGGTGTAGGCGCGGGCGGCGACACCACGCTCGAGGTCGACAGCGCGGCCGAGGCGGTCGTCTTTTCGGCGCTGGCCGGCCTGGCGGAGCGTGGGGAGAAGTTCTCGGTGCTATCGGAAGAGACCGGGCACCGCGCCTTCGGCGCCGAGTACCCACTCGTGCTCGTCGACCCCGTCGACGGCAGCCTCAACGCGAAGCAGGGCATTCCGCTTTTCGGGCTGATGCTCGCCGTGCTCGACGGACCGACGGTGGGCGACACGCTCACGGGACTCGTTGTGAACCTGACCACCGGCGAGGAGTGGGGCGCGGCTCGCGGTCAGCAGGCGACACGGGCCGGTGAGCGTGTCTCGGTGCTCGCGCGCTCGCACGCCGACCGTCTGGAGGTCGTCGGTCTGGAGAGCACGCCGCGCGCGCTGAAGCTGGCCGCCCCTCTGGTCGAGCGCGCTTCGAAGATACGCATACTGGGCTCGATGGCGATCTCGATCGCGCTGACGAGCGCAGGCGCGTTCGACGCCTTTTGCGCGCCGATCCCGGTGCGTGTCTTCGACACGGCCGCGAGCTTGCTCGTGCTCCGCGAGGCAGGCGGCGTGGCCACCACCGTCGAGGGCGCACCTCTCGACGGCCTGCGTTGCGACCTGGCGACCCGGACGACGCTTCTGTGCGCGCCCACCCGCGAACTTCATGGGGAGGCGCTTCGGATCCTGGGCAAGCAGTCTTGAGCCTCGATCCGGCCCGCACCGTTTTCGTGCTCCTCAGCTTCGAAGGTCCGGACGTCTACAGCCAGGCGGGCGGCCTCGGCGTCCGAGTCAAGGGCCTGTCCCGATCGCTCGCTCGAATGGGCTATCCGACTTACCTCTATTTCTGTGGCGACCCCGACCTGCCCGCCCAGGAGGATCTCGAGGGCGGTCGCCTCCATCTCCGGCGCTGGGGCCAGTGGATCTCCGCCCAGCACCGCGGCGGCGTCTACGACGGAGAGGAGGGCAAGATCCGGGACTGGAACTACAGCCTGCCGCCGAGCGTGGTCGACGAGGCGATCGAGCCCGCCGCGGTCGAGGGCAAGCACGTGATCGTGCTCGCCGAGGAGTGGCACACCGCGTGGTCAATGAAACTGATCTCGGATTCGGTGTTCTACCGCGGACTCCGCGATCGGGTGGTGATGCTGTGGAATGCCAACAACACGTTCGGGTTCCATCGCATCGACTGGGCCGCGCTCAACCTCGCCACCACCATCACCACGGTGAGCCGCTATATGAAGTTCCGGATGTGGGAGTGGGGGCAGAACCCGCTCGTCGTCCCCAACGGCATCCCCCGCGAGTCCATCGCCGACCCGGATCCGGCGGTCGTGACAGCGCTGCAGTCGGCGGCTGCGGCAGACCACTTCCTTTTCAAGATCGGGCGCTTCGATCCCGACAAGCGCTGGCTCATGGCCGTCACCGCGGTGGCGGAGCTGAAGCGGCGAGGCCGCTCGGTGAAGCTGCTCATGCGCGGCGGCCGCGAACCGCACGCGGTTGAGGTCGTCGTGCATGCCGAGCGCCATGGACTGGTCGTCCGGCATGTCGAGTCGCCACGCGACGTGGCTGGCCTCGCCAGGCTCTTGCGCGAGTCGCGCGACGCGGATGTGATCAATCTGCTGAGCTTCCTCGATGACTCCCTCCTGCGGGCGATCTACTCCGGGTGCGACGCGGTGCTCGCGAACTCGGGACACGAGCCTTTCGGTTTGGTCGGGCTCGAGGTGATGGCGGCGGGCGGCATCCCGGTCACCGGCTCAACGGGTGAGGACTACGCCGAGGCCTATCGCAACGCCATCGTGCTCGAGACCGACGACCCGCTCGAGATCGTCAGCGAGCTGTCGGTGCTCAAACAGCGGCCGAAGCTCGTTGTCGAGATGCAGAAGCGCGGCCGGGCCACCGCGCGCGAATACGTCTGGGAGAGGGTGATCGAGGAGCTGATGCTCCGGATCGAGTTCGCCGCGGCCAGGCAGGGAGTGAGCCTGCCGGAGGCGCCGGCGCCGAAGCCGGCGGTCAAGCGTCGGGACAAGAAGCCTGACGCTGCGATCATTGATGTGAACCCATGAAGCCACTTCACGTCGCATTCATCTGGCACATGCATCAGCGACATGAGCGGAAACCTCCGGTTTCCGCTCATCGGGCCGCTCGCCAGCTCGCGGCCCTGCTCACCTTCCCGGGGTTTGGATTTACGAAGTGATGTCCCCATGCGGCGCCAGGCGTCCAATTGGATACGCGTGTCGCGGCCGAGGTGAACTCGGCCGCCATAGCCACGCGTTGGTGTCGCGCGGATGAAGCCACTTCACGTCGCATTCATCTGGCACATGCATCAGCCCTATTACAAGGACGACCTCACGAGCACGTACCTCCTTCCCTGGGTCCGGCTGCGCAGCGCCAAGGACTACTACAAGATGCCGGCGCTGCTGGACGGCTATCCCAACGTGAAGGCCACGTTCAATCTCGTGCCCTCGCTTCTCGCCCAGATCGAGGACTACGGCAGGGAGGAGTCCGTCGACCTCTTTCTGAACCTTAGCAAGCGGCCCGCGAACGACCTGACGCCCGAGGAGCGCGACTTCATCCTGAAGTGGATGCGCGAGTCGCCGCGGGCGCTGCGCGTGCAGCAGTCATCGCGCTACCTGGAGCTTGCCTCGCGGCCCCCCGACTCGCAGTTCACCGCGAACGACATGCGCGACCTGCAGGTGTGGTTCAACCTCGCCTGGTGCGACCCCGTCTGGGTCGAGAACGACCCGAGCCTCGCCGAGCTCAAGCGCAAGGACCGCGGCTTCGACGAAGAGGACAAGGCGATTCTGTTCGCGGCGCAGCTGGAGCGCATTCGCAGCGTGATCCCGAAGTACCGCGAGCTGGCCGATCGCGGCCAGGCGGAGCTGACCTTCTCGCCTTACTACCACCCGATCCTGCCCTTGATCTGCCACGTCGACTCTGCGCGCACCGCCAACCCTCAGATCCAGCTGCCGGAGAGGCACTTCTCGCACCGCGAGGACGCCGAGCGGCAGATCGAGCTGGGCATGGGGCTGTTCGAGCGCATGCTCGGCCGCCGGCCGAAGGGCATGTGGCCTTCGGAGATGGCGGTGGGTGAGGCGGTGGTCGGGCTCGCGGAAGGATCGAGGGTCGACTGGATGATCAGCGACGAAGAGGTCCTCGCCCGCTCGCTCGAGGGTCCGTTCAATCGGGACGAGCATCTCTACCAGCCCAAGCGCGTGTCGCGCGAGGGGCGGTCGGTGGCGATGGTGTTCCGCGACTCGCAGCTGTCTAACGTCATCGGCTTCGACTACCAGCGGATGCCGTCGGTCGAGGCCGCGCGCGACCTGATCGGCCGGCTGCACCGGATCCGCGAGCTGCAGGGCGACGGTGACTTCCTCGCGGTGGTCGCGCTCGACGGCGAGAACGCGTGGGAGTTCTACCCGCGAGACGGGCACGACTTCCTCAATGCGCTGTATACGGAGCTCGACTCGGGCACCGACATCATCACCACGACCGTCTCCGAGTTCCTCGCGGAGCACCCGCCGCAGCATCAGCTCCACCACCTCCATACCGGAAGCTGGATCGGCGCGAGTCTCGACACATGGATCGGCGACCCCGAGCACAGTGTCGCGTGGGACCTTCTCGCCGAGACGCGTGACTGGCTCGACGCGCAGTCGCAGCAGCGGCCGAAGGACTCTCAGCAGGCCGCGCTCGCGTGGCGCGAGATTCTGATCACCGAGGGCAGCGACTGGTTCTGGTGGTTCAGCCGCAAGCACGACTCAGGCATGGACCCGATCTGGGACAACCAGTTTCGGCTGCACCTGCGCAACGTCTACAAGCTGATGGGCGCACGCGCGCCGGCGCGGCTGTTCCAGCCCATCATCAAACGCGCGCCGACGCCCGAGCGCGGAGTGCCGGCGGCTTTGATCAGCCCGCGGTCGAAGCACGACCCCGCCTGGTCGCAGGCGGGCTACTACCTCGTCGGTTCGGGATTCGGGGCGCTGCACCGGCCGGCGGGCGTGGTGGAGCGCGTTTTCTACGGCAACGACGAGGACAACCTCTACTTTCGCATCGACTCGCCACGATCCGGCAACGAGCTGGTGCAGCAGAAGATCGAGTTCTGGCTGTACTGCGCCGGTCCGCCCGCATTGGACGGCGACGGTGACCTCGACCTCCCCCTGCCCAAGGGCTCGATGGGCGAGCTTGGTTTCGAGCCGTCCTATGTCGTACGGATCACGCCACAGGCCCAGGGCGGGACCGTCTCTGTCCTGAAGGTCGTCGAGCCGCTGACCAAGGCGGTCGCCGAGACGACCTGGGACATCGACGACCCGTTCGCGGTCGCGATCCCCTTTTCGCAGCTGGGCAAGCACGCTGGGGACGCTTTCGAGCTCGCGCTGATTGTCAGCCGCGAGGGCAAGGACATCGAGGTCGTGCCGCCCTCGGGCGCGCTCGGCATCCGCGTGCCCGGCCAGACGCAGATCGTTGGGGCGGAGAACGCGGCGCCGCTCAAGGTCCTGGTCGCGACAGCCGAGCTGGCGCCCTTCGCCAAGCTTGGAGGCGTCTCCGATGTCGCGGCCGCGCTGTCCAAGGAGCTTCACCGCCTGGGCCACGACGTCCGCGTCGTGCTCCCGCGTTACCGTCAGGTCGACGTCGGGCGCTACGGATTGAACCCGGTGAGCAAATTGATGGTGCCGCTGGGGACGGACACGATGCCGGCGACCATCCTCGAGGGCCGGCTTGGCGAGCTCGTCGTGTACTTCGTCGACTGCCCGCCGTTGTTCGACCGCGACGGCATGTTTGGATTCGGCGACGACGACGCGCGCTCCGTCTACTTCTGCCGCGCGGTCCTCGAGATGCTGCCGGCGCTGGAATTCTTCCCCGAGGTCATCCACGTCCACGACTGGTGGGGCGCGCTGATCCCGAACCTGCTCGACCGCGTCTACGACGGCGAGGCCTACGAGGACATCGCGACCACGCTCACGATCCACAACCTTTCCGCGCAGGGCGTGTTCGGGTTCGGGGCGCTGATGCTTGCGGGCCTGCAGGAATGGGGGCTCATCCGCCTCGGCATCCCCGGCCTCGACAACGTCGTGAACGTGCTCGGGCGCGGCATCCACTTCGCGGACGTGGTCAACACCGTCAGCGAGCGCTACGCAAAGGAGATCCAGACGCCGGAGTACGGGGAGGGGCTCGACGAGCTCCTGCGGCGCAACACACACAAGCTGCACGGGATCCTCAACGGGATCGACTACGACATCTTCGACCCGCAGCGCGACCCAGCCATCCCGCACCACTACTCGGCGGACGCGCCGCAGAACAAGGTCGCGGACCGGGCGGCGCTGCGCTCCGAGCTCGGCCTCGAGGACTCGAACAAGCCGCTGTGCGCGATCGTCTCGCGGTTCTACGACGTGAAGGGTTTCGACCTGATCGAGCAGGCGCTTCCGGAGCTGCTGGAGCTTGGTCTGCAGGTCGTGGTCATCGGCACCGGCGACCGGCGCTACGAGGACATGTTCCGGCGCTGGGCGGGCGAGAGGCCGCGGCAGGTGGCCATCGCGATCGGCTTCGACGCGGCGCTGGCGCAGAGGATCTATGCGGGGGCGGACATGCTCTGGATGCCGTCGCGCTTCGAGCCTGGTGGCCTGGCTCAGCTCATCGCGCTGCGTTACGGCACGATCCCGGTCGTGCGTGCGACGGGCGGGCTCGCCGACACCATCCGGGACTACGACCCCGGGGCCAAGAGGGGGAACGGTTTTCGGTTCGGGCCGTACGACCCGTGGCAGTTCTTCGCCGCGGTGGTGCGGTGCGCGGAGACGTTCCGGCACTCGGAGGTGTGGGCGTCGCTGGTGCAGCGCGCGATGAAAGAGGACGTTTCGTGGTCTGGCTCGGCGCTGAAGTACGTGCAGCTCTACATGGCCGCGATCGCGGCGCACCGCGAGCGGCACGGCACGGCGGCCGCCGAGACCCCGGCCTCAGCCACGCCGGTGGGCCAGTAGCCGCCCAGGAAACGTCGGATACTCGCGACTATCCGAGGTTTGGGCCGGGCGCCGGCAAGGCCGGTTAGTCGCGACTATCCGGGGGTTTGGGGATCGCTCTATCCGCCCCAGTCAGGAAGCAAGCGCAGCTGCTCCACCCGGCGCGCGCCCGGTCCATACGCGGCGTTGAAGTAGTCGATCACCATCCGCCGTGCGGCGAACTGCGTGACCACCATCCGGATCGACGCCTTCATCATCGCCACCCAGCGCTTCGGGATTCCGCTCTCGTCGCGGTCGTAGTAGGCGGGCACGACCTCGCGCTCGAGCAGGCGGTACAGACCTTCGGCCTCGGCCAGGTCGTCGATGTCCTGCCGGTCCAGCGTCGCCGCCGACGGGATCGCCCACCCCAGCTCCGGCTTGTACGCCTCGTCCCACCAGCCGTCGAGGATGCTCACGTTGAGCGCGCCGTTGGCGCCCGCCTTCATCCCGCTCGTGCCGCTTGCCTCGAGGAACCGACGCGGGTTGTTCAGCCACACGTCCGCGCCCTGGACCAGGTTGCGCGCCAGCGTGATGTCGTAGTCCTTGAGGAAGACCACTCGTGGCTCCTCGCGCGCGAGCCCGACAATGCCGGCCACGATGTCCTTGCCCGGCTGATCGGCCGGGTGCGACTTGCCGGCGAACAGGATCTGCACCGGCCGCCGCGAGCTGCGGAGAAGCTTGGCAAGCCGGGGACGGTCGCGAAGCATGAGGTTCGCGCGCTTGTACGGCGCGAAGCGCCGGCCGAATCCGATCGTGAGCGCGTTCAGGTCGAGCTCATGCGGGGTCTCGGCCCGCTCCTTGGCCAGGTCAATCAGCCGGCGCTTGAGCTCGCAGTGGATGCCCCACAGCTCGGCGGCTCCGATCTCGGACACCGCGTGCCACCTTCCATCGGCGGGGTCGAGGTCCCACCAGTCCGGGCCCACGTAACGGCTCAGCAGCGCGGCGATCTGGGGCGCGACCCACGTCGGCATGTGCACGCCATTGGTCACCGAGCCGATGGGGACCTGCGCCTCGGGTAAGCCGCGCCAGGCATCCTTCCAGAGCCGCCGGGACACCGCGCCGTGAAGGCGGCTCACGCCGACGGACTGGTCGGCCAGGCGCAGCGCGGCGTACGTCGTGCACAGCCGCTCGCGCGGGTCACCGGGCCGCTGGCGGCCCAGGTCCATGAACCTGTCGAACGAGATGCCGACCTGCGACAGGTAGGGTCCGAGCTGATCCCATACGAGCCCGGAGTCGAAGTAGTCGCTGCCCGCGGCGATTGGCGTGTGGGTCGTGAAGACGATGCCCGCGCGGGCGACCAGGCGTGCCTCCTCGAGCGTCATCTGCCGCGACGCACGCAGCTCGCGGATGCGCTCGATGGCGCACAGCCAGCTGTGTCCCTCGTTGAGGTGGAAGACGCCGGAGTCGAGACCAAGCGCGCGGAGCACCCGGACGCCGCCGATTCCCAGCACGATCTCCTGCCGCAGCCTGCGGTCTGGCTCTGGCACGTAAAGGCGGTCGGTGATGTTGCGAAGGTCCTGCGGGTTGGCCTCGAGGTCGGTGTCGAGCAGGAACAGCGGCACGCGGCCGACCTGCGCGCGCCAGACGCCGATGCGCACGTTCCGCTGGCCTACGGGCGCGTCGACCTCGACGCCCTCGAGCTTCCGCACCGGCAGCTCGGAGCCACGGTTCTCGAAGTAAACCTCGAACTGCCTGCCGCCCTGGTCGATGTCCTGGCGCCCGAAACCCTGCCGGTAGAGCAGCCCCACGGCGACGAGCGGCAGGCCGAGGTCGCTGGTTGCCTTCAGGTGGTCGCCGGCAAGAACGCCGAGACCGCCTGAGTAGATGGGAAGGCACTCCGACAGGCCGAACTCCAGGGAGAAGTAGGCGATGGCGAGCGGCGCCTGTGCGTCCATGAAGCGCGGATGGCGGTCGTAGTACTCGCGGTACGCGGCCTTCGCGTCCTCGAACGCCGCCTGGACCTCCTGCCGCTCGAAGGCGCGCGTGACTCCGTCCTCGCCGAGCTGGGTGAGAAGAAGGACCGGGTTTTCGCGCGTCGACTTCCACATTTCAGGGTCGAGCGTGCGGAACAGGTTCTCGATTCGAGGCTGCCAGGTCCAGAGCAGGTCGTAGGCGAATTGCTTTAGTTCGTCCAGCACGAGATTAAGATCCTAGTGAGGAAGGGGACATGAAGGCAGTCGTGATGGCCGGAGGCGAGGGCTCTCGCCTGCGCCCGTTGACGAGCAACATGCCCAAGCCGCTCGTTCCGGTCGCGGGCCGGCCGATCATGGAGCACATCCTTCTCCACCTGCGCCGCCACCAGCTGCGCGACGTGGTGGCGACGGTGCAGTACCTCGGCGCGCAGATCCGCAACTACTTCGGCGACGGATCGGAGCAGGGAGTGGCGCTCACGTACTCGGTCGAAGACTCACCGCTCGGCACCGCCGGGTCGGTGATGCTGGCGCGCCAGCAGCTCAACGAGACGTTCGTCGTCATCTCGGGCGACTCGCTGACCGACATCGACCTCGGCGCCGCCGCGCGATTCCACCGCGAGCGCAAGGCGCTGGCGACCATCGTGCTGAAACCGGTGCCGAACCCCCTCGAGTACGGCGTGGTGGTCGTCGACGAGGGCGGCGCTGTGCAGCGTTTCATCGAGAAGCCGAGCTGGGGCGAGGTCATCTCCGACCTCGCGAACACGGGCATCTACATCCTCGACCCCGCGGTCTTCAACTTCTTCCGCCCAGGTGAGGTCACCGACTGGTCCGGCGACGTCTTTCCCAGGCTCCTGAAGGAAGGCGAGCACGTCTTCGGATGGATCGCTGACGGCTACTGGGAGGACGTGGGCAGCCATGCCGCCTACGTGAAGGCGAACTTCGACTGCCTCGATGGCAAGGTGAAGGTTCAGCTGCCCGGCGAGCGCACCGGCGAGTCGATATGGATCCACCCGGACGCGGAGGTGTTCCCTGGCGCACGGGTCGACGGGCCTGCATTGATCGGCGCGGGCGCCAAGGTTCGCGCGGGCGCGTGGGTCAACGGGCCTGCGGTGCTTGGCGCGTATACGACGGTCGACTCGGGGGTGAAGATCTCCAACTCGATCATCTGGGACCACAGCTACATCGGGCTGAACTCCCGGCTGCGCGGTGCGGTCGTCTGCCGCGGCGTCACGGTGAAGAACGGCTGCCTGCTCGAGGAAGGCGCGGTCATCGGCAGCGAGGTGGTGATCGGCTCGGGCTCGACGGTGAACGCGAATGTCCGCATCTGGCCGAACAAGGAGGTCGAGCCAGGCGCCGTCGTGCACGAGTCGATCATCTGGGCGGGTTCGTGGAAGCGCGGCCTGTTCAGCTCATACGGGCTGAACGGCCTGATCAACATCGAGCTGACGCCGGAGTTCGCGTCCCGGCTCGGCGCGGCGATCGGCGCGTTGACACCGAAGGGCACCGAGATCGCGTTCTCGCGCGACTACACACGGTCGGCGCGGATGATCGGCCGCGCGTTGATGTCGGGGATCATCTCCGCGGGGTCCAACGTCATCGACCTTTCGGTGCTGCCCGCGCCGGTGTGCCGCTACTGGGCACGCCACAACCACGTGTCGGCGGTGCACGTCCAGACCTCGCCAGTCGATCCGCGAGCGGGCGATGTGCGCATCTTCGACGACCTCGGGCTCGACATCGACAAGCGCTCGGAGCGCAAGCTGGAAGGCCTCTTCTTCCGCGAGGACATCCGCCGCGTGTCGCATTACGAGATGGGGCGGATCACGCGACGCGAACAGCAGATCGACCGCTACCTCGAAGACATGCTGGCGAAGCTCGACCTCGAGGCTGTGCGCGGCGCCGCCTTCAAGGTCGTCATCGACTACAACAACGGCGCCGCCGCCATGGTGCTGCCGCAGATCCTGCGCGAGCTCAACTGCACGGTGATCCCGTTGAACGCGGCCCCGGCCGAGATCGTCATGGAGCAGGACGAGCCGTCGTTCCATGCGCATCTGGCGGAGATCGGGGTCATCCCGTCCGCGGTGAAAGCGAAGCTGGGTGTGTTCATCGACTCGCCCGGCGAGAGATGCTTCATCGTCGACGAGACCGGGTCGGTGCTGGACCACCATGCGGCCTTCGCCGTGCTGACCCGGCTGGCGTTGATGGCGAAGCCGGGGATGGTGCTCGGGCCGGCGTCGTCGTCGCTGGCGTTCACGGTGATAGCCGACGAGCTCCACAGCAGGTTCGTGCCGACGAAGATGACGCCGGGTGCGGTGCTGCGCGCGGCGCAGCACGCGGAGGCGGTGCTGGCATCGGACGGCGGTGGTGGTTATTGCTGGCCGGACTTCGCGATCTCGTTCGACGCGATCTTCACGATCGCTCGCGTCCTGGAGATGCTGGCCCACACCGGCACGTCGCTGGGCGCGCTGCGAACCCGCATCCCGGAGGTGACTCACCGAGTGGCGTTGGAGTTCTGTCCGTGGGAGGTCAAGGGCCGGGTGATGAGGACGATGATGGAGCGGCATCTGAAGGACCGGGTCGACCTGACCGACGGAGTGAAGGTGTTCGTCGACGACGGGTGGGTGCTGGTGGCGCCGGACGCGGACCGGCCGGAGTACTACGTGATCGCGTCGACGACCTCCGCGGAGCACACCAATCGGTTGGTCGACGAGTACTCGGCGCTGGTGAGGTCGGTGGTGGCGGAGGCGGCGCCGCAGGCGGAGGCGGTCGTCGAGACCTAGACCGTCGTCGTTTTGCGCAAAACAGCTCGAATCGGGCCGGCGGGCGCGGCTGTTTTGCGCAAAGAGGGTCGATTGAGGCCTTCGTCACGGGCTTCTAAAATCGAAGTTCTGCCGAGCGGGCGTAGCTCACCTGGTAGAGCGCAACCTTCCCAAGGTTGAGGTAGCCGGTTCGAGGCCGGTCGCCCGCTCCAACTAACCTGCACGAACAGATGAGCATCGTTTTCCGGGCCATGTACCGCCTCGGGTTCACCCCGTGGGACTCCGGCGTCACCCCTCCCGAGCTCAAAGACGTCATCGAGGGGCCGAAGGCCCGAGCTCCCGGCAAGGCCCTCGACCTCGGCTGCGGCACGGGCACCAACGCGATCTACATGAACCAGCACGGATGGCAGGTCACCGCGATCGATTTCGTTCCCCGCGCCATCGCGATGGCCAGGGCCAAGGCCGCCGCGGCGAAAGCAGAGCCAAGACTCATCCTCGGCGACGTCAGCAAGCTGGACGAGCTCGAGGTCGGCGACGGCTACACGCTGGTGTTCGACCTCGGTTGCCTGCACGCCATCCCGAACGGCAGGCGGCCCGACTACGCCGCGGGGGTCGCGAGCGCGACGGCGTCGGGCGCCGACTATCTCCTCTTCGGTTTCTACGAACGGCCCAACTGGGCCGCCAACCTGCACCTCACCCGAGACGAAGTCGAAACGCTGTTCGCTCATGAGTGGGAAGTCGTCCGCGAGTGGGGCGGCGAAAACCCCAGCTCCAACCTACCCGCGCGCTGGTATCACCTGAAACGCAAGTAAACCGGCCCGGCCGCCAATAGACTGTGTGGCTCTCGTCAACCCACGCACGAGGAGTGTGTCCATGGCGCGCAGTCCGCTGCTTACCCGGTTCCAAGCACTCGCTGCTCGCGAAGCGAAGAAAGACGGCCTCACGCGACGTGACTTCCTGAAGGTCGCGGGTGTTGCCGCGGGCGCCGCCATCGTCCCTGCGACAGCATGGGCGGCCGGCACCCCGGTCCTCAAGCAAGGCCGGATCGCGATCGTCGGCGGCGGCATCGCCGGGCTGAACGCGGCGCTGACCTTGCAGGACGCCGGGATCACCTCGACCGTCTACGAAGCTTCGAGCCGCGTCGGCGGCCGGATGCACTCGGACACGACCTCCTGGCTGAACCGCCAGACAACGGAGCACTGTGGCGAGCTGATCGACAGCAGGCACAAGACGATCCTGGGCCTCGCGAACCGGTTCAACCTTGCGACGGCAGACCTTCTTGGGGCGGAGCCGATTCATTCCACGGACACCGACTTCTTCTTTGGCCACTACTACACGGATACGCAGGCCAACGTCGACTTTGGCCCGGTCTGGAACGCGGTCAAGAAGGACCTCAACTCAGCGCCGTTCCCGACCCTCTACAACAGCTTCAACCAGGCCGGCTTCGACCTCGACCACCTCAGCCTTTTCGACTGGATCGAGACCCGCGTTCCCGGTGGCCACACAAGCCCGATGGGTCAATTGCTCGACGTCGCGTACAACATCGAGTACGGCAACGTCACGCAGCAGCAGAGCTCGCTCAACATGGTCTACCTGCTCGGCTTCCAGCCCCAGCCCGGCAACTTCAGGATCTTCGGCGCGTCGGACGAGCGCTACCACATCGCAGGCGGCAACGAGCGGCTCCCGCAGGCGATCGCCGCAGCGCTCGGGCCGGGCAGCGTGGTCCTCGACACCGCCATGACCGCGATCGCTCTCAAGTCCGACGGGACCTTCGACCTCACCCTGAAGACTGGGAACACGACCACGATCAAGAACTTCGACAGGGTCATCCTGGCGCTCCCGTTCTCGGTCTTGAGGACGCTCGACTTCAGCCTGGCGGGGTTTGACTCCCTCAAGCAGACCGCGATCACTCAGCTCGGCTATGGCAAGAACGCCAAGCTGCAGCTGCAGTTCGACACTCGCTACTGGTACGGGCCCGGGCGGTGGGGGATCGGCAACGGCAACACGTACTCGGACACCGGTTACCAGAACACTTGGGAGGTCACACGCGCGCAGGACGGCGCGACCGGGATCCTGGTCGACTACACGGGGGGTGGCGTTCCGGTGGCCTCGTTTTCCGGAGATGCGAGCGACCCGAAGGTGGCGCAGCGGTTTGCCAAGACGTTCCTCAGCCAGATCGAGCCGGTGTTCCCCGGCATCAGCACGCGGTGGAACGGCCTTGCCACGCTCGACGTGCCGCTTGCCAACCCCTTTCTCCTCGGCTCGTACTCGTACTGGAAGGTCGGGCAGTACACGCTGTTCAGCGGCTACGAGAAGGCTCGGCAGCCGAACCCCACCACCGGCAAGTGCCACTTCGCCGGCGAGCACTGCTCGATCAACTTCCAGGGCTTCATGGAGGGAGGCGCCGAGGAGGGCGCGCGCGCGGCCAACGAGATCCTCAGCGACTACAAGGCAGGCATATTCCCCTAGGTCATAGAGGCCGCGGTAACTCGATCGGGAATGCGAAGGGACATGGCGCCCCAGGCCATCGCCACCCCGGCGGCGACCCCGGGCACGAACGCGAGGGCGGCCTGACCCGTCGCGTCCCATAGCGCCCCCGCGATCAGGGGCACCACGAACGCGGTCGCGTACTGGATGGTGAATATGGCCGCGCTCATCGCCGCCACGTCGCCGGGTGGCGCGACGCGCGGCGGCAGGCTCAGCACGACGACGAAAGCGAGCGCGGTCGCGAAGCCGAGCACGAACGCCCAGGCCACAACGCCAACGCCCGGGGTGAAGACGATGCCGGCCTGGGCGACCGCCATCAACGCGGCCGAGCCGATGAACCCGGCGCGGCCGGTGAGGAGAGACGGCCACAGCGCGACCGCAGGCGCCGTAAGCAGCTGCGCGCCGTTCAGCACCGCGAGGGTGGGGGAGATCAGATCGTGGCGGCCGGTCTGGTCGAGGAAGTCCGGGATGTACGCGTTGGCGCCGAAATAGGTCGCTGAAGCCATCCCCATCACGAGCCCGATGCGGACCGCCTGGTGCTTGCGCCAGTCGGGCCACCAGCGCGACCTCATGGACGCGTCACGAACGCGAGCCGGGGCGAAGAACGCGATCGCGATCGCGCTCGAGAGGACGAGCACGGACCACGAAGCGAGCGCGAAGCGCCAGTCGCCATGGACCAGCGGCAGCACGCCGACGGGAGTCGTCAGCGCGGTCGGTAGCGTCTCGCCGATCAGGATCCCGTTGCTGTAGACGGCGGTCGCGATGGCGATGCGCCGCGGAAACCACTCCCGTACCAGGGAGGGAAACGCCGGCTGCGTCACCGCCACGCCGAGACCCATCAGGAAGGTCGCCGAGAACAGGACCGGCACGCTCGGCCCAAAGCCGCGCAGCGCGCCGAACAGCGCCACCGAGCCGAGTCCCGCGAGAATCGCTCCGCGCACGCCGACCTTGGCGATCAGCAGCGAGCCGGGCACCGCCGCGATCGCGAGCAATAGGACCGGGCCCGACACCAGCGCGCCGACCGCCTTCTCGTCCAGGTGCAGCTCGCGGTGGATCAGGGGTACGAGCGGCGGCACCGCGAGCATCGTCAACCGCAGGTCCACGCCGGCGAGCCAGAGCAGCAGCAGGCGCAGCCAGTCGGCGCGCGTCAGCCTCATGGACTGCCCATACTGTCCGGGATGGCCGGACTACTGATCGTCACCGCCGCCGGACCCGAGAACCCGACGCGAGCCAGCGTGCCGTTCCACATCGCCGTCAACGGCGCGAAGCCGTCGGGAACCGAAGTCGCGGTTGCGCTGGCGGGGGACGCCGCCGAGCTGGTCAAGCCCGACGTCATCGCCAACGTCGTCGGCCTTGGCGTGCCTCCGCTGCGTGATCTGCTCGACAAATGCCTCGACCAGAACGTCCCCGTCTACGTTTGAAAGGGGTGCGCCGAGGCCCGGGGGGTCTTGCCCGAGATGCTGACACCGAACGCCAAATACATCACGCCGCCTGACCTGGTCCGGCTGACGATGGAGGCGGACAAAGTCCTCAGCTTCTAGTTGCGCCGATAGCAGCGAGAGCCGAGGGGTTCTCCAGCGACGACAGGTCGCCGGGATCCTTGCCCGTGTAGACCGACTTCACCACCCGGCGGAGGATCTTCGCGTTCCGCGTCCGCGGCAGGTCGACGACGAAATGAATCGCTTGCGGGCGAAGTGGCTTGCCGAGAGCGCCCGCCACCAGGTCCTGCAGCTCTCGGGCGAGGGCCTCGCTCTGCTCGTGATGGGGGCGCAGGATGACGAAGCACACGAGCACCTCGCCCTTGAGCTCGTCGGGCACCCCGATCGCCGCCGCCTCCGCCACGGCCGGGTGGCCGACCAGGACTGACTCGACCTCAGCCGGTCCGAGCCTCTTGCCTGCGATCTTGATCGTGTCGTCAGAGCGGCCGAGCACGTACCAGAGCTCGTCGTCGGGGTCGACGTAAGCCCAGTCGCCGTGGACCCACACGTTTTCGAATCGAGACCAGTAGGTTTCGATATACCTCTCACGATCGCCCCAGAAGCCGCGCGTCATCCCCGGCCACGGGTTGCGGATGGCCAGCTCGCCGACCTCACCGCGCACCGACTGCCCGTCAGCGTCGAGCACGTCGGCGGCCATCCCGGGAACGGGCCCCGCGAACGAGCACGGGCGGAGGTGGGTGATGACGTTGCCGCAAAGGATCCCGCCTGAGATCTCCGTGCCGCCGGTGTAGTTGATGATCGGCACGCGGCCGCCGCCGACGTGCTTGAAGTACCAGAGAAAAGGCTCCGGGTTCCACGGCTCTCCCGTTCCGCCGAGGATACGCAGGCTCGTCAGGTCGTGTCGCGCGGGCACATCGTCGCCGTGCGTCATCAGGCCGCGGATCAGGGTCGGGGACACCCCGAGCACGGTCGCTCTGTGCTTCTCGACGATGCGCCACAGCCGGTCAGCCGCGGGGTGGTCTGGGGTGCCCTCGTACAGGAGCATCGTCGCGCCGAGCACGAGCGTGCCGAAGATGAGCCAGGGACCCATCATCCAGCCGAGGTCCGTGTACCAGAAGACGGTGTCGTCGGGGCCGACGTCGAAGCAGTGCGCCATGTCCTGCGCCGCCTTCACCGGGAAACCGCCGTGGACGTGAAGCGTGCCCTTCGGCTTCCCAGTGGTGCCCGACGTGTAGATGATCATCAGCGGGTCCTCGGGGTCGAGCTCCTCGGTGCGCGCGCGGTCCGGGTCGTCCTCGAGCAGCACCTCCCAGTTCTCGTCGCGGCCGTGCGTCCACGGAATCTCGCGCACGACGCGGCGGTGGACGATGACCTTCTTCACCGTCGGGCAGCTGACCAGGGCGCGGTCGGCGGTCTCCTTCATCGGCACGACCTGGCCGCGGCGATAGAAGCCGTCGGAGCAGATCAGGACCTTTGCCTCGCCGTCGCGCAGTCGAGTCGCGATCGCCTCGGGCCCGTAGCCCGAGAAGAGCGGAATGATGACAGCGCCGATCTTCGCCGCGGCGAGCACCGAGACCGCGACCTCCGGATACATCGGCATGAAGATCCCGATGCGATCGCCCGGCCTGACGCCCAGACGTCGCAGCGCGCCCGCCAGCCGCGACACCTGGCGGTCGAGCTCGCGGTACGTCAGCTCGCGGACCTCGCCCGGCTCGCCCTCCCAGATGATCGCCTTCTTGTCGCGCAGCTCGCTGTCGCGGTGGCGGTCAAGGCAGCTCTGGATGATGTTCATGCGCGCGCCGATCCACCACCTCGCCCACTGCTTGCCGCGGGAAAGGTCGACGACCTTGTCGTACTCGCGATAGAAGGCGACGTCGATGTCCTTGATCGCGGCGTCCCAGAACCACTCGATGTCGTCGTCGGCGCGCCGCAGCAGCTCGGCGAAGGTCTCGATTCCATGCCGATCCATGAACCGCTTCAGCCGGCTGCGCTCGATCACCTCGGCGCTCGGCTCCCAGATCACGTCTCCGATCACAACGGGCTGCATTGCTGACTATTCTCTCAGTCGATGCACGAGCTGCCGGACGACTTCGCCGACACCCTGTCACGCATGCTCGATCCCGCCGACCGCGACTTTGCGGCGGAGATCATCGAAGCAGCAACGATGCTCGACGACGCCGGTCTCCGCCGCTTCATGCGGCTTTTCGCAGAGCGCATCCGAGACTCACGCGCGCCGATCAGAGCAGACGAGCTGCGACAGATCCTTCAGCAAGCCGCGACCTGATGCGCTCGGCGTCCTCGAGCAGCATCCAGTAGTTGTTCCAGGCGGTTTGCGCGACGGCGACCGCCAGCAGCGGCTTTATCCGCAAACGCACCGCCCGCACGGCCTGCTGCTGCGCGTAGCACCACCGGTCCCAGGCGCGCTCGACCGTCGACTCGACGAGCTCCAGCCACTCCTGGTCCTCGCCGCTGATCGGCGGAGGCGGAAGCGTGAGCACCTTCCACCGGCGGTCCTCGCGCACCAGCGTCATCAACGGCTGGCCGCTCGCGCGGCCCATATGACGCGCTGGTCGCGGGTTGTTGGGATTGGCGGCCATCAGCCGCTGCTGCACCGCGAAGACGAGGTCGTGCGCGGCGTCGATGGTCGCGGGCGCGACGGGAGGGTTGCGCCGGCCGAGACGGATCTGGAGGGCGCGGATCGCCTCGCGCAGCCTGGGCGGCGCCTCGGAGGCATCACACAGGCGGAGGCTTTCGACCTCGTCGAGTAGAAGGTCGGACTGGGCGAGCAGGAAGCGGCGATGGAATTCGGCGGTGGCGGCCACGGCCTGCACGATCGGCCTCGCATCTGCCGCGTGTCAAGTAGCGATTTACAAGTCAGGCAATCCCGAGTAGCCGCTTGCCGTTGCCGACGAGCACCTTCTGCAGCACCGGCTCGGGTATGTCCAGGGTCTTCAGCTCGTCGAGACATCGCTGCGGATGAATGAACGGGTAGTCGCTGCCGAACACGAACTGGTCCTGCAGCCGGCCCTTCATGTCGCGCATCACCTCGATCGGGATGTAGCGCGGCGCCCAACCGGAGATGTCGATGTAGATGTTGGTCTTGTGCAGCGCCATCGCCAGCAGCTCGAGGTGCCACGGGGAGCCGAAGTGCGCGGCGATGATCTTCAGGTCGGGGAACGCGGCAGCGGGCGCATCCAGCCAGATCGGCCGCGCGAAGTCGATGCGGATGCCCTGGCCGCCGGGCTGGCCCGCGCCGATGCCGCTGGTACCGGTATGGAACAGCGTGATCAGCCCGAGGTCCTGGCACTTCTCGTAAAGCGGCCAGTGCTGCTCCTCGTTGGGCGCGAAGGCCTGCAGCGAGGGGTGCAGCTTCACGCCTTTCAGGCCGAGTTCGACGATGCGGTCGAGCTCTGCGACCGCGCGCTCGCCCTTCAGCGGGTCGACGCTGCCGAAACCGACGAACGTCTTGGGGTACAGGCGGCACGCCTCGGCGACGAGGTCGTTCGGCACACGCGGCCTCCCGGTCGCGGTCTCCGCGTCCCACGCAAGAAGGACCGCGACGACATCGAGCGCCTCGTATTCGGCTGCCAGCTCGTCGAGCGTCTTGCGGGCGACCTTGGAGCGGAAGTAGCTCTCCGCAGCCTCCACGTAGCCCTTCATCGACCCGTCCAGCCACTCGGGAGTAGGGAGGTGAACGTGAAAATCGATCGCGCGCAAGGCGAACTTAACGGTAGTTTCTACTCAACGCGTGAGGCTTCCGTCCTGGATCAACCCGTGGTGGCACGTGGACTACGACATCGAGTCGCCCATGGCCGTCGCCGCGGCGAGCGAGGCGCTTCGGCGGCCGGCGGGAAGGCTCCGCGCCGTCGGCTCAGCGGATCGCGGACTGTTCTTGGTGAGGCGCGGCGGCTTCCTCAACCAGTTCGTCCGCGCGAGGGCGAGCCTCGGTGCCGCGGGTGCGGGCACAACGGGGCACGTCCGCATCGAGCGCCCGGTGGTCGCGTCGACGTTCTTTGCATTCGCCTTCGTGTTCCTCGTCGTCTATCCCTTTGTCGTGCTGATGCTGTCGGCGGCGTTCAATCCATCACGCCTCCTGCAGTCGGCCGTCTTCTGGGTCTTCGGGATCGTGATCTGGGCGAGCGTCATCGGAATGAACTACGCGGCGGCGAGAAGCGAGGCCCGGGACCTCGAGCGCCTGATCAGAGAGGCGCTCGGTGGGAGCGCCTGACGGCATGGAAGCGACGCTTCTGGTGCTCGCGGGCGGTGAGAGCCGGCGCATGGGCCGCCCCAAGGCCTGGATCGAGGCGGGGAACACGGTCCTGCTGCGCTACGTGGTGGAACGGCTGGCTCCCTCGTTTTCGGAGGTGATGGTCTCGTTCGCCGAGCCCGAGCAGATGGAGCAGCACCTGCCCTACCGGGTCGTCTTCGACCGCAAGCGCGCGGCGGGCCCACTCGCGGGTCTGGAGTCGGGCTTGATGTCGAGCCGGCATGAGGTGATCTTCGCGGTCGCCTGTGACATGCCCTACGTCACGCGCTCGACCGCGGAGCTCGCGGTCGCCGCCGCGCGAAGCTGCGACGCCGCCATCCCGCGGCACGACGGGCTGTTCGAGCCCGTGTGCGGCGCCTATCGCAAGACGGCCCTACCCGCCATCGTCGGCGCGCTCGACGCCGGCAGCTACACCGCCCACGACGTGGTCATGGACCTCGACGTCACGTGGCTCGAAGGCATCGACCCGGCGGAGTTCGAGAGCCTCAACACGCCCGCCGACCTGGAGCGCTTCCACGCGTCACTTTCGGCGCAGCGATAATTGGTCGACACCCTTTGAAGATCGTCGTCACCGTCAAGCAAGTACCCGATCCCAACTCGACTCTCACCCTCGAGGGCGACAACTCAATCTCCCGCGAGAAGGAGGCCGTGCTCGATCCGGGCGACGAGTGCGGCGTGGAAGAAGGCCTCCAGCTGAAGGAGGCGCACGGTGGTGAGGTGGTCCTCGTCTCGATGGGTCCGGAGCGTGCGAAGGACGCCATCCGCAAGGGCCTCTCGATGGGCGCGGACCGCGGAGTGCTCATCTCCGACGCGTCACTTGCCGGCGCGGACGCACTGCTCACGGCCCGCGTGCTCGCGGCCGCGATCAAGCAGGAGTCGCCGGACCTCGTGATCTGCGCCACCGAGTCGTACGACGGAAGCACCGGCACGGTGCCGCCGATGCTCGCGGAACTGCTCGGCGTGCCCCAGCTGACCTTCGCCAAGAAGGTCGAGATCGACGGCCCGACGGTCAAGATCCACCGCCAGACGGCGGACGGCTACCAGATCGTGGAGGCCGCGACCCCGGCGCTCGTCACCGTGACCGCGGCCATCGCCGAGCCGCGCTATGCCTCGCTGAAAGGCATCATGGCCGCACGCTCGAAGGAGATCAAGCAGGTCGCGTTCGCCGACCTCGGTGTGGAGAAGAGCGAGCCCGCGGAGACGATCGAGGGCGTGGTCGACGCCGAGACCCGCAAGGCCGGCGAGGTGATCGAGGACGACGGCACGGCGGTCGACAAGATCGTCCGGGTGCTTGCGGCCGCAAAGGTGCTCTGAGGCTTGGCGAGCATCCTCGTCTACGCGGAGTTGAACGAAGGCAAGCTCGCCTCGACGTCGCTCGAGCTGATGACCAAGGCACGCGAGCTCGGCGACGTGTACGCGGTCGCACTGGGAACGGGAGCGAAGAACGCCGCGGCCACGCTCGGCATGCACGGCGCGAAGGCTGTGCACGTGAGCGAGGACAAGGCTTTCGACGACTACATCGCAGAGCCCGCGACCGACGCGGTCGCTGCGCTCTACGAAAAGGAGAAGCCCGACGCGATCCTGTTCGGATTCACGCCGGACTCGCGCGAGGTCGCCGGCCGCCTGGCCGCGCGCCTGGGCACGGGCCTCATCTCCAACGCGAGCGACCTCGACGCCCAGGATGGCGGTTTTGTCGCGAAGGTGCCGTACTTCGGCGGCGCGAAGGTCGCGTCGATGAAGGCGAACGGCAAGCCGGCGATCGTGCTCATCCGTCCGAAGTCGGTCGAGGCGTCCGAAACCGGCGGCACCGCCGAGGTCAAGGTGCTCGACGCCGCGGTGGCCGACGGGTCGAAGCGCGCACACATCACCGAGCGCGTGGTCGAGGCGTCGGAGAAGATCAAGCTGGAGGACGCGAGGATCGTCATCAGCGGCGGTCGCGGCATGGGCGGACCGCAGAACTTCCCGATGCTCGAGGACCTTGCCAGCGCGCTGGGCGGCGCGGTCGGCGCGAGCCGCGCGGTCGTCGACGCGGGCTGGGTGCCGTATTCGATGCAGGTGGGCCAGACCGGGAAGTCGGTGCGGCCGGGCGTCTATATCGCGGTGGGCATCTCCGGCGCGATGCAGCACACGGTCGGGATGAAGACGTCGAAGGTCATCATCGCGATCAACAAGGATGCCGAGGCCCCGATCATGAAGATGGCCGACCTGGGCGTGGTTGGCGACGCCTTGAAGATCGTGCCGGCGCTGACCGCCGCGGTCAAGAAAAAGAAGAACGGATAGACGCGGGGCGCGCGCAGGGCGCCTTTGAAAAGGCAGGAAGCCGAGGAGCTTCTCCAGCGCCGCGTCGACCTGAGACGCGAGCGCAGCTTCGCTGAGGCTGATCAGATCCGGCAGCGCTTGCGCGAGGGCGGCTGGGACGTCGTCGATAGCGCCACGGGCAGCGAGCTGCAGGCCATCAGGGCCGCTCCGCAGACCGCGCCTTCCACGCCTCGCGCCGTCACCTTGCTCACCGTTGTCCACGGCTGGCAAGCCGACGCAGAGCGCTGGCTGCTCTCGGTCTTCACGCACACCAGGGCGGACTTCGAGGCCGTGATCGTCGACAACTCCGGCGATCCCCGAATCGCCGGATGGCTGAAGAATCGCGCCGCCGAGCGGCTGCGCGCGATCAGCCTCGACCCACCTCTAGGGTTCGCCGCCGCTGTCAACGCTGGCATCGACGCCGCGGCGGGCGACGTGGTCGTGCTGTTCGACCCGAGCGTGGAGTTGAAGGGCGACATCGTCGCGCCCCTGCTCGAGGCCCTGGCCGACCCGGCGGTGGTCGTCGCCGGGCCGTTCGGGCTGCGGGCCAAAGGCACGATGAAGGAGTTCGAAGAGAGCGCGGGCCCCGAGGTCGACGCCATCGAGGGCTACTGCATGGCCTTCCGCCGCGAAGACATCAAAGCAGTGGACGGCTTCGACCCCAGGTTCCGCTTCTACCGGATGGCGGACGTCGAGCTCAGCTTCCGGCTGCGCGGCCACGGCGGTCGCGCGATCGCGCTCGGCGGGCTTCCGCTCGAGCGGCACGAGCACCGCTTGTGGGAGTCGACCGAGCCCGCCGAGCGTGACCGCCTGTCGAAGCGGAACACCTACCGCTTCCTCGACCGGTGGCGGTACCGGGAAGACCTTCTGGTCGGCAAATAGAATCGGTGCACCCTAGATGACTGACGACTACGAGGCCCGCCTCACCGACCTGAAGGCCAGGCGCAAGAAAAACCTCGCCATGGGCGGCGAGGAGAAGGTCGCCAAACAGCACGAGAAGGGCAAGCTCACGGTCCGGGAGCGGATCGACCTCCTCTTCGACGCGGGCACGTTCGTCGAGCTGGGCCTGCTGGCGCAGAACCGCGACGGATCGGACACGGCGCCCGCGGACGGCGTGGTCACAGGCCACGGTGAGGTCGACGGCCGCCAGGTCTGGGTCATCGCCTACGACTTCACAGTCATGGCGGGCTCGATGGGCGCGGTGGGGGAGCAGTTCAAGGCGGCGCGCGTACGCGAGCTCGCGCTGCGCTACCGCAAGCCCATCGTGTGGCTGCTCGACTCTGCGGGGGCGCGGATCCAGGAAGCAAGCGGGTCCACGTTCGCGGGCACCGGCTGGCTGTTCGCCGACCAGGTGGTGATGTCGGGCGTGATCCCGCAGGTGGCGGCGATGCTCGGCCCGTGCGCGGCGGGGACGGCGTACATCCCGGGTCTGGCCGACTTCGTGCCGATGGTCAAGGGCACCTCGTCGATGGCGCTCGGCGGTTCACGTCTCGTCAAAGCCGCGACCGGGGAGGACGTCACCGACCACGACATGGGCGGCTCGCAGGTTCACTGCTACGAGTCGGGCGTCGGCGACAACGAGGTCGAAAACGACGCCGAGTGCATCACCACGGTGCGCCGGTTCCTTTCGTACCTGCCGTCGAGCAACACCGAGACCCCGCCGTTCGTCGAGACCGGTGACCCCGCCGATCGCGCGGTCGAGGGACTCGAGAAGATCGTCCCCGCCAACGCTCGCTCCGCCTACGACGTGCGCAAGGTGATCAAGGCGGTCTTCGATCGCGATTCGTGGTTCGAGATCAAGCCGACCTGGGCCAGGAACGTCGTCATCGGCTTCGCGCGCGTCGGCGGCCACGCGGCCGGCATCGTCGCCAACCAGCCGATGCAGAAGGGAGGGGTCCTCGACTCCGACGCCGCCGACAAGGCCGCGCGCTTCATCCGCATGTGCGATGCCTTCAACGTCCCGCTCGTCTACCTGATGGACGTGCCGGGATTCATGGTCGGGTCGCAGGTCGAGAAGGAGGGGATCATTCGCCACGGCGCGAAGATGCTGTACGCGACGTCGGAGGCGACGGTGCCGAAGGTCACGGTCATCATGCGCAAGGCCTACGGCGCGGGCTACTACGTGATGAACGGCAAGGGCTACCAGCCGGACACGATCGTGGCGTGGCCCTTCGCGGAGATCTCGGTGATGGGTCCGGAGGGTGCGGTCAACATCATCTTCAACAAGCAGGTCGATGCTTCAGACGACCCGGACGCCACGCGCGCCGAACTGGTGGCGAAGATCCGGGAATCGATCAACCCGTACCTCGCCGCCGGCTGGGCGATGATCGACGACGTGATCGATCCGGCGGAGACGCGGCGCGTGATCTTCAAGGGCCTCGAGCAGGCGCGGGGCAAGAGGATCGACAGGCCCTGGCGCAAGCACGGAAACATTCCCATATGACAGACAAGGTCGTCATCAGCGCCGCGTTGACCGGCGTGCTGGCGACCCGCGAACAGTGTCCGGCAATCCCCTACACGCCTGTCGAGATCGCCGAGGAGGCCAAGCGCGCCGCCGAGGCCGGGGCGGCGATCGTGCACATCCACGCCCGCACGCCGGAAGGCGGCCCCGAATGGCGAGTGGAGACCTTCGCCGAGATCATGTCCGAGGTCCGCGCGCGGACCGGCGTCATCATCAACTTCTCGACCGGCGCGATAGGCATCCCGGTCGAAGACCGGATCGCACACATCCGCGACCTCAAGCCCGAGATCGGCGCCCTGAACATGGGCTCGATGAACTACGCGATCTACTCGGCGAAGAAGAAGGTTTTCTACCACGACCACGTCTTCGCCAACCCGTTCCGCGACATCCAGTTCTTCCTCGACGCGATGAACGGCGCGGGCGTCCGGCCCGAGCTCGAGTGCTTCGACACAGGGCACATCGCCAACACCGCGCCGCTCATCGACATCGGCGTCCTGCGGCCGCCCTACCAGTTCAGCCTGATCATGGGCGTGCTTGGTGGCATCCCGGGGACGACGCGCCACCTGGCCAACCAGGTGGAGACGCTGCCCGAGGGCGCGCACTGGCAGGTGATCGGCATCGGGCTGAACCAGTGGGCGCTCGTTGCGGCCGCGATCACGATGGGCGGCAACGTGCGCGTTGGGCTCGAGGACAACTTCTACGTCGAGGAGGGGCGGATGGCGAAAAGCAACGGCGAGCTGGTCGAGAAGGCGGCCCGGCTGGCGCGCGACCTGGGCCGGGACGTCGCCTCGATCGATGAAGCCCGCAAAATTCTTTCCCTCTCCCTCTCCCCTTCAGGGGAGCAATCAATTGGCGAAGCGCGCGCGAGCGCGCCGACCTTAACGCGCTCCGCGCGCAGGGTCAGGGTGAGGGGCAAGGAAGAATGACGGAGGTGAAGGCGGAGCTCGTCGGCAACGTGTGGAAGGTGAAGACCACTCCCGGCGCGGAGGTCGCCGAGGAAGAAGAGCTCCTCATCCTCGAGTCGATGAAGATGGAGATCCCGGTGACCGCGCCGCGGGCCGGCACCGTCCGCGAGGTGCGTGTGAAGGAAGGCGAGGTGGTCAAGGAGGGCCAGGTCCTGGTCGTCCTCGAATGAAGCCGGCGCAGCTGCTTCTCGCCTACCACCGGCTGGTCGAGAGGGAGCGAGAGCTGCGCGACGAGATCGAACGGGTCGAGTCATTGCTCGCGTCGGACCCCGACGTCGCGCGAGCTGAGGCCGCGCTCGCGGAGACCCGCGAGCGGTCGCAAGCCATCACGCTGCGGTTGCGTGAGTCGGACCGCGATCGGGAGGCCCATCGCACACGACTCCGTTCGCGTGAGAAGGAGCTGATGAGCGGGCGGATCCGCAACCCGACCGAGCTCATGCAGCTCAACACCGAGGTGCAGCACCTGAAGTCGAGCTTCGCCGACGAGGAAGAGGCCGAGCTGCGGCTGATGGAGGAGGGTGAGCTCGCCGACCAGGCGGTGGTCGAGGCGTCGGAGCGATTGCAGGAGGCTCGCGAGCGGTCGGCCAACGACGAGCCGCAATTGCGCGGCGACCTGGAGTCGATGCAGGCGGAGCTGGCGACGGTGAAAGCTGACAGCGGGGCGGCGTGGGCGCAGATCCCGCCGGCCGCGCAGACCGCCTATCTGCGCATTCGGGTATATCCGCCGGTCGCTGAGGTCGACCGCAATCAGTGCCTGGCGTGCCACGTGACCGTCACTTCCTCGGGCATGCAGGTGCTGCGCAAGGGCGACGAGATCGTCAACTGCGAGAACTGCGGGCGCATCCTGGTGATCGCCTGAAGGTCCTCCGGCTCAAGACGGACGGCGCAGCGCGCGGCAACCCAGGCCCAGCAGGTCTCGGCGTCGTGATCGAGGACGACCGTGGGATGCGCCTTCGGACACTGCATCGGTGGCTCGGCGTGACGACCAACAACGAGGCCGAGTACCACGCGTTGATCGAAGGCCTCAAGGCGGTTCGAGAATGGAAGCCGGACCGTCTCGAGATCTTCCTCGACTCGAAGCTGGTGGTCGAGCAGGTCAGTGGGAAGTACAAGACGAAGAAGCCGGAGCTTCAGAAGCTGCACGCCGAGGTGACGCGCCTGCTGAAGGAGTTTCCCGAGGTTGACATCAAGCACGTCGACCGCGAAAACAATCGGGGCGCGGACCACCTGGCCAACATGGCTATCGACGCCCGCATGCCGAAGAAGAAATTCGGCGGCTAATGTCACCTAGGCGGTCGAAACTCTGCTGGCGCCGCAGGTGGTCTGGGAGGCGGGCGTTTTCTGGCGGCGCGAACGCGGCGCATGCTCGCGAACATCAAGTCGACGACTCCCCGGCCGCAAGCCTGATCGACTCCAGCCGCGCGGCCAGCGGGCGGGGCGGATGTCCCAGCGAGCGGATCCCGAACGGTTTGCCTTCGCGAGGCACGAAGCCGATTCCCCCCAGCTCCGCCAGCCCGGAGTAAATGCGTCCGGGGTACAGGGTCTCGATCTCGGACCATCCGACCGGCTTTTTCAAGCGCCGCGAATTGAAACCGTTAAGGTCGAACTGGACCGCGGTGCGGCGGAGCCGAAGCCCGACAATCCCCGCCGCCAGCAGCGTCCAGACGCCGACAATGACCGCGACCGTGGCCGACGTCGAGTCCTGAATCAGGCCGGCCTGGACGATGGTTGACGCTCCCATCAAGATCACCAGTACGACGAGGGTCAACGTTGCCACGATCAGCGACCCCGTCGGCCGGAGCTCCAGCCTCGCGTCGCCGGGCGCTACCGCGACGATGCGTGCTCTGGCCTCCGACCAGGCCTTCCTCGCGGCGGCGTCATGGGAGGCGTTCCGTGTCCTGACACTGATCGGTTTCGGCATGGCCAGGGCTAGGACAACGCCCGCGAATGCGCCCGCAGCATGGGCGGAGATCGCGCTGATCGCCGGCGCCACCAGGCCAAGGCCCAGCGTCGAAGCAAGGCTGATCGCAGCCAACCAGCGTCGCTCTCGGGCAAATTGCGCGTCGCGCTCCATCACGAGGGCAGCCGCCGCGATGGCCATCAGCCCAGCCGACGCACCGAGCCCGAGCGTGTCGGGATCGCCAAGGAGCTGAATCGCGTCACCTGCGAGCGCGCCGGCGGCGAAGACCAGGGCGAGTCTGATCGGCCCGATGTCCTTCTCGAGCCAACTGCCGAGGAGCAGGACGAAGGCGACGTTGTTCAGGAGGTGCCACGGAGCGATGTGCAGGAACACGCCGGTCACCGCGCGCCACGGCTCGTCGGCCAAGAGGAAGGGCACGAAGCCGTACTGGGCTTCGAAGATGGTCACCCGTCCGAGCAACGTGTCGAGTGGGTCGTTCGCGACCTGGAGGGCGAACGTGAGAAGGCAGACCAGCGCGATGGTCGAAGATGCCCGGTAGCGGAGAAGCCGGCGCAGGAGGCCCATTGTTCAACAGATAACCGATTGGGCCCCGATGCGTGAATCCGGGAAGCCGTGGGTAGACTTACCGGCGGGCCGAGGCGGACGGGTGACCGCCGGCGAAGTAAATAGCGTTGGAGGAAAGTCCGGGCTCCACAGAGCAGGGCGCTGGGTAACACCCAGTCGGGGCGACCCGAAGGAAAGTGCCACAGAAAACTACCGCCGGTCGAGGTTGATCTCCGGAGAAGCGTCGATCGGTAAGGGTGAAAAGGTGGGGTAAGAGCCCACCGGCGGCCGGGTGACCGGCCGGCCAGGTAAACCCCGCCCGGAGCAAGACCAAATAGGAGGACGTTTTAACGGCTGCTCGCCTAGTCCTCGGGTTTCGGTCGCTAGAGACGCGGCGCAAGGCGCGCCCGAGACAGATGGTCACCGTCCCGCGAGGGATACAGAACCCGGCTTACAGTCCGCCTCGACCCGCGACCACAAAATACAGTACTAATCCGGAGAGCAGCCACAGCATGTAGTGCCTGGACGGCTCCGCGGCCGATTTCAGTACCCAACCACTACCCGTACCCATTTTCTTCTGTATCCCCGCAGGCACGGATCCAGCTTTCGTATAGGCGCTGCTCCGGCGTTCGGGACGTCCTAAGCCGAAACTCCGCCGAAGCCATCTTGTGGTCTGAGTCATCGACGCACGGGCCAGGACCGTGAGGCTCACATTCCAAACAATCCGGCCAATGGCAAAGCCCCATGGCGGCCAACAAATTCAGTAAGGCTCTAAGTAGTTCTCCGGTTACTCGCTTCCTTTGACGCCTCTACTCTCTCGCCCATGAACTCAGCCGACAAAAGGCATGCGATGGAAATGAATTCAACAAACGCGATCCAACTGGACGTCTTGACCGGACTGCGATTAGACGATCGAGTGAGGGGCGCCGGCCACCTCGACCTGCAGTTCGCCGAGCTGATCGAGGTGGTCTGGGCCTGCGAGCGCCGGTGGAAGCTCGAGAACCGGATAGAGGCCGCTATCCAATTGGAAGGCCAGCACAGTTCGTGACGAGAAATCACGTGCGAGTGAGACGAGCCCATGTACGCACGCTCAGGCAGGCGGTGCGCTAGCGTGCCCGCATTTGTTGTCGAGCGAAGCCTTCCCGGGCTCACCACCAAGCACCTCACGGCACTGCAAAATGCCCTAGCGGAGGCAAGTCGGAGGCTAACCGCTTCGGGCTCTCCGGTCCGCTATCGCGGAACGACGTTCATGCCGGCTAGATTCCGCTGTATCTGCCTCTTCGATGCGCCGAGTGCAGATCTGGTCAAGCTGGTCAACGAGACAGCTCAGGTCCCGTTTGTCGCCATCACTGAGGCGATCGAGCTTCCCAGCCCAGCAACCAGCCTTTGACCGTCCCTATCGCCGAGGGTTATGGTCAGCGCCACTGAGGGCGTCGCATCCGCACTTCTCACGCCGGACATGGCCTACACAATGTCCCCGCGGAACTGACCAGTTTCGTCGGGCGTCGGCGCGACCTTCGTGAGATAAAGCAACGGCTGGGCACGTCCCGTCTGGTGACTTTGACCGGTCCAGGGGGCGTGGGCAAGACCCGACTCGCTCTGCGCGCCGCAACCGATATCGCGCGCGCCTTTCCCGACGGCGTCTGGCTGGTACCCCTGGCGCCGATCGAGGATCCGCCGCTGTTGACCCAGGCCGTGTTCCATGCCCTCGGCCTCCAGGACCGCACGTCCGGCTGGGCCATGGCGACGCTGACCGACTTCCTGAGTGAAAAGCACATGCTCCTAGTGCTCGACAACTGCGAGCATCTGCTGGACACCTGCGCTGTGCTGGCCACCACCTTGCTCCAGGCCTGTCCAGAGCTACGCGTGCTGGCCACCAGCCGCCAAGCCCTGGGGATCGCGGGCGAAGCCCGGCTGCGGGTGCCGGCGTTGTCGCTGCCAGAGGATGGCAGCGCGCCGGCGGCCGAGCGCGTTGTGCACTTTGAAGCGGTAGCGCTGCTCGCCGAACGGGCCCAAGCGGTCCTACCCGGTTTTCGAGTCGACGCGAACAATCTGGCCGCAGTCCTTAGGCTGTGCCGACAGCTGGACGGCATCCCCCTGGCACTGGAGCTGGCGGCGGCGCGGCTCGAGGCGCTCAGCCTCGACCAGCTGAACCAGGCCCTGGACCGGGAGTTGTCCGTACTCGGAGAAGGCAACCGCGGCGCCGCACCCCGGCAGCAAACGTTGGAGGCGACAATCGGCTGGAGCTACTGGCTGCTCACGGAGCCGGAGCGCCTGTTGTGGGCACGCCTGTCGGTCTTTGCCGGCGGCTTCGACGAGGAAGCCGCTGCAGAGGTTTGTTCAGGGCCGGAGTTGCCGCCGGAACAAGTTGTGGCGCTGCTCGCGCGATTGGTCGAAAAGTCGATTCTGAAACGCGACCCGGCCGTCCGGCCGTCGCGCTACACGCTGCTCGAGACACTCCGCCAGTTCGGCCGGCAGAAGCTGCGCGAGCTTGGCACTGATATCGAAGTGCAGCGGCGGCATCGCAACTGGGTCCTAGGGCTGGTTGCGGCGACCGACGCCTGGGACCAACACCAGCCAGCCATGTTCGACCGCATCAATCTGGAGCGCGACAACCTTTGGGCCGCGCTCGACTTCTCTGCGCGAGAGCCTTCGGAGGCGGTGCACGGACTTGAAATCTGCCGCCACTTGCACGATTACTGGGTGGGCCGCGGCCCGTTGCGCGACGCCAGGCGTGTACTGGCAGCTTTGCTCGACTTGACACCCGAGGACAGCCTTGCGCGCGGTCACGGCCTGTGGGTTGCTGCACTGTTGGCGTACACGCTGAACGACTATGTCGAGGCTGGACGGATGGCCGCCGAGGGCCTTCGCATCGGTAGGCAGCTGGGAAACGCAGAGGTCGTGGGGTGGTCACTGCACTATTTGGGCGCTGTCGCCTGGTCCGAAGGCAGAATCGGCGAGGCGGCCTCACTGGTCGGGTCTGCGTTGGCGCAGGCCAACGTCACAGACACACCACTGATCGCCGTGGCTGCCATGGACTTGCTCTGTGCCATCCGGCTCTCCTCCGGCGACGTTGATGGCGCCATTGCTGTCGGCGAGGAAGCTCTCGCTATCAGCGTATCGACGGGTGAACTCTGGATTCGAGGTTACCTGCTTAACTTCCTCTCCCAGGCCAGCTGGCAACGAGGCGAAGCGCAGCGAGCCGAAGTGCTTGCTCAGGAGGGGGTCGCCTGCAAGCACGCGCTGGATGACCGGGTCGGGCTGGCCATTCTGATCGACACGCTTGCGTGGTTGGCAGCGGAGCGGGGGGCCGCAGAACGCGGCGCCACCTTGCTTGGTTATGCCGAGCACTTGCGGGAGTCTGTATCCGCGCCACGGTTTGAGGCGTTTTCGGCCCAGCGCGAACGGGCAGAGTCGTCTTGTCGTGAGCGGATGGGCCAGGTTGCGTTCGGGGCTGCACTCGACCGCGGCAAGGAGATGGCCATCGACGAAGGAGTCTCCTACGCGCTGGATTGGAAGAAGAAGACAAAAGTGACTCCGCCGTCCGTCATTGAGCGGCCCACGCGACTTACACCACGGGAAAAGGACATTGCGGCGCTTGTTGGCCAAGGGCTGAGCAACAAACAGATCGCCGCCAAGCTGGTCGTCTCGCAGCGGACAGCGGAGTCGCACATCCTGAACATCCTCAACAAGCTGGGATTCAATTCGCGAACCCAAATCGCAAGCTGGGCGACCACCAACGAAGTGTTGGGCTCAACCAAGAGCTGACCTGGATCACGGGCGTCGACTGAAGTTCAGTAGCGCTCTACGTATTTCTCCGGGTTTCGACCTTCCGCCTCGCACCTACCGTCGTGGCAATGGGTCAAAGGCGATCCCAGCAGACCGAAAACCTTAAGGAGAATGACGTGAGATCCATTGTCTTCCGCGCGGTGCTCGGAATCCTAGGCGTGCTAGGGCTGCTCGGCACCACATCGCTTTCGGCGACTGCGGCGCCGGCAAACCTGCCGGACTACGCTGCCATCGACTCGTACGTCTCGAACAGTCTGGCCGGAACGCCCGGCTTCGCACTCAGCATCGTCCACGGCGATCAGGTCACCCACGTGAAGGGGTTCGGGGTCGCCAACTCGGCCGGCGTGCCGATGACCGCCGACACCCCTCTGGTAATCGGGTCTCAGGCCAAGCCCTTTACTGCGCTGGCGATCATGCAGTTGAGCGAAAGCGGAGTCGTGTCTCTCGACTCGCCTGTCCAGGACTACCTGCCCTGGTTCCGCGTAGCTCAGGACGGTTTCAGCCACCAGATCACGATTCGACAGCTGCTCAACCAGACCAGTGGCCTGCCACCCAGCGCTCCATTCGACACCCCCGTGACGACCGTGGAAAGCCGGGTCCGTGACCTCGCCACAGTCCGTCTCACCGCGACACCTGGTCACCTATTTCAGTACTCAAACTCCAACTACGACGTCCTTGGACAGGTTGTCGAGACCCTAAGCGGCCAAACCTACGGCGACTACATGCGCGATCACGTCTTCCAGCCGCTGGCCATGACGCACACCTTCACGTCGGAGGCGGAGGGGCAGGCGAACGGATTGGGCGAAGGCCACCAGTGGTGGTTCGGGCTACCGGTAAGCACCGACACCTACAGGCAGGATTACGTGCCGGCAGGCTATCTCATCTCGAGTGCCAACGACATGAGCCACTTTCTCATTGCCCAGCTCAACGGCGGAACATATGACGGCCAGAGCCTTGTCTCGGCACAGAGCATCGCCGCCATGCACGAAGGCGTGGTCAATACCGGCACTGGCGGCTCCTATGGCATGGGGTGGCTGGCCAACACCCTTAACGGCACGCCCATCGTCTTGCACGACGGCGACTCTCTGAACATGCACACCTACATGATTCTCGTTCCCAGCAGCGGCTGGGCCGTGGAGATCATTGCCAACTCGGACAGCATCCCGGCGCTCCTCGGCGAACCGGTTGGAGCCACCGCCAAGGGTGTGGTCTCGATGCTGATGGGCCGGTCGGCACCGGCAACGCCTTCTCCCGTCGCGATCTACACCGTCTTCGACCTCCTTGTCCTTGCGGTGATCGCTTTCCAGCTCTGGTCCTTGATTCGTGCCCTCCGGCAGCAGCCGAACCTGCGGCCTGGCTGGAGCTCGGTCCTACGGCGAATGGTCGTACCGATCGGATGGAGAGTGGTGGCAGCAGCCATACCGCTCGGCCTTCTCCTGGCCCTGGGGTCGTCGATAGGCGCACCCATTTCCTTGATCGCGGCAACCGACATCGGCCTGGCCGGGATCGCGATTGCCGCTCTGCTGTTGGTCAACGGCGCAGTTCGGGTCGTCCTGGCAGGAACTGCGATGCGATCGAGAACCCAGGTGGTGACAGCGCTTGCTGTGCCAAAGCAGGTGCCGGCATGAGGAGACTTCCCATGTCTGAAAGTCACATCTTCAAATCGACCATCCGTCGCGCGGTGCTCTTGATCCCGGCGGTGATATGCCTCGCAGGCGTGGCGCCGTCAACGGCAACCGCGTCCTCCGGCGGCGGTCCAGACTTCGCGGCGATCGATTCCTATGTGTCGAGGAGCCTGGCGGGAACACCTGGCTTCGCGCTGAGCATCGTTCACGGTGACCAGGTCGTGCACGCCAAAGGGTTTGGAGTCGCAGATCCAAACGGTTCTCCGGTGACGGCCGACACGCCGTTTGCTCTTGGTTCGGAGTCCAAGTCCTTCACTGCCCTCGGGATCATGCAGCTCAAAGACGAAGGGCTCGTAGAGCTCGACGCAGCGGTGCAGCACTACCTGCCGTGGTTTCAAGTCGCAAATCCCGATTACAGCCGGCAGATCACGATCCGGCAGCTACTCAACCAGACCAGCGGGTTGCCGGACAGTTTTCCTGCTGATACGCCTGTAACCAGCGTTGAGAGTCGCGTCCGGAACCTCGCAGGCGTGCAGTTGTTAGCGCCGCCAGGACGGGCATTCAACTACTCGAACTCGAACTACAACACCCTGGGCCTGGTCATCGAGGCCGTCAGTGGCAGGGCTTATGCGGACTACATGCAGCAGGATGTCTTCTCACCATTGGGCATGGCAGACAGCTACGCGTCTGAAGCATGGGCGAAGAGCAACGGGCTCGGCGCAGCCCACGAATGGTGGTTTGGCCTGCCTGTCCCATACGACAACTTTCGATCGGACCTCATCCCGTCCGCGTATGTGGTCTCAAGTGCTGCCGATATGGCGCACTACCTGATCGCGCAGCTCAACGGAGGCCGCTACGCCGGGAATCAGTTGGTCTCAGCTTCAGGAATTGCAGAGATGCACCACGGCGCGAATGATGGGGGTGGTCCCGGCACCTACGGTATGGGTTGGTGGAACTCCGCCATCAATGGAGTTGCCGTTGTCTACCACCCGGGCGACAGCCAGACTGGCCACACCGACATGATCCTGGTACCCAGCGCAGGCTGGGGCGTGGAGCTGATCGCTGATGCCAGCAGCCTGACAACAAACCTGCTGCCCTCGGTCGACTCGGCCGCCAAGGGCGTGATCTCGATGCTCATGGGTGCTGCACCTCCCTTCACGCCGTCGCCCGTCAACCTCTATGTGGTCTTCGACCTCATCGCCCTCGCATTGGTCGGCTTCCAACTCTGGTCGCTGACTCGGGTACTGCGGACTCGGCCACAGCCGATGCCAACCGGCATGTTCTGGATCCTGCGTCATCTGGTGCTGCCCCTGGCTTGGCGGCTGGTGGTGGCGGTCGCGGTTGTCGGCATTGTGGTCGTGTTCGCCAGCGGGCAACTCGGGGCTTCTCCGCTGCTTGTCGGCGAAACCGATGCCGGCTCCTTCATCTATCTCATCGGTGCTTTGCTCGTTGCCAACGGTGGGTTGCGAGCCGTACGCGCACTTGCCGCAGTGCGTTCGCAACATAGTGCTGTCCCTGCCGTTGTGCGGGCATCAGTGCACGAGGCTACGAGCGAGCGTGATGTATCCCGGCTGACGTAGTTCCGTTGCCCGAATGGTATGCAACGAACGGTTCTCTTGGAGCGTGGGAGACAGAAGGTTTTGGGTACCAGTACCCATTTAGTACCCAGCCGCTTCGTGTCGCTGCATGTCGTTAGATGTCGTCCTGGATTCGGTTGAGCCAATCTGAATTGGCGAAAGAAGAACCCGGCTTATGTCCGATCTCGGCCCACCTTGTATATCCGCAAAACCGTAAGTTGCGGGCGGCAGATTGCGGTCTCTGCTCACGTCTAGCAACGTGGCGAGGATTGGCGAACTCGATAGACCGGTGTCCCGCGCAACAGTAAGCCGCCGGCCAACCTTCTGTACCCCTACGCGCGGTCGTGCTTGATGACGCACGGGTCAGGACTGTGAGGCACCGGGTTCAGTATCTTGAGATCGGCGAGTGTTTGGGACCCCGAACCGAATTCCAACCATCTGATCCCGCCTACTCCGGGTCTCACGGCCTCCCGAACCAGAGGTGACCCCGCCTGCTCTGCCGAGCGAGGTCTGTTCTCGGTCGGGACCCGACGACAACGGATGGCCGGCCGACTCGACCCGGTCAGTCGCCGGTTGCGCCACTACCGGCCGTGACTTAACTTTCGCCCGTTGTGGGTGCCGAGCTGCTCGGACGTGCTGACGAGCTGGGCGGCCTTCGCGGCTTCCTCGAGTCGGGTACCGACCGGGCGCGAGCGCTGCTGCTGGAAGGTGAGCCAGGGATAGGCAAGACGATCCTCTGGAAGGGGGCTCTCGAACTCGCCGCCCTGCGCGGGTACCGAATCCTAGCCGCGACGCCGACCGAGGCCGATGCCGGTCTGCCGTTCGGTGTACTCGGGGATCTCCTCGACCCTCCGCCCGAACAAGCGATTGCGTTGCTGTCAGAGGCGCTTCGAACGGCGCTCGACATAGCGCTCTTCCGGGCGCCTACCACGCAGAGCGCGACAGATCAACTCGCGGTAAACACGGCATTTCTTCGGCTGTTGCGGCAATTGACGAGCGAAGGGGATGTGCTGATTGCGATCGACGACGTGCCGTGGGTGGACGCGCCTTCGATGCGAGTCCTAGCCTTCGCGATCCATCGCCTGCAGCACGAGCGGGTCAAATTCATGGGAACCGCGCGGCTTCCCGCCGTGAGCGATCGCGTGGAGACGCTTCGCAAAGCCATCGCTGACGGGGACTTTCGCCGGTTGGGCTTACGCGAGCTGCCCCTGAACGTGATCGATGATCTGTTGCTCTTCAAGGTCGACCGCGCGTTGCGCAAATCAGAGCTGGACAAGGTGTATTCAGCATCGCGGGGTAATCCGTACTTCGCGATCGAGATCGCACGGTTCATCGTCGAACGCCGAGAGGACCTCATGGCCGGTGAGCCGGTGCCGATGCCACCCAGCCTTATGGAGGCTCTTAAAGGCCGAGTGGCCGGCCTCCCCGCCGGGACGCGTCACCTTCTCGTCGCGGTCGCGGCAACCTCTCGTCCGGATGAGAACCTCCTGCGGCGGCTCGACCCCGCGGCTGCGCGTGTCCTCGAGCCCGCGCTGCGGGCGAGCGTGCTCGAGAGAGTCGATGGGAGGCTGCGCTTCTCGCATCCGCTCCTCGCGTCGGTCGCTTACGCGATGTCCGACGCCGAAACGCGGATCGGGCTGCATTCGAAGCTTGCCGCGCTGGTCGCCGATCCGGAGGAGCGAGCCCGCCACCTGGCGCTCGCATCGGCAGGCCCCGACGCGGCAGTGGCCGACGCGCTGGAACAAGCCGCCCGGTCGGCTGATGCCAGAGGAGCGCCCGATGCCGCGACCGCGCTCGCCCAACAAGCGTGCGAGCTGACGCCCGCCGGGATGAATGACGCAATCACTCGCCGCCGGATCATCACGGCTGAATATCGGATGCGCGCGGGCGACACTCCTGGCGCGCGAGCGATGCTCAGGGACGTCGTCGATGCGACCCCTGCCGGCCATCGGCCACCACTTGAGGCGCTGCGGCTTCTTGGAAGCCTCGTTCTCGGCGGCGACGACCTTGCCGAAGCCGAGAGATACCTCCTAGAGGCGCTAGAACTCGTCGAAGGCAACGTCCTCACCGCCGCCGCCGTGGAGCGCGACCTGGTCACGATCCTCCTGCAACGCGGGAAGACTAGGGAGGCGCTCGAGCACAGCGTGCGGCTCAGCGAGCTCGCCAAGACAAGTGGGGATGAGTCGCTCATCGCGGTCGCGCGGCTGTCTCGAGGCATGACGGAGAGCAACTTCGGACCAGTGAGTCCAGAGACTCGCGCGATGGCGGCCACCATGGCCGAAGGCCATATTCCGGCGACTCTCGATGATCAGAGCGGCGGCCTGCATCCGATGATGCTCTGGGGCGCCCTGCTCAAATGGTCGGACGATTTCTCTCACGCCCGCGCGCTGTTCAAGCGGGCCCTGGCGGAGACTGAAGGCCGCGACGAGTCGCTGCGCGCTCCGGTGCTCTTTCACCTCGCGGAGCTCGAATGCTGGTCCGGGGATTGGCTGCTCGCGGCCGTTTACCTACGTGAGTGCGAGAAGTCTGTACTGCACACTAGCCAGCGTTCGTACGCGTGCTTGCCGCTGAACGCGCAGGCGATGCTGCACTGCTGCCGCGGTGAGCTGGACGCAGGCCGCGTCGCGGGAGAGGAGGCTCTCGCTACCGCCAGCACGGTGGGTAACGATCCCTATGTCTGCCGCGCTCTAGCGACGCTCGGCCAGATCGCCCTGGCCGGCGGCGACGCAGTGGCGGCGAACCGATGGTTCGATCGCCTACGGACCCACCCGAGCCACGTCGGACGCATCCGCACCGAAGGCGATGAGGTTGAGGCCCTCGTCGCGACCGGACGCATGGCGGACGCGGAGTTGGTGCTGACGCGCTTCAAGGGCTACGACGATCCGTGGGAGCGCGCCATCGGCGCTCGCAGCCGCGCTCTCATCGCAGCGGTACTCGGTAACAGCGAAACTTCACTTGCCGAGTTCGACGTCGCGCTCGTCGAGCACGCTCGTCTCGGGATGCCCCTGGAGCACGCGCGGACGCTGCTGGCTTACGCGGCGGTGCTGCGGCGGACCAAGCAGAAGCGGTCTGCCCGAGAGGCGCTTGAAGAGTCCCTCGCGATCCTTCGCTCTCTTGGCGCCAATGCCTGGCTCAGGCGTGCCGATGCTGAGCTGACGCGGACCGCCCCGCCCCGCACGATTGCAGGGGAGCTCACCCCGACGGAGGCGCGGATCGCCGACCTGGTCGCAGCCGGACGCACTAACAAGGAAGTCGCCGCCGAGCTGTTCCTCAGCGTCAAGACGATCGAATCGAACCTTTCCCGGGTCTACGAGAAGCTAGGCGTGCGGTCGCGCAGCGAGCTGGTCGGCCGCCTCGCGGCGTCCCACTGGACGATCGCTAAGCGCTGACGGGCCGGCGGCTCGCCTCGATGACCTCCATTAGGCTGGTTTGAGGGAGCCACGGATAGCGCTTTCGATTTTCTTGGCCGTCCCAGGTCATGTCCGTCGTGCACATCGCGACGCCCGTCTCCATGATTCGGGCCATCGCGGGGTTGATAGGCCTGAGCGCGATCGACATGACGCGCATCGCTGGAACTGGGAGCCGGCTGACCTTCGCCTTTTTGCCGCCCACACGCTCGAAGATCGCGACCACCTCGTTTAACGACAGGTTCTCTGGGCCGCCCACATCGAGCTCGACGCCGCGAAGACTCGGATCAGTGACCGCCATCTCAACAGCCTTGCCGACGTCGCGCACCGAGACGAAGTTCATGAGACTGGTGCCTGGGCCGAGCATGCGAGTCTGGCCGGTTTCGAGGATAGGTTTGCCCACGAGATTTGCCCAGAACTCCATGTACGCGGTCGGGCGGATGATCGTCCAGCTCAGGCCGCTCTGTTTCAGGTACTGCTCGGCGGCGTACTTCGCGCGCGCCATGCTCATCGGATGATTCGGAGTCGCTGGCCGGGCTGAGACGAAGATGAAATGCTCGACCCCAGCGTGTTTGGCCGCGTCGATGAGGTTCTGGTTGCCGACGCGGTCGGTCGCGTCCGGACTTGACTTCGGATCGTCGAGACCCTGGACGGAGGAGATGACCGTCCTGGCGCCGCTGACCACCGCGTCAACGCCCGCACGATCGCGAACATCGCCGACGACGATCTCCACGTCGCTTGGCAGGTGCTTGGCACGTGATCGATCGCGGGTCAGCACACGAACCGCCATGTTGCCCTGAGTCAAGCGCTCGACGATGACCGTGCCGAGACGGCCGGTGCCCCCTGCTATCAGAACCATCAGCAGATCCTCCTTAAGAGTCGCACTTCGCTAGAGGCGACGGTAGCCGCGCCTTATTGCATTGGAATCCGGGAAATCCCTCTCTTTTCTCGCCGGCCGGTCTTAACCGGAGGGTTTTCCCTGATTCCTCGGTTGAGGGGATGGCTATTCTGCGGTTGATGAAGTTCACCCCCATCGGCGAGATGGACCTGACGTACGTCGCGGTCGACTTCGTCGACTACGGCATAGGCGGCCAGTACCACGGAACGATGGAAGGTGAGTTGCGGACCGAACGCGTAAGCGGCCGGGTGAAGCTCACGAACATCGCCCAGAAGAGATCGGACAACGTGAACACACCGACGCTCCGAGGAGTACTCGAGACAGACGACGACGCGCGCGTTTTTGTGGAGATGAACGGTCTATCCCAGATCGAGGAGGGCGGCCGCGTGTTCATCACATCGCTGACCTTTCGGACAGCTGAAGCCCGATACGAGGGCCTGAATACCCTGTTTGCCGTAGTCGAGGGCGAGCTTCACGGCCGCCCGCGGCCGAATGAGATGCATGCGCGCTGCCGCGTGTACGCGTGCGAGGCGACGATCAAGCCAAGCACGGCTGGAGGCTCGGCGTTGCCGGTCGTCGTCGGGTACGCCATACCAGCCACGGGCGCTAACGTCGAACTTCGAGCGCCCACCACCGACACCGAACGTCGAGGCATCGCGCGGGCGGCGGCGTTTCGCCAGCGTACGTCGAATGGCGAAATGGTCATTGTTTATCGCGAGACAGACGGAGCAACCACTGCTCAGCCACCGGTAACGGTCGAGATGCTGATTCGGCAGCGACTGTCCCATCGCGGAAGCCTGTACCTCATTGCGCTGCCGGTGCTTGCGGGCAAGGCCGCTCGGTTCCACGAGTTCTCAATGGAGCTAAACGGCATCCACTTCGCAGAATTCCAGGAGAGCCTTCGCCGACTCGGTGTCGGCCTCACGGTATTTCTCCAGCATGGCGGAGACCGCGATCTGCTCATCGTGGCCGTCGAAGGCGAAGAACCCGAGACCTGGCTCCAGAGGCTTGATGCCTCCGCGGACCCTTTCGACAGGTGGTTCGCGCAGGAGCTCAGCGGCCAGAGCGGCGCACCGATCTCCTCAGCGCCCTCGGCTGTGAACGAAGAGCTCTGGTCGTGGGACGGGGCAGAGGTGCGAGCCGGCGAAAGCTAGGTCATGGGTCGAGGGGTTTCCCCGATTCCTCCGTGTCGGCCAGCGCTTAGGTTGTCCTCACAAATGCATCGCGGAGGGAGCCTGGTGACCTTCATGACCTGCCAGTTGGCGACGCGCCGGTCCTCGGCCGCAGCCGTGCTGGTCGCCCTCGTCCTCAGTGGCTGTGGGTCATCCCCGACGTCAGAGGCCGCTACCGCAACGCCCTACCCAGCTTCGATCGAGCACGGCAAGATCTCGGTCGGCGGCCTGGCACGCACATACAGGCTCTTCACGCCTCACAAGCTTGATCCCCAGAACCCAACGGCAATGGTCGTGCTGATGCATGGCTGCGGCAGCAGCGGCGACGAGTTTGCCGCCATCACGCATTTTGACGAGCAGGCCGGTGCCGCTGGCATTGTCGCGGTGTATCCCGATGGGTTGGGCTGCTGGAACGAGTTTCTCGACCCCACTATGGCCGATGACTTCACTTTTCTCTCGAAGCTGATCGACCAACTCACCAAGGAACTGCCCATCGACAAGAACCGAGTTTTCGTTGCGGGACTCCAGAGTGGAGGCCACATGGCTTACACGCTAGCGTGCGCCATTCCTGAGCGAATCGCCGCGATCGCCTCTATATCGGGAGGTATGCCGCTCGATGAGCGAAAGGCTTCGATGAGGTGCTCCGCCAACAAGCTCGCGAAGCCGGTTTCAGTGATGGAGATGCACGGCACCGCAGACAGCTTCATTCCATATGAGGGAGGTGGGGGCCTAAACGCGCCGCCGACCCTCGACGTCGTCAAATACTGGGCGACCGTCGACGGTTGCACCGGGGATCCATCGGTGAACCAGAACGGCATCACGAAAACCACTCTGTGGACGCACTGCAGCGGGACCTCCATGGTGAGGTTCGACACGGTGACGGGTGGCCACAACACGTGGTTCGGATCGACCCTCGATCCCGTCCCGGGGGAGCCGAAGGCGAGCGCAGCGGTCTGGGACTTCTTCAACAGCGTGCACTGAACCCCTTTCACGTCAAGGTCCAGCGAGTCGGACATCTCGGGCTCTGGCGCATGAACTCGGAGACAGTAAGTTTGGCGTACCGGTACGCATCTAGTACGCAGCCGCTCTCGATCGTGGGGTGTCGTTGTGTGTCGTTTCGTATTCAAAACGGGTGGTCTGAACTCGTCGAGACAGAACCCGGCTTACGCGCCGCTGTCGGCCCACCTTACATATCCCTCGGCCGCCCTGCTCCGCTAACAGGGCGTGACGGATCTAAAGGTCGCGTGAGCCGTTCACACTAGACCGCGACGTGGCCGGCGTAGGTAAGGCCCGCCACCGCTTTGCGGAGCCTGGCCGGCGATGCGCCGGCCAGCAGCTGAGTCGCCAGCGTCTCGTATAGGTAGGCCTTGCACTCGACGAGCGGCCAACCACAGCGAACTCTTAGTGAGAGAAAGACCGCGTGGCTGTTGATCGTGGTCAGGATGTCAGTGGCGCGGGCGACTGAAAGCCGGGGCCGCAGCGCGCCCAGCCTGTTCAACGCTTCGATGATGCGCCGCTGGCCCGCGTGCCGGCCGTCCGCTGTTGCCTGCCAGGTGGCAGCAAACTCCGCGTCCAGACTCGCCGCCTCAGTGGCTGCCGGCTCGAGGGCGGCGATGCGGGCGTAGATCTCGACGCCGTGTTCGATGACGACGGCCAGGGCCCGAAAGGGATCGGTCGACTCGAGGGCTTCGCGCACCCATGCTCGCTCCATCACTGGCGCGGGCCCGGCTTCGCCGGCGGAATACACCTCCACCACCTCGGCCAGCAGGCGCGCCTTCGTGTGGAAAGTGAAATGGACGGTTTGCACAGCGACGCCGGCCTGCTCCGCGATAGAAGCCATGCTCGTGGCGACGTAGCCCTGCTGGACGAACAGGTCGTATGCGGCGGCGAGCATGGCCTGTCGAGTCTCCGCGGCGCGCAGCTGCCGCTTCGATGGTGGCCTGGGCTTGACAGCCTGCATCAGCAGCCCACATAATACTGCGCATTGTCACTAGCGATATGCACTAGTGATGGAAACTAGCAAGGAGGAACAAATGGCTGTCCTGGTCAATTCGATCGATATCACTGCGCCTGCCGAGGTGGTCTTCGACTATGCGTCCGACCTGTCGAATGAGCTCGAGTGGGGCGCGCCCGTCAGGATCGTGAAGCTGACCGACGGCCCGGTTGGGGTTGGCACGCGCTTCGACGCCGAGTGGAAGGGAGGCGGACCGATTGACGTCACGTACGTGCTCATCGAGCGCCCGCGCCGCTGGAGAACGCGGGGCCGGAGTCCCAGGATGGACATCTATTTCGAGGGGAAGGTCGAGACGCTGGCGCCTTCGAGGACACGTCTCACCAGGACAATGGAGCTCCACCCCCACGGCGGGCTGAAGCTCCTATCGCCAATCCTCAAGCGTGTCATGCAGAGGACAGTGGAGAAGAACCTCGCCGCGCTCAGGGCCGCGATCGAGAGGCGCTTCGGCGCTCTAAGCGATTCGTCTGTGGTCGCGCCGGTATGACGACACTGCGCGTCATCAGGCGAGCGGAGATGAGCAACTCAGCGCCGGCCCCCGGATTGACGGAGTTCGCCGCCGGCAAGGGTGCCGGGACGCAGGGCGTCTGGCTCGCGCGCGTCACCGCCTCTCCCGGCAGCGGAGTCTCGCCCGTCCATCACCACCGCGAGAGCGAGGCGCTCGTCTACGTTCTTTCGGGCACGCTCACATTCGTGTTCGGCCGTGAGCTGCGCGAGAGGATCGACCTACGTGCAGGCGACTTCCTCTTCATCCCGCCGCGGACCCTCCACGCCGAGGCGAACCTCGGGCTCGTGCCCGCTGAAGTGGTCATGGCCCGTTCGACTCCCGAACCGATTACCGAATGGCACCGCGAGCTACGCGTGCCCACCGAGGTTCTCTACCCGGTCTCGGAGGAGAAGTAGAAAAGAAACCGGCCGCCGGACTATAGGTTTTGGGTACTAGTACCCATTTCGTACCCAGCCGGACTGTCCCGCTTTGTGTCGTTATCTGTCGCAGCATATTTGGAAGCGCCGCGGCCTATTGGCGAAAAAAGAACCCGGCTTATGTCCGTTCTCGACCCACCTTCTGTATCCCTAAAGCCGCAATTTGCGGGCAACAGATTGCGGCTGTGCTTCGCATCAAGCAACTTCGCGAGGCATGGCGTACTCGATACAACGGTGCCGCGTCGACAGTAAGTCGCTCGCCAACATTCTGTGCACCCACGCGCGGTAGGGCCTGACGACGCACGGGTCAAGGAGCGTGAGGCCCGGTCTCAAATCCGGGGCCCCCAACTTTTCAGACATAAGGTTCCTTGCATTCCGGCTCTTCACAGATATGCCGAGCGGCATCTTCGAGCTTCCAGTCCCTGCCGATCGCACGGTCGGGCGTGATGTGGGCGCACGTGCTGACCTCGCTGATCGCGAATCTGATATCACTCGTGATCGTTGTGGCGTCGCACTCCTAATCGGCTTCCGCTCCGCGGCGGGAGTGCTGGACTGGCTCGCGGTCGCGGCCATCCTGATCCTGTTCACCCTGGCGTTGACGTGGATCGCGGTGATCCCAGGATTGACCGCGAGCAGCGTGGCCGACGCGAGCGCGTTCTCCTACTCGCTCATCTTCCTGCCATTTCTCAACTCCGCCTTTGTGCCCACAGACGCCATGCCCGGCCCGGTGCGCTGGTTCGCCGAACACCAGCCGGTGGCGTCGATCGTCAACCCGATCCGTGACTTGTTCGCTGGCCAACCGGGCGGCAGCGATCTCTGGGTCGCCCTCGCCTGCTGCGTCGGCATCCTCATCGTCGCGTACGTCTTCGCCATGGTCATCTATCGCCGCAAGATCAACTAGGAGAGTGTCAAGCGGGCTGCGCACCGGCAGGCGTGGTTGACATCAGTCAGAAGCGAGGCCTCGATGGACGCTTTCCGGAGATCACACGGAGATCAAAGAATCCTCGGGCGTCCGCTGCAATAGCGCACCTTCTCGCTCCTCGCCCGCCACCCAAAAGCCGGATCTAGGTGCGGTTGGATCCGGGCGAGACGAAGCCAGACTCGTAGGCAAACACCACCGCCTGCACCCGGTCACGTGCCTCCAGCTTCTGAAGAACGTTGGCGACGTGGGTCTTCACCGTCGCCTCGCCAACGTTGAGCTCTCGTGCGATCTCGGCGTTTCCGAGCCCTCGCGCCAAATGGACGAGGACCTCGCGCTCTCGTTCGGTGAGCGAGGCAAGCTGGGCAGTCAGGTCGGGGTCCGGCATCGGACGCCGCGCGAACTCCTCGATCAGGCGGCGGGTTATCGCCGGCGCCAGGAGTGCGTCACCCGAAGCGGCCAGCCGCACCGCGGCAACGAGTTGGTCTGGCGGGGCGTCCTTAAGCAAGAATCCGCAGGCGCCAGCTCGCAGAGCCTGGTACACGTACTCGTCCAGGTCGTAGGTGGTGAGGATCACGACCCGCGTGTGGGGCACGTCGGCCGCCATCCTCCGGGCCGCCTCGATGCCGTCCATCCGTGGCATCCGAATATCCATCAAGACCACGTCCGGGGCCAACCGCCGTGTCGCCATGGTGGCACTGGCACCATCCTCGGCCTCACCGACGACCTCGATCCCCGCTTCGGCTTCAAGCAGCTTGCGAAAGCCGGCGCGCACCAGCGCCTGATCGTCGGCGATGAGCACTCTTACGCTCACCGCGCGGGCTCGGCTGAGGGGAGCACCGCGTGGACCCTAAAGCCTCCGTCGGCAATCGGTCCGGCTTCGACGGTGCCACCGTAGAGCGCCACCCGCTCTCGCATTCCGAGCAAGCCGTGGCCGCTCGGCTCGTTACGTACTGGGGCCTGGCCATCGTCGCTGATCTCCAATTCGAGCTGCCCCTGTCCATAACGGACACTCACCTTCGCCCGGGCCGGGCCGGCGTGCTTCAGCGCGTTGCTGAGAGACTCCTGGACGATGCGGTAGGCCGAGAGCTCGATGCCGGCCGGAAGGCTGTGTGCATCGCCCTCGACGCACAGCTCAACCGGCAGCCCGGCAGCGCGGAACTGCTCGACCAGCAAGTCGAGATCTTGTAGACGGGGCAGCGGCACCTGGAGCGGCGGCTCGTCGGTGCGCCGGAGCACGCCGAGAAGACGCCTCATCTCACTCATGGCCTGGCGTCCTGCATCCTCGATGGTGCGGAGTACCTCAGCTGTCGCGGAAGTCGGATCGGTCAGCACGCGCCGCTCGGCGGCCGCCTGGACGACGATCATGCTCAAAGAGTGCGCGATCACATCATGGAGCTCGCGCGCGATTCGAGACCTCTCCAGAGTCGCCGCCAACGCCGCCCGTTCCTCCCGTTCGTGCTCCAGCTCACTGGCGTACTCCTCGAGGCGTCTGGTGAGTGATCTCTGGCGACGGATGATGAGTCCGAAGCCAAATACACCAGCCACCAGAACCCAACCTGCGAGCGCGCTGCCGGGGTTCTGACTCGCCCTGAGGGACAACAGGATCGTGCCCGGGATCCAGGTCGCTGCGAGGGCTGCCGCCGCCCAAACCTGCCGGCCCTGGGCGTGAACCGCTGATGAGTAGTCGACCATCAGGGTGAGGAGGAAGGCCTCGAGCGGCGGCTGCTGAGCCGGCGGGTAGAGAAGCAAGATCCACGCACCGAGGATCACCTCGGTGACCAGCTGCACCGCGAGCGGATAGCGGCGCCGCCAGCCGGCGGGAAGGCTGGCCGCCAGGACGAACAACCTCTGGGCCGCGGATGGCCCTGGGAAAACGGAGCCCAACGCCGGTTGGAGGCTGATGTCCAACTGCCCAAAAAGGACGAAGAGGAGCGCCGGACCCCAGTCGATGAGCTTGCTTAGTTGCTCCCTTCGACCTTTCATGCGGCCGGAGCTTATCGGAGTGCCGGCCCGCTCGCCTCCCCCGCACGGCGGAGTCTCGGGCGTCACGAGCTCCCCCGTGCAGGCGATGACGCCTGCGGCCCGGGCAGAGATGCTCTTGGGCACCAAATATCGCGGAGGTGCCGACAATGACGGATAGGACTCTCGGACGGTTGGGGGCGTCGACAGGCGGGCTCTACGCCGTCCTGGTGACGCTGGGAAATGGTGTGATCGGCTCAGGAGGAAAGTCGAACGCGACTCCAGACCTGACCTCGAGCCGAGCGGACGTCGGCCGCTGGCTGGCCACGCTGCATTCGCCGGGCCTGCTGGACTGGATGAGTGTGCTGATCGAAGGCGCCGGGCTACTCTGCCTGTTGATATTCACGGCCTACCTCTACGGACGACTGCGGCGCGCGGAGAATGGTCGTGGCTGGCTGGCGGCTGCTGCGCTGGGCGGCGGTTTCATTGCCGTCTCTCTCAAGATCGGCTCGCTTGCGCCGATGCTGGCCCTCTTTTACCGCGGCCAGTCAGGCTTTGATGCGCAGCTCGCGACCGCGCTCATCGATATGAACTCGTTTGCATTCATCCAGACCTGGGCCGCGGAGGCGATCTTCCTTGGCGCGGCTGCGGCGGCGGGCATTCGCTACGGTGCGCTGCCAGGCTGGCTTGCCTGGTCGGGAGCGGTTGTGGCGGTACTGCTCTTGGCGGCGGTGCCGCTCGCCTTCGGCCCAGCAGGCACCGCGATGCTGCTCTTCCTGGTCTGGATGATCGTCGCCAGCGTGACCCTGGTGGTCCAGCCGGACCCAAGTCCGCAGATCATCCGAACCGAGGCTGTCTCCGCACCTGCGTGATTCTGGAGAGAGGGCGCAGTCCACGTCCCCTCTCCAACCTCCACCCGGTCTGAGCTTGCATCTGAGTGGTCGAAGCCGGTAGGCGTGCTCAATGCATAAGTGCGCCGCCTGACGCAGGTCGGCGTTGTCAGGCGAAGCTGGAGGGGCTTGTCGCCGAAGTCGGCGTACCGAATTCGTAGCCGAAGGGTTCGATGGACCGGCGGGATCTTCAACTCGCGTAGAGCTTCCGGCTCGCTTCCGGCATCGGACAGTGCGTCGAACAAGTAAGACCGGGCAATCCGCCCGTCCAAGCCGCGCAGGCAGTTGAAACCGTGCGCCGGCAATGTTGCCGGCTGATTCGTCCTTGAGCGTGTCCTTAACGGCCACGATGCAAAAGCTGTAAGAGATGGTTGCGGTGGTAGACGGCGGTCACCGACAGCTCGCAATCTCGTCGACAGAGCATCTCCTCGCTGAGGAACAGGTTCACGCGCTCTAGCCGACATCCACGCGATGTCGACAGTGGGGTGGGGGAGACAGAACGTTTGGCGTACCAGTACGCATCCAGTACGCAGTCGCTCTCAATCGCTAGGTGTCATTAGGTGTCGTTTCGTATTCAGGACGGGCGGGCTGATCTCACCGACAAAGAACCCGGCTTACAGTCCGCTCTCGGCCCACCCTGGCTTACGTGCGTTGCGCGAGCAATGGCACGATGATCAGATCAGCCGCGTTCCGCCTGATCGAACCAGCGAAAGATGTCCGCGAGCGTTTCCTCGGCGAGCCGCGGATGATGGTCGAGCTCCACCTCAGCCTTTCGACTCACGATCGTCGGACAGTTCATGAGCGCGTGAAGGCTTTCGGAGGTGAACAGCGGCGCGGAATCACTGGATGGCCGCCCCCTTGCGAGGGTCCAGGCGGCGACCCGAGCGACAGCCATGGGCACCATCACCGTGGGGGCTCTGGAGTTGGTGACTCGTGCGATCAAGTCGGCCAGCTCGCGCATCGAATGCCGATGGCCTCCCAACAAATACGACTCCCCCGTCCGCCCCCGATCCGCTGCAGCGATCATCGCGTCGGCCACATCTCGAACGTCGATCCAGTCGAAGGCGCCGTCGACGACCGTTCTCACCCTGGCCGTGCGTAGCGTGATGAAGAGGCGACCCATTCGGGAAGGCTCAAAGTCGTAGGGGCCGATCATCCCTGTTGGATTGACAACGACAGCATCCAGTCCCTTCTCGATCCATTTGCGCAGCTCCGCCTCTCCGGCGGCCTTCGATCGGTCGTACACGGGCAACTCGGGCCGAACCGATCGTGGGCTGGTTTCGTTGATTCGCCCGCGACAGAGCTCGACGTCGAACGCGTGGACCGAGCTGCAATGCACCAGCCGGCGCACACCGCATTGGACCGCTGCCTGCGCCACATTCGCCACCCCGCCGACGTTCGTCGCCCAGACCTGGCCAGTCGGATCACCCGTAATCGAGATGACGGCCGCCAGGTGGTAGACAAGGTCGGCGCCGGTTAGCGCAGCGAGCGCACTGGCTGAATCGCGAAGGTCGGATTGGCACCACTCCACATCGAGCCCTTCGAGGGCGCGACTCTTGCGCAGGTCTACTGCCCGGACTCGCTGACCGCGCCACAGCAACTCGCGTACCAGGTTGCCACCCAGATGACCCCCCGCCCCCGTCACCACAACTAGTCGGTTCGATGAGCTCGGGTCCGGCACGGCAGGAGGCAGAATACGGCTCGCCTGGGCTGGTGCGGAGGCACAGAATGGATTTCGCCTTGCCACACGGTGGTCCGCCTTCCGCTGCCGACTCGCCGCTGAATCTTAACGACGCACTAGGAGGACTTCCTCTCCGGCGCGCCCATGCGCTCGTTTTCATGATCGAGAGCTTGACGGCGCGCGCGGTCGCCCGCTCGCGGCAGGCAATGGAGATCTACCCGATCGAAGCCGACGTGCAGGACCGCGAGGAGACATATCTGGAGGCGTTCGCCGGCGGCCGGGAGCCCCCGCGTCGGCCGACGATCCAACAGATCGAGCGACATGCTCCGGATTGGGGCCCACAGATTCCGGCCGACCCGCGGCTGCGAGCCGCCGTGGCGCACGTGCTCGGAGCCAAATATCGGTTCACGTATCAGTCCGTCCCAGGAATCCGCACAGCGCTGGGATTGGACCGGGACGCCGTGAAACGCGCTCATCAGCAGTTGCGCGGCGCGCCGCTCGAAGCTGTCTATCAGGTCAAAAGCTCGCCGGCAGACCGCGCGCGCTGGGGCGTCGCGGCAGTCGGTCGCTGGGTCGAGTCATTGCCCGCCTTCTGGATGGTCTACTCCCTCACCCTGACCGAGACGGTCGGCGCGGGCATCCTGGCCCTGCCGATCGCTGTTGCTCTGGTGGGACCTTTGCCCGCGCTCGCATTCCTAGTGGTGCTCGGAGGAGCAAGTACGTTGACGCTCGCCTACCTTGGCGAGGCGATTGGGAGGAGCGGCGTCATGCGCTCTGGAAGTCCCTTCTTCGGCCGCCTGGTCGCCGACTACCTTGGCAACTGGGGTGCCGCGATCGCGACATCAGCGCTAGCGCTGCTCGCCCTGATAGTTCTCACCATCGACTACTTCGGAGTCTCGGCCGTACTTTCTCGGGCCACGGGAATTCCGGTGGTGATCTGGCCGGTGATCCTTGCGGTGGCCGGGCTGTACCTGATCTCCAGGAGAACTCTGAGCGCCACCTTTGCTTCGGCCCTCCTGATCGGTGCCGTGAACATCGCCTTGATCCTCTCCATTTCGGGCATCGCCCTGACGCATTTGCGTGTGGAGAACCTTCTCTACGCCAAGGTCCCGGGGCTTGACGGGCAAGCCTTCGAGCCCGCGGCGGTTGGGCTGATATTCGGAGCTGTGCTGGCGGCCTTCTTCGGGCACGTGTCCATCTGCCAGGTCGCCGGAGCGAGCCTTCGCCGAGACCCCACCGCGCGCTCGTTGATATCGGGCAGCGTCGCCGCCCAGGCGACCGCGCTCGTCCTTTATTCGTTATGGGTGATGGCCGTCAGCGGGGCCGTCGGCCCGCAGGTGCTGGCCCATGAGCGCGGGACCTCGCTGGAGCCGCTTGCAGGCGTCGCGGGTCCCTTGGTGACCGTACTAGGAGCGGTATTGGCGGTGCTCAGCATGGGACTCGCTTCCGTCTATTTCTCGCTTGCCCTTTTCAACCTGGTCCGCGAACGATTGCCGGGACGCACCCGATCGAGCGTTGTCCTACGCCGCCGCCGCGGGAGGCTAGTGTTGAGCGGCCGCAAGAGCCAGGCCGGCCTGTCCTATCTGGGACTGGACTCGGGCAAGCCCTGGTTTCGGCTGGAGACCCAGACCAATGGTCATCGAGAGGTTGCCGAGATCGCCGTGGACGGCAGGTGGGATGCCAATGAGATCTCGTCCCGACTACCACTAATCCGCGCGGCGGGTCTCCGGCTCACCATCGAGATCGACGAGCCCCATTCCGACAGCGTGAGGTTTCGAGTTACGTCACCGCTCGCTGTCACCGTTGAACCCGGGTGGGTGGCTCCCGGCCTCCGACCCAGCAACCTGCTGGATGGGCGGCATCCGCGCGCCACACTGTTGGGCTGGCTGGTCCGTCACCGGGAAGTCGGCGTCGCGGAGGCGGCGGCTGCGACAGGGCTGTCGGAGGCCGCCGCGCACGAGGCGCTCGACGCGCTCCGCGAGGAAGGCCTGGTTCGCGAGATTCGAGTGGGCGGAAGGCTTCGTTACCAGCCCGAACTGAGCACAGCTCCGGTTCGGCGGGTACCGGATTCGATATGGAAGCAGCTCGATGCGCAGAAAACGGGGGACCTCGGACGAGCTCGGTGGTTCGAGCGGGCTCGGGCTCGCGCGCACAGGCTTTTGAGCAGCGAACGGAGCCGTTTCGTGCTCGCGATCCTACCCGTGCTTCTCGTTCTCGTCGTGACGGAGTTCCTGGAGGCAAGCGGAAGGGCTTCCTTCACCGGCCCGCTGGCCTGGACTGGAGTGGTCGTTGTCTCGTTGTTGGCCGGCTTGATCCCTGTTCTTCTGCTCGTCTCGAGTCGTCGCAAAGGCGAGTTCGTTCCCGGGCACATGCTTCGCATCCTCGGCCACCCCGCGGTCGCGGCCGTCATCGCCTTGCTCTTCCTTGCCAATGTCTTCGTCCACGGGCTCGTGATCTGGACCGATCCGCTGGAGCGGGCGAGTGGCGTCATCGCGGGAGTTCTGATGGCACTCGCTGCGCTCCAGATAGTCCGTAGGGGGGCGCTGACCCGGAGGCTTGCGATCGGCCTTTGGCAGGACCTCCGCGCCGGCGGCCGAGCCGTCCTCGCGGTCATGGCAGACGGCCAACCGGCCGGGGCGATGATTCATCTCAGGTATCGGGATGGCCACCAGCAGTCCTCGCCGGCTCCATTTCTCTCCGAAGACCTCGCTCCGCTTGCGGCGGCCAACATTCAATTGCCCGCGATGCCTGCGGGGCAGCTCAAGGTGACCAGCATCCGATCGGACTCAGCCGGTGACTCCGAACCGCTTCCCGCTGTACTCGCCATCGGCACCGGGGCCGAATACGATCTGTCTCTTACCGGAGGCCAGTTGACGCTCCCCTTCGACGGTTCGGCGAGGTCGCTGGAGCTCAGGCTGATCGAGGAGAGTGTCTAGCGATGACGCAGAATCCGGCCCTTGACGCCGCCAGCGTCGAGCCCGAGACCAGCGAGGCGGTAGCAGGTTTGCGTCGCTTTTTGATCTCCGGCTTCCCGACGGCGTGGGCTTTCGCGTTCGCGTTGTGGATCGCCGCGTACGCCTTCCATTCGGGACTCCTGTTGATAGGTGGCACGCTCGCGTTCGCCCAGGGGATCTGTTATCTGCTGGCGGTTCGCCTGGTCCAGGTCAACCGCCTCGCGGCTGCGGTCACGGTGGCCTGCGCCGGATTCTGGGTGATCGCAATCGGCCTCGGCTATCTGGTGCCGATCGTGCTGCCGATTCTTATCGCTGTCGCGATCCTCTCGGTGATGATCGGGCTGCCCTACCTGGGCGGCCGGGAACTCCTGATTCTGCTCTCAGGTGCCTGGTTGGTCATCGTCGCAGTCAGTCTGCTTTCCTTGCGCGTCGCCCCGTTCGATCTCAGCCAGATTCCGCCCTGGGTGATCACGGCACTGATCGTCATCGTCGTGCCTTGCGTCACGGCCTACATCTTCCTACTGCTATGGCAATACAGCTATCGCCTGACCAAAACGCTGGCCAGGACTCGGGCCGCCAACGCGGCCCTGCGGGAATCGGAATCACTGCTGGAGCGCCGGGTCGTGGAGCGGACCGCCGAGCTCGCGCGGGCCAATGATGAGCTGACGAAATCGGAAGCGGAGCTGGCGATCGCCCGCGACCAGGCATTGGAGGCGAGCCGCGCCAAGTCCGCGTTCCTTGCCAGCATGAGTCACGAGCTGCGCACCCCGATGAACGCCATCATCGGCTACAGCGAGATGCTCGTCGAGGATGCCGAGGACCGCGGCGCCCCGTCATTCATCCCGGACCTGGAAAAGATCCTCTCTGCGAGCCGCCATCTCCTTGGCCTCATCAATTCCGTCCTCGATCTGTCCAAGGTCGAGGCGGGCAAGATGGATATTTATCTGGAGAGATTCCAGGTCGACAGCGTGGTGGCCGAAATCGTGTCCACCATCCAGCCTCTCGTCCGCAAAAACGGCAACATCCTCGAGGTTCACGTGGATACGGACGTGGGGGAGATGCGAGCGGATCTCACGAAGGTGCGCCAATCCCTGTTCAACCTGCTCAGCAACGCCTGCAAGTTCACGAATCATGGCCGAATCACACTTACCGTGGCGCGCCAGACCGAGCAGGGTGCCGACTCCATTCTCTTTGTTGTCTCGGATACCGGAATCGGGATGACCGAAGCGCAGCTCTCGAGACTGTTTCAGCCTTTCACCCAAGCCGACGCAGCGACCAACAGAAAGTTCGGGGGGACTGGACTCGGCCTGGCCATCACTCGCCAGTTCTGTCAGCTCATGGGTGGAGATGTCAGCGTCGAGAGCAAGTTGGGCGAGGGCACCGCTTTCACGATCAGCCTGCCGGCAGTGATCAGCAGCCCGGCACTTGAGCCATCAGCCCCCGGGGCAACTGGAAACGGGATTGCCGCCACGGCGGGACTTGTGCTGGTGATCGATGACGATCCTACGGTGGGCGACCTGATCAAGCGTTTCCTGGGGAAGGAGGGCTTTCAGGTTGTGACGGCGTCGGGTGGCGAAGAAGGGCTCCGCATGGCGGCCGAGAGGCAGCCTGACGTCATCACATTGGACGCGATCATGCCGGGGCTTGACGGATGGGCGGTTCTGTCTCGACTGAAATCGGATCCCGGGTTGGCGAGCATACCCGTGGTGATGTTGACAATGCTCGACAACAAGAATCTCGGATTCTCGCTCGGCGCTTCCGAATTCCTGACCAAGCCAATCGAACGTGACGTGCTGGTGGCGACATTGAAGCGGTTCGTGTCCGAGACGACCGGTCCAGTGTTGTTGGTCGAGGACGATAAGCTCATGCGCGATCTCACCCGACGCTCTCTCGAGTCACTCGGAGTGCCGGTAGTCGAGGCCGCCGACGGCCAGCTCGCACTCGAGGCGATGGCGAAGACCAAGCCGGGTTTGATCCTGCTTGACCTCTTGATGCCTGAGATGGATGGGTTCGAATTCTTGGCAGAGCTGCGCCGTCACGATGAATGGCGTTCGGTTCCGGTGGTCGTTGTGACGGCCAAGGACATCGAGACAGCCGACCGGATTCGGCTCAACGGCCGCGTCGAGGCCATCCTGCAGAAAGGCGCCTTCACCCGCGAAGAGTTGCTTGCCGAGTTGCGCGACCTTGTCAAGTCCCGGATGCAAGCGGACCGGCAGGTTGCAACTGGAGGTTGAGGCCCGATGACGACCATCTTGCTCGTTGAGGACAACGAATTGAATCGCGACATGCTGTCCCGACGGCTTTCCAAGCGAGGCTACTCCGTGGAGGTCTCGATCGACGGCGCGCAGGCGATCAAGATGGCGCAGTCGCTTCATCCCGATCTGATCCTGATGGACGTCGATCTCCCAGTCATCGACGGCCTGGAAGCAACCCGGCGCCTCAAAGCCGATGAACAGACGCGAACGATTCCAGTCCTCGCCCTGACCGCCAACGCGATGGCTGGCGACGAAGAGCGGGCATTGGCCGCCGGCTGCGACGACTACGACTCCAAGCCTGTGGACATCCCTCGCCTGCTCGCGAAGATCCAGGCGCTGGTTGGCGCTGGCGCGTGAACAGGAAACAGCTCGTCTGGATCCGCCACGAGCTCCGGACGCCGCTCAACCACATCATCGGCTACGCGGAGATGATCACGGAGGAGGTGCCTGAGGGTCGGTCGCCTCAGTTCTTGCATGACCTGATGGCAATCCACGGCGCCGGTCGCGATCTCCTGGCGCTGATCAACGACAACCTGAGTGAGGGGGCGGTTCGTGCGGGCAAAGTCGAATTGGCCCCGTTGCACGCGAAGCTGCGCACTCGGCTTACCGAGATCATTGGCTACAGCGAGATGTGGCAGGAGGATGCGGCCGTTCAGGGACTGGCAGAGTTCGCGCCCGACCTGGCGAAGATCGCAGCGGCTGGAAAGAACCTGTTAGCGCTGGCCGCCGAAGCGTTCGCTCCGGGTCAGCTCGATTCGCAGTCTATGGAACGCGAAGCCGTGCCTGCTAGCCCGTCACCAGTCAGCCGCCGAGCCAATGGAACCATCCTCGTCGTCGACGATGACGCCTCGAACCGTGACTTGCTCGCGCGCCGCCTTGCCCGCCTCGGCTACACGGTGCGCAAAGCGGAGGACGGACCTGCGGCACTGGCAGCCGTGAAGACCGCAAGCTTAGACGTAATCCTCCTCGACGTGATGATGCCGGGCATGGACGGACTCGAAGTCCTCCGAGTGTTGAAGGCGTCGCCGGATTCGAAGGACGTCCCCGTGATCATGCTGTCAGGTGTGGACACCATGGAGACGATCGGCCGGTGCATCGAGCTGGGGGCTGAGGACTACCTGTCCAAGCCGTTCGAACCATTCCTCTTGCGCGCCAGGATTGGCGCCTCCCTCGAGAAGAAAAGGCTGCGCGACAAGGAGGTTGAGTATCTCCGGCAGGTCGACAAGCTGATCGCAGCCGCCAGCGCTGTCGAGAAGGGAACGTTCGAGAGAGCGCATCTGGACGAGGTAACCGGCCGACCGGATGCATTGGGCAATTTGGCTCGGGTCTTTCAAGGAATGGCGGAAGAGGTCAGAGCGCGCGAGCTACGTTTGCGGCAGCAGGTCGAGAGCTTGAAGGTCGAGATCGATCACGCGATGAAGGCGCGCGAGGTGGAGGAGATCACTGATACCGAATTCTTCCGAAATCTGCAGAGTCGCGCCAAGACCATGCGCGCCAGGGCGGGCCGTCCGTCGGCTCCCGGAACGAGCTGAAGTGCGCAGCTGATGGCCAAGATCGTCTCCATTCACTCGTTCCGCGGCGGCACAGGAAAATCCAATCTGACCGCGAATCTCGCAGCCAATGTGGCTCTGAGCGGCAACCGGGTTGGCATCGTGGACACCGATATCCAGTCACCCGGGATTCACACGCTCTTCGGTTTGGACCAGGACCGGATCAGCCGCTGCCTGAACGATTTTCTGTGGGAGCGCTGTGCGGTCCAGGATGCCGCCTACGACGTCAGCAGCTCGTTGGATTCGAATCGCCGGCAAACGGGAGCCATCTACCTCGTGCCGTCGAGCATCAAGTCTGGCGACATCGCTCGGGTGCTGCGTGAGGGCTACGACGTAGGCCGCCTGAACGATGGCTTCCATGACCTGATCACTCGGCTTCGACTGGATTACCTCTTTATCGACACTCACCCGGGCTTGAATGAAGAGACACTGCTCTCGATTGCAGTCTCCGACCTCCTGATCCTCTTGCTGCGTCCGGACCGCCAGGACTACCAGGGCACGGCGGTCACGGTTGAAGTCGCCCGAAAGCTAGAGGTCCCTGAGCTGATCCTCGTCGTCAACAAGGCACTCGCGAGCGCGAACCTGGCGGAGTTAAAGGAGCAGGTTCAGTCGGCCTATGACGCCACCGTCGTGGCCGTTCTGCCGCTGACCGAGGATTTGGTCCGCATGGCGAGCAGCGATCTGCTCAGCTTGCGTGAGCCAGATCACGCCTGGTCGCGTGAGGTGAGGAGCGTCGCACAGCGAATCGTCACTTCGAAAGCGCCCTCGAGATCGTGAGTCGCCGCTGCTGCCGCGAAATCCCGGAAGGCGAGCGCGACTTACCGAGCGTGCGGCTCCGTAGGGGCGCCTCTCGCTAACGGCAACGCTGCTCAAAGCGGACCGCAAGTGACGTTCCCTCAGGTAACAATTAGGGAACGATCGCAAGGCGTCGGACCCTGTCGTTAGGTCTCGTTGCGCATCCAGAAGGAGTAGGTGCATTCGCTGGGAAAGAACCCGGCTTACAGTCCGCCCTCGACCCACCTACCGCGGGCTCTAACCCAGGCCGGCTTCGCGAGCCTTGACGATCGCTTGCGATCGGTCCGCAAGCTGAAGCTTGTCGAAGATGTTCGTGACGTAGTTG